>Ga0193729_1000224_pt1 | contig 28863 bp, 26 predicted proteins | sample U1c2metaG_FD_143036 | JGI IMG/M metagenome (GOLD analysis project Ga0193729, IMG submission 143036) | Soil microbial communities from a riparian zone of the East river system, Colorado, United States - U1c2 | ecosystem: Environmental > Terrestrial > Soil > Riparian zone | place: USA: East River...
CGATAGCCTCGAGATAAGGATTTTTGCCGCCGAACAAGCATTCGAGGTAGCGGTAAGCGTGCTCGAACTCACCCTCGAGGCGCGCGACGAAAGTTTCGCGCACGAACTCAGGCGTTTGGCGCAACAGATCCAGCCCCGAGCTGTAGCGAACCCGCAGCGAGCCATCGCCGGCCGTCGTGGCCGCAACGCCGCCCAGCACGAATTCCGGATAGAGCCGATCGCGGCATTTCTCCAAGTAGCAGCGATCCGCCATTTGGGCGATCAAATCCGCAGTGCCCAACAGGTGCCCCAGCTTGCGATCCTTCGGATCGGCGAGCTGAATCATATTGAGCTTGATTTCATAACCAGTGAAATGAACGACCCGCGTCGCCACCGGCACCCAAGTCTCGAGGCCGATGCTCGGCAGGTAGCGCGCGAGGAAACGCGCGCTGCGCGTCACGTGATAGAGGGTGAACTCAGCGCCATTGCTGTGCTGGCGGTCATCGAATTCCCGGATGTAGCCGGCGTCATGAAACAGCGAGGTCACCAACGCCATGACCGCGCGCTCGCCGCCGAAGCGCAAGCGGCTCTCGACGGTGCGCTCATAGCCGACCAGCAGCCGCGCCATGGCAAGCGTCATGTCGAGCGAGTGCTGTCTATCGTGGTAAAGGGTGTCGACGCCGTGATAGCCGGGCATGCGGCCGGTAAAAAGCTTGTCGAAGTCTTCGAACGCAACGGCGAGCTTGTCGAAGGATTCAGACGGCCATGCGGTTGTAAAGAGTTCCCTGACCGCTGCGGCTACAGCAGCCGTGGAACTGACTTGGACGGAGTTCGCAACGTCGAAGTCGTTACGTCGGAGGTCATACATCGCACTGAGTTTAGGCTTTAAGGGCCGCAAGCGCCATGTAACTACTTCTCCTTGTGGACGTGGCTCACAGTATTAAGTAAAACTCCGGGCCGGAGGGCGCCTGGAAATCCGCATTTAGTAAACTTTGATGCCGCCGAATTTGTCCTTTACGCGCCGCGCCAGCGTCGCGTAACCCAGCCAAAATCCGCACGCCAAGCCGATGAGGAGGGCGATGCCGGCGATCACCGGCCACAGTGTCTCCGCGGGAGCCTGGATGGCGGTAAGCGGACCCGTGGCCGGCTGCGCAGGCGCCGCCGGCGATGTCGCGCCGCCGCGTGCCGCAGCCAGCTCGCTTTGCCCTGCAGCAAGTTCTTGTTTGAGCCGCGCCACCTCGCTGCGCGCCGCCGCCTCGGCCAGGGCGGGTGTGGTGGCGCGGGTGCGATCAAGCTCCTCTTCGAGCCGCTTGACTCGAACCACGGCCGGTTCCGTGGCTGTCAGGAAGGCCGTTTTCACCCAGCCGGTGGTTCCGTCGGCCAGACGTACTTGGGTGAAATCGCCGTTTTGCGCCAGCGTCTCGACGCTGGTTCCCGAGTGCAGGGTGGCCAATCGTTGACCTTGGTTGTTCTGTTCGGCATAGACGCCGAGCACCAGCTCGTCGCTCACGTAAGCGGTGGCCGCCACCCCCCGCACCGCCACCAGCACCAGCACCAGCACCAGCAGCAACGCGGCCGGCCGCTTCACGCGGCGATTCCGGTTTGTTTGAGCAAGGGCCGCACGTCGGGCTGGCGCCCGCGAAATCGAACGAACGCGTCCATGGCATCGACGCTGCCGCCGCGGGCGAGGATGGATTCGCAAAACCGCTCCGCCGTCTTGGCGTCGAAAACGCCGGCTTCCTCGAATGCCTCGAAAGCATCGGCGGCCAGCACTTCGGCCCATTTGTAACTGTAGTAACCGGCCGCATAGCCGCCGGCAAAAATGTGCGCGAAGCTGGCGGGCATGCGATTGAACGGCGCGGCCGGCACCACGGCCACCCGCCGCCGCACGGCTGCCAGGGTCTCGGCGACATTCGCTCCCAGCTTGGCATCGAAATTTGCGTGCAGTTCAAAATCAAAGGTGGCGAGTTCGATTTGCCGCAGCGTGTCGAGCGCGGCGTTGAAGGTGCGCGTACCGAGCAGGCGCTGCAGCACGTCGACGGGCAGAGACTCGCCGGTATCGATGCGCGCCGAAATCAGCGGCAGCACCTCGGCACGCCACACGAAGTTTTCCATGAACTGGCTCGGCAACTCGACCGCGTCCCATGCGACACCGTTGATGCCGGCGATGCTCGGATACGCCACACGCGTCAACATGTGATGCAAGCCGTGCCCAAACTCGTGAAACAGCGTGATGACCTCGTCATGCGTCAGCTGTGATGGTAGCGCTCCGACGGGCGCCGTGAAATTGCAGACCAGCTGCGCCACCGGCAGCGCCGTGCCCGAAGGCAGCGCCTTGGCAACGACGCATTCGTCCATCCAGGCGCCGCTGCGCTTCTCGCTGCGCGAATACGGATCGAGGAAAAAGCCGGCCACGGCGCGCCCGTCCTTGTCGAGCAGATCGTAGAAGCGCACGCTCGGATGCCAGACGCTGACATCGCCGCGCGCTCGGACGCTCACGCCATACAGGCGCTGCGTCAATACAAACAATCCGTCCAATACCTTCGGCAGCGGAAAATAGGGGCGCAGTGCTTCCTGCGATACTCTGTAGCGGCTTTCTTGAAGCCGCTCGCTGTAGAACGCCAAGTCCCAGGCGTTGAGCTTGCGGCCCGCAAATTCCTCGAGGCCCAAAAACTCCTCGCGCGCCGCGGGCCTGCAGCGCCGCGCCAAGTCGTCGAGAAAGGCGAGCACTTGCTTGCTGCTCTTGGCCATGCGGGTGGCGAGCGCATAGTCGGCGAAATTCGCAAAACCCAAAAGCTTGGCGAGCTCGTCGCGCAGCGGCAGAATTTCCGCAATGATGCCGTTGTTGTCGAAGCGTCCGGCGCTCGGGCCCAGCTCCGAGGCGCGCGTGATCCAGGCTTCGTAGAAGTCGCGGCGCAGTTGTTCGTTTTCCGCGGTCGCCATGATGGTCATGTAGGTGGGTTGATCGAGTTTGAACAACCAGCCGGTTTGATGGGCCTCGCGTGCATCGGCCGCGGCGCGATCGACCGCATTGCTGGGCAGGCCCGCAAGCTCCGCGCTATTCGTGACGCTGCGGGTATAAGCACGGCCGGCATCGAGCACATTTTCGGAAAACTTCGTGGCCAAATGCGCCAGGCGCTGCGCCACTTCGCGATAGCGGGTTTTTTGGTCCGCCGGCAAATCGACGCCGGCCAATCGGAAATCACGCAGGGCATTTTCCAGCAGTTTGCGCTGCGCCGGATCGAGCACGGCGCCTTCGGTTTTCAGCACGTGGGCGTAGCCGGCTTGCAGCGCGGCGTTCTGGCCCAGCTCCGAGGAATATTCAGTGAGCAGCGGCACGCATTCGTTGTATGCCTCGCGCATCTGCGCCGAATTGGCGACCGCATTCAGATGCGAGATCGGGCTGAACACCCGGCTCAAGCGGTAACTCAGTTCCTCGACGGGTACGACCAGCGAGGCAAAGGTCGGATTGGCTTGCGCCGTCAGCTCCGCGAGGCGTGCGCGGTTCTCCGCCAGTACTTTCTCGAGTGCCGGACGAGCATGGCTCGCCTCGATGCGTCCGAAGTCCGGTAATGCGCCCAGGTCTAGAAGTGGATTGTTCACCCTTCAATTCTAGCAGACGGGCTCGTGGGGCAAGGGCGGCTGCGAACACGTATCATGGCGCTTTCATCTTTGAACGACGGAATCGGCAGTGTCTACACCAGCATTCGACCTCATCAGCATCGGCGGCGGCAGCGGCGGTCTTGCCTGCGCGCAGCGTGCCGCAGAATTCGGCGCCAAGACTGCCGTGATCGAACCGCACCGCCTGGGAGGGACCTGCGTCAACGTGGGATGCGTTCCGAAGAAAGTCATGTGGAACGCATCGGCTGTCGCTTTGAGCCTGCACGATGCGAGCGACTATGGTTTCGATGTCAAAGTGGGGATGAGCGACTGGGCGGAATTGAAGCGCAAGCGCGATGCCTACGTGCTGCGCTTGAACGGAATCTACGAACGCAATCTTGGCGCAAAGGGCGTGGCGTACGTGCGAGGAGCTGCCCGCTTCGTGGATGCGCATACCGTCGAGGTGAACGGCCGGCGCTTGAGCGCGCGGCACATCGTGATCGCGACCGGGAGCAAACCGGCGCTGCCTAAAATCCCAGGTGCGGAGTTTGGCATCAGTTCGGACGGCTTTTTCGAACTCGAAACTCGTCCCCATCGGGTTGCCGTCGTGGGCAGCGGCTACATTGCCTGCGAACTGGCGGCTTCCTTCCATGAGCTCGGCAGCCAGGTGGAGCATTTCATCCGCAAGGAGCGGCTTCTTACCAATTTCGATGTGATGCTCGGCAAGTCCTTGATGCGGGAAGTCAGTGCCTTGGGGATGGTCGTTCAAAAAAACGTGGTGCCGGCCGCGGTGCGCGATGTGTCGGGCAAAAAGACTCTGGTGGCGCACGACGGCCGCGAATTTACCGGCTTTGATTGTGTGCTGTGGGCCATCGGCCGCGATGCGAATGTCGCGGGTCTTGATTTGCAAAAGGCCGGCGTGGCACTCGACGACTCGAGCTACGTCATCACCGACGGCTTTCAAAATACCAACGTCCCCGGCGTATACGCCATCGGCGATGTCACCGGGCGGGCGGCGCTGACGCCGGTGGCGATCGCGGCCGGCAGGCGCTTGAGCGACAGGCTGTTCGGCGGCAAGCCTGAACGGCATCTGGACTACAACTTGATTCCGACGGTGATCTTTACGCACCCGCCCATCGGCACCGTGGGAGCCAGCGAGGCGGAAGCGCGTGCGCAGTATGGTGACGCCGTGAAAGTATATGTCGCCGATTTCACGCCCATGTATCACGCGATGACGACACGGAAAACGCATACCGACATGAAGCTGGTTTGCGTGGGTCCTGAACAGCGCATCGTCGGCTGCCACATCTTGGGTGCCGGCGCCGACGAAATGCTGCAGGGATTTGCCGTGGCAATCCGCATGGGCGCCACCAAGGCGGATTTCGACGATACCGTGGCCATCCACCCGACCAGCGCGGAAGAATTGGTGACGATGCGCTAGCCCAAGCGCTACGCGTGCTGCGCCAATGCCTCCAGAGCGGGCGCGGTGTCGGGACGAATTCCGCGCCACAGCAAGAAAGATTCTGCGGCCTGTTCGACCAGCATGCCCCACCCCTTGGTGGCGCGCGACGCATGCAGGGATTTCGCCCACAAGGTAAACGGCGTAGGCCCGCGGCCGTAGGCCATGTCGTAGCAAATGCTTTCCTCGCCCACCAATCCCACCGGCATCTCCGGCATCTCGCCTTGCAAGCTCGCCGATGTGCCGTTGATGATGAGATCGTAGGGCGGACCCCGCACCTCGGAAAACCCGCAGCCGGAAATTTCACCCAGGTCGGTGAACTCCGCAGCCAGCTTTCGCGCGCGCTCCGGCGTGCGATTGGCGATGACGACCTCGCGCAGCTCACGCTCCATGAGGGCGCCGAGCACGCCGCGTACCGCACCGCCGGCGCCGAGAATGAGTACTCGTTTGCCGACGAGCGCCATCCCTAAATTGTTCTCGAGATCCGCAGTGAGTCCGAGGCCGTCGGTGTTATCGCCCAATAGCGACGTCTGCTCGAAAAAGGCGATGGTATTGACCGCTTTCGCCCGTTCGGCGCGCGGCGTGAGCTCGTTCACCAGCTCTGCCGCCGCCTGCTTATGCGGCATGGTGACATTGAGGCCCTTGAGGCCGCCGGCGAACAAGCGCAGCGCATCGCGGCGAAATTGATTGGGCGGGATATCGAACAATCGATACACCAGATTCTGCGCCGTGGCTTTGGCGAACATGCCATGAATGAACGGCGACCAGCTATGGGCGACGGGATGACCCGCAACCCCGTATTGATCAGGAGCCTCTGACCCCACTCAGCCAGGCTCCTGGGCGAGCCACTCCGCCGCGCGTTTTGCAAAATACGTCAAAATGCCGTCGGCGCCGGCGCGCTTGATACACATCAGCGCTTCCAGAGCAACGGCGCGTTCGTTCAGCCAGCCGTTGCCGGCGGCGGCCATGATCATGGAGTACTCGCCGCTGACCTGGTAGACCAGCGTGGGCATTGCAAACCGATCCTTGACCCGCCGCACGATGTCGAGATAGGGCAATCCCGGCTTGACCATGACCATGTCGGCTCCTTCGCTGATGTCGAGCGCCACCTCGCGCAAGGCTTCGTCGGAATTGCCGATGTCCATTTGGTAAGTGTGCTTGCCACCGCTGCCGAGTTGCGCGGCCGATCCCGTGGCATCGCGAAACGGGCTGTAAAAACTCGAAGCGTACTTGGACGCATAGGCCAGAATTCGGGTGTGGATCAGGCCGGCGGTTTCAAAAGCATTGCGAATCGCGCCGATGCGTCCGTCCATCATGTCCGACGGGGCGACGATGTCGGCGCCTGCATCAGCGTGCGAGCGAGCCTGGCGCACCAGCGTCTCCACGGTGAGATCATTCATCACATAACCCTTGTCATCGATCAGGCCGTCCTGCCCATGCGTGGTGAAAGGATCGAGCGCCACGTCGGTGATCACGCCCAGGTTCGGGAATTCCTTTTTCACGGCTCTGACCGCGACTTGCGCGATGCCATCCGGATTCCAGGACTCGCGTGCGTCGAGGGTTTTCTTACCCGCTGGGGTGAAGGGGAACAACGCGATCGCGGGAATTTTGAGGCGCACCAGGGTCTCGCATTCGCGCAGCAATTGGTCGACCGACAGCCTCTCGATGCCGGGCATCGAGGCCACGGGCTGCCGGTCGCCGCGGCCCTCGACCACGAAGATCGGGTAAATCAGCGAGTCGACACTCAAGTGGGTTTCCCGCATCAAGCGGCGCGAAAACTCGTCCCGGCGCATGCGCCGCATGCGGGTGCTTGGAAATGAATGAACGCCAATTCCGGTCATCTTCGATATGACTCCCATCATCAACTGCGCCGCTGCAAATTCGCGTCGCCGACGCCCCGCCCGGGCTTCTCGCCGCAGGCACCGTCGGCATAACGCGGTAATATCGCCCGGACGATATCTTAAGCCGGGTGCTGATTTATACATGAACGATGAGATTGGCGGAAATCAGAGACGCGCCCGGTTTCAGGCGCTATGCCAGTCCCTGCGTCCGGACCTGCTGCGGTTTGCGTTTTGGTTGTCCCGTGACCGCGCCTTGGCCGAAGACGTGGTCCAGGAAAGCATGCTGCGGGCCTGGAAGGCTCGAGACTCGCTTTTGGACGAGACAGCGGCAAAGCCCTGGCTGCTGACCATCGTTCGCCGGGAATATGCGCGCACTTTCGAGCGCAAGCGCTTGCCGACGGTGAGCGTCGATGAACTGGTCGCCGCCGAGGAGCCGATGTTGGCTGCCGCCGAGGAACAAAACATCAGCGATGTACGCGCCGCATTGATGAAATTGCCCGACGAATACCGCGAACCGCTCATTCTGCAGGTCTTGATGGGATATTCGACGGCAGAGATTGCCCGCGAGCTGGAATTGTCGGGTCCTGCGGTGTTGACGCGGCTGTACCGTGCCCGCCAACAGTTGCGCGCGGCATGCGGCGAAGACTTGAGCCTGGATCCGCAAGAATGATGGATCACACGCAGTATCGTTCCGCCACCATGGCCGATCCGCACGATCCGGATCCTGACCTGCGCGCGCACCGCGAGTCTTGCGCCGAGTGCCGCGCATTCACCGACCAGCTGCTGCGCTTTGAAGCGCGGCTCGAACGCGCTCTGCTCATCGACATTCCAACCAAGTCGGTCGTGCTGCCGTTCGCCAGGCGCGCGCAGGGGCCTCGGCGGTGGATGGCGATGGCCGCCAGCCTGTTGTTGGCGCTGGTGGTCGCCGCAGGAGTCTGGCTTACGCTGCCGCAGCGCAGCCTCGCCGCCGCTGTGGTTGCGCACATGGCGGGCGAGCCGGATGCGTGGCAGCTCACTGACGTGCCGGTCCCTGACGCCGACTTGAACGAGGTGCTCAAGGATTCAAGACTTCGCTTGAAACCCGCCGCGGGTGTGGTCAGCTACGCCAGCAGCTGCAGTTTTCGGGGACACAAGGTCCCGCACTTGGTCGTGCAAACGCAGTCGGGACCGGTGACGGTCATGGTGCTGGTGCATGAAGCGGTGCGCAATCCGAAGCAGTTCGACGAACAGGGCTATCGCGGCACCATCGTGCCGGTGCCGGGCCATGGCAGCATCGCCGTTCTGATGCGCGGCACAAGTTCAGGGAGCGGCGATGTCGAACGCATCGCGGCACGCGTCAGCGATTCGGTCGTCTGGACGCCCTGATTTTTTAAATACCGACTTCGCTCAGCAAGTCGATGAGCCGCCGCGCACTCGCCGCCAGCGTCGGATGTTGCGCCTCGAATTGCACGGCTACCCGTTCCAGGCGATCCGGAAGCGTTTTGTCGACGGAGGAGTCGGCAGCGCCTGCCGGCTCATCGACCATGCGTTTGACCTCCGGAAGAATTTCGCCCAGCGATTGCCGCGTCGCGGGATTTTCTCGATGCGCATTGGCCAGTTCGGCATGTAGTTTGGCGAGCCGTTCGCGCAAAGTGTTTTCGTCCATAATTGTGTCCTCCAGCCAATAGTGGCCTATTGTGCCATTCGCTCAGGCGTGAGGCGGGCTACTTCGACGTAACCTGCGCCCGCCGTGGCGATTCCCTGGTGAATTGCGCCATAAGCGTCGCGAAGAAACTGATCCGCGCCATACGGCGGATTGACGATCAGCAGCCCGCTTCCCGCCAGTCCCAAGCCCGCATCGTCGGGATGAATCGCGAGATCCGCCAGCAGCATTTTCGGAATTTGCAGAGCCTCGAAACGCGCATGCACCATGCGGCGCTGAGTCGCACTGCGAATGGGATACCACATCAGGTAAATCCCGTTGGGCCAGCGCCGGTAGGCGTCATTGAAAGCCTGCAGCATCGTCTTCAGCTCATCGAGGCTCTCGTAGGGCGGATCGATCAGCACCAGCCCGCGCCTCTCATCCGGCGGCAGGAATGCCTTGAGCGCCGCGGAGCCGTCGTCGATTTCCGTTCGAACGCGCCCGTGAGACTCGATCTCGCGCTCCGCGGCGCGGGCCTCCGCCGGCATCAGCTCGACGAACAAGGCGCGGTCCTGCGGGCGCAATTCTTGGGCGATCAATGCCGGTGATCCGGGATAGCGCGGCAGCCGCTTGCCGCGCCGCGCGTGAATCGCCGTGAAATAGTCCGCCAAGAGTTTATTGCCGAGCGCTTCGACGATCAGCCGCTGAACGCCGCGCTCCGCCTCGCCGGACTTCTGCGCCTCCGGGGCTTGCAAGTCGTAGTAGCCGCGGCCGGCATGGCTGTCGAGCGCGAAAAACCCCGCGTCCTTGCGCTTCAATGCCTGCAGGCAGTACAGCAAACCGACGTGCTTGGCCACGTCGGCGAAATTGCCCGCATGATAGATGTGCCGATAATTCATGACGCATTGTGCCTGTGTTGCGCCACTGGCGCCAAAAGCCCACGCTTGCGTCGCAACCGGCAAGTGTGCAGTCTTGGTTGACCGGACATTTGCGGGGCGTACTCAAATGAAAAGCGGAATATTCGAGATTGACGGCGTCGACTATCCCGATGCCGACGCCTCGGACCCCAATGCCTTGGGGTGGATGCAGGGCTCACCACCGCCGCAGCCAAAACTGATCCGCTTCCAAGATGATCGGTTCCTGGAGTTTCCCCAAATTCGCTGGACGCTGTCCCACATGCGCGAACTCGCGCCGACGGCCGCCGTTTGGCGCGGCAGCGCCGCACCCAGCGATCTTGGGCACGCGCCTCGCGGCCTCGAGGCCGCGATCGACGCACTCGCGTTCGATGATTTGCAGGGCCGTAGACTCACCTGGGCAGAGTCGCTGAAACACACCTACGCGGACGGCATAGTCGTCTTGCATCGCGGCCGCCGCATCTACGAGCGCTACTTTGGAGAGCTCGAGGAGCAGCGGCCGCATGCCTGTTTCTCGATCACCAAATCCTATGCAGCGACGCTTGCGGCAACTCTGCTTCACGAGCGCGCGTTGGATGAGGCGAAGACGGTGTCGCATTACCTGCCGGAGATGGCCGGCACCGCCTACGAAGACGCGACGCTGCGCCAAGTGCTCGACATGCAGATCGGCGTGGAGTACTCGGAGCTGTATGCTGATCCCAAGGCCCATATCTGGGACTACGGCAGAGCCGGCGGCCTGCGTCCGCGCGGACCGGATTACGCAGGACCGGGTAATTTCTACGAGTACCTACGCACCCTGCGCAAGGAAGGAAATCACGGCGCGGCATTTGCCTACAAGACCATCAACACGGAAGTGCTGTGCTGGGTCATGAAACGAGTCACCGGCATTGCCCTGCAGGACATGCTGAGCCGGAGAATATGGTCGCAAATCGGCTGTGAAGAAGATGGCTACCTCACCGTCGATACGATTGGCGTGGCGATGGGCGGCGGTGGTTTGAGCGCCAGCCTTCGCGACCTCTGCCGTTTCGGCGAACTCATGCGATGCGAGGGTGCCTGGGGCGGCAAGCAGGTCATACCGGCGGAAGTGATTGCGGACATTCGCCGCGGCGCCGATCCGGCCAAATTTGCCATGGCCGGGTACACGCTCCTGCCCGGCTATTCTTACCGCAACATGTGGTGGGTGTCTCACAACGCCCTGGGCGTGTTCGAAGGGCGCGGCATCCACGGCCAGCGCTTGTACATCGCGCCGAAAGCGGAACTGGTGATTGCACGATTTTGTTCTCACCCGGTCGCCTCGAGCGCCGCGAACGATTCAGTCACCCTGCCGGCATTCGCGGCCATGAGTCAGCTGCTCATGGCGGGTTGATGATTGAACGCGGCTGCAGCGCGGCCAAATGCGCCGATTTCCGCTCCGCCATTTAACATGTTCTCCGGGCAGCGCCTCGATTCGCGGGCCAGTTCACAGTTGCCGCGGTCGCCGACGCACGGCATCGGCTACCATTTCAGGGGTATTGCCGAGCAGGAGAGAGCGATGAGCACGGTCGCGGCGGAATTGGTCGAGGCGCACGAATACTACGGCGACGAGCTGGTCCGGCGGGCGACACTCGAGCGCCGCAACTACGAGCGAAGGTCCGTTGCCATTCACGCCAAAGTCACCGTGATGGGAATGTCGGTGCTGCCGGGACACACCGTCGAGATGTCGCGCGCTGGGGCCAGCATTACGGTGCCGTTCGAACTCGCGCACGGACAAGCATGCGTCATCGATCTGGAATTGGAAGCGTGCGGTCAGACCAGCACCTTCCACATACCCGGCGAAGTGCGCTACTGCGTGCCGATGGGCAACGGCCGTTTCCGGGCGGGTGTGCGCTTTGGCGATACGGATGCGGCAACCAGCGCGTTCATCGCGGCGATTCTAAAGACACCCGTCTGACGTTCAAAAAATCTCGCCTGAGCTCAAAAAATCCCGCGTGGCGGCTTCGGGGTCTCCCCAATGAGGAAAGACGCTCAAGGCATCTACATAGTTGTGAATGACGTCGGTGTGCGCGTCCTCCTGCCATCCCCCCGGCTGATTGCTGAGCGATAAATCTCGCGGACGACCCTGTTCGTCGATCGAATACAGCGTGAAATTCAGCGCCTGCCGCGCTTCGCTCGCCAGGACCGGCGAGCGCGCGGCCTTTGCGTACATGGCAAGGACCGCACCGTAGGTTGAATTCACGCCGCCCCAGGCCTGCTTATCCTCATCCTGCTCGTGACACACGTTCACGCCAAATTCCCGATGCGTGAAATTCGCACGCACAAAACGCATCAACGAGCCGCAATCGGCGAGCCAGTCCGGATCAACCGAGTCCTTTTTTTCGAGCAGATAGCGCGCGAGATTCAAAGGAGCCCATGCGGTGCGGTTGGTGGGCGTGTCGTGGTCTTCAAAAAACTGTGCGAACAGGCTGCCTTCGGCTGCGGCGCTCGGCACCTGGTAGTCCTTGATCCACCGCCACAGCGATTGTCTCGCCTCGGAAAATTCCGGGTAGCCATGCTCTGTCAGCAGATCAAAGAGCCGCAAAATATAAGTCATGTTTCCCGAAACGGGACCGCGCCCTTCGCCGCTGCGATAATCCGCTCGAAAAGGCCACGGCGAGTGAACGGCGTCGCCGGCTTGCTGATTGGCGGCGAGGACTCGCGCGTTGTGCAGCGCCTGCATCAAGTATTTCGAGTCGCCGGTGGCTTCGAACAGCAGCACCAAGGCATGGCCGGCGATGCCGCCCTTGTCGGGTTGGATTTCATACGGATGATCGGATTGCGAACCGCAATCAGCCGGCTGCGGGAAGTGTCCGCGTTTACCCGTCGAGCGCGTAAAGGCGGGATATCTGCCGGCATCCGGCGTGAGCGCTTCCTTGAGCAGATAGTCGCCCATCAGGCGCGCGGTCGCGAGCGTCGCCGGCTGCTGCTCGCCGTGCATCCCGTAGAATTTCAAATACGAAAGAATTCCCATGCCGTTTTGGGTCGCGGGAATGATGTCGGTGCGCTCGGTACTCGGCGTCCAGGCGGCATCCAGAAAGGTTTCACAGGCGAAACGCGGGTACCCACGGTCGACCGGGCACTGCTGGTAGAAATTCATTTCCCGGTCCAACGCCGCGGCCCACGACGTCCAAGGCAGCAATTGTCCCGAAGCATCGAAGCTGGCCACGTGCCCCGCTATGGTCGCCGGCGTATTCAGACCGGCTCCTTGAGCGCCCGGTAAAAGAATTTCGTGTCGCACAAGCCGCCGCCCGGCAGTAGAGCAAAACCGGGAATCACGCCGCAGGTCTGCCAGCCGAGTTTCGCATATAAGCGTTCCGCGTCGCTGCTTGCGGTATCGAGCACCAACAGCGTCTTGCCTGCGCCTAAAGCGGCGCGCTCGGCGGCCGCGAGTAATGCGGCCCCGATGCCGTGCCGGCGCGCCCGCCGGTGGACCAGCATTTTCGCGATGTCGGCGCGATGCGGCTGATTCTCGAACGGAGCGAAAACAATTTGCACGGTGCCCAAGATGGCGCCTGCCGCATCCGCTGCCGCCAGCAATAGCCGCTCGCCGCGCGCCACGCCGGCGGCTACGTCGAGCCAGAACGCATTCGCTTTAGCGCGGGATAGAGGCTGCATGAAACCAACGGAAGCGCCGCCCTCGACGCAGTCGATCAGCACATCGCTCAAGGCTTGGATCTCGCCGTCGCCAAAAGTATGCAGGGAACGAATCTGAGCAGTATTCAGCACTGTTTCAACATTACGCCGCACCTGCCCTGAGATTGTCAATTTGCACATCGATCCCCCGCTAGAATGGCGTCGGAGGTCTCAGTCATGACTTTGCAAGAACTGGTCGGGGTGGAGCTTCCCATCATCCAAGCGCCCATGGCGGGCTATCAAGGCAGCGAAATGGCGATTGCGGTATGCAATGCAGGCGGGTTGGGTTCGCTGCCCTGCGCCATGCTGAGTCTGCAGGCGATGCAGACGGAGCTGACGGCGATTCGCGCAAGAACGGCCAAACCGTTCAACGTGAATTTCTTTTGTCACGCGACGCCTGAATTCGATGCCGAGCGGGAAGCGGCGTGGCGCAAGCTGCTGCGGCCGTACCTGGAGGAGTTCGACATCGTGCTGGACGACGCACCCGCGCCGTCGCGGACCCCCTTCAGCGCCGCCGCCGCGGATGTGTTGGCAGCATTCAAGCCTGCGGTCGTGAGTTTCCATTTTGGATTGCCCGCGGCCGACCTCGTGAAGCGCGCGAAACAGTGGGGTTCGAAAGTGCTGTCGTCGGCAACCACTGTCGAGGAAGCGCTATGGCTCGAGCAGCGCGGCGTCGACGCGATCATTGCGCAAGGCTTCGAGGCCGGCGGCCATCGGGGCATTTTTCTGTCCGAAGATCTGACCACCCAGGTCGGCACATTTGCGCTGCTGCCGCAGATCGCCCGAGCAGTCAGGGTGCCGGTCATCGCGGCCGGCGGCATCGCCGATGCCAAAGGCGTGGCTGCGGCCATGACGCTCGGTGCCGCGGGTGTTCAGCCCGGAACGGCGTACCTGCTCTGCCCGGAGGCGACGACCAGCGCGGTGCATCGCGCCGCGCTGCAGAGCGATCGTGCCGCGCATACGGCGCTGACCAATTTATTTACCGGGCGCCCTGCGCGCGGCATCATGAATCGGCTGATGGCGGAACTGGGGCCGATCAATGCCGCGGCCCCGGCTTTTCCATTGGCCGGCGCGGCGCTTGCCGCCCTGCGCAAGAAAGCTGAGAGCCTGGGAATAGGTGATTTCTCGCCTCTGTGGTCCGGCCAAAACGCCGGCGGCTGCCGGGAAATTCCCGCGGCGGCGTTGACCCGATCGCTGGCCGGCTGAGGAAGGCTCATGGCGCTCGGCGCTACTGTTTATTCGTTCAAAATCGAACTCGCCGATTCCGATCGAGGCGTTTATGTGCCTCTGGATTTGCGCGTTGCGCGCCATCCGTCGGAGACCGAGGATCACCTGCTGACCCGCGTCATCGCCTACTGTCTCGAGTACACCGAGGGGATCAGTCTTTCGAACGGGCTGTCAGACCCCGACCAGCCCGCTATTTCGGTGCGCGATCTCACCGGCGCACTTCGCGTGTGGATTGATGTCGGCGCGCCGGAGGCGGCGCGGCTGCATCGGGCCGCCAAGCTCGCGCCTCGAGTTGCGGTATACACGCATAAGGACGCCGAGCAGCTGGCAGCGCGGCTGCGGAGCGAAAAAATTCACCGCGCGGAGGCGCTGGAATTGTACGCCATGGATCGCGAGTGGCTGGCGGCGCTCGCATCAAAGCTCGCACGGCGCATGGAATTCGCGCTCACCGTGGCGGATCGTCACGTCTATTTGTCGCTGGGTGCCGAGACGCTGACCAGCACCGTCGAGCGGCTTGCCATCGAGGCAGAAGTTTAGGTCAATGCAACGGCGGCGCCGCCGCGCGCGCTCAACAGCAGCGCCTCCCGGGTCATCTTGCTGTCGATGGATTCTTCGGAACGAGTTCGCTCAGAAAGTCCCGAGGACGCAGAAAATCTTCGTAAAGACGCGCTTCGGGCGATCCCGGCGCTGGGCGCCAGTCATACTCCCAGCGAACCAGCGGCGGCATCGACATCAGTATGGATTCGGTGCGGCCGCGAGATTGCAAACCGAACAAGGTGCCCCGGTCATAGACCAGGTTGAATTCGACATACCGGCCGCGCCGGTAGAGTTGAAACTGCCGCTCGCGATCGCCGTACGGCTGGTCTTTGCGGCGCTCCAGGATGGGCATGAACGCCGGCAGAAAATGATCGCCGACGCTGCGCTGAAATGCGAATGAGCGGTCAAAACCGTCTTCGTTCAGATCGTCGAAGAACAATCCGCCGACGCCGCGGGTTTCGTTTCGATGCGGTAGAAAGAAATAGCGATCGCACCAGCTTTTGTATTTCTCGTACACATTGGGTCCGAACGCCCGGCACGCGTCCCGCGCGGTTCGATGCCAGTGCAGCACGTCCTCGTCGTGCGGGTAGTAGGGCGTGAGGTCGAAGCCGCCGCCGAACCACCAGACCTCCGGTTCGTTGACCGGTCGCGCCACGAAGAACCGCACATTGCAATGCGTCGTGGGCACGTGCGGATTTCGCGGATGAAACACCAATGACAGCCCCATGGCTTCGAAGGGCGCACCGGCAATTTCCGGTCGCAAGCTCGAGGCGGATGGCGGCATCTTGTCGCCCAAGACATGCGAAAACGATACTCCCGCCCGCTCGAATACGGCGCCATCGCTCAATAGGCGGCTTTCTCCCCCGCCGCCTTCGGGCCGTTCCCACAGGTCGCGCCGAAATTTCACCGAATCGATATTTTCCAGTGTCGCGGTGATGCGATCCTGCAACTCGCTCAGGTAGCTTTTGACCGCGGACGCGTCTGCCGACTGAGTCATTACGTCTTCTTTTTTGCGGGACTCTTGGCCTTAGGCTTGGCTTTTGCGGACTTGGGCGTGAGCCCGGCAGGCGCAGCCGGCTTCACAGGCGCCTGCTTGTTGACGGCTGTTTTCTTTCCCTTGGCGGCGAGCTTAACTCGGACCGGCGCCGAGGTCGCTGCCTCCGGCGCCGTGGGCGTGCCTTTTGCGCCCTTCGCGCCTTTTGCTGCCGCCTTCGGGGCAAACTTCGAGCCCTTGCCGCCCTTGCGTCCCCACTTGCCGCGCTCCGGCGCCGCTGCCAGCAGAGCCTGGCATTCTTCCAGCGTCAGGCTCTTGGGTTCCTTGTCCTTCGGTATTTTTGCGTTGCGCGCCTTGTCCGTGATGTACGGACCATAGCGTCCGTTCAACACTTGGATGCCGGCATCGGGAAAATCCAGAATCAGCCGATTGGCGTCCGCGATTTCCTTTTCGCGAATGACTTCGAGCGCGCGCTCCGGCGTGATTTCATACGGATCATCGGTTTTGAGGGAAACGTACTTGGCGCCGTACTTCACGTAGGGGCCGAAACGCCCGACGTTGGCGGTGATTTCTTCACCGCTCGCAGTGGCGCCGAGTTTGCGCGGCAGCTTGAATAGCTCCATTGCCTGGGCGTGCGTGATCTCATCCATTTTTTGGCCGGGCCGGAGGCCCGCGAACCGAGGCTTGTCTTCGTCGTCCTTGGTGCCGATTTGCACAAACGGCCCGAATCTCCCCATGCGCACGCTCATCGGCTTACCGCTCACCGGATCTGCGCCTAAGTCCCGCGCCTGCGCCACTTCCTCGCGGCTCACGGAGGTTTCGGTGTGATTCACGAGTTCAATGAACGGCTTCCAGAATTTTTCCAGCAACGGCACCCACTCTTGCTCGCCGCTGGCGACCGCGTCCAACGAGTCTTCCATTTTCGCGGTGAAGTCGTAGTCCACGTAGGTGGTGAAGTATTGCGTCAAAAACCGGCTGACGATCTTGCCGATGTCGGTGGCGGTGAAGCGGCGGCTCTCGATGTCGACGTACTGGCGGTCGCGCAGCGTCGAAATGATCGAGGCATAAGTCGAGGGTCGGCCGATGCCGTATTCCTCCAGCGCTTTGACCAAAGACGCCTCGGAGAAGCGCGGCGGCGGCTCGGTGAAATGCTGGCTCGGCACGACACCGACCAGCTTGACCCGGTCGCCCTCCTTCATGGGCGGCAGTACGTGGTCCGAGTCATCCTGGACGGCATCATCCAGTCCTTCTTGATAAACCGATATGTAGCCGGGTTTGACCAAGGTCGAGCCGTTGGCGCGCAGTACGGTGCGCTTCGCTCCCTCGGCGCCGGCGAGCATTTCGACGGTGACGGTGTCGAAGATCGCAGGGGCCATTTGACACGCGACCGTGCGTTTCCAAATCAGGGAATACAGCCGGAACTGATCGGATTCGAGCTTGTTTTCGATGTCCGCCGGTAAGACGCCGGCCGCGGTCGGACGAATCGCCTCGTGCGCCTCTTGCGCGTTCTTCGACTTGGTTTTGAAGATTCGCGGCTCTTCGGCCAAACCTGCCTGTCCGTAGAGCTGCACGATGACGTCGCGGATTTGGCCGATGGCTTCTTGCGCAAGATTGAGCGAGTCGGTGCGCATGTAGGTGATCAGGCCCACCTGACCTTCGCCGATGTCGACACCCTCGTAGAGTTGCTGCGCCACGCGCATGGTTTTTTGCGCGCTGAAGCCCAATTTGCGCGCCGCCTCTTGCTGCAAGGTAGAGGTCGTGAACGGCGGTGCGGGATTGCGCTTGCGTTGCTTGCGGTCCACCGTCAATACGGTGAGTTCACCCTTCGCCGCCTCATTGAGCGCGCGTTCGACTTCGCGGGCTCGTGCCTCGTCGGTGAAGCTGAATTGCTCGACCTTTGCGCCCTGAAACTCCACCAGTTTGCCCGGAAATTTCTGTTCCGAGTGCTCCAATTCGGCGTCGATGCTCCAGTACTCGCGCGCCACGAACGCGGCGATTTCATCCTCGCGCTCGCAGATCATGCGCAGCGCCGGACTCTGCACGCGCCCCGCGGACAGACCGGGTCGAACTTTTTTCCACAATAGCGGCGATAGATTGAAGCCCACCAAAAAATCCAGTGCGCGCCGGGCTTGCTGTGCGTTCACCAGATCCACGGACAGTTCGCGCGGACTGGCCATCGCTTCGCGCACCGAGTTCTTGGTGATTTCGTAGAATACGACGCGGCTGACTTCCTTGCCCTTGAGTTCGCCTTGGGCTTTCAAGAGCTCGTACAGATGCCAGGAGATGGCTTCGCCCTCGCGATCCGGGTCGGTCGCCAGAAACAGCGACTTGGCCTTCTTGAGCGCGCGCGAAATGGCATCGACGTGTTTCTGGTTGCGCTCGACCACCTGATACTTCATGGCGAAGTGGTGATCCGGATCGACCGCGCCTTCCTTGGGCACGAGGTCGCGCACGTGGCCGTAAGAGGCAAGCACTTCGAAGTCCTTGCCGAGGTATTTCTTGATGGTCTTCGCCTTGGCAGGCGATTCCACGATAACGAGATTGCTGCTCAAAGGCGTCTAATGCAAGGCGTCGGTGCGCTCTTCGAAGACCAGGTCTTCCATTTGAGCGTAAGCGGACTCTTGGCCGGGCTGGCTGAAAAGCACCATCAGCACGACCCACTTGACCTGCTCGATATCGATTTCATCGGCCTCGAGCGCCATCAAGCGGTCGATGACCAGCTCGCGTTCAGTGCCCGACAGTATCCGCACGTTTTCCAAGTACATCAAATAACCTCGTACATCCGTGTCGAGCCGCAAGAGCTCCTGGCTGCTGAAAACCCGCACGGCGCGGGCCGTGGCTTCGGCGACTTTGCCAAGTTGTTCGCCCGACAGGCCATCGAGCCATTCCAGCGCCCGTTCGATATCGGGCTCCGCGAATCCGGCCTTGTCCAATTCGAGCTTCAAAGTATTTCGATCCGGCCGCGGCTCATCGTCGGCACTCATATAATTATCGAAGAGATAAATGAGTAGATCGAGAACGTTATCTTTCACCTCCGGCTCCTAACGACTCGGGAGTAACGGCCCCCGGGGGCGGCCTGAACGTGGCCTTCGAGCTCGAGGATCAGCATCATCGAGGACACGGCTTCTGGTTTGAATCCGGTACGAACGACCAGCAAATCGATGTCCGCGGGATCAAAGCCGAGCGCATCTAACAAGATTTTGCGTTCCTTGTCCATGCCCGCCTCAATGTCCGGGGGCGCCGTGAGGCCGCCGGAAGCCTCGCGGGACCTGTCGAAAAAAGCTGAAAAGTTCAACTCGCTCAATATGTCAGCCGCAGTTTCGGTCAATTTGGCGCCCTGCCGGATGAGTTCGTGGCAGCCGCGGCTCAATGGGTTGTGAATCGAGCCCGGCACCGCGAAGAGTTCCCGGTTATGGTCACCCGCCAGCCGGGCCGTAATCAAAGATCCGCTGCGGCGCGCGGCCTCCACGACCAATGTACCCAGGCTCAACGCGGCGATGATGCGATTTCGCTGCGGGAAATTCTCGCGCCGCGGCGGCGTCCCCAAGGGGAATTCACTGATCAAAGCGCCCTGGCATCGGATCTGCTCGCTTAAAGTAAAATTAATTTTCGGATAGATGATGTCGATGCCCGATCCCAAGACCGCGAGCGTGGTTCCCTGCGCCGCCAGCGCTCCGCGGTGGGCGGCGCTGTCGATGCCTTCGGCCAGTCCGCTGGTGATGCCGAGCCCGCAAGCCGCGAGAGATCGCGCGAATTCGAAGGCGATGTCGCGGCCCGCCGGAGTTGGGTTGCGGCTGCCGACGATGGAGAGCTGCGGGTCATTCAAGACGTCGGCGTTGCCGGCGACATAGAGCGCAATCGGAGCCACCGGCAGCGCGCGCAATGCGTGGGGATAACGCAGGTCGGTAAACGGCAGCACGCAATGCTGCGGCTCTTTTATCCAGGCCTGCTCCGCGGCGCTTGGCAGGGCGGTGCTGCCGCAGAGAAACTGAGCCGCCGCCGCCGGAATCCCGGCGCCGCGGCGCTCGGCGTCGGAGGAATTGATGAGGCCGTGAAGGCCGCCCAAAGATTCGAAGGCCTTCGACAGGATGGCGACGTTGAGCGCGGGCGCGCGCGACAGCGCCATCCACGCCAACAACTCGCCGGTTCGTTGCATCGAACCGATTGTCGCGCAGGGCCTGAACGGGCGCCGCCCGCTGAGACGCCGAGAATGTAGAGATTCGCCGTCCCTACGGGTCTGCGACCCCGTACGGGTTCTGGACTCCCTACGGGTTCTGGACCTTGTCGCCGACGCGGATCAGGTTCGTGGCTTCCATGATCAGACCGTAGCTGATGCTGTCGAAGGTCTTGAACACCATGAAAGTACCGGTCTTTTCCGACGGGAGAGCGACTTTCTTCGCGCCCAACTTATTGAGGTTGAAGAACCCCTTCTTGTCCGTGTCGAGAACGATGGGACCCGTGTCGAACACGCCGAGCACGTTGCCCGGCGCAAGGCCGTCACGAGCGCCGCGATTGATCACTACAACCTCGTACTGGCCGATGACGCTCACCCCGTGGGAAACGGAAATGATGCGGCCGTTGGTTTTGACCCGTGGCGCACTGGGAATGAAATCGAGCGGCACTTCGACGCCGCCGGGAATCAATTTATCGCCCGCCCGCGAATCCTGAGTCGATTCGGTCATGATCAGCGTGGTGGGATCACCCTGGCGGGTCACATGGCCGGAGCCGGTATAGATGCCGTCATAGCCCAGGAGGCGATTGTCGTCCGGATCGATCAGCGGCTCGCCCACCCGCACCACATTGTAATGAGTGCCTAAATCGGCGGGACTGGTGAACCCGCGTGCGTACAGCGTATCGCCTTCGGACATGACCACGTGCAGGTCGCGTGTCGCCAGCAAATACGGCGCGTGCTTGATTTGGTCGCGATCCAGCACGGTGGGCTTGGACATGAATGCCGCCACCGTTGCATAGGGAATGGTCGTGATCGCCGCCTCGAGCGGCTGGCTGCGCACGCGCGGCTGAACCCGCAGCGCATCGCCGCGCTGCAACAAGATCTGCGGCTTACCGTCGATAAAGACGAGACGCAGGGTGTCGCCCGGATAGATCAAATGGGGATTCTGAATCTGCGGATTGACCTGCCAGATTTCCGGCCAATACCAGGGATCACGCAGAAAAACCTTGGAAATACCCCAGAGGGTATCGCCACGCTTGACCACGTAGCTGTCGGGCGCATTGTCGGCCAGCGGGATGCCCTTGCGGGGTACCTCCGAGGACTCACTACGGGAGGGTCCGCCCTCGACCGCCGCCTCCATCGCCGTTTTCTCATCGCCCACCGCCGTGCCTTCCGCAGTGGACTCGTTCGAGACCACCGGCGCAGGGGCATCGCGCCTCGATGCCTCCGTATGGCACCCAGCGACCACCGCAACCGATAGTAATAGGCCTAAATACTGATGACCTTGCATTCGTTTCGCTCCCGTGAGTCAGCTTATGGTTGCAGACTGACTGGTATACTTCCGTCCTGCCGCTTAAGACTGGGACGCATCGCCCGTTTTTGCCTTTTGCCCAATGCTTTACGCGCTGCGAGCCAAAGCATTAAGTTAAGCAGCGGCGGAACTTTAGCAACATTCCTGAGCCAAAAACACGATATTGCTCTCATAACTCCTATGACAAAGCTCGTAATTCTCGAGTATCCCGATCCCAGGCTGCGAAAGAAGGCCGCCGTCGTCACGGCGGTCGATGATGCACTGCGGCAGTTCATCGATAATCTGCTGGAAACCATGTACGCGGCCAACGGCGTGGGACTGGCCGCGACCCAAGTGGATGTCCACAAGCGGGTCATCGTGCTCGATGTCAGCGAGACTCGAGACCAGCCGCTCGTGCTCATCAACCCCGAAATCTTGAGCAAAGAGGGCGCGGCCCCCGTGGAGGAAGGATGCCTGTCGCTCCCCGGCATCTACGACAAGTTATCGCGCGCCACGCGTATTCGGGTACGCGCGCTGAGGCAAGACGGTCAACCCTTTGAGATGGATGCGGAGGGATTGCTTGGCGTTTGCATCCAACATGAGATGGACCATCTTGAAGGCAAGTTATTCGTCGACTACCTCTCTGAGCTCAAGCGCACCCTGATTCGGCGCCGCTTGGAAAAAGAGCGTAAACAAAGATCCACCAGCAGCGATTCACGCGCTCACGCGCCGGCTCTTTGAGTTTTGAGCGCCGCTGCTTCCTCCTTGAAGCTGGGCTTCGCCGGCACGCCTGACTTCGCCGTTCCGGCACTCGATCGGCTGGCAGCCCGGCATCGAATTTGCGCCGTATTCACGCAGCCGGATCGCCCCGCAGGCCGCGGACAAACGCTGCATTTAAGTCCCGTGAAGCGCCGCGCGCTCGAACTCGGCCTCACCGTGCATCAACCGGCCACCTTCAAGTCGCCCGAGGCGCTCGCGCTGCTGCGGGCGGCGGAGCTGGACGCACTGGTTGTGGTGGCTTACGGGCTCATTCTCCCGATCGCGGTGCTGGAAATTCCCAGGTGGGGCTGCATCAACATCCATGCATCGCTGCTGCCGCGCTGGCGCGGAGCGGCACCCATTCAGCGCGCGCTGCTGGCAGGCGACTCCGTGACGGGTGTGACCATCATGCGCATGGAAGCAGGTCTTGACACCGGTCCCATGCTGAATTCGCGCAGCACGCACATCGGTCCCACCGACACCGCCAAGACCCTGCACGACCGGCTCGCGGAAATGGGTGCTGAGCTCATTGGCGAATCGCTGGATGACTTGAGCGCGGGGCGCAGTCGCGAGGTCGCGCAGCCGGCCGAAGGAGTCACGTACGCCGAAAAGATCAAAAAGTCAGAAGCGCTGATCCATTGGCAGCAGAGCGCCGAGCAAATCGATCGCCAAGTGCGCGCATTCAACCCTTCGCCGATTGCGGAGACCCGCTTCAACGGCGGACAGCTGCGAGTTTGGGATGCCGAGCCTATCGAAGCGCCGGCCGGCGGCCGCGAAACCATGCCGGGAACCGTCCTCACCGCCACGCAGGAGGGCATCGATGTGGTCTGCGGCACGGGTGTCTTGCGAATCCTGCGGCTGCAGCTTGCCGGCCGCAAACCATTGCCCGCCGCGCAATTCCTGCAGGGACAGCGCCTCGACGGGATGCGCTTCGCGGATTCATGAAGGGCGCCGCCGCCAGTGCGCGTTCCTTGGCCGCGCACGCGGTGGCGCGGTTGTTGCGCGAGGGTGTAACGCTTGATGCCGCATTGAAGGATGCCCTGGTCGGCGCGGACGCGAAACTTCATTCGTCGGTGCGATCCTTGGGCTACGGTGCCGTGCGCGGCTATTTTCGGCATGAAGCCATTCTGGGGAAGCTGCTTTCGACGCCGGTGCGATCCTTGGATTTTCTGGTGCGCGCGCTGCTGTCCGTGGCGTTTTATGAGCTTGAGGACGAACGCACGCCGGAGTACGCCGTGGTCGACGCGGCCGTGCAGACCGCAAAGGCCACCGATGCCGTGCGCGCATCGGGGCTCATCAATGCCGTGCTGCGGCGTTATTTGCGCGAACGCAAGACCGTGGATGCAGAGATTGCGAGCCGGCCGGCGACGCGTCACGCGGCGCCGATCTGGCTGGCGGATCGATTTCGCGCCGATTGGCCGGTGCGTTGGACGCAGTTATTGGCGGCAAGCGACAGCCACGCGCCGATGTGGTTGCGCGTCAACAGCCGTCTCAAAACCACCGCTGAATATCTCGGGCAACTGCAGCAGGCGGGAATCGGCGCGCGCGCGGAAGAGCGCGTGCCTTATGCCATCATGTTGGATTCGCCCTGCGATGTGCATGAACTGCCCGGCTTCTCCGAGGGCATGGTCTCCGTTCAAGACTTGGGAGCGCAGTGCGTGGCATTTCTCTTGGACCTGGCGCCCGGGTTACGCGTGCTCGATGCCTGCGCGGCGCCGGGCGGCAAAACCGCCTTGATCGCGGAACGGGAACCTTCGTTAAAGAAGCTGGTGGCCGTGGACATCGACCCGCACCGCTTGAGCCGGGTTCGCGAGAACTTGAGCCGCGAGAACTTGAGCGCCGAAGTCCTCACCGGCGATGCGACGGCCCCCGCGAAGTGGTGGGATGGCGAGTTGTTCGATCGAATACTGCTCGATGCGCCCTGTTCAGGCTTGGGCGTCATACGCCGTCATCCCGACATTCGATTGCGTAAGTCCCCGTCTGATATCGATAAATTGCCCGCACTGCAGGGCCGATTGCTGAAAGCCGCGTGGGACCTGCTGGCTCCGGGCGGTCGGCTGGTCTACGTCACCTGCACCGTGACCCGCAGCGAAAATCGCGATGTGATTGCCGCGTTCTTGAGCGGCCAGCCCGGTGCAAGCAACGTTCCCCAGGCCTGGGAAGGTTGGCCGGGGTTCGGCGAAGCCGACGAGTTCGGCCGGCAGATACTTCCCGGTGAGGCGGGTGCCGACGGCTTCTATTATGCTGCTTTAACCAAACAATGACCGCGACGCGCTCCAATCAGCAGGGCTTTGACCGCCGCCGCAGCGGACCACTCCTCGCGCGACGCGCCGGGGTCGTGTGCTCGTTGCTCGCGACAGCCATGCTGGCGGCACTGCTGGCGGCCGTGCTGGTGCAGCCATTGCGCGCCGACGGCCTGGAGGGCCGCTTCGAAATTCGCTCGGCGGACCTGGAACTCAGGGACGGCGTCTATCACTTGAACGCCCGCTTGGACCTGCCGATCAGCGATGCGGTGCGGCGCGGCCTGACCGAGGGCGTACCGTTGTCGCTCGAGCTCGACCTGGACATCAAGCGCGTGCGCCAGTTGCTGCCGAATTCCAGTGTGGCCGAACTGACGCAGCGCTACCATTTGCAATACAACGCCGTCAGCGCGCGCTACATCTTGCGCAACGACAACAGCGGCCAGCAACAGTCCTTGGGCACGGTCGATGAGGCGATCGAACATCTTTCCGAAGTGCACAGCCTGCCGGCATTGGACAAGGCGCTCATTGCGCGCGACCGCCGCTATGAGGCAAATGTGCGCGCCAGGATCGATTTCGGCAGCGTGCCGTTCACCATGCGGCTGCTGATGTTCTGGGTCAGCGATTGGCATCGTGAGTGCGACTGGTACGCGTGGACCTTCCAGCCATGACGTGGACCTTCCAGCCATGATCCGCAAATACGGTTCGACTGTCTTGGGCTGCATCGGCGTCGCGCTTTGGGTGGCGGCGCTGTTCATGCTCGCATCGGCTGCGCAGAATTCAGACAAATTCGAAAAGTGGCTGCCGTGGTTACTGCTGATCAACATCACCGGCATGATCACGCTGGCCGTGCTGCTTGCCGGCAAGCTCGCGCGTTTGGTGGGCGATTACCGGCGGCATGTGCCCGGTTCGCGTCTCAAAGGACGCACGGTGGCAATATTCAGCGCGCTGGCCGTGGCGCCGATCTTGGTGGTTTATTATTTTTCGCTGCAATTCTTGAATCGCGGCATCGACAGCTGGTTCGAGAACGAAGTCAGCCAAAGCTTGAAAGATACGCGTGAGTTGTCGCATGCCGCCCTCGACGTTCGGGTGCGCGAATTCCTGCAGCACACCGAACTGGTGGCGCGTTCGCTGTCGGGGTTGTCCAATTATCAGCTCGCAGGTTCGCTCGATCGCCAACGGCAGGACAGCAACGCGATCGAATTCACCGTCATCGGCGCGCAGGCGCGAATTGTCGCCACCAGCTCCGATCGTCCGATGGATGCGCTGCCCGTTCCCGCAACGGACGAGATGATGCTGCAGTTGCGGCGCGGCCGCCCGTACGTGAGCCTCGACACTGACTCGGTGGGCGGCTACCTGATCCGCGCCGCGGCGCCCATCGAGGACAGCAGTGCGGGTCCGCGGGTACTGATCGCGCTTTATCCCGTGCCGCTGCAGTTGAGCCAGCTCGCCGATACCGTGCAGCGTTCGCTGTCCTCCTACGCCCATCTGGTGCAAATAAGGCAGCCGCTCAAATCCACCTTTGTCCTGATCTTGAGTTTTGTCGTGTTGATGTCGCTGATCGCCGCCGTATACGGCGCCTTTTTCGCCGCGCAGCGTTTGGTGCAGCCTGTGCAAGATCTGATCGCCGGAACGCGCGCCGTGGCGAAGGGAAACTACGACACCCGGTTGCCGCTGCCGGGACGCGACGAGCTGGGGTTTCTCGTGACCTCCTTCAACGACATGACCAAGCGCCTCGGCAGAGCCCGCGAGGAGACGCGCCGCAGTCAGCAGGCAGTGGAAGCCGAGCGCGCGGGACTCGCCGTCATTCTCGCGCGCCTCTCCACCGGCGTCGTTTCTCTCGAACCGGATCTCAAAGTGCGCACCGCCAATCAGGCGGCGAGCGCCATTTTGGGCGTCGATCTCGAAGCGGCCATCGGCAAGCCCTTCGACGAATCCATCAGCGACAACACCCTGTTCACGCAATTCTTGAGTGCCATCAAGCAGCGCCTGCAACCGGAGCAGTTGGATTGGCGCGAACAAATCGAGCTGCTGTCGGAGTCAGGCAAGCATGTGCTGATGTGCGCCTGCACGGCGTTGCCCAACGATGCCGGAGGCGCGGCCGGCGTGGTGCTGGTGTTCGACGACATCACCACCTTGCTGCAGGCGCAGCGCGATGCCGCCTGGGGCGAGGTGGCGCGCCGCCTGGCGCACGAGATCAAGAATCCGCTGACGCCCATCCAGCTGTCGGCGGAGCGGATGAGGCGCAAATTCCTGCACAGCATGAACGCGCAGGATGCCCAAATCCTCGAACGCGCCACCCACACCATCGTGGCGCAGGTCGATGCGATGAAGCAGATGGTCAATGCGTTCAGCGAGTATGCGCGCGCACCCGACATGCATTTTTCGCGATTCGACCTGAACCAGCTGATCACCGAGGTTGTGGACCTGTATCGCGTCCAGGCCAGCGGCGCGGAAATGAAACTGCAGTTGAATCCGCGCCTGCCGCTCATCTCGGCGGACCGCATGCGCATTCGGCAAATTTTGAACAATCTGGTCACCAATTCGCTGGAAGCCCTCGAGGGCAAGGCCGGCGCTTGCATTGAAATCGAAACCCAGCTCGCCGACGATGCTCAGAAACAGGGAGCATCCGTCTCGATCGTGGTCACCGACAACGGCCCGGGGTTTCAGCGCGACTTGATCGGGACCGTCTTTGATCCTTATGTCACCAGCAAGCCCAAAGGCACGGGCCTGGGGCTGGCGATTGTCAAGAAGATCGTGGAAGAACACGGCGGGCGCATTGAAGCGGATAATCAACGCTCGGGGGGCGCCCGCGTGCGAATTCTATTGCCGCCCGGCGACGGCGCGCGCTCCGCGGGCGCACGTGAGCCGCGCAAAGGCGAACACAGGAGAGAACGCGTATGACCGCTGCAAGAATATTGGTGGTGGACGACGAGGCGGATATCCGCGGGCTTCTCAAAGAGATTCTCTCGGAAGAGGGCTACGACGTGGATATCGCGGCGGATGCCAGCCAGGCGCGTTCGTCGCGCGCTGCGCAGGTCCCCGACCTGGTGCTTTTGGATATTTGGATGCCCGACACGGATGGCATCACGCTGCTGCGCGAATGGTCGGTCACCGACGGCTACGATTGCCCGGTGGTGATGATGTCGGGGCACGGCACCGTCGAGACCGCCGTCGAGGCCACCCGTCTCGGCGCATTTGATTTCGTAGAGAAGCCCTTGTCCCTGACCAAGCTGCTGCGCACCGTGGAAAGGGCGCTGGATGCGGGACGGCGCAAGCGCCTGTCGGCGCGCACTCAAGGGTCCGCGCTGGCCGTACCCATCGGCAAGGCCAAGATCACGCAAACGCTGCGCGAACAAGTGCAGCAGGCCGCCTCGAGCTCATCCCCGGTGCTGCTCGTCGGCGAGTTGGGGTCGGGGCGCGAGGCCTACGCGCGCTACTTGCACTCCTTGAGCGCCCGCGCCGCGAAGCCATTTTTCACCGTGGTGGCGGCAAGCCTTGCGCAGGATCCGACGGCGGCGCTTTTCGGCAGCGAGCGCGACGGTAAAGTCGAGCCGGGCGCGTTCGATCAGGCGACCGGGGGCTCGCTGTACGTCAGCGGACTGGAGGATTTGAACGTCAACGCACAACGCGCCCTGGTCGGGGCCATCGAGCAGCAGAACGGCTACACGCGTGTCGGCGGCCGGCAGCGCCTGCAGCTCAATGTGCGCTGGATCAGCTCCGCTCAAGAAGGATTCGAGTTGCGCGCCTCTCCGGAGCCGTTTCGACGCGACCTGCTCGCGCATCTCAATGTGATTACGTTGCGCATACCGCCGCTGCGCGATTACGCCGAGGACGTGCCCGACCTGTTGCGCTACTACGTCGACCGTCTGGTCGATGAGCAGCATCTGCCGCTGCGGCGCTTCAGCGTGGCCGCGCAAAACCGGCTGCGCAATTATCCCTGGCCCGGAAACGTGGGCGAACTGAAGAATCTGGTGCAGCGCGTGCTGGTCTTAGGCTCTGGGGAAGAGATCCGACTCGAGGAAATCGAACGCGAGCTGGCCGTGAAAATGGCAGTCGATGAGCCACTGGTGAAGCAAGACCTGCTGGCGCTGCCGCTGCGCGAAGCGCGCGAGCAGTTCGAGCGTGCCTATCTGCAACAGCAACTGCTGCTCTGCAACGGCAAGGTGGGCCAATTGGCGAAAAGAGTGGGTATGGAGCGGACGCATTTATACCGCAAGTTGCGGGCATTAGGGGTCGATTTTCGTCAATTGGGCGAGGATTAGACGCGAATAGCCACAAAATGGGCGCGAATTGATTTGTACCCATGCGGCCTAATAAAACAGTCGTGTTGACAAAACTTAACATTCGCGCGGCTGTGGGGCCATAATCCGCCGCGATTTGCCGAGATATAAGAAAGTCACCGGGGGATAAAAGAAAAATGAACGCGACAGTTGCAAGCGCTTCGAGTGTGCGAACCGAGAGCCGCAGTTTTTATGTATGGATGGCGGGCGCCTTCCTGTTGATTGCGTTCGGCGGCTTCACGCCAACCTACTGGGCAAAGGTTGCGACCGGCACTTTCCACGCAGAACCGATCATTCAC
>Ga0193729_1000225_pt1 | contig 28860 bp, 21 predicted proteins | sample U1c2metaG_FD_143036 | JGI IMG/M metagenome (GOLD analysis project Ga0193729, IMG submission 143036) | Soil microbial communities from a riparian zone of the East river system, Colorado, United States - U1c2 | ecosystem: Environmental > Terrestrial > Soil > Riparian zone | place: USA: East River...
GAATGCTCTTTAAAACCATTAGCGCCTCCGTGTATGGAATTGACGCCTACCTCGTTGAGGTTGAGGTGGACGTAGGTTCCGCGAGCGCATGCAGGACTTTAACGTGGTGGGCCTTCCAGACAACGCCGTAAAAGAAAGCCGCGAGCGCATCAAATCGGCATTAAGAAATTGCGGTTTTGAATTTCCTTATGGCCAGGGCGTCACCATCAACCTCGCCCCCGCCGACGTGCGAAAAGAAGGCTCAGGCTTCCATTTGCCCACGGCCCTCGGATTGGCTGGATGCATGGGCCAATTTTTTGGCAAGCCTCTGGACCAATGTATGTTTCTCGGTGAATTGTCGTTGGACGGCGCCGAGAGGTTGAGGCCCTCTGTCGGCGAACTGGGCAAGCAGGTATACTTTCGTCTGTCTTCCTGGGGCGGTGAACTGGTATCCATGAACCCGATAAAATTGTAAACATTGCGGTATGACGGCAGTGCTCGATTGACTCTTTTTCCGGCACTGTGTTACCCATAATGCACTCGAATGTGCGTCCAAACGGCTATGGCGGGTGGCGACTCATAAAAATGGCTGAGCAGAAACACCTCGATGTCACGCTCGACACGCAGGTAGAAAGCGTCAATCTTGCCGAGGAGATGTGTTTGCGGGTCGCCGAAGCCGCGGGTTTCGATGAGGACGATTGCTACCGTATCGGAATGTCAGTGCGGGAAGGGGTCATCAACGCATTCCACTACGGCAATCAGGAACGTCCGGAGAAAAAAATTTATCTGGCTGTCGATTTAACGTCTGACAAAATGGTGATCCACGTTTTGGACGAAGGCAAAGGCTTCAATCTTGGCGACGTTCCCAACCCCCTGGCCGAGGAAAATCTTTTGAGTACCTCCGGACGCGGAATATTCTTAATGCGCTCCTTCATGGACGAGTTTGATGTGGTAGCCGGCCGCACCGGCGGCGCAGAAATCATTATGTCCAAAAAATTGCCAAACCCCGATGGCCACCCGGCGAATAATAACGACAAGGGCGATCACAACGCGTCGCATCAAACGTAAAGATCTCATTCGTGGAAAGGCGCTATGGCTCTATTACAGGCCACTTACAGGGATGCTGGAGCGGTGACCGTCCTCGAATTGAGCGGCCGCATAACCCTGGGTGAAGGCAGCGCCTTGCTGCGCTCCACCATGCGTGAGCTCCTGGACGAACAGCGCTTGAAGATTCTAGTGGACCTGGGAGATATCAATTACATCGATAGCTCCGGTATCGGCGAACTGGTAAGCGCCTATACCACCGCCAAGAATCGCGGTGGCGAATTGAAGCTGCTGCATTTGACCAAAAAAGTGCATGACCTGCTGCAAATCACCAAACTTTATACCGTTTTTGACGTGCATTCCGATGAAGTCACGGCTCTACGCAGCTTCGACAAAAAATCCGCCTAGCCCCATTTGGCATCGACCCATTATTTTTCGCGCGTTCTTGGTATGCGCGACGGATCCGCCGCGACGAAAAACGATTCCATGGTAAACGCTTCCTCTACAACCTGGATTTCTGAGCGCGCCACCCGACTGGGCTTTGCTATGGCCGGCGTAGCCCGTGCCGAGAAATTTCCCGAACTCTTAAGACAACAAGAGTGGCTGGCGCGTGGGTATGCAGGCGAGATGAAATATTTAACCGATACGCGGCGCAGCGACCCACAGTCGGCATTGCCCGGCATGCAAAGCGTGATTGTCTGCGCATTGCCCTACAACACCGGGCATGCACGAACCCAACAAGCATTCGGAGAACTTCATGATGCATCGGAGAGGGGTGGTCCCCGCGGCTGGATTTCGCGATACGCATGGGGAGATGACTATCACGATGTCTTGCGCAAAAAGTTGCAGATGCTACTGAACGGATTGCGTGAACAGCATCCACAACCGTTTGAAGCTCGTATTTACGCGGATACCGGTCCCATTAATGAACGCGTGCTGGCCAAGCATGCCGGGCTTGGATGGCTGGGCAAAAATACTCTGCTGCTCAATGAGCGTATCGGCTCATTTTTCTTTCTGGGCGTAATTTTAACCACACTCGATTTGCCTCCCACATTGGGAAGTTCCGAAGTCCCCCCAGCGAACCGCTGTGGCACCTGTCGCAAATGCATTGATGCTTGTCCGACCCATGCGCTCGTTGAACCCTATGTGATGGACGCGCGAAAGTGCATTTCGTACCTGACCATCGAGTTGCGTGGATCAATTCCAGAACAATTGCGCGAGCCGATGGGCCACCACATATTTGGCTGTGACATTTGCCAGGATGTTTGTCCGTGGAACAGTCACACGCCGTTGACTTACGCCAATGAATTTCAGCCGCGTTGGTTTGGTCACCCAAGCGCCGCCGCATCCCCAGAAAAACAATTTACCCTCGACGAACAAAATGGCGCTTCGCCAGAAACACTGTTCTTGCCGCGCCTGAACTGGCTTGCGTCGCTGAGTCAAAGCGATTTCAGCGAAATGTTTCGCGGTAGCCCGATCAAAAGAACAAAATGGCAGGGTCTTATTCGCAACGTGTGCGTTGCCCTTGGGAATTCAAGATTACTGCGCGACTCGGCTGCCTTCGAAAGAATAGCGAGCGTATTGAGGCCGCTGGCCGCATCACCAGACCCGGTAATTTCCGAATCTGCCCAATGGGCCGTTTCGCGCATCCAAGCAAATGAGGCAAGCCCAATCGTGACCCATCGTGAAAATGATGTGAGATGAATTGCCGGCCCGTGCCGAACGGCTTGCGATGTGGGAACCAGGGAGACAAGCGGTATAATTCATCGATTATATTTGTCGACCACTTACCATTGCAGTGCTCGCCGGCAAATTGAGATTCTAAGCCCGGGATAGCTTCACACTTTCAAATCTGAGCTGGAGGAAAAATTCGTGGCCTTTACTTTACCGCCGTTGCCGTATTCGTTCGACGCATTGGAACCGCACATCGATGCCAAAACCATGGAAATCCATCACGACAAGCACCATGGAACTTATGTCACTAATTTAAACAAAGCCCTCGAGGGACACGCCGATCTTCAAAATAAATCCATCGATGATCTGCTCAAGAACCTGGACGCCATTCCCGAAAATATCCGCACCGCGGTGCGCAATAATGGCGGCGGCCACTGGAATCACAGTCTTTTCTGGCCGCTGATGAAAAAGGGCAGCGGTGGCGAACCAAAGGGCGATCTCGCTACGGCCATCAATTCCGCTTTCGGTTCATTTGCTGGTTTCCAGGAAAAAATCTCGGCCGCCGGCGTGGCCCGTTTCGGCTCGGGCTGGGTGTGGTTGTTGGTGCGCGACGGCAAACTGGCGATCGACTCGACGCCTAATCAGGATACCCCCTACCAATTGTCAGGCGGCGGAAAAGCCGTGCTAGGACTCGACGTTTGGGAACATGCTTATTATTTGAAGTATCAGAATCGCCGGCCCGACTACATTAAAGCCTGGTGGAACACCGTGAACTGGGACAAGTCCGCTGAACTGTACGCCCAATCCAAGAAGTAGCTAAGAATAGAACAGCAGAACAGCAAAAAGGCCTGCCCAAACACGGGCAGGCCTTTTGCATTTCAGGGACAGCAATTAAGCCATGCAGCGCTTCACTAACGGCAATACGTTAGAGCCTGACGAGAAGCCTTTTGGCAACTCCCCGTAGTCTCCGCGAGCTTCGCGGTTTCCTGGCGCCGTTGGAGCATTCGAGTGGCGTGAAGCCTCGCGAACCAACTCGAGACGCCCGCGCACACGGAACTTCGCCAGCAGCGAAGACACATGGAATTTTACCGTTCGCTCGGAAAGGTTCAAATCCGCGGCGATCTCCTTGTTGGCCAGGCTGCGCATAATTCCGCCGAGCACTTCATCTTCCCGGCGAGTCAGCTTCACAGAGGAGCCCGCAGAGCGGCCGGCTTGCAACAACTTGTCAGCCTTCTCTTTGAGCCCGTCGAGAAAGTCATTCTCCGCCGGAACCATGACGATGTAATCGTTGGGAGACTGCCCGCGAACCATGCAATGCATCGCCAGCAGTCCGGCAGCTTGCTCGACAGGGAACTGCCCGTCGGGCCCGGCTTCCACGTTAAAATGCGCCACACCAGTATTCTTCTCGTAGAAAAAATAGATCTCACGCGGTTGACCTGACCGCGCAGACAGATGTGCCTGTTCGTTTCTGCGAATAAGCTTCACTTAACTCCTCCAAATGCAGACTCGACTCACGCCGAGACCCGTTTAAGTTTTTTTACGATTTGCCCCTGAGCGAGGCCAGCTTTTACAGACTAACTGCTAAGGAAAACAGCAAACAGAAGCCAAGGTTGACAGTTATTATCCCGTCGCCCTTGAAAAAGGGCACCCGACGTTCCGCGTGCGAGCACTGCACCGAACCGCTCCAACACTGCAAATTTTTGTCCAAACTACAATTTATTATATTCCTACACAAAACACAGTACTTACCCTGAGGAAGCCAGCGAAGCAATTATGATTGATGGTAGTAATTGCACGCACGACGCAGTTTTTCCTCTTCTTGCCTGCTAAAATATCGTTTTTCCCGCACCATTTCGATCGTTCGCTTCTTTTACACCCAGCTCACCGTGAATCAACGGCAGATAATTTGTCCAAACGCGCTTATCCAGCAAGCATCAGGGTGAATTAGCTGTGGAAAACTTGCTTCGAACAATGAATACACGCAAGTTCAACCGCCGATGATGCGTGTTTGATTCGCTGAGATTAATTCATAGCGCACATTTCGCCATCGAATCTTCCTGGTGATCAACGAATGCGCGAAATTCATCAGATAAAGAAATGGAATCGCGGCGGGTAGAGCAATATTTACCCACGCTTGACTCATGATTTCCGCTCGAGATGCTGGAAGAAGCTCCGTCACCGCAACGACCCGCAAGCTCGCACGGATCGCGGACAACAATAAAATGAAAAATGTAAGCGCCGCTAAATGCAGTGCGGGACGTTCATTTACCAACTCGCCGATCGCAAGAGCTAGTCCCAGGACTACCGTGACGCAGTACAGCAGATGAGTAAGCGCCGCTGCGCGCCAAATTCTTCCCGCGTAAACTCGAGTAATCAAAATTTGCCGGTTGGTAAATTCGAACAGCCCCGCCATATCGGTCTCCACGAAAGAAACCGTCAAGCATTCAGGAACGAAGAAAATTGACCGGCCCGCGCGCTCCAGCGAATGCGTAAGAGAGTAATCATCGCTTACCGACGTGCGCCATTCCTCGAGTACGCCGATTCCTTCGAAGACCGATCGCCGAATGGCCGTGCCTCCGCCCCAGCAAAAATTTTTGCCCTTTTCGCTGAGCATGGTCACAATCGGCGCATTCCACGCTGCCAGAAGTGCGGTAGCCAGGTTGCTACGATTGGCAATCAACCAGCGCATGGTAGTCGTCGCGCCTATGCGGTCGTCGTCCAAAGGCGCGGTCAGGCGCTGCAACCACGCCTTTCCAGGACGACCATCAGAATCAGTGAACACCAATACTTCGAATTCTTCCGGCAATTGCTCTACCGCGACGCGCAGGTTGTTCACCTTTTCGCCGCACTCTTGCGGCGGGCCCGCCACAATGAGGTGCGCTCTTACGCGCGAGCTGGAAATAACCCGATTCAAAATCGTGGCCGCAGGATCGGAGGCCGAAGCCAGAATAAAAAACAGTTCGTAATTCTGATGATTGAATTCCGTGAGCGAAACAAGGTTGCGCTCTAATCCCGGTTCAACGCCCTGGCACGGACAGAGCACCGCAACACGCGGCGCATGGAATCCCGGATCGGTGCGCATCCGCCGGCGCGCATAGGCGAGCCATTGCCAGCCCTGCCAGATCAGATACGCGCCCACGGCGATCTGCACGAGGGCCAGGAAATAGAAGAGGTTTTCCACGCGCCTTGAGCGTAGCAAAGTAAGATTGCTTGGGTTTGATTATCTGTGCGGTTAGAATCGCAGCGGTAAACGTCAAATAGGGGGAAATATGGCCATGCCATCAGTGAGTACCGCAATGGTGACTTCCGCGCTGGAATTGCCCGGATATCGCATCGTCAAAAATTACGGCATCGTGCGAGGAATCATCGTGCGCTCGCGCAGCGTAATTGGAAATCTGGGAGCTGCATTGCAAACCATCGTGGGTGGAAATATCACCATCTTAACTGACCTGTGCGAAAAAACCCGCGAGGACGCCTTCGAATTAATGTTGCAGCACGCCTTGCAGCACGGAGCGAACGCCGTAGTGTGCATGCGTTATGACGCTACGGAAGTCATGCAAGGTGTGACGGAAGTCCTGGCCTACGGAACCGCTGTGCATGTGGAACCCATCGCATAATTCGCGCTAATCGGAACGCAGCAATGCACGCTGATCACGGCTCATCGTGATTTGGCGCCCCCCTTTTGTGGCCCAGCCGAAGCCACCACGTGAGCCGCAAGATCTTCCAGGTCGCCGAGAGCACGGCTCGCCGCGATGCGTGCTTTTTCCATAAATGACGAATCCAGCAGGAACGCGGAGCGATCCACAAACGGATGATTGGCGACCTCGAAGGATTTGCGCGTACGGCGTGTCGCGCTGTTTCGCCGGATCAAATTCTCGTAAATTTGCAGATCGGTCTGAAAATCAAGAGCGTCCCCTACGCTCCATTTCTGCTGCCGCGCCAGGGCGCTCAGAAATTTGCGCCTGAATATCGCTGCATCTTTCTGCGACATCGGACGAGGCTTGGACTTTTTGGAAGCTTCCGGCTCGAAGCACGCGGCGGAAAGCGCCTGAACCGTTAACGCCAGAAGAGCCTCGCGTTGCAGAAGAGCCAGTCGATCGCGGTATTGAGAAGCATGCGCTTGCAGAGCGTGGCGGCCATTTTCGACCACGTAGGAATCCACAAAACGAGGAATGACCCGCTCTCCGACCAGCGCTTCGGGCAGTCGTTGAGCTAACTCACTTGCCAAGTCCGTGACATTTTGCGGCTGGCTACGCATGCGTGGAGTGCCATGTTAACAGGGTTTGTTTTACTGCATATCGTGCGCTAATCGGGATAGGGGAGACGGTCGCCCGTCCTCCCCTCCCACACGACCGGACATGCGGGTCCGCATCCGGCGGTTCGGCGGGTTGAACTAACCATGAGCCGTGAGCGCGGGAAGCCCGAACGAGGCGAAGTAAGCGTTGGACAGAGCGATTTTCAGCGCTGGTGTGTTCGCAAGGTGCCACGGCCCATCGGAGCTACCTGCCGTTTTCGCGGCGTCCTGCGCAGCGATGCCGCGCTTGCGGAGCTCCCGATACACTACCTGCCTCGCATCCAGTTCTTGTTCATCGGCTCGCGTCTTTGCTCCACGCTTCTTTCAGACCTCACCTCGCGGCTCGGCCCTTGCGCTTCGCTATCACTTCACCTCCATCTGGTTGTGAAGAGGACTTGCACCTCCAAGCTGTCGATAACATGCTCGGCACACAAAACAAGAACGGGCGCAAACTCCGCGCCCGTTCTTCCTTACGGGGACAGCCAATTTATATAGCTCTTCGGTTTTAGTGAATTGCGCGCGGGGCATCCGGCCCCACGTGCGGTGTCTTGGTTTTGGGTTCTGGAACGATTGGTGGAGGCGCCACAACTTCCTTCGATAGCGCGTGCTCCAGCACTTCGTCCAGCGTTCGAACGTATGTGATCTTGATGTCGCCGAGAATTTCCGGCGTCAGATCCGCTACGGCGTTAGGCTCATTGTCGGCAGGCAACAATACTTCCGTGATGCCCGCGCGCTTGGCCCCGAGAACTTTCTCTTTGACGCCGCCGATCGGCAGAACAATTCCCGACAGTGTCATTTCACCGGTCATCGCCAGGCGATCTCGCACCGGCCTCCCAGTCAGCAAGCTGACCAGCGCCGTAACCATGGCTGCGCCGGCAGATGGACCATCCTTTGGCACCGCGCCCGAAGGCACGTGGATGTGGATGTCATGCTTGCGGAAAAAGTCCGTGTCGATGCCATAGCGTTCGGCATTCGCGCGTACCCACGTGAGCGCCGCGGTCATGGACTCTTGCATCACTTCGCCCAAATGGCCGGTCATCGTGAACTGCTTACCCCCACGCATGCGCGTGGCTTCGATGAAGATGATGTCGCCGCCTACAGGTGTCCACACCAAGCCGATGGCCACGCCGGGTTTCTTGACGCGCTCTTCGACTTCTTTCTCGGTGCGATACTTCGGCACGCCCAGGTATTCACGGACGATTTCTGGCGTTACCACCATCTTGTCCAGTTTACCTTCGGCGATACGCCGGGCCTGTTTGCGAGTGACGGTAGCAATCTCGCGCTCCAGGTTTCGAACGCCTGCTTCGCGAGTAAAACTATGAATAATTTCGCGAATGGCGTCGTCGCTGAATTCCAGCTGTTCCCCAACTTTCAAGCCGTGTTCCGCGGCCTGCTTGGGAATCAGGTATTTGTGCGCGATATGCAGTTTTTCTTCCCCGGTGTATCCGGGCAATTCGATGATCTCCATGCGGTCGCGAAGAGGTTCCGGTATTGGATCCATCCAGTTCGCGGTAGCAATGAAGAGCACCTTCGACAAGTCAAAAGGCACGTCCAGGTAATGATCACGGAACGCGTAGTTCTGCTCTGGATCGAGTACTTCCATCAGCGCAGACGACGGGTCGCCACGGAAATCGCGGCCGAGTTTATCGACCTCGTCCAGCATGCAAACGGGATCGTTCGATTCAGCGCGCTTCAGTCCCTGGATTATTTGTCCCGGCAAAGCGCCGATGTACGTCCGGCGATGCCCGCGAATTTCCGCTTCATCATGCATGCCGCCGAGAGCCAGCCGCACGAATTTGCGGCCTAACGCTCGAGCGATGGATTTGCCGAGCGAGGTTTTGCCCACGCCCGGAGGCCCAACGAAGCACAGAATCGGCCCCTTCATACCCGGCTGGAGTTTCTTGACCGCCAGGTAATCCAGAATGCGTTCTTTGACCTTTTCGAGATCGTAGTGATCTTCGTCAAGAATCTCGCGGCCCTTGGCGATATCGATTTCCTGGTTGCCCGAGGATTTCGACCACGGCAAGGAAGTCATCCACTCGAGATAGGTGCGCGACACCATGTACTCGGCGGATGCCGGAGTCATCTTGGCGAGGCGCTTGATCTCGCGGTCGCATTCCTTCTTGGCTTCTGCGGTCATGCCCGCTTCTTCAACTTTTTTGCGAAGCTCGTCGATCTCCTGCATGGAGTCGTCGGATTCGCCGAGCTCTTTCTGAATCGCCTTCATCTGTTCGCGCAACAAATATTCCCGCTGGTTCTGGCCCACTTGCTCCTGAACCTGTTCGTGAATTTTTGAGCGCAGCTCCAGAACTTCAAGCTCCTTGGAAAGCTCGCGAATCAAGGTCTCCAGCCGCTTGCGAACGCTGGGAGTTTCGATCAACTCCTGGCGAAGCATGGTGGACAGTGACGGCAAGGTGCCAGCGATAAAGTCCGCTAAACGGCCCGGGTCGTCAATATTCGCAGCCACTGAATGAAGATCATCCGAGAGCTGTGGAGAATGACTGACGACATCGCGGAATAAATCCTGGGCGTTGCGCTGTAGCGCTTCCAACTCGGAATCTTGCTCGGAATTCAAGTCAGGCTGGGCTTCAATACGCGCGCGCAGGTACGGCCGCAGGCTAATCAAGTCCACGACCTGTATTCTTTGCAAACCCTCCAGGAAGATGACCACGTTCCCGTTAGGCATCTTCACCGTCTTATGAACTTTTGCGAGCGTGCCGACTTTGTGCAGATCGGCGGCTGCTGGATCCTCAACACGAGGGTCAAGCTGAGCTACGACGCCCAGCAGCTTTTCGTCCCCCATCAAGGCATTAACTAACGCCAGAGAGCTTTCCCGTCCCACAGTGAGCGGCAGGACCGCCCCAGGAAACAGGACAGTGTCGCGGACGGGGAGGATAGGAAGAATCTCTGGTACGACGAATTTTTTCTCAACCATTATGTCCCCTAATCTAAAGCGCGGAGGAGAAAGGGTCCGGGCTTATGAAGCGTTAGATGCGAGCCAAAACAAAAAGGTGTCTTAAGATATAAGTCCCTGCAGCACAAAATCTTAGTGTATTTCACTCAATTATAGAACTTCCCGTAAAGTTCTCCCCAAAGACTCTAAACTTCACTTGTTCAATAAGATAACGCCCCATTCACCCTGACGCTGAAGATAGCTTACGCATTCCGGGCGTCGTTTCGCCGTAATGTTGAGTTACAAATGCGATAGCCTCCTCTCTGGATCTTACCAACCCCTCCAGCTGAGCATCTTCGAGCGACCGCAGAATCTTACTGAACAAAGGCCCCGGCTGATAGCCCAGGCTTTGCAGATCGTTCCCAGTCAGCAACTTGGCCGGACGAATCTCTTCGGCTGGCGTTTGCTCAAGGGTGCGCCGCACGAAATCGTAAGCGTCCAACTGCCGATGGCTCGACAGGCAATCCAGGCGATGCAACGCCAGATGCTCGTCAAAACGGGGCAGGCGAATGAACCGCTTCAGCGTGGAAGTTCGCATCCGCGATACATCCTTAAAGCGCATGTGATTGGCAATCAGCGCCAGAATCTGTTCGCTGTCCTGGTTTGAAAAACGCAGCCGCTCCAAGATTACCTCCGCCATCCGGACCCCCACGTCAACGTGTCCATTAAAGCGAATGCGATCGCCGGTTTCAGAAATCGGCCTGAACGTTGCCGGCTTTCCCACATCATGCAGAAGAACCCCCCAGGCAAGAGTGGCGGAACTGCCGGCCGGCATGCCCTCCAGCATAAGCAGCGTATGTGTCCAGACATCCCCTTCGGGATGGTATTGCGGCGGTTGCTCGACTCCCTGCATGGCCGCGACTTCCGGCAAAATGTGTTTCAGCAGACCCGTTTCATCGAGCAATTCCATGCCGCGGCGAGCCGCGCCTTCAGTCAGCAGCTTTGTCAATTCTTCGCGGATTCGTTCAGCGGAAACCTGACCGATTTCATGGGCCTGCAAACGAATGGCGGCAAATGTTTCTGCCTCGATGCGAAATCCGAAACGCGCTGAAAACCGTACCGCGCGCAGCATGCGCAGTTTATCTTCAGCGAAACGCTGTGCCGGTTCACCGATAGCCCGAATAATTCCAGCGTGCAAATCTGTTTGTCCCGCAACGAAATCAAAAACTCGCCCGGAATCGTGACGCATCAGCAGGCCGTTGATGGTGAAGTCGCGCCGTTGCACGTCTTGCTCGGGACTGGATGTGAAAACCACGCTCTCTGGATGACGGCCGTCGGCAGAGCCGATGTCCGATCGAAACGTAGCCACTTCCACATGGTGGCCGTCGCGCGGCACGATGATTACCCCGAACTGCGCGCCCACCGCTACCGCATCGGAAAATAAGGAAATCACGCGCTCGGGTGTCGCGTCAGTGCTTACGTCGTAATCGGCAGGCTCTCGGCCGAGCAATAAATCGCGCACACAGCCGCCAACCAGGAAGGCCTGGTGCCCTTCGCGAGTTAACCTGTCGCAAATCGAATTGGCAAGTTCGCGAGGCGTCACGTTTCGATTATGCGCCAGAGCGCAGCACGCGAGAAAACTTCGTGTCGCATGCGATGTTAACTGCACCCTAATGGCTAATACTTGGATGAAATAGATGGAAGAAAGGAAGCTGCTTAGCGATCCTCGGGCTTGGAATCGCCGCGCCGCAGCGAGCCGCCAAATTGTACTTTGCTGAAACCAAACCGGTCGCGCAGCCGGTCCGTCGCCTGCGTTAGTTTCTGCAGTTTTTCGCGGCGTTCTGCTTGAAGCAAATCGAGCTGCTCTCCGCCGTGACTGAAATTGCTCAGGCTGACACCCAGAAGTCGAACTTTTCGGCGGGCATCACGATGTTTCTGAAAAAGTTCCCGGAACACTGCATTGATGCCAGTGTCCAGCGCCGTGCTTTCACCCAGTGATTTGGAACGCGTGTGCGTATCGAACCCCGCATAACGAATCGTCACGGTAAGCGTGCTGGCGGCAAGGCCCGCCTCGCGAAGACGCTTGCAGGCTTTCTGCGATAGATGGCTCAGCACCGCGGTTAACGCCGCCGTATCATCGGTGTCTTCGTTGAACGTGTGATTCTGAGAAATAGACTTGGGTTCCGCATCGACCACGAACTCGTAGGAGTCGCCACCGCGCGCTTTGCGGTACAGCGCGGTGCCCCATTGCCCGAAAATTTTCTCCAGTTTTTCCTGAGGCTGCGCCGCGATTTGTTCCACTATTTCAATGCCCAGCGCGAGCAAAGCTCGTTCCGTGACTTTTCCGATGCCCGGAATTTTTCGCACCGGAAGCGGCGCCAGAAATCGCTCTTCGCTTCCCGCAGGAACCCAAACGAGTCCCCGCGGCTTGCCTTGATCGGAGGCTACTTTAGCAACCAGTCGTGTGGACGCCAGACCGCCAGAACATGGCAGACCAGTTGTACGAGTAATGCTGCGCAGAAGTTTATCGGCGGCGGCGAGCGGAGGTCCGTGCAGCCGTTCTGTGCCCGCCAGATCGAGATACGCCTCGTCGATGGACACCATTTCCACAACTGGAGAAAAGTTGGTGAGTATCGTCGCGACCCGATCGCTCCATTGCGTGTACTTCGCGTGATGACCATTCAGGAAAATCGCGTGCGGACAAAGGCGCCCCGCAGTTCGCAATGGCATCGCCGATTGAATGCCGAACCTCCGCGCTTCGTAGCTCGCTGCGGTGACCACTCCGCGTTGATCCGGTCGCCCGCCCACCACAACTGGCTTACCACGAAGTTCGGGACGCTCCAGCAATTCCACGGAAACAAAAAACGCGTCCATGTCGACGTGCAGTATTGAAGTAGCAGTCTGCGAACTTAATTCGGCAGGAGCATCATGCTTCGCCCGAAAACGTGCTAGTTCCGGCATGTCCAGCTAAGCCTACGCCGGTTGAGAATGTGCGACAACATGCAGCCTGCGCCCACGTCAGAATCCAAATGAAAAAATATCGCATCGATCGGATATTATTTTTGGGGGCGGCGTTCCGCTGCAATGACCCGCGGAATCCCTGCAAGATCGTTGCTCACGCCCACCGCCGTCCACTGACGCGCATCCAGCAGCGGCTGAACCGCAGGAAGACTGTCGTGCCCGAGTTCGGCAACGAAGATTCCGCCAGATTTTAAATGCCGTTCCGCGAGAGCAATCAGCCCAGCGTAAAGTTCGTAGCCTTCTTCGCCGCCATATAGCGCAATAGCAGGTTCATGATCGCGCACTTCGCGTGCCAGTGTATTTGCATCGCGCCTAGGGATGTACGGTGGATTGCTCACGACGAGATCAAAAGTCGATTCTTTCGCACCATCTGTAGCCAGAGCCCGCGTCAGATCGGATTCGAAAAAATGAATGCGATTTTCTAGGCCGTGACGAACTGCATTTCTGCCCGCCACCGCGAGCGCCGCCGGAGAAATGTCCGTAGCATAAACCGTGGCTGCGGGAAGTTCTTTCGCCAACGCAATCGCAAGACAGCCGGAGCCGGTTCCGATGTCCGCAATTATAAACCCTTCTCCGTTTGTTTTTTGCGCGCGGCCCGCGCGAAGTTCGCGCCGCGCCAAGCGGTCCAGCGCGACTTCAATAACATGTTCCGTTTCCGGCCGCGGAATAAGCACATCCGGCGTAACTTCGAATTCCAGACTCCAAAATTCCTGTTTGGCGGTAAGATGCTGCGTGGGTTCGCCGTTTGCACGACGACTAATCAAAGACAAGAAAGTGTCCAGCTCTTGAGCGCCTATCGGCTCTTCGGGATGCCCATACAACCAGGCGCGGTCGCGTCCCAGCACGTGCAGCAACAGCAATTCAGCAGCAAGGGTGTAGGAAGCGACCTGCTTCTCGCGGAGTTGTGAAATTCCCGTTCGCAGCGCGCCGCGAATATCCATGGGTATTTTTAGATCGCGATGCAGGATGTTTGACATTGGGAACAAGCAGCGAACACGCACTCGAAAACGATTACGCCGCGTCAAGCTCCTGATCGAGCCGTTCCGCTTCGTAGTGCGAAACCAAGCCGTCCACCAGCGGCGCTAGCTTGCCGTCCAACACATCAGTGAGCTGGTGGAGCGTCAAACCAATGCGGTGATCGGTGACGCGATTTTGCGGGAAATTATAAGTGCGAATTTTTTCCGAGCGGTCGCCCGTTTTGATCTGCCCACGACGTTCCGCAACGATAGCCGCTTGCTGCTTTTCCTGTTCCTGTTCATAGAGCCGCGCACGCAGAACGCGCATGGCCTTGGCTCGATTCTTGATCTGTGATTTTTCATCTTGCTGCGAAACCACCAGCCCGCTGGGCAAATGCGTAATACGCACCGCAGAATATGTGGTGTTGACGGACTGCCCGCCCGGCCCAGAAGAGCAAAACGTATCGATGCGTAGATCTTTGGCCTCAATTTTAATGTCGATGTCATCGGCTTCCGGCAACACCGCCACAGTGGCCGCGGAAGTATGAATGCGCCCTTGCTGCTCCGTGGCCGGCACTCTCTGCACGCGATGAACTCCGCTTTCATATTTCAGCTTGGAATAAACCTTGTAACCCTGAATGGCTGCGACGATTTCCTTTAGTCCGCCAAGGGAAGACGGTGAGCTTTCCAGCACTTCCACTTTCCAGCCCAATGTCTCCGCGTAACGCGAATACATGCGAAAAAGTTCAGCGGCAAAAAGGGCCGCCTCGTCGCCACCTGTGCCCGCACGAATTTCCACGATGACGCTCTTTTCATCGTTGGGATCTTTGGGAAGCAGCAGGAGTTTCAGCTCGCGCTCGACGGTTTCCTTGCGCGCCACCAATTGCTTCTCTTCGTCGTAGGCGAGTTGCTTCATTTCCGAATCTTCCGCTTCGCCAATCATCTGATGAGCGCCGGCCAGATCTTTTTCGATTTGCTTGAACTCGCGATGCTTTTCGACGATCTGTTCCAGCTCGGCGTGCTGCTTGGCTACTTTTTGAAAATGGGAAGTGTCCGACACCACTTCGGACGTCGAGAGCTCCTTGGTAAGCTCGTCGTAGCGTGCTCCTAACTGATCTAATCTCTCGGATAGTGTTACGGCCATAAAATCCTCACGAATTTACTGTTCAGATGAATCGACGAAAGGAAAGTAACAACTCGAAAGCCAACAGGCTTGAAGAGGAGCCGCTAATAGAAGTTTGCGTTCACTGAATAAAGCTTAACACGCTTTTCGTTTGCGACGCGCCCGCATGGCCGCGGCGCCCAATCCGATCAACACCAATGCTGCCGTCCCAGGCTCGGGCACGCCTACAGGAGGCGGAGTCCCGCCGCCACCGCCGGGTGTACCTCCACCACCACCGGTCCCAGGTGTGCCACCGCCGCCACTGCCGGGTGTACCTCCACCACCACCGCCGGGAGGGGGAGTCCCACCACCACCGGTCCCAGGTGTGCCACCGCCGCCACTGCCGGGTGTACCTCCACCACCGCCGCCGGGAGGGGGAGTAGACGAATTCCTATTCCCAATGGTTCCACCGCCGCCCGGCAAAGGAAAAAACGGCGCGACCGGTACAAACGAGGCTACCGGCCCACCAGGCGATTGAACTGGCCCAGGAAATAATGATGGCGGCGACGCGGAGAATGCCGCGAGGTAGGGCGACGACACTATAGCCGGGAATTCCGGGCCATCCAATTCCGACGAAGTTGGTTCGGCGGGCGCGTTCGGTCTGACCGGCAGAACCGAGATTCGATTCCCGCAGCGAGTACGCGCCATGTTGCTGCCGTCGCTGAGCATGGCTTCGCCTTTTCGCAGCGCCAGCTTGTTCTTGGTCCAAAAGACCTTGTTACCGATGCGATAGGAAACGTACACCAATTTCGGAGCATCCAGCGTCACGCGATGCGCTTTAGTGATATCGAAGTCCGCATAGTGTTGCGCGACCACCGGATCGCCTGCCATTGCTTCCCGCAGTTCCTTAGGCGATTGCGCGCCCCCGGCGATGACCGAGTATGGGTAAACAGTCCGCGAATGTCCTGTCGGCAAAAGGACCGACGAAGGAGGCCAGAACGGCGCTGCCACTGGCTCAGCGGTAGCCACAGTTTGCCAGGAATGAAAACCAAGCTCTAAAGAAACACCCAATAGAACGATACAGCCCAAACACAGTAAGGCGGCCGCAGCCACTACCCTGCTCCGGAACGGAACATGTCTATACGTCTGGGCAAGCTTCTCCACCAAGGTGACTTTTGGGGAGGCACGGCGAGTGCGGCGAAACTTGGACTTACGGACGGACACCTGGACACCTCAGGTCTTGGGCGGCGCACTGCTCGAGAGGACAGTACACCTTAGACCTTTAGAACAGGTCTTGATTCTAGCACTAGTCCGCATAGAACTCAGCAATAAAATTTGTGACCAATGAGTTAACATTCCTCTCAAACTGGCATTCCAACTCCATTCGCCAAGCGATGCGGGGAGCGCTGGGCTCTGTCGCCACGTGCTGCCGCGTATGGTGGAAATATAACGAAAGAGTAACTACCACCTTGACTGGCGCTTTCGTATTTTATTCGCTTCATTAAAACAAACTAAGAAAATCGCTCGCCGAGATAAATTGCCTGTTTGGCCGAAAGCTCAATCGTGCAAGGGCACCGGCGGCGAGCCTCTTACCCGGTTCTTAACGTATTGATTCCTTTGAACTGTACTCCATCATCTGTACACTCCCTCCATGCGTGTTCTCTTCGTCGGTGATATTGTGGGCTCGCCGGGACGCCAAATCGTTCGCGACCGTCTCGCCGACGTTGTAGCCCAAAAGAAAATCGATCTGGTCATCGCCAACGGTGAAAATTCCGCTGCCGGGTTCGGCATCACGCCGCGCCTGGCCGACGAATTTCTCCATGACGGAATCGACGTCCTCACTGGCGGCAATCATAGCTGGGACCGCCGTGAAATCATGGATTACCTGCCCCATGAGCCTCGCCTGCTGCGCCCCGCGAATTTTCCCGATGGCAGCCCCGGCAGCGGGCTCTTCTGCGGCACCGCCAAAAATGGCGTGAAATACGCAGTGTTGAATCTTCAGGGCCGCACTTTTCTGCCCGCCATTGACGACCCGTTTCGCAAGGCCGACGGCGAGCTCGCCAGGCTCTTGCCGGACGTAGATTTCGTCTTCGTCGACATGCACGCGGAAACCACCAGCGAGAAGATTGCCATGGGGTGGTATTTGGACGGGCGAGCCACGGCCGTCGTCGGGACGCATACGCACGTGGCTACCGCCGATGAGCATGTGCTGCCCCAGGGCACTGCGTACATTACCGATGTGGGCATGACCGGGCCTCATGGAGGCGTCATCGGCATGGATCGGCAGGGCATCATCAAAAAATTTCTCGATGGCCTGCCAGCCCGCTTTGAGGTCGCCGCGGGCGACGTTCAGATGAACGCCGTCCTGATCGAAACCGCCGACGAATCCCCGCGCAACTCCGCCGGCCGTTTGCGCGCCCGCTCCATCGAGCGCCTCCGCCTTCGCCTCGATCCCTAGCCCTCGATATTCAGCATTGATACATGGCGGGAAATTTCCGCTTCACTACACAAACTAAACAGCCACGGAGGGTGGCCCACCCCTCGGTTTGCAGGGTGGGTCTTGGTGACGCTTTGCCCGGATTTGTCTTGGTCGTGTTGCTGTCTTGAGTTGTCTTCGTCTTGACGCGCTCATTGCTCAGTACTGAGATGAGCCATTGGACTTAACGCGCGAACGCTTGTAACGGGCAACCTTGGCACGCCGTCAATGCTCTGAGCATTCAGGAAACTCAATGAACATAGCGAAGTTATTATTCAAATCGAGCGCGTCGCTCTGTCTCCTGGCCGCCACAGCCGCGATCGCTCCCGCCCAATCTGAAGGCGATGTCGCTTCCGTGCAATACGAAGGCGAGCTAACCGCCAAGCGCCGTCTCTTTCCCGAGGTGGGCGCGGGACTGCGCGCCGTCAAGCGTGGCGATAGCGACAAAACCTATGTTCTGAGCTCGCAAGGCTTGATGATTTTCGACGCCAAAGATCACAAACTCTTGACCATTGGCTCCGCAGCCGATGTAACAGCCTCCAAAACCACCGCCGCAGGAACCTCCAATCCAGAAATAAGTTTCGCGGAAGATTTCGACGTCGATGCCTCTGGCCAAATCTATGTCGCTGACCGCGCCGCGAATCTCATTGTGGAGTATTCCGCAGACGGCAACCGGATCAAATCCTTCCACGTGAACGCCCCGCTTTCTGTCGCGGCACTGCCGGACGGCGAGGTCGCTGTCGCCACATTGCACGACCCACGCTTGATCCTCGTTTTCGATAAGAACGGCAGAGACATTCGCGATTTCGGTGAATTGGAAGAGATCTCCAGCCGTGAGGATTTAAATCGCTATCTCAACTCCGGCTACCTCGCGACCGACGCGAAAGGGGATATCTACTACGCCTTCATCTACACGCCAGAACCGACTGTTCGCCAGTACGACCGCAACGGGTACGCCTCTCAAACCATTCAATTCACTGAAATTGAGGCATTCGCCGCCGCGCAAGCCGCCAGAAAGGAAATTGAACGCCAGGAGCGCAAGGGCAAGCAGCCCGCTTTCAAACCCATCCTTACCGCCATCGGTGTTGTGCGCGGCAACGGCGAAGTCTGGATCGCACTCCACAACCGGCTTTTGCGCTTTGACAAAGACGGGTATCGCAAAGCGACCTACCAGCTGTATACCCCGGACGGAGCCCGACTCGACGCCAAGAGTATCGTCGTCGAAAAGGATCGCCTTCTTATCGGCAGCGACCCCCTCGGCATCTTTGAGTTCGAGCGGCCCGACAGCAAGCTGGGGCAGTAAGCAATCTCAACTTCGGCTTCGCGACGCACGCGCGTGAAATTGGTTTCACGGACTAGCCACGGCTGCGGTGAATATCCAGTAATCCGTAGTGATACAAAAACGCGACATCAGACCAGAGTACCGACTCTCCTGCGAAAGAGTAGGTCTGTACCTTCGAGTCATCGCTCCTCGCTCTCTCGCACAAGCTGCCTAGCTCTCTTCTCACGCCCACAACTTGGGTCTGCCACATGAAAATAAATTTACAAACACTCCAAGTTTTTAACAGGCCAAGCAGCGCGAGAAAATAGTTATTGACGCTTTCAAACGAAAAATTATTTCATTTATCCCAGTAAAATTAAAAAAATATTCATAAGCAAGAGAAATTTGTCGTTGTGGAAAAACTGTGTACCGTGTGTGAATCTCGCCAAACGTCCCTCCGCACTTTTCTCTTGCCCCGTGCACTTGAATGGGCGACAATCCCGCGCTGTCACTCCCCGGCGGTTCGAGGGCCGGCAATTCCGAAAAGGACGCGAAGGTTGCAGGGGCGATATAGGGGCACCATCGCGGGCAAGAATCCGAAGACTTAAGAAAGATGAATCAAAGCCTGCTTTCCACAGGTTATGCACATCTGTGGAAATAACGTAGGCTTTCTATTTCCCTTATCCGATGACTATCTCCGCTAATTCCTGGGAAAAATTCTTAGACCACGTGAAGTCCCGGGTCAGCATCAACACCTTCACCACCTGGTTCCAGCCTACCCGCCTCAACCGCGCTGAAGGCGAAACGCTCTACGTGCAGATCCCCAGCACCGTTTTTCGCCAGGTTCTGACTCGCACCTATGGCGAGATCGTTAAGGCTGTTTTTCACGAGATTGGCACTCCCAATATGAAGGTGCAATATCTCTGCAATGATGACGAGCCCTTGCCCGCCGCCCCGGTGGTTTCCAGCATCAAGCAGTCCAAGCTCGATTTCGAGAGCAGCGACCATCAGCTCAATCCGCGCTACACGTTTGATAGTTTCGTGGTCGGCAAATCCAACGAGTTTGCGCACGCCGCTTCGCGCGCCGTCGCTGAGCAACCTTCCAAGGCTTACAACCCGCTCTTCCTCTATGGCGGCGTGGGCATGGGCAAGACCCACTTGATGCACGCCATCGGGCACACTATCAAGCAGCGCAATCCCGCCATGCGCCTCAGTTACGTGAGCGCGGAGAAATTCACTATCGAAGTCATCAACTCCATTCGCTTCGATCGCATGATCAGCTTCCGCGACCGGTTCCACACCGTGGATGTATTGCTGGTGGACGACATCCAGTTCATCGCCGGAAAAGAGCGCACCCAAGAAGAGTTCTTCCACACTTTCAACGCGCTTTATGAACAGCAAAAGCAGATCGTCATTTCGAGCGATTGCTTGCCCAAAGACATCAACTCCATCGAGGAAAGATTGCGCTCGCGTTTTGAGTGGGGTTTGATCGCGGATATTCAGCCGCCAGATCTGGAGACTAAAATCGCCATTCTTCAGAAGAAGGCCGACAACGATCGCTTCTCGCTTCCCGATGACGTTGCCGAATACATCGCCCGGGCTATTAAATCCAACGTGCGCGAACTCGAAGGCGCCCTCACCCGCTTGATGGCTTACGCCTCACTGACTGGCGTGACCGTTTCGCTTTCCACCGCGCAGCAGGTCCTACGCAACATCATCGCCTCGCAGGAAAAGCGCGTCACCATCGACTTGATTCAAAAACGCGTCAGCGAACATTTCAATTTGCGCGAACAGGATTTGAAAGTTCGCAGCAACACGCGAGCCATCGCTTTCCCGCGCCAGGTAGCCATGTACATCGTTAAGCAACTGACGACCGCGTCGCTGCCCGAGATCGGCCGCCAATTCGGCGGCAAACATCACACCACGGTCCTCCACTCCATCAATAAAATCGAAGAGCTCCGCCGCAACGACAAAGATTTGAATCGCACCATCACCCGCTTGATGGACGCGCTGCAGTAGGCCCTTGTCTTGGGTTTCCGTCTGCGTTCTTGAGACTTACTGCACTCCCTTTCCGGTATCGATTAAGCTTTACTTACAACTTTGAGGCTGAAGATGCGTCTCCTAATTCCGCATTTAGTTCTTATTGCTATGGTGGTCACAGGCGTGGTCATGTTGCTGTTTCCAGAAAAAATTCAACAAAGTGCAATCAGAGCTGATCGATTTGAACCCTTTAAAAGTTGGACTCGCTCAAGGGCATATATCTGGTCGTTGAAAATAACAGGTTCGACCAACTGCACAGGTGGTCAAACCATAAGTGTTTCCGCATCGTGGCTCGCTGTGAACAATCGTTGCCAAATCTTTGAATAACCTGTTAACCCTTAAGGAAGAAATTGGGAGCGACGCAACGCAAGCCAGATTGCGGCCCGGCTTTTGCGACATTCCCACATTGAGCCACCTGCACACCTCCATACCTATGTCCCACTCAGCAAACTGGCTTGCCGCGATTTCCACCAATCCACAGCAGTCATCACCACAACAAGCCTTATAATTTTCTAAATCAAATTCAAAACCTGCTTGCTTATGAAAGCCTTTATCCGCTCATTTCCACAGCGCCAACAACCGCATTGCGCTTTATACTTGCTGTGAAAACGGGTAAAGTACCGCAGCGGTATAACAGCGTAAGGAAGGCCCATGACCGCAACTGCACCCGTCACGGCACGTGAGGATTATCAAGCGATGGAATTTAGCGTAACCAAGTCCGCGCTGTTAAATGAACTGACGACTACTCAAGGCGTGGTCGAGCGCAAAACTACCATCCCTATCCTGTCCAATATTCTTGTCGAAGCTAAAGGCTCGCGCCTAACCATTACCGCCACGGACCTGGAACTCAGCATCCGCACGTCCTGCGAAGTAAAAATTAAGAAAGAAGGTGCGGGCACCATCCCCGCCAAGAAACTTCTCGAACTCGTCCGCCTGTTGCCCGAAGGCGAAATCAAATTCCGTCTACTCGAAAATCATTGGGTAGAAATCATCAGTGACAAAAAGAAATACAAACTGGTGGGCATGGCCAGGGAAAATTTCCCCGCGCTTCCCGCGATGCCGCACCCTTTGGTGAAGCTCCCTGCGGCTACGCTGCAAAGTTTGATCGCTAAAACCAAATTCGCCATCTCCATGGAAGAGTCCCGCTACACTTTGAATGGTGGCTTGCTTATCTTGAAGCCGGACACCATCGCCATGGTCGCCACCGATGGTCATCGCCTCGCACTCGCGGAAACCAGCCAAAAACTCAGCGGCCTAAACGGCGAAGTGAAAGTCCTTATCCCCAAGAAAGCGATGGACGAAGTCGAAAAGCTTTCCAGTACCGCTGGTTCCGACGCCCAACTCGATTTTGCCAAAGACGAAAGCCATCTATTTTTCCAGGCTGGCCACCGCCTGCTGATCTCGCGGATACTTACCGGCCAATTTCCTAATTACGAAGCAGTCCTGCCGCGCGAGAACAACAAAACCGTGGTCATCGAGCGTGCCGAATTATGCGACGCCGTGCGCCGCGTGTCGCAACTCGCAGACCAACGCTCACACGCCGTCAAACTCGCCGTCTCCAACGAAGGAATTGAAATATCCGCGTCGAGCCCAGAGTACGGCGAAGCCAAAGAAAATATCGAGAAGGACTACGCAGGTGACCCCATCGCCATCGGTTTTAATTCCAGCTACATGCTCGATTTTCTCGCCGCCGCGGCCGACGGCCCCATCAGCATTGAACTAAAAGACGAACAATCCGCCGGCCAAATGCGCCCCCTCGCCGACGAGTCCTACCGCTATCGCTACATCATCATGCCCATGCGCATCTGATTCGTTCTATTCGTTCTATGTTCTGCAAATAAAAAATCACTGCAATTTTTGCGCGCGTTGATGCGCAAAAAATCCTCGATCACAGTCCAAATCCTGACTTGCTACACAAGCCCCGCCCTGGCAAGCAAGTAAGCTGTAAATATCTATTAATAAAAGGTTTATAGGCCACAGTAAACGGTTTAACGCCTTGAGAAATTGCATTAAATCGGCTACACTAGTTGTGTTGTCGATTCGTTGTTAGGCCCTCCAAATCGGCACGTCGGCCAGGTGAAATTTTCGGGGTTTGGTTTCGCGCCAGGAACCAAATAATTATTTCGCTTGGAAAGTATCAGTCTTCGCCACGTCTCGCTGCGCGAGATGGGATGGAGCAGGAAACCTTACGAGTTTCAATCGCCACGGCGATCGAAATCAAAAGGTGAGGCGACGTACGGAGCATTCCGCAAGCACGCCTTCCTCGCTTCAAAGTTTTTACCAATTTTTTTTTAACGCTAAACAGCGCGTTCCATGGTCTTTTTGCGAACGTGGGGTTCGCAAAAAAATCAATCGCGTCTAGAAAAACATTTAGCTGCCCGTAATGAACGCCGGGCAAGATTTTTAAGCAAAATTCACTGCGGAGCTTTCATGGAAGATAAAGAACCGGTCATCGCTGCGACGCCAGGTCACAAGTACGACGCCAAATCCATCAAAGTTCTAGGCGGCCTCGAAGCTGTTCGCTTGCGCCCGGCCATGTACATCGGCTCCACCGGCGAAATGGGTTTGCATCACCTGGTCTGGGAAGTGGTCGACAATTCCGTTGACGAAGCCATGGCCGGTTACGCCGACGAAATAAACGTCACCGTACACGTCGACAATTCCGTCACCGTGGTGGATAACGGTCGCGGCATTCCCGTTGACATGCATGCTACGGAAAAGCGTCCCGCGGCCGAAGTGGTGCTCACCGTGCTGCACGCCGGCGGAAAGTTTGACAGCGACACTTACAAAGTTTCCGGCGGCCTCCACGGAGTCGGCGTTTCCGTGGTCAACGCACTTGCGGATTGGCTGGAATTGGAAATTTCCCGCGACGGCTCTGTGTGGGAACAAACCTACGAAAAAGGCAAGCCCACCTCCAAGCTCAAGCAGACCGGTAAGTCGCGCAAAACCGGCACGAAAATTACTTTCCATCCGGATCCCGCCATTTTCGATAAGTCTGTCTACAGTTTCGACACTCTGTCGCAGCGTCTTCGCGAGCTGGCGTTTCTTAACAAAGGCCTAAAAATCACGCTCACCGATGAGCGCAGCGAAAAAAGCACAGAATTTCGCTTCACCGGTGGCATCGCGGAATTCGTCAAGCATCTCAATCGCGGAAAATCCACGTTGCACGATTCGCCCATCTACATTGAAGGGAAACGCGGCGCCGTGGAAATCGAAATCGCGCTGCAATACAACGATACCTACGGCGAAAATGTTTTTGCCTTTGCTAACACGATTAATACCGTCGATGGCGGCACGCATCTTTCCGGGTTCCGCTCTTCGCTTACCCGGTCGATCAACAATTTCGCTTCGTCAACCGGTATGCTCAAGGAGCAAAAGGACGAAGTCACCATTAATGGTGACGACGTACGGGAGGGTCTCGTCGCAGTGATCAGCGTGCGTCTGCCGCAACCGCAATTCGAAGGACAGACCAAAGGCAAACTCAATAGCGACATCAAAGGTGACGTAGAGCAGCTCGTTAACGAAAAACTCGGCGAATGGTTCGACAAACATTCCACCGTGGCGCGCCGCATTGTTGGCAAATGCATCGAAGCCGCTCGCGCTCGCGAAGCCGCACGCAAAGCCCGCGAGCTCACCCGCCGCAAATCCGCGATGGATTCCAGCGGTCTGCCTGGCAAGCTCGCTGATTGCCAGGAACGCGATCCCGCGCGCTGCGAACTTTTCGTCGTTGAGGGCGAATCCGCGGGCGGCTCGGCAAAAATGGGCCGCGACCGCAAATTCCAGGCCATCCTCCCACTCAAAGGAAAAATTCTTAACGTAGAAAAAGCCCGCTACGACAAAATGCTCGGCCACGAAGAAATTCGCGCCATCATCACCGCGCTGGGAACCGGCATCGGCAAAGACGATTTCGACGCCAGCAAACTCCGTTATCACAAAATAATTTTGATGACCGATGCGGACGTCGATGGCAGCCACATCCGCACGTTGCTGCTGACATTTTTCTTTCGCCACATGAAGGAACTCATCGATCGCGGCCACATTTACATTGCGCAGCCGCCGCTCTATCGCGTAAAGCGCGGCAAGACGGAGCGCTACATTCGCGACGAGCACGAATTTGCGCACGAACTTATGAAGCGCGCCACCGAAGACCACGTCGTCAAGGCCAAAGAAGGCGTGAATCTTGAAGGCAGCGGCTTGACTTCATTTCTACTGAACGTTCAGGAATATCAGGCCGCCGCCGCGAAACTGGGCCGCCGCCTTCGCGAGCCCGGTCTCGTGGAACTGCTTTCCGAAAGCCGCCTCGAAAAGAAAACCGACTTCGAAGATAAAAAGACTCTGGAAAAGCTTTTGAAAGAAATTGAAAAGTCCAAGCTGAAGCTCGAAGGAAAAGTCACCTTCGACGAAGAACACAGCTTGTACGAAATCCAGTTTGGCCCGCCGCACAGCCAGAAAATCAATTGGGCTGTGGCTTCCACTGCCGAATATAAGCGCCTCCGCGGCCTCGCCAAACAAATTGAGGAATTCAATCATCCGCCATTTACGATCTCCCGTAACGGCGACAAAGTCAGCAAAGCCAACGCCAAAGACGTTCTCGACTACGTAGTTGAGGACGCCAAAAAAGATTTCACCATCACGCGTTTCAAAGGCTTGGGCGAAATGAATGCCGAGCAGCTTTGGGACACCACCATGAATGCCGACACCCGCACGCTGCTGCAGGTGAAGCTGGAAGATGCCGTGGCCGCAGAAGATATCTTCACCACGTTGATGGGCGAAAACGTGGAAGCACGCCGCAAATTCATCGAGGAGAACGCCCTCGAAGTTGTGAACCTGGATATTTAATTTCGTAATGATTTATCAACTGGGATGGAGCACTTTACCCGGACTGCGCGGATTGGCGTGCAGTGATTTTCGCGCCACGCCGACAACGGTGCCCGATAACGAACGCGGTGTGGCGGTCGAAATTGCAAGCGAAGAGCAGCTCGACACGTTGTTACAGCAACTCGGAAATTATTTCGGGCCGAAGCGCTTTACCAACGCGGCAGACGCCTTTGACACTGTGAAAGCATTTGTTTTGGATCGATCAGCGAGGGAATGACATTTGAATTTCTGGCCAGGTTTCATGGTACAGCTCGATGGCTTCGCGCAAATTTCCACCAGCACTTTCGACATCGTTGCCTTGCGAAGTGACACCCAGTTCCGGGCAACGTAAAAGTTTTCTTCGTTGGTGATGAGGACGGGGAATCGGTAAGTCCTTATGGCGATGCTGGCGCGACAAGCGTAGTCAGGCGAGAACTCTAGATTGTTGTCGCGGATAAAGCCGCGGCAGTGAAATTTAAAACACAGAAAGTTTAAGGCACGCGAGGATAAAGGCGGACGAGAAGAACACTTCAATACTGCTTCCTATCGATATCGAAGTAGAAATGCGCAAGTCGTATCTCGACTACGCCATGAGCGTGATTATCGCGCGCGCGCTTCCCGATGTGCGCGACGGGCTCAAGCCGGTGCAGCGCCGCATCCTGGTGGCCATGAACGATCTGGGCCTCGCTTCCAATCGCGGCTATCGCAAGTGCGCAAAAATCTGCGGCGACACTTCCGGTAATTATCATCCCCACGGCGAAGCGGTAATTTATCCGGCGCTGGTTCGTCTCGCGCAGGATTTCAACATGCGCTACCCGTTGATCGACGGCCAGGGAAATTTTGGTTCTGTCGATGGCGATCCCCCGGCGGCGATGCGATACACCGAGGCGCGTCTCGCGAAAATTTCTGAAGATATTCTTGCCGACCTCGAAAAAGAAACTGTCGATTTCATCCCCAATTTCGACCAGACCCGCGAAGAACCGGTCGTTCTTCCTTCGCGTATTCCGAATCTCCTGGTCAATGGCGCCAGCGGCATCGCCGTGGGCATGGCTACGAATATTCCCCCGCACAACCTGCGCGAAATCGTCGAAGCCGCCATCCTTTTAATCGATAAGCCCGACACGCCGCTCAAAGAAATAATGAAGATTGTGCCCGGCCCTGATTTTCCCACCGGCGCGTACATCGCCGGCCGCGAAGGCATCGAAGCCGCCTATCGCACTGGCCGCGGCAGCTTCATCATGCGCGCCAAAGCGGCAATCGAAGAAGCCGCCAAGGACCGCGAAAACATCGTCATCACCGAAATTCCTTATCAGGTCAACAAATCCCGCCTCATCGAACGCATCGCCGAGTTGGTGCAATCCAAAAAGCTCGAAGGCATTGCTGACGTGCGCGACGAATCTTCCCGCGAAGGCATGCGCATCGTCATTGAACTGAAGCGCGGCGAAGAATCGCAGCTCATTCTCAATAATTTATTCAAGTTCACGCAGATGCAGGAATCCTTCGGCATGATTCTGCTGGCCATCGTGGCCGGGCAGCCCCGCGAACTGGGCTTGATTCCGCTGATCAAGCTGTTCATCGAACATCGGGTGGAAGTGGTTCGCCGCCGCACAATTTTTGAGCTGCGCAAAGCACGCGAGCGCGAACATATCCTGGTCGGCTATCAAATCGCGCTCGACCATCTGGACGACGTCATTCGCATTATCCGCGGCTCTGGCAATCGTGCCGACGCCCGCGAGAACTTGCTCAAATATTTCACCGAGCAGGATGTCACCATCACGGAAAACGGTAAGTCCCGCAAGCTTTCTGGCGTCAAGCTGGACGGCCGCAAGTACAAGGTCGGACCCATAGAAGGCGAGGTTGCCGCCCGCGGCACCGGTCTTACTCCCATCCAGGTCGATGCGATTCTCGAGCTGCAACTCCACCGTTTGACGCAGCTTTCCGTCGATGAAATTCTGAAAGAACTGAAATCCATTCGCGAGCACATCGCCGAGCTGGAAGAAATTCTCAGCAGCGAAAAGAAGTTGAAGCAAGTTATTACGGGCGAGCTGCGCGAAGTCCACAAGGCGTATGGTGACGATCGCCGCACGCAAATCGTGGACAAAGTTGACGAGATCAAGCTCGAAGATTTAATCGCTGACACCGACATGCTGATTACCGTGAGCCATGCCGGCTACATCAAGCGCACTTCCACAGACACCTATCGCCATCAGGGACGCGGCGGCAAAGGCCGCATCGGGGCTCGCACCAAGGAAGAAGATTTCGTCGAGCATCTCTTTATCGCCTCGGCGCACAGTTATATTTTGATTTTCACTTCGAAGGGCCGCGTCTATTGGCTGAAAGTTTACGAATTGCCCGAAGCCGCCGCTGCCACACGAGGTAAAGCGATCTCCAGCCTGGTGAAATTCCAGGAAGACGAAAAACTCACCGCCCTGGTGGCCGCGCGTAATCTCGAAGAAGTTGGCCGCTACGTCTTCATGGCCACCAAGAGTGGCACGGTCAAGAAATCCGCGATTGTGGAATTCTCAAATCCGCGTTCCAACGGCATCATCGCCATCAATCTTGACGGCGACGACGAGTTGATCGGCGTGAAATTAACCGACGGCAAGCAGATGATTTTCCTGGCGAGTCACGAAGGCCAGGCTATTTTGTTCCGTGAAACGGAAGTGCGTCCCATGGGCCGCAACGCCGGCGGGGTAAATGGCATGGATCTCGATAAGGACGATTACGTCGTCAGCATGGACGCCGTGCCGCCGGATTTCAGCATCATCGAAAAAGAGCATAAGCAAACGTCGCAAAATCTCGAGGAGCTCGAAAACGAGCAGATCAAGGATTCTCTGGTGACGTTGATGCTTACGGTCGCGGAAAAAGGTTTCGGCAAACGCACTCCGTTGGCCGAGTACCGCATCACTTCGCGCGGCGGCAAAGGTGTGGTCAATATGAAGACTACCGACCGCAATGGCTACGTGGTGGCCACTTTGCAGGTCACCGAAGAATCTGACGTGATGATCATCACTCATAACGGTAAAGTCATTCGTGTGCATGCCAATGAAATTCGTGAAGCAGGCCGCTCCACACAGGGCGTACGCTTGTTGCGACTGGACGCTGATGACTCCGTGGCAGCGGCTGCGGTGTTGCAGGAAGAATCAGAAGAAGAAAAAAAATAACCGCGGTTGTTCCGAATGGCGGTTTGCCTTAGGCAATGGCGCTGAGTGATCACGCCGTTGGTGTTGTGCGTGATTTGGTAGTGGCCGATCTCAATTATT
>Ga0193729_1000226_pt1 | contig 28852 bp, 34 predicted proteins | sample U1c2metaG_FD_143036 | JGI IMG/M metagenome (GOLD analysis project Ga0193729, IMG submission 143036) | Soil microbial communities from a riparian zone of the East river system, Colorado, United States - U1c2 | ecosystem: Environmental > Terrestrial > Soil > Riparian zone | place: USA: East River...
AGGCTCGAGCGGCGCGCCGCTCGTGGCCACCAGCCAGGGCGTCAGCTGCTCGGCCGCGAGGGGTCGCGAGATGAGGTAGCCCTGACCGGTGTCGCAGCCCAGCTCGATCAGGCGCTCGAGCACGGGTCGCGTCTCGATCCCCTCGGCCACGACGTGCAGATCGAGGTGCCGCGCGAGATCGATGGTGGAGCGCGTGATCGCTTCTGCGTGCGCGTCCTCGCAGATGCCCGTGACGAACGACCTGTCGACCTTGATCTCGTTGGCGGGAAGGCTCGTGAGGTAGGCGATCGAGGCGTTGCCGGTGCCGAAGTCGTCGATCGACACGCCGAGCCCGCTCGCACGCAGCGCGCACAAGACCTCTGCGGCTCTATGCGGATCGCCCATCGTGGCGGACTCGGTGACCTCGACTGTCAGGCGCTCGGCCGGCACGTCGTGTCGATGCAGAAGCGCCGCGACCTGCCCGGGGAGGTCGAGATCGAGCAGGTTGCGGGCCGATAGGTTGACCGCCATGTTCAGGTGGATGCCGCGCTCGCGCCACCTAACCAGCTGTGCGAGCGCCTGGTCGATGACGTGCAAGGTGACGGGGCCGACGAGCGCGGTCTGCTCGACGAGCGGTATGAAGCTCTTCGGCATCAAGAGTCCCTGCTCCGGGTGGCGCCAGCGCAGCAGCGCCTCGACGCCGGAGATGCGCCTCGTGCGCAGGTCAATCTTCGGTTGGTAGTGCAGCTCGAACTCGCCGCGCTCCAGCGCCGTACGCACCTGTCCGAGCAGCAGGAGGCGCGCCTGGTCGAAGCTGTCGTACTCGGGGGAATAGACCTCGACGCGGCTGTGCCGTGCTTTAGCGCGCGCCAGCGCTGCGTCGGCATGCTGCAGGAGGCCGTCGAGATCCTCGACGTGATCTTCCAGCGCCGCCACGCCGATGCTCGCCTCGACGTTCAGGGCGACGCCATCGACCATGATCGGCGGCTCCATGCTCGACTGCACGCGCGACGCCGTCGCCAACGCGCCCGAGACGCCGTTCGTGCGAGGACAGAGAATCGCGTACTCGTCGCCGCCGAGCCGCGCCACAAGCGTGTCCTCGCCGAGCTGTGCCTGCAGGCGCCGGGCGATCTCGCGCAGCACCTCATCGCCGGTCGGATTGCCGAGCGTGTGGTTGATCTCCTTGAAGCGGTCGAGATCGATCAGCAGCACGGCGAGCGCATCTCGGTGACGATCCGCTGCGCCCCGCACGGCGGCCGCGCGTTCGCAGAACAGCGTCCGATTGGGGAGGCCGGTGAGCTGGTCGTACCGGGCGAGGCGGTAGTTCTCGCGCGACTGGCGCCTCAGGCGACGCGACGCGCGGGCGACGATCCGGAACAGGATCGCCCACAGCAGGGCGAGTCCGACCGCCACGACGATCACGATCGTCCGCTTGTCGGCGGCGATCGAGGCGGCAATCGGGCGGTAGCTCAGATAGATCTCAAAGGCACCAACCGGCGGGCCGGCAGCGACGAACCGCAGCGGCACATAGACCTCAACGAGCTTGCCGAACCCGACCTCGCTGGCGGTCTCGGCGCTCCGCTGCGGAGCGACGACCTCGGCCTCTTTCGGTCGCCCGGCGAGCGCGCTCTCGAGGTCCTCACTGGGCGCCAGCGTGCGCCCGATTAAGCGATGCTCATCGGAGTAGATGACGGTGTGCCCGGCGTTCCAGACCTTGATGCGAGCGAGGTTCTCCGTCGTCGAGCGCTGACGGAGCTGATCATCGAGTTCGCGCACCTGCCGCCCGTTGAGGCCTGCGCTCAGCTCGCGTTGCGTGAGCCGCGGCTGGATCCCGATGTTCGCGATCAGCCGGGCCGATTGGCTCGCGTCGGACAAGCTGTGCGACTCGACCTGCCGCTCGATGACGCGCGTGAGGATGAACCCGAGCGCGACAATCGGCACGAGGCTCAGAAGAGTCACCTGCTGGGTGAGGCTCAGCCGGAGCTTGGGCCGTACACGGGCCTGCAAGAACCGCATGTCTCTGTTTCGACGCGCCGCCCGCAGCCTGTAGCGCGAGAGCGCAAAGACCAACGCTGGTGCGAGAGATTCGCCGCCTGAGTGCCGCGGTAGCGGGCGTCAGCGCGAGGCGGGCGCGCTCGTCAACCGGGCACGATTGCGCGCGGCGCGCACCGCGGCGCTGAGTGTGTCGATGTCGTAGGGGCCCTGGTGACGGCGGCCGTTGATGAAGAACGTGGGCGTGCCCGAGACGCCGCTAGCGTCGGCGCTGGCGACGTCCTCGCCGACTCGCGGCCCGTACTCGTGACGGCGGATCTCGCTCCAGAAGCGGTCGAGATCCAAACCGAGCTCGTTCGCGATGCGGCTGATGCCCTGTGGCGTGAGGTCGTCCTGGTGGGAGAGCAAGGCGTCGTACATCTCCCAGAACTTGCCTTGCGCATTGGCCGCCTCGACCGCCTCGGCTGCGAGCTGCGCGCTGCCGTGCACGTCGTTGAGCGGGAGGTGCCGCCACACGTAGCGCACATCGTCGCCGAACGAGGCGAGCAGCTCGCGGATGACGGGCTCGGCCTGGCCACAGTAGGGGCACTCGAAGTCGCCGTACTCGACGAGCGTGACCGGCGCATCCTCCGGACCGCGGATGTGATCCCGCTGCGCGTCGACGTCCTCGGCGAGATCGATCAGATCCTCCGACGTGCCACTGATCTGACGGGCGCGCACCTGGGTAGGGAGGCGTTTGACGACGGTGAACACCGCCCATGCGAGGAGCGGCGCGAGGACCGCCGAGGCGAGCACGCCGAGCTTCGCCTCGTCAAGGCGCTGGCCGGTGAACGCCAGCCCGGAGATCAACAAGGAGACGGTGAAGCCGATCCCCGCGACGGCGCCGCCGCCGGCAAGGATCGGCCAGCTGATCAGCGGACGCGGCCCATGGAAGATCGGCCGCGTCGCGAGCCACGAGGCCGCGAGGATGCCGACCGGCTTGCCGACGACATACCCGATCGCGATCCCCAGCGTGATCGGCGAGGTGATTGCATCGCCGAGCAGCGAGCCCGTCACGTGGATGCCCGCGTTGGCGAGCGCGAACACGGGCACGATCACGTAGCTCGTCCAGGGGTGGAGCTCGTACTGCAGCCGCTCGTTCAGCGAGATTGCCGAGAGCACGCTCAGCTGCGCCGAGCGCGCCAGCTCGGGCGTCGGCTGCTCGCGGAACGAGCGGGTCAGCTCCGTCGCGCGCTCGAGATCCTCGCGCGAGGGCGGATAGGCGCTCGTCACGAGCCCCGCCGCGAGCCCGGCGATCACAGGATCGATGCCGGACTTGAACATCGCGATCCATAGGGCGATCCCGACGAACACTGAGGCTTGGCGTCGCCAGGCAGGCGCGAAGCGCAGGGCGAGCAGCAGGGCGAACAGCGCGATCGCCACCATCAGCGCGTCCAGCGACACGTGCTTGGTGTAGACCGTCCCGATCACGACCAACGCGCCGAGATCGTCGACGACCGCCAGCGTCAGCAGGAACACGCGCAGCCGCGTCGCCACGCGCGGCGTCAGCAGCGCCAGCGTGCCGAGCGCGAAGGCCGTGTCAGTCGACATCGCCGCGCCCCATCCGTGTGAGCCCGAGCCGCCTCCGTTGATGGCCAGGTAGATCGCTACCGGAACGGTCATCCCGCCGATCGCCGCCAGCACCGGGACCGCCAGCCGCCGACGCTCGCGCAGCTCGCCCACGTCGAACTCGCGCTTGGCCTCCAACCCGACGACGAGGAAGAAGAACGTCATCAGGCCTTCGTTGACCCAGTGGCGCAGGTCGGCGGTTATCCCGCTGCTACCGAGGTGGATCGAGAGCTTGGTCGTCCAGACCGAGTTGTAGGAGTCCGACCAGGGAGAGTTCGACCATGCCAACGCGGCGATCGTCGCGCCGAGCAGCACGATCGCGCTGCCCGTCTCGGTGCTGAGGAAGTCGCGTACCGGCGCCGCAAGGTTGCGCGCCCATGCCGTTCGGCCGCTGTAGGAGGTCGCTTGCGCGTCGGCCATCGCAGCGATTATCGCGGGCGTCCGCCGCGCGCCGCCGTCGCGCGAACACGCCGATAGAAGATCGCCGTCAGGCGCGGCTAGCTCGTCGCGGCGCACAGGCGTGCACGGACGAGGAAGGATTCGCCCAGAACGGAGTCGAGCCGGGCGAGACATACGCCAACAACCAGCCTGGAGGTCTCATGCGCACCCTGCTACTAGCGGCCACCGTATCCGTCGCCCTCGCGGCAGCCGGTTCGACCGCGGCGCTAGCCGCTCGCAACCCCAGCGGGACCGGTCCACCGAGCCAGTCCTGCCAGACGATCGAGGAAGACGGCGGAAGGACGCCAGGACACGCCGCAAACTCGCCCGGATCTCCTTTCAACGAGCCGGGAATCAACAGCGAAAACGGCGGCACCGGCGGGCAGCACTACAGCGAGAAGTCGCAGTACGACGTGGCCTGCTACCAGGTCTCGCCGCACTGACTCTCGCGGCACTGACGCGGCGCGTGGGTCGTGAGCTGGCGCTCGCGACCCACGTCCGCGAAGGCGACCAATGATCGGAGCGCCGCCTCCCGCACTTTGCGAGAAGTTTGTACCCCGAAAGCTCGCAAGGTGCGCAGTAGGGAGTAGAACCCAACTGGGCACGGGAGAAGCCGGGGGCTTCGGCTCCCCCGAGAGAGAGGAATGACTATGCGTATAACCGTGACCAGCGACCACGTGGGCGACGAGGATGTGAAGCCGCCGATTCTGCTCGACGAGGAGGTCGAGCCCGAGCACCTGCAGGACCGCCATTCGGCCGAGCAGCTGATGCAGCGCCTCGGCTGGGCCGTCGCGAGCGGCGCGGGGCGCGAAAACATCGAGGCCGCGCTGTAGCAGCCCGTACGAGGGTTTCGGTCGGGTTCGTCAAGTCGCCTAACTCGCGCGTTGGTGGACATAACATGCATTATCGAGCGTTGTAGAAAGGCGCCGGACCTCACGGCGCGGCCCTCAGCGCATCCCCGACTGGTGCGTGGCCTCGCGGGCACGCTCGACGGCGTTCGTCGGCCGCCGGTATGGCGAGGTGGCGCTGTAGCGCCGTGAGACGCGTGCCTTGCGGTTCATCGTGCGCAGGCCCTCGAGTGAGTGTCCAGCGCCTTCCGCCACGCACGTCAGCGGCGAGTCGGCGAGCCGGGCGGGCATTCCGGTCTCTTCGGTCAGGCGGTCGGCGAAGCCCAGCAGCAGGGAGCCGCCGCCCGCGAGCGTGATGCCGGCGTCGGCCACGTCGCCCGCCAGCTCCGGCGGCGTCTGCTCGAGCGTCCAGCGCACCGCGTCGACGATCGCCTGGACGGGCTCGTGCAACGCCTCTCGAACCTCTTCGCTGCCCACGGTCAATGCGCGCGGCAAGCCCGAGGCCGCGTCGCGACCGCGGACTTCGCCCTCCTGCGGGAGCGCCTGCGGCGCCGCCGAGCCGAGCTCTACCTTCAGCGCCTCGGCCGTGGGCTGCCCCACGATCAGACCATGTGCGCGGCGCAGCCAACCGATCAGCGCGTCGTCGAGGTCATATCCGGCGGTTCGCAGCGAGCGCTTGATGACCATCGCGCCCATCGAGATGACAGCGACCTCGCTGGTGCCGCCGCCGACGTCGACGACCATCCGCCCGGCGGGCTCGGAGATGTCAAGACCCGCACCGACGGCGGCGGCGATCGGCTCGTCGATCAGGTGCACCTCGAGTGCACCCGCCGATAGGCAGGCCTCCTGCACGGCACTCAGCTCGACGCCGGTGAGCCCCGACGGCACGCACATCACAACCCGCGGGTGAGTCAAGCGGCCGCGATGCACGCGTGCGATGAACTGGCGCAGCATCTCCTCGGTGACCTCCAGGTCGGCGATCACGCCGTGGCGCAGCGGCCGGCTGGCCGTGATCGTGGCGGGGGTGCGGCCGAGCATCCGCTTGGCCTCGTCGCCTACCGACAGCACCTGGCCGGTATCGGCGTGCTGAGCCACCACCGAGGGCTCCGACACCATGATTCCGTGGCCGCGCATGTACACCAGCGTGTTCGCGGTACCGAGGTCGATCGCGAGGTCGCTACCCCCACGCAGACGGAGACGCCGAGCCCAGCCCATCAGCGAACGCTAGCGCCTGGCGTTCCCGGGCGCACGCGCCGGGCATGCGCCGCCCCCCCGGTGGCCGCCGGCGCAAAGAGCATCTGCTTCACATATGCGTTGGCGCATGGCGCTAGGCTGCGCGCAGCATTCACGATCCCTACGACAGTCAGGAGGAGCCGTGCCAAATCCCGTGGTGCACTTTGAGGTGCTGGGCAAGGACGCCGAGGCGCTGCAGGCCTTCTACGGAAAGGTGTTCGACTGGAATCTGAACCCGGTGATGTCGACCTACTCGATGGTCTCGACGGGGGTAGACGGTGGCATAGCGGGCGGCGTAGGCGCACCGCCGGACGGCAGCGCAGGTCATGTGACGTTCTATGTGGCGGTGGACGATCTCTCGGCAGCCCTTCAGCAGATCGAGTCCGCGGGCGGCCGCACGGTCCAACCCCCGATGGACGTTCCCAACGGCCCGAGCATCGCGTTGTTCGCCGACCCGGAGGGTCATGTGATTGGGCTTGTCAAGGAATGAGGGCCTAGGCGCGATTGACTGCGCCGGGGCGAGCGGCATACACGCGCACGCAGTTGCGGCCAGCGCCCTTCGCTTCGTACAGCGCCTGATCTGCCGCGAGGATGACCGAGTCCGGCGTGCTCAGGCCATCGCCCGTCAACACGGCGCCGATCGACACGCGCAGCTCGAGCCGCATGCCGTCGATCACGACCGGCTCGTCGCGCAGCGTCCGGCGCGCCCGTTCGGCGAGCCCGAGCATCGCGTCGCCGTCCATATCGGGGGCGAGAATCGCGAACTCCTCACCGCCCCACCGCGCCAGGCAGTCGGTCGGTCGGACAATCGTGCCAAGCCGGCCGGCGACGGCGCGTAGGATCACGTCGCCCATCAAGTGGCCGTGCTTGTCGTTGATCTGCTTGAAGTGATCGATGTCGAGCATCAGGACGGCGGACGGCGCTCTGTCGCCGCGGGAGAGCTCCGCGCCAAGCACCTCGCCGAAGTGTCGGCGGTTGAAGATCTCCGTTAGGGCGTCGACGCGGGAGCGCATCTCGGCCTCGGCGCGAGCCAGCTCGAGCTCGCGGTTTGAAAGCTCGACGCGCTCGAGCGACACCGTGAGGGCGGCGAGTCGTTCGTCGGCGAGTCGTAGCGCCTGATCGCGCCGCCGGGCCGCATTGCCGAGGATCACGGCGACGGCCGCCGCAAGACCCAGCCCCAGAGCGAGAATGAGCCATGGCAGCGCTAGCTGCAGCGGCGTGAGGGACCCGCCCTCGATCGCGAGAGTCCATCGACGCCCGGCGGCAGGGACCGCGGCGTATATGGCGTTGTGCAGGCCGGATCCAATCGTGGCCAGTGGTGTAACGCGGTCGCGAAGGCGGAACGCGGGCGAACCGCCGCCGAGCGCGTCCGCGACGAGCGTTTGTGCGTCGACCAGGCCGACGATCGCGCTCTGCGACTCGGCCTTCGACAGTAGCCCCGAGTAGCTGCGGGCCTCGACCGGAACGGCGAGGTAGAACGCAGGATGCCCGCTCGCGAGCGTCACTGGAGCAGAAACGCCGACAGTCTTCCGCAGCGACGCGAGCCCGATCGCGTGCGCGGCCGTCTGCCGGTGGACCGCATCGCCGAGCGCCTTGTTGGCCGCGAGGGCGGGCGCGATGAGGACCGGGTCCGGGCCCGGATTCGGATCCGGAGCAGCGGGAGGCACGAGCGTGCCGCTCGGCGAGCGGCGCACCCATTGGACGGCGACGATCGCTCGCTCGTCGCGACCGCGGACGTGCGCGTAGCGCGAGAACTCTTCCGCCGCGGCGTCGTCGTGCACGCCGACCATGTCGGCGAGGTCGTCGAGAAAGTAGGTACGGCGCTGAAGCGAGTCGACGACGCGGTGGCGCGCGGACTGGAGGCTGTTTGCGCGGCGCTCGTGCAGATCCCGCGTCGAGATCACGTGAGCGGTGATCGCCGCCCCAAGCGAGGCGAGCAGCAGCAGGGCGACGATCGCTCGTTGGACAAGGCGCGTGCCCATGATCAAACATCGGCACGCTTCGCAGGCAAGTTGAGCTAGCCCAGACGGGGTACCCTCGGTGGCGCTCCTCGGTCGCCGGCTCGCACGGCGATTGGCGGCGCCCGGCTCGCGCCTACGGCTGATACGGCGGCGCTTCGCCCCAGCCCCAGCGCGGCATGGGCGCCTCGCGCACCACCTCGGCGCCCGGCTCGGAGTTGTGCAGCGCCAGGCGCGTCCCCCACTCCACGTACGCGATGAACGCCGAGCGGAACTCCGGATCGGACGGGAGGCCGGCGTCGTCGGCGGCGAGGCCGATCAGCTGCAGCCAGCGGGCTCGCTGCGACTCATTGAGCGCCAGCCCGATGTGCTTGGCGACCATGTGCGCATATCCCCCGTGGCGCTCGCTGTACTCGGGCGGGCCGCCCGAGCACCTCGGCCAGCCACAGCGCGACGTGATGCGGATGGTCGGGCGGCATGGCGGCGAACACCGGTCCGAGGATCTCGTCGTTGAGCACATGCTCGCGGTAGAAGACGTCGGTTAGGCGCTCGAACGCCTCGCTACCGCCCGCCCACTCGTAGACACTCGTAACCTGCTCCACGACGGCCTCCGATCGGCGCTTACAGCCTCTATGGCGACAGCGTCATCCTAGCCACGGCCATCCGCACTCGCGCTCGCGTGTTATGACCACCATCCCCCGCGCCGGCGCCGCTCACGCCTGCGCGCCGGCCGGACGCAGCGCGTCGAGGATGCGCGCCACCGACGAGCCCACCTGCTGGCGCGTCTGCCCGTTGTCGTCGGCGCGCGCGACGAGCATCGCGCCCTCGTCGATCGCGCCGAGCAGGAGATGCGCGAGCGGCCGCGCGGGTTGCGGCTCGAGCAGGCCAGCGTCGATCGCGGCCTGCACGGTCCCTTCGACGAGCCCCAGGCCGTAGCGCATGCCGATCTCGCGCCACTGCTCCCAGCCGAGCACCGACGGGGCGTCGAGCAGCGCGATGCGCTGCACGGCCGGGTCTTCGCAGGCGTCGAGAAATGCTTGGGCGCCCGCGTGCAGAGCCTGCAGCGGGTCGCCTGCCGATTGAACCGCCGACTCGGCGATTCGCTCCATGAGCCGTCGCTCAACGTCTTCGTAGACGGCTTGAAAGAGCTCCCGCTTGCCGGCGAAGTGGTGATACAAGGCGCCACGCGTGACGCCGGCGGCGCGCACGATCTGCTCTGTCCCGACCTCCGCGTAGCCGCGCTTGGCGAACAGCACCCGCGCCACCGCCAAGAGCGTCGCCCGCGTGGCCTCCGATTGCTCGGACTTGCGCGTCCGCAGCGGCTTTTCCCGCTCTTGTGGTTTCGATTTGACATCCATACTGTCTGTATGCTAGATACATACCAGCGGTATGTAAAGCGTCGCGACCTCGCGAGCTCTCTCACACGCGAGCGTCGCGTCCCATCCCCACCGGCGAAGGAGCGAGTCGTGAGCGCATCAGGCATGACCAGCGAGATCGATACGGCCGATCCCGGCCGGCCCGCCACAGACCAGGCCGGCCCTGATGGCCGCACGGCAACAGCGAGAACGCCCGCGGAGTGGGTGGCGGGCTTTGCCGAGGGGTGGCGAGCGCCGGGCGGCCCGGACGCCTTCGTCGCCCACTTCCGCCAGCTGCTGGCGAACGACGTGCGGCTGATCCAGCCGCAGTTGCCGACGATCGTCGGATTCGATGCCTTCGAGCGGCGATTCGTCAGGCCTCTCTTCGCGCTGATCCCCGACTTGTACGGTGATGTAGAGCGTTGGGCGGCGCGCGATGACACGCTCTACATCGAGCTGACGCTGCGCGGCACGCTGGGTCGACGGGCGCTCGCTTGGCGCGCGTGCGACAGAATCGTGTTGCGCGACGGAGTTGCGGTCGAGCGCGAGTCCTACTACGACCCCACACCGCTGCTGGCCGCGTTGGCGAGGGCGCCACGCAGCTGGCCGCGCTTCGTGCGCCTGCGGGCGGCGGGCCGCTCCGGGGCGCTCGCGGCGGGACGCGGACGATGAGCGGGCAGCCGGCAAACGACCCTCCTGCGACCGACCCGGCGCGTATCGATGGCCGATCGAGCGAGGGCCTACCGAGCATGGGCCCATCGTTCGACGAGGGGCCGATCGGCGAGGCGCGCCTCCCGCAAGGAACGATCCGCTACCGCGAGCTCGGCTCGGGCGAGCCGATCGTGCTCGTGCACGGCCTGCTGGCGAACGGCCTGCTGTGGCGGGAGGTCGCGCCGCTGCTGGCTCGGGACTTTCGGGTGATCGTGCCCGACCTCCCGCTCGGCTCGCAGGAGCTGGCGATGAATCCCGGCATCGATCTCTCCCCGCCCGGGCTGGCGGCGATCATCGCCGGCTTCATGGCGGAGCTCGAGCTGCAGGCCGTCACGCTCGTCGGCAACGACACCGGCGGGGCCATCTGCCAGCTCGTCGCCGTGAATCACCCCGAGCGGCTGGCTCGCCTCGTGCTCACCCCGTGCGACACCTACAAGAACTTCCTGCCGCCGGCCTTCCGCCCGCTCCAAGCGCTCGCACGGATGCCGGGCGCCGTGTATGTCATCGCGCAGGCGCTGCGGCCGCGCGCCGCACGGCGGCTCCCGCTCGCCTACGGATGGCTCGCCAAGCGCGGGATCCCCGACGACGTGAGCGACGCGTGGCTCGCGCCGGCGCTCTCCAGCGCGGCGATCCGCCGCGAGATCGCCGCCGTGCTGAAGGGCATCTCCAGCCGCTACACGCTCGAGGCCGCCGAGCGCTTCGGCGAGTTCGACAAGCCGGTGCTGATCGCCTGGGCGCCCGAAGACCGCTTCTTCAAGCTGCGCGACGCCGAGCGGATCGCCGCCGCGTTCCCCCACGCGCGCCTGGAGCTGATCGAGGACAGCTACACGTTCGTGTCGATCGACCAGCCACAGCGCACGGCGCAGCTCATCGGCGACTTCGCCCGGGAGCCTCTCGCGACGTCCTAGCGGACTACGCTGCGCATGTGAGCGCACTCGTATTCGCTGAGCGTCCAGCGTCCGGCGATGCGAGCGGCCTGCTCGTGCTGCATCATGGTCGCGGCGCCGACGAGCACGACCTGCTGGGGCTGGCAGACGTGCTCGATCCCGAGCGCCGCCTGCACGTCGTCACGCCGCGCGGGCCGCTGACGGTGCCCGGCTGGCCGGGCAACCACTGGTACGTCGTGCCGCGCGTCGGCTTCCCCGATCCGCAGACGTTCACCGCCGCCTACGAGCTGCTGAGCGAGTTCCACGACGAGCTGTGGCAGCGCACCGGCGTGTCCCCCGCGCGCACCGTGCTCGGCGGCTTCTCGATGGGGTCGGTGATGAGCTATGCGCTCGCGCTCGGCGCCGGGCGCCCGCTGCCCGGCGGCATCCTGGCCTTCTCCGGGTTCGTCCCGACGGTCGAGGGCTGGCAGCCGCAGCTAGAGCAGCGCGCGGGCACCCGGGCGTTCATCGCGCACGGGCGCAACGATCCGGTTATCAGCGTGGAGTTCGCCCGCCGAGCGCGTGAGCTCCTGACCGCGCGCGGCCTGGACGTCGACTACCAGGAGTTCGCCGGCGGGCACGAAATCGACCCTGCGCACATTCCCGCCGCGCGTCGCTGGCTGAGCCGCACGCTGCCAAGCACTGGGCCGCCTGGCGATGCTCTGCCTGGCGATGCGCGGCCTGACGATGGGCCGCCGGGCGATCGACTCATTTGACGAGCAGCTGCACGATCGCCGCGACGCCGACCAGCACGATCAGCGCTCGCAGGCCGTCGGACGGCAGGCGACGGCCGTAGCGCGCGCCGATCTGCGCGCCGACGATCGACGAGCCGGCGATGATCGCCGCGGGCGCCCACTCGACGTGTGCGGCAAACACGAAGTACGCCCCCGCGACGCCGTTGACGAGACCCGCCAGGACGTTCTTCAGGGCGTTCGTGTGCTGCAGGCTCTGCGGCAACGCGGCGCCAAGGATGCCCAGCAGCAGGATGCCCTGCGCCGCGCCGAAGTATCCGCCGTACACGCCCGCCCCGCACACGGCCAGCGGCGTGAGGACGCGGTGTCCGTGGGGGCGCCGCTCGGCGCGCTCGGCCAGCCGCCGGTTGAGCCTCGGCTGCAGCATCGTGAGGATCAGCGCGAGCGCGATGAACGCGGGCACGACGGCCTTGAACGCGGACGCCGGCAGGACGAGCAGCAGGATCGCCCCCGTCACGCCGCCGAGCACGGACATCGCGCCGAAGCGCAGGACGCGGCCGCCCTGCCCTACCAGCTCGCGCCGGTAGCCGATCGCGCCGGAGACCGAGCCCGGCACGAGGCCGATCGTGTTCGACACGTTGGCCGTCACCGGCGCGTAGCCGAACGCCAGCAACACCGGGAACGTGATCAGCGTCCCGCTGCCCACGATCGTGTTGATCGCGCCCGCCCCCAGGCCGGCGAGGGCGATGGAGATGACCTCGCCGAGGCTCATGTGGATGCGCTGCGCAAGACGTCGCAGCCGTCAGGCGAGGAACTCGACGATCGACGCCGCGAAGCGCGGGTCCGCGACCGCTTCCATGTGGTCCCCGGAGAGAAGCCGCAGCCGCGCGTCTGCAAGCGCCTGCACGAGCACCTCCGGGCGGACCGCCAGCGGGTCGCGATCGCCCGCGAGCAGGAGCGTCGGCGCGCTGATGCGCTGCAGCTCGATCCCCCCTCGATGGATGGAGGAGGCGTGCGCGATCAGCGCCTGGCGGTCCGATCCGAGCGCATCGGCGAGCGCGCGGAAGGCCCTTGCCCCCGGCTCCTCGATCGTCGTCGTGTCCTCGGCGGCGAGCGCCTCGATGATCGAGTCGCTGGAGATCGCGCGCCGGTCCACGCCGCCGCACTCGACGATGCTCGAGCCGACGCCGCCGATCACCAGCCTGCGCACCCGCTCGGCCTCCGCGGCGCTGAAGAGCAGCGCGACGACGGCTCCCATCGAGTAGCCGACGAGGTCGACCTGCGGCGCGTCGATCAGCTCGAGCAGCGTCGCGAGATCGCGCGCCATGCCCTGCTCGCCGTACGCGCCCGGGTCGTGCGGCTTGTCCGAGTCGCCGTGTCCCCGGGCATCGGGCGCGACGACCCGCCGGCCGGCCGCCAGCAGTGCGTCGACGACGCCTGGCAGGACCCAGTTGGCGTGCGCGTGCGCGACGAACCCGTGGTGCAGCACGACGGGCGGCGACGTCGTCGGCTCGCCCCACTCGTGGTAGGCGATCTCGATCTCGTCCCAGCTTCTGAAGCGGTGCGTGGCGGACACGGGCGAGCAGCCTATCTGCGCGCCGCCGATGGCCTCGCCGGCCCGCGGCTAAAGCGCGCGCCGCAATCGGCCGATTCAGAGCATGCGCCGGCCAGCGGCGCGAGTGACGCGACGGGTCCGGCGGCATGATGCTCACCGACAGCACGAACACGAGGACAGGCCCGACGGCTACGCAAGCGGTCGAGAACACACGCGGTCGCAGGCTCAACCACGTCCTCCTCGCTTCGGCGGGGCTCGCACTGCTGCTCGCAGCCCTGGCCACCGTGATCGCGCTCTCCACGCAGGAGTCGCGCTCGCGGCTTCTCGCGACGGACGTCGTGCCGTGGCTGGTCCTGGCCCTCGTGAGCCTGCTCGGCGGGCTGCTCGTGGCGCTCTACGCGCGGTCGCTGGCCGATCGCAGCAGGCTGGCGGAGCTCTCGCGCACGATGGAGCAGACGGCCCGCACCGACTCGCTCACGGGCCTGCACAACCGTCGCGGCCTGGCCGGACACCTGACACGTGCAACGGCGCATGCCCGTCGCCGCGGCGAGCCCGTCTCGGTGCTGATGATCGATCTCTACCGCTTCAGGTATACGAACGAGCGCTTCGGTCACGAAGCGGGTGACGAGGTGCTGTGCGCGGTCGCCGATTGCATGCGCGACATGTTGCGCTCCGACGATGTCTATGGCCGCTGGGGCGGCGACGAGTTCCTCGTGGTCCTTCCCGGGACCGACCTGCGCCAGGCGCGCTTCGTGGCCGAGCGTCTGCGCACCTCGGCAGGCGCGGTCGAGTTGAGCGATATCGGGCTCCACGAGGGTGTGCCGATGAGCATCGGTGTCGCCGCGGCCGTGCAAACCCATCCGGAAGAGCTCGTACGCGCCGCCGACGTCGCTCTTTATCGCGCGAAGGCGACCGGGCGCGTGGAGCTCGAGGAGCCCGGCAAGCAGCTCCTCGCGCCCAAGCCCTCCTAGGCCATCCGCGTCGCGAGCCACACTGGCCGTGTGAGCCCCGCGAGAATCCAGGTGCCGCTGGTCGCTGGAGGAGCGCCGTGAGCGTCCTGCGCGACATCGCGCGCACGCTTCGTCCCGCGCCCGGCGACCGCCATGGCCCGCTGCCGCCGATGCTCGTAACCCTGACGGTCGTGACAGGTCTCGTGGACGCGGCCAGCTACCTGAAGCTCGGCCACGTGTTCGTCGCCAACATGACCGGCAACGTCGTGTTCCTCGGCTTCGCGCTGGCGGGCGCCGGGGGCCTGTCGATCGCCGCGTCGCTGTTCGCGCTCGCCTCATTCATGCTCGGAGCGCTTGCCGGCGGATGGCTGGGCGCGCAGAACGCCTCGCATCGCGGGCGCCTGCTGCGCGCGGCCAACGGCGCTCAGGCCGCCCTGCTGGTGCTCGCCCTGCTGCTCGTGCTGGTGGCGCGCGAACCGCTGGCCGAGGCCGTCCGCTATGGCCTTATCGTGCTGCTCGCGCTGGCGATGGGCGTGCAGAACGCCGCCGCCCAGCGCATCGCGATACCCGAGTTCACGACGACCGTCCTCACTCGACGCTCACCGGGATCGCCTCCGAAGCGCGCCTCGTGGGCGGCGCGGGCTCGCGGCTCGGCCCGCGCGCCGTGGCCGTCTGCGCGATGCTGCTCGGCGCGCTCGCCGGCGCCCTGCTGGCCGTGCACGTGTCGGTCGCCGCCACGCTCGCCGTGGCGCTCGCGCTGGCCGCCGCCGTCGCATTGGCCGCGCACGCCCAATCCGGCTCCGACGCCGCCTGGACGCGCGCCTGAGCCCCGCCTATTTGACCGTCAGCGTGCCTTCCATGCCCGCCTGGCGATGCCCCGGGACCGAGCAGTAGAACTTGTACGTGCCCGCTTTGAGGTTGACCGCGAGCGTCTTCGAGCCGCCTTCGAAGATCGGGGTGGCTCCGACGACCGCGCCCGAGGAGGACGCGATGGTCACGTCGTGGGCGACCGGAGATTTGTTGGTGAAGTCGATCGTGACCTTGCCGGCCTTGGCGCTCAGCGACGTCGTGTCGAACTTCAGCTGACCTTCGGGGTCGGCCGCTAGGCTCAGCGTGCCCCCGCTTTCGCCGCCGGCGGCGGGCGCGGGCGTCGAGGACGTAGCCGAGCTCGTCGTCGGGGTCGCTGCGGGGGCGCTTGCCGAGGAGGAGCTGTTGTTGGACGAGCTGCCGCATCCTGCGAGCGCGAGCAGCGACGCGGCGAGCGCCAGCAACGAGATCATGGACATCCAGCGCGCCTTGGGGCGACCTGCGACTTGGAACCTCACGGTCAGATCCTCCATTGGTTGGGGTCGTCGGTTCTAAGGACACCGCCCGATTCGGATCCTTCCCGGTCGCCTCGACCGCCGGGCGCAACTACGACACGAGCATACGCTGGTCGGCGCCGCGTGCCTATACGGTTGAGCTATGCGCACTTAAGATCACCTATGGCTTGTTAGTACTTGTATCCGCCAACGTGACTGCTCTCGCGCCACGATTCGCGCCGGTCGTGCTCAAGCCGCTGGTGGTCATAGATTCGGATGGCGCTTGGCTTGAAGGGATGGCCCGAGCGGGTCCGTATGAGCCCGCTACGGGCGCCCTCCATCCATGTCTCGGCCGCTTCTTTGAATGTCCGCGCCGTGGGAGCACGCATCGCGCCCTGTCGAACCTTCGGCCTGCTCACCTCCTGCCATTCGGTCGCCTGGGCGCGCGTGTCGAACGTCTTACGGATCTTCTTGCAGTCGGCCTTGGAGTAGACGGACGCCTCCCACGGGCAGCTACAGCGTCCGCCCTTGCATCGCAGCCCGTGCCGTTGTCTGAGTCCCGTAGCGGCCATCAGGTCGAGGTCACGCCTCGGAGCCAGTCCCGCCAAGGTCCTCGCCGTTCGGGTCGCTGCCGCTGAACGGCGGCCTGGCGAAGTTGGCAAAAATCAAGAAATCGAGCAGCTTCATATCCGGAGTAAGTTCGACACTGCCTAGGCTGCGATCGCCGAAACGGACGTCTACGTGCAGCGTCACGATCAACTCCTCTGCGCTCATCGTCGAGATCGCTTCCGCGAACGCCAGGCGCTTCGCGGCAATCGCATCGAGCGCCCGTTCTTCCTCGGCGTTCCCGCCGCGGCAGAGTTCCTCCTCCTCGGTGATCTGGTCGCGGAGGATGGCGGCGAGGGTCTTTGGGTCGATGGTCCTTCCGCTTCGTCTTTGAGACTCCCCCATACGCCTGTCACGGCTGCGGCGGGCCGTTGGGCCCGTACAAAGGTCTATTTGTTTTGCCGGGGCAGCCAGACGCGCCAGTGGGACTAGTCTGGTCCGCCCATCGTGCCGGACCGTCTGGAGGGGTAGCTCGTGAGTTAGCCCTGACTTTGTCGATGCTGAGGCGTAGTCATTGCACACGCCCCGTGAAGCGGGGTCGCACGCGCTGGCCCTGGCCGACACATTCGGGCCGTCCAACTGTTCGCAAGGAGGCACAGATGAAATTCCCCAAGTTCGCAGTCCTTACAGCCACAATGGCCCTCGGCGTCGCGCCCGCCCTCGCGCTCGCCTCTGGTTCGGGCAACCACACGACCGGGCAACCGGCCACCACGCCAGTCGGGCCACCCAGCACAACGCCTGTAGGGCCGCCGGCAACCACCCCCCCAACAAACCAGGGGACTGAACACAAGCCGTCGGCGCCCGGCCCGAAAGCCAGCCTGCCTGCCAAGGCCAAGGCCTACGGCAAGTACTGCCAGGGGCAGAGCAAGACTCATGTCGCCGGCACAGCGGGTACGCCGTTCTCCAAATGCGTGACCGGATTGGCCAAGCTCGCCACGGGGTCGGTCAAAACTCCCCGCGCCGCCTGCAAAGACGAGAGCAAGAAGCACGTCGCCGGGAAGCACGGCACCCCCTTCAGCCTCTGCGTTTCCGGTGCCGCGAAGCTGCTCGAGAGCGAGCACGGCAGCTAGAGCTCGATCTCCGATGCCAAGGAGGGGTCGGCCAGATGCTGGCGCCTGCAGCAACGCCGTTCCACATCCGCGACGGGAAGGTACTGAGGCTCGTCCTCTACTGGGATTACGAGCGCGCCATCGCCGATCTTGGGCTGGAGGAGTAGGCGATGTCGCAGGAGAACGTGGAGCTGCTTCACCAGGCGATCGACGCCTTCAACCGACGCGATCTCGATGCGTACCTGGCGCTGAACGACTCCGAGCTGGAGTTCACTCCCGATGAGAGAGCAATCGAGGGTCTGGCCCCTTTCCCGGCCCTCGCCGTGTTTGTACCTGGTGGAACAACTCGTTCGAGGCCCTTCCCGACCTCATCGCGGAGCTTTACGAGTCCGGGGGGGCTGGTGGACTTCACGGTCGGGAGGGGTCGCCTCGCGCCAGCTACCGACACCTACCGACCCTCGTGGAGTAGGTGACACCCAATAACCTCAGGGGTGAAAGGAGCCGTCGTATACGGTTTGAGCTATGGATCTCGAGCAGGCGATCCGCACGCGCCGCACGCACAAGGCGTTCGGCCGGCAGCCCGTCGAGCCGGCGCTGCTCGACGAGCTCTTCGAGCTGGCGCGCTGGGCGCCCAACCACCACCTCACAAACCCGTGGCGCTTTCGCGTCCTGGGCCCGCGCACGCGCGAGCGGCTGATGCAGCTCGCCGAAGCGTCACAGCCTGGCTCGGCGGTCAAGCTGCGCCGGGCACCGACGCTCGTCACGGTGAGCGTGCGAACGACCGGCGACGCGGCGCAGGATCGCGAGGACCTGCTCGCGACGGCCGTCGCCGCCTACATCGTGCTGCTCGGCGCGCACGCCCGCGGTCTGGCCGGATACTGGCGCAGCGTGCCGTTGCTCGAGGAGCCGCACACCCGCGACCTGCTCGGCCTCGACGCCCGGGAGACGCCCGTCGGCCTGCTTTACCTCGGCACGCCGGTGCAGGAACAGCGCGTACCGGAACGCTCGCCGCCCGCCGAGTTCGCGACATATCTCGATTGAGTCCCGGCGACCGGCGGACCGCCGCCGAGAGCTCCCGACCCGCTCGCCAGCGGATCGGGTATACCAACCAATCGGATGACGCCCGTGCATCAGGCCTACCTGCTGCAGGCGCGACAGATGCAGGCTCTGTCGTTCACCGTGCACATCCCGCTCGTCTGCTTCGGCATCGCCCTCCCGGCGATGATCCTGTTCGTCGAGTGGTGGTACCTGCGCACGGGCGATGAGCTCTACCGCACGCTCGCGCGCCGCTGGACGCGCGTGATGGTCGCGCTGTTCGCCGTCGGCGTGATCACCGGCACGATCCTCAGCTTCGAGATGGGTCTGCTGTGGCCCGCGTTCACCGCCAAGTTCGGCAGCGTGTTCGGCCTCGGCTTCGCGATCGAGGGGTTCTCGTTCTTCATGGAGGCGATCTTCATCGGCGTCTACGTGTACGGCTGGGATCGGCTCTCGCCGCGGGCGCACTTCCGCAGCGGCATCCCGATCGCGATCGCCGGCCTGACCGGCTCGCTGACGGTGATCGCCGTGAACGCCTGGATGAACCATCCGACGGGCTTTCGCATGGTCGGCGACCGGGTGAGCGACGTGCGCCCGCTCACGGCACTGTTCGGCAACAGCTTTTTGTGGCCCGAGCTCACGCACATGTACATCGCGGCGTACATCGTCACGGGGTTCCTCGTGGCGGGCGCCTACGCGATCGGCAGGCTGCGCGGCAAATGGGGACGCTACGAGCGCACCGCGCTGGCGATCCCGCTGACGATCGCCGCGCTCGCCTCGCCCGTCCAGGTGCTCGTCGGCGACTGGGCGGCGCGCGACGTCGCCACCGCCCAGCCCGTGAAGCTCGCCGCGCTCGAGGGCCTCGCCAAGACCACCAAGGGCGCGCCCGAGCACCTGCTCGGGTGGTATGAGAACGAAAAGGTCAAATACGGCATCGAGATCCCCAAGCTGCTCTCGCTGCTCGCCTTCCACAACCCAGACGCGACCGTTCAGGGACTGGACACGGTGCCGCGCGATCGCCAGCCGCCGATCAACGTCGTGCGCCTCGCCTTCCAGCTGATGGTCGGCATCGGCACGGCGCTCGCGCTGCTCGGCGCCCTCCACCTGTTCGTGCGCCTGCGGCACAGGCGCCTGCCCGACTCCGTGTGGTTCTACCGCGCGCTCGCGCTCGCCGGCCCAGCCTCGCTGATCGCGCTGGTCGCCGGCTGGGTCACGACCGAGGTCGGGCGCCAGCCGTGGATCGTCTACCAGGTGATGCTCACCTCGCAGGCCGTCACCGGCGCGGGCGGCATCGTCGTCGGCTACGTCACGCTCGCGCTCGTGTACCTCGGTGTGGCGATCGGCGTCGTGTGGATCCTGCGGCGCCTAGCGCGCGCGCCGCTGCGCACGCGCGAGCCTCCCCCACTCCCGCCCTCCGCGGCGCCCCTGGTCTGAGCGTGCATCTCTACGAACTGCCGCTGCTGTTCGTGCTGATCGGCCTCGTGCTGTACGTCGTGCTGGCCGGCGCGGACTTCGGCGCCGGCTTCTGGCAGCTCGCCGATCTGCTGGCCGATCTTCGATCGGGCGCCGGACGCGGCGAGCGGGGCGCGCGCATGCGCGCGCATGCGCACAACGCGATGGCGCCCGTCTGGGAGGCCAACCACGTGTGGCTGATCTTCGTGCTGACCGTCACCTGGACGGCCTATCCGACCGCCTTCGGCTCGATCGCCTCGACGCTTTCCGTGCCGCTGTTCATCGCCGCGATCGGCATCATCTTGCGCGGCGCCTCCTACGCGCTTCGCGCGGGCGCCGCGAGCGTCGCCGAGACGCGCACGATCGACACCGTGTTCGCGCTGTCCTCCGTGCTCACGCCGTTCGCGCTCGGCACGATGATCGGCGCAATAGCGTCGCAACGCGTGCCTGTCGGCAACGCCGCCGGGCACCTGCTCTCCAGCTGGACCGGGCCGACCTCGCTGATCGTGGGCGCCCTCGCCGTCGCGACCTCCGCCTACCTGGCCGCCGTCTTCCTGGCCGCCGACGCCCGGCGATCCGCGCGAGCGTCGCCGAGCGCCGGCGACCAGGGCGATAGCGAGATCGAAGAGCGCTTCCGCGCTCGGGCGCTCGCCGCCGGCCTCGTCGCGGGTGCCATGGCAATCGGCGGTCTCGCCGTCCTGCATTCCGACGCTCACCACCTCTACACGCGCCTGCTGCACGGCGACGCGCTGGCGGCCGTGATCGTCTCGGCTCTCGCCGGCCTCGCGACGCTCGAGCTGGTGCGCCGGCGCGGCTTCGAGGCCGCCCGCTACACGGCCGCGCTCGCCGTTGCCGCCGTCGTCGCGGGCTGGGCGCTCGCGCAGCGGCCGATCCTCCTGAAGGGCCTCACGATCCAGCAGGCCGCCGCCCCGCACGACACGCTCGTGGTCATCGTCGTCGCCGTGCTGGCCGGCGCGACGATCCTCTTCCCCTCGCTCGCGCTGCTGTTCCGGCTCGTCCTGCAGGGCCGTCTCGACCATGGCCCCGACCTCGCGCGTGGGCCGCTGGCCGACGCCGACCGATCGAAGATCGGCCAGCTGCTCGCGGTGTCACGCGCGGGACTGCTCGCGCGGGCCGCGGGCGCCTGCCTTCTCGCGGGGTTCGGGCTCCTGACGATCGCCGAAGCCGGCTGGGCACACGCCATCGGCGTGGCCGCCCTGCTCGGGTTCATGATCAGCGGGTTCTTCGCGGCCGTGCCGTCTCAGCTCGCCGAGCTCGACCGCGAGGAGCCCGCTGCTCCTCAATAGGCCGGATAAGGGGCCGGCGGGCTCGGCGTCGACGGCGGGCTGGGCATCGGCGTGGTGGGCGCCACCGATTTGCTCGTAGCGCCGCTCGAGGCGGACACGGCGTGCCAGGTGCCGCCGAAGCCCTTGATGCCCTCGCCGTTCGCCTGACCCTTGGCGTGGTCGTTCGCGAAGCGGTACAGCGGCATGCCACGCAGCGTGACCTGCAGCAGGCCGCCCGAGCGCCGCAGTATCCCCAGGTGTCCCTGCACGCCGGAGCCGGCCTTCAGCTTCGTCGTGCTCGAGGCCACGGTCACCGGCGGCCAGAACTTGAAGCATGCCTTGCTCTTGCACAGCAGGTGCCTGGTCGTCTCGGGGCTGAGCGAATACAGCGTGCGGCCCTGCACGTTGATCACGACCTGCTTGCCGAGCGTCGCGTTGGGCGCCGAGCCGATGCTCAACGCGGTGCTCGCGGCGAGCACCGTCGCGGCCAGCGACGCGATCGCCAGGCAGCCCGCGAGCACGCCCACGACGACCGCCCTGCGCGGCGAGCGGCGCCCGCGCCGTGCGGGTTGCGGCGACTTCGCTGCATGCGCGCGTGCTGAGTTGAACATCTGGCTCCTTTGATCGAGATCCACTCCCCACCAGACACCGTCCGTGCGAGAACCTTCCCGCCTGCCGACTGCTCACGGCTCGGTGCGGATCACCACCTCGGCAATATCGGGGATCCGCTCGTGCAGGTCCTCCTCCAGCTCGCTCGCCAGCCGATGGGCGCCGGTCAGCGACTCGTCCGGCGGCACCTCGAGCGTCAGGAACAGCACCCGCCCGGCGTCCGTGGAGAGCAGCTTGATCCGCTGCGGTGGGGTGCCCGTGCGCTCGCGCACCAGCCGTTCGATCTCGCGCGTCGCGTGCATGTCCGCGCTGGCGTCGGCGGCGCGCGCGGCGAGCGTCCGCTCGAGCGGCTCGAGGTGCGTTTGCACGGCCGACACCTCGGGCCGTTCGCAGATCGCCCGCTCTACCCGGGCGGCGATCTGCGCGGCATCCTGCAGGTCCAGATCGGCGGGGAACTTCAGGTGCAGCGAGACGCTGAGCGAGTCCTCTTGCTCGAAGATCGTGATGTCGTGCGCCTCCATCACGAGCGGCTCCGCAAGCGCGATCGCCAGAATCCGGTCGCGCAGATCGAGCCCGCGCCGGCGCGGCTCGACGTGCACGACCACGTCGCTTCCCGGCAGCGCCCGCTCGACCGCGTCCTCGATCATGTTCGCCGACTGGTGGCCCTCGACCACCGCTTGCCCGGGCGGCACCGTCACGACGACGTCGGCGAAGTAGCGCCCGGCCGACTCGCGCAGGCGCAGGCGGCTCAGCTCGATGTCCGCGCCGAGGTCGGAGATCGCGCGCTCTGCGGCCTCCCGGGCCTCGGACGGGGTGCGATCCATCAGCACGTTGGCGTTCTCGGCGATCAGCCGCGCGGCGGCGGCGCAGATGATCGCCGCGACCGCGAGCGCCGCGATCGAGTCCCCCTGGGAGATCCCGCCGTTGACGAGCAGCAGCCCGACCAGGACGGTCAGCGAGCCGATCCCGTCGCCGGCGAAGTGGAAGGCGTTGGAGCGCAGCGCGGCGCTCGCGTAGCGCCGCGCCGTGCGCAGCGAGACGATCGTGCGGCTCACGTCGACGACCACGACGACTGCGATCACGACGAACAGGTACCAGTGGATGGTGGGCGGCTTGGCGCCCTCGGAGAGGTGTTTGATCGCCTGCACGGCGACGAACAGCCCGCCGGCCAGCAGGATCCCGGCCTCGCCGAGGGCGCCGAGGTTCTCCGCCCGGCGGTGGCCATAGGGATGCTCGGGATCGGCGGGCCGGCCACCCAAGCGTACGGCGAAGAACGTCAGCGTCGCCGCGATCACGTCGCCGCTCGACTCGATCCCCGAGGAGATCAGCCCGAGGCTGCCGGTCGCCAGCCCCACGCCGAGCTTCAGCGCCACGAGCAGGCCGGCGGCGGCGACCGACGCGAGCGTCGTGCGCCGCGGCGTGAGCAGCTCGTGCGTCCCCTCGGCCTCGGCCATCGCTAGAGACTAGTCAGCGCCCGCGCCGCGAAAGGAAACGGGCGGCGGCGGAGTCTGTAGCAGTGCCCGCCCAGCCAACGGCCGGCGTTCCGCCCGTCCTCCGCAGCCCAAAGGAGTCCCGATGCACCCAACCGCCAAGCGCCTCGTCCCCCTCCCCGCCCTCGCCCTCGCCGCGTCGCTGACGCTGGCCGCCTGCGGAGGCAGCTCGTACAGCGCAGGCTCCTCCTCGCCGGCCAAGACGACGGCGTCGAGCTCGCACTCCAGCACGTCCGCGAGCCAGGCGGGCGGTGCCCTGAAGACCGCCTCCAACTCGGCTCTCGGCGCGACCGTGCTGACGAATGCCCAGGGCATGACGCTCTACGCGTTGAGCGCCGAGCAGGGTGGCAAATTCATCTGCACCGGCTCATGCCTGCAGGTGTGGCACCCGGTGAGCGCGACCGCGGGTGCGCAGCCGCAGGGCGGCGTCGGCTCACTGGGCACGATCAAGCGCCCCGAGGGTGGCGAGCAGGTCACCTACAAGGGCATGCCGCTGTACACGTTCGCCTCCGACACGCAGCCCGGCGATGCCAAGGGACAGGGCTTGAAAGACGTCGGCACGTGGGCCGCCGTGACGGTCGCATCGACGAGCGCTCCGGCTACGACGAGCTCGAGCGCCACGCAGGCGCCGCCGAGCAGCTCCGGCGGCGGCTCCCGCTACTGATCGCGCGCCACGCAACGCGCGCCGCGAGCGTCCCGAGACGCCCAAGCGCCTCTGCGTGCGTATCGTGAGCCGGGATGGCCCACGATCATGCGCCACATTCGCATGCGGCCGGCGCCAGCGCAGATCGCGGCAGGCTGGCGCTCGCGCTCGGCCTGATCGTCTCGCTGATCGCGGTCGAGCTCGCGGCGGGCATCGTCGCGCACTCGCTCGCGCTGCTCTCCGACGCGGCCCACATGCTCACGGACGCCGCGGCGATCGGCTTCTCGCTGCTCGCGATCCGACTCGCGGCGAGGCCGGCGAAGGGGGCGATGACATACGGGTTCAGGCGCGTGGAGATCCTCTCCGCGCAGGCCAACGGCGTCACGCTGCTGGTGCTCGCCGCGTTCATCGCCTACGAGGGTGTCCGTCGCCTGTTCGAGCCGCCGGTCGTGCGCGGCGGGCTGATCCTGATCGTCGCGCTGGTCGGCGTGCTCGTCAACCTCGCCGCCACTTGGACGCTATCGCGGGCCAACCGCGAGAGCCTCAACGTCGAGGGGTCCTTCCAGCACCTGCTGACCGACCTGTACGGCTTCATCGGCACGGCGATCGCCGCGGCCGTGATCCTGGCGACCGGCTTCCAGCGCGCCGACCCGATCGTCTCGCTGCTGATCGCCGGGCTGATGACGCGCTCCGGACTATCGCTCGTGCGGGCCTCCGGGCGGATCTTCCTGGAGGCCGCGCCGGAGGATCTCGACCCGCAGGCGATCGGCCAGGCGCTCGTGCGCCAGCCGCATGTCGCCGAGGTGCACGACCTGCACGTGTGGGAAATAACCAGCGGCTTCCCGGCGCTGTCGGCGCATGTGCTGGTCGACGCGGACAGCGACTGCCACGCCGCGCGGCGCGACATGGAGGCGATGCTGCACGAGCGCTTCGGGCTCGATCACACGACGCTGCAGGTCGACCACACCGGCGGCCACCGATCACAGATCGTCCAGCTGAACATCGAGCCGGCCGGCCGCGCCGCCGAGACAAGCTGAGCCGCCGAGACAAGCTGAAGAACAACCGCACCACAAAAGGAGAAACGATGGCGAAAGCTCTATACACCGCGCAGGCGCACGTCACGGGCGGTCGCGCAAACGGCCACGGACGGACGAGCGACGGGGCGCTCGAGGTCGACCTGCGGTTCCCGGCGGAGCTCGGCGGTCAGGGCGGTGGCACGAACCCGGAGGAGCTGTTCGCGGTCGGCTTCGCGTCCTGCTTCGAGAGCGCGATCGGCGCCGTCGCGCGGCGCAGCAAGGCCGAGACCGGAGACGTGGTGATCGACTCCAAGGTGATGCTCTTCCCCACGGAGGAGCGCGGCTTCAAGCTCGGCGTCGAGCTCGACGTGAGCCTCCCCTCGGTGCAGGACTCCGACGCGGTCGAGCTCGTTCGCGCCGCGCACAAGGTGTGTCCCTACTCGAACGCCACGCGCGGCAACATCGACGTCGCGCTGAGCGCCAACGGACAGCCCGTCGAGTAGCGCTCGGGGAGCGGCCGCCGCCAGATGCGGCCGCTCCCCGGCGAGCGCTTCGCGCTAGCTCTCGTCGATCTTGCTGCCGCTCGGCTTCAGCACGTACCAGCTGGAGCCGAAGGCCTTTACGCCCTGGCCGTACGCGTCGCCGGCATCACCGTCCTTGGAGAAGAAGTACAGCGGGTGTCCCTTGTAGGTCACCTGCTTGGTGCCGTCTTCGCGGGTGATAGTGCCCAGATCGGCGCTCACCGCACCGCCCGCGACCGTCGGCGTGCCGTTGGTCGTGACGGGCGGCCAGGCCTTCGCGCAGGCGCCCGTGCAGCTCGACGCCGCGCCCTTGTCGCCCTCGAACAGGTACACGGTCAGCTTCTTCGGCCCCGCCGCGAGGATCGTCCCCACCTTCTCGTGCTTGCTGCTGACGAGCTCGCCGCCCGCCGCCGTCGACGTCGCGGTCGTGGTGGCCGGCGCGGGCGTGCTCTGCGCCGCTGTGCTCGGCGTAGACGCGGCGCTCGAGCTGCTGCTCGAGCTGCTGCTGCTGCCACAGCCCGCGAGCACTACGACGGCCGCGGTCGCGGCGGCTCCAAGGGCGAGGGGATGTCTCACTGTTGCCTCCTGACTTCAATAGGGATCGTTCCGTGCGCTCAGCACCTCAGACGCAATCGCGCGCAGAACCTTCCCCGCGGCCGCTGCCGCCGCCCCCGGACGCCCCGCCGTCCCGGCCGTCCCGGACCTCCGCGCCGCGCCGACCCGGCGAGCGGACTTCCCTACGCCGCCTGGCCGCTGGGGCGGACGAGCAGCTCGTTGACGCTCACGTTGGCGGGCTGGGCGATCGCGTAGAGCACCGCCCCCGCGATGTCCTCGGCGCGCAGCGGCGTGACGCCGGCGAAGCGCTTGGCGAGTTGCTCGAGCACCTCCTCGCGGTTGTGACCTGGCAGCTCGGTCGCGACCGCGCCCGGCTCTATCAGCGTCACGCGCACGCCGAGCGGCACGCACTCCTGACGCAGCGACTCCGAGAACGCGCCGACGCCGTGCTTGGTCAGGTTGTAGACGCCCGAGCCCGCCCTGGCCACGCGTCCGGCGACCGAGCTGACGTTGACGACGTGCCCCGAGCCCTGCTCGGCCATCAGCGGCAGGGCGGCGTGCGTGCAATACAGAACGCCGAACACGTTCGCATGGATCATCCGCCGCCACTCCTCCGTGGGGGCGTTCGCGATCGGGCCGAGCAGCATCACGCCGGCGTTGTTCACGAGCACGTCCAGGCGACCCAGCTCCGCGTGGGCGCGCTGCACGAAGGCGCGCGCCTGCGACTCCTCGCCGACGTCCGTCCGCACGGCGATCGCGCGGCCGCCCTGCTCGACGATGCGCGCTGCGAGCGACTCGATGCGCTCGGTGCGGCGGGCGGCCAGCGCGACTGCCGCGCCGGCCTTCGCGCAGGCCAGCGCCGTCGCCTCGCCGATCCCCGAGGACGCGCCCGTCACGGCCACGACCTGATTCGTTAGGTCACCGGTCATCCGCCGAGCTTAGCCCGCTTGCCTCAGCGACGGCGGCATCCCGGCCGATACCGCCGGCAAAGCCCTCCTGGGCAGCCGATTCGGGAGCGCCAGCGCCTTTAGGCCCGCTTGCGGGTTCTGGGCGAAGCTCCTCAAACTGCCGCATACATTCCCGCCCGACGGGCAGGTACGTGCGTGGCTGGCGTCGAAGCAGAACAACCGGGAGAACGCGCGAAGAATATGGTTGACAACGCAACTATCGCGGCGTATAATTCCGACTCCAAGCATCGGATTAGAAGGATCACATGTCAGATTCCCCAGTAAGTTCAGCCCCCACGATGGACCCCGCGCGCGCAACCAGCGCCGAGCGGGAGCCGGAGGCCGTCGCCGACGGCACGGTCAGAGCTGCGCCGGACCGGCTCGACAGCCCGATCGAGCGAATCGATCTCGGCGCGTCCGACACATTCATCCCAGAGGCAGTCGACCAGCTGCTTGCGCACTCGCGCCGCTACCCCCTGCTCACGCCGGCCCAGGAGATCGACCTGGCCCAGAAGATCGAGCGCGGCGACCTGCACGCCAAGGAACTGCTCGTCAACTCCAACCTGCGCCTCGTCGCCTCCAACGCCCGGCGCTACCAGAACCAGGGCCTGCCGCTGGGCGATCTCGTCCAGGAGGGCATGCTCGGCCTGATTCGCGCGAGCGAGAAGTTCGACTGGCGCAAGGGCTTCCGCTTCTCCACCTACGCCACCCTGTGGATCCGCCAGGCGATTCAGCGCGGCCTAGAGAACTCCGGTCGCACGATTCGCCTGCCCGTGCACGTCGCACAGCGCTCGCGCAAGGTCGGGCGCGTCGAGCGCGAGCTGTCGGTGCGCCTCGGACGCGAGCCCACGATCGAGGAGCTCTCGCAGGAGACCGGGCTGCCGATCGAGCAGGTCGAGGAGGTGCGCCACCAGCGCGCCGCGCTCGTCAGCCTCGACCAGCAGATCGGCGAAGACGGCGACACCGCGCTAGGCGACCTGCTGCCCTCCGACGCCGAGGCGCCCGAGGAGACGGCCTGGGACAACGAGCGCGAGCGCATCGTGCACCGCGCGATCGAGCAGCTGCCCGAAACCGAGCGGACCGTGCTGACGCTGCGCTTCGGCACCGGGCGCGAGGAGCCGCAGACGCTCACGGCGATCGGCAAAAGGCTCGGCTTCTCCGCCGAGCGCGCCTCGCAGCTCGAGCAGCGCGCGCTGAAGAAGCTCGCCGAGTCGCCTGAGCTCGCGGCGCTGCGCGAGGCCGCCTAACCTGACGTTCGACAGCTGGCGCTGGCCGATCTTCGATCGGTCGGCGTCTTCGGTTGCTCGCGTACGAAGTACGCCACGCGAACTGCCTGTGCCCGTCGGGGTGCGTCCTTGATCCGCTTGACTCTCGGCCGTCAGGAGGCCGGGTTCTAATCGGTTCTGTACCACCCGGCACATGTGCCGGGTGGCGGGACCGTGCATGCACGGTCCCGAGCAGGGCCGCACATGTGCGGCCCTGGGCCACGCCGCGTGCGGCGTGGCCTGCACAGATGAATGAACTGGAGACCGCCACGATCGCGTCCGGGCGGGCCGAGAGACTTGCGCTATGGCCGTGCCCGTGATCGTGTTCCTGGGGTGCTTTATCGTCGGTGTCGCGGCGACGACGCGCTGGCTTCCGGAAATCGGCGGCGGGCCGGTTGGCGGTTTGGCTTTCTTCGCCGTCTGCGGGCTGATGGCCGCGGCCCTAGGGCTCTTTGGACTAGGGATCGAAGAGACCGTCCGCGCGCTCGAATCCGGGTCGGGAGACCTGGGTCGTTCGCTGGTTAACATCGGGCTCGTCTCGGCCGCGCGCGATGCGGGCACCGTGTTCGGGCTGGCTATGGCGGTCTATCTGCTTGCGCCCCGCGTTCAGCGCTCGCCTGCCGCGGAGAAGAACCTCCTCGAGTAGCGCTTCGAAAGCCGGGGTGCGGCCGTCGCGACGCACACCGAGGTGCGCCGGCTGACGTTCTAGATGAGTAGTGCCACGGCCGTGGGGGTGGTCGTGGGGCTGGGGAAGGGGACATAACGCAGCAGTCGAAGTCGGCGGTGCTCAATACCGACCGCTGACCCAAGGGGGCCTCGATGGACGCCGACC
>Ga0193729_1000230_pt1 | contig 28700 bp, 27 predicted proteins | sample U1c2metaG_FD_143036 | JGI IMG/M metagenome (GOLD analysis project Ga0193729, IMG submission 143036) | Soil microbial communities from a riparian zone of the East river system, Colorado, United States - U1c2 | ecosystem: Environmental > Terrestrial > Soil > Riparian zone | place: USA: East River...
CGTCGACCGTGCGCAACGAGCTCTCCGAGCTGGAAGGTCGAGGCCTGCTCACGCACCCGCACACCTCGGCCGGCCGGGTTCCGACCGAGGAGGGCTATCGCCTCTATGCGGCCGAGCTGCTCGCGCGGCAGGATCCGCGGCCCGGCTCGTTCCCGCTCGACCTCTCCGAGCTACGCCGTGAGATCGACTCGGTGCTCGAGGCGACGACGGAGATGCTCTCGCGTGTAACTAGTCAGCTCGCCCTCGTGTCCGCGCCGCCGCTCGAGACGACGACGGTGCGTCACGTCGAGGTCCTGCTGCTCAACCCACGCACGGTGATGGCGGTCGTCATCACCTCGACCGGAGGGGTCGCCAAACGGGTCGTGACGTTCGACCACGCAGTCGATGCCGGGCTGGCCAAATGGGCGGGGGAGTATCTGAACGAGCGGGTGGCCGGGCTTCAGCTCGGGACGAGCCGGCTGCGCCGCGAGCTCGAGGATCCCAGCCTCTCCGGCGCAGAACGCGAATTCCTCGGCGCGTTGAGGCCCGCTTTCACAGATCTGCTCCAGGCCGAGCAGCGCCTCTACGTCGGTGGCGCCGAAGGCCTGCTCGACTCGGCGCGCGAAGACGATCTCGGCATTTACAGGCACGTGCTGGTGACGCTCGAGCGCCGCGCCGCGCTGCTCGAGATTCTCGGCGAGGTGCTCGACCCCCGCCGCGCGTTCGTGCGGATGGGCGGCGACCTCGACCATCCGGCCTTTCAGGACGCGGCACTCGTCGGTGCCACCTACGGCCTCACGACCCGCGCCCTCGGGGCAGTCGGCCTCTTAGGGCCGGCGCGGATGGACTACGACAAGGCGATCCGCTCGGTTCGTGGTGCCGCACAAGAGCTGTCGCGCTTCGTCGAAGAGGTCTATGAGGACAACTGAGGCCGTCGCTACGCTTCTGCGTCTGAGCGGTTTCGTGATCAATTCGGATGGGTGGACCGGTCATTTCAGACGGACGCCCGGGCAGAGCCCGCGCGTCCTGAAGGCGGCACCGCGGGGGCGGTGCCTTGGCAATGGCCACGACTGAGCGCGACTACTACGAGCTTCTCGGCGTGTCGCGAACGGCGAGCCCCGACGAGATCAAGCGTGCGTTCAGGGGCCTCGCCCGTGAGCTGCATCCCGACGTGTCCAAGGAGCCGGACGCCGATCACCGGTTTCGCGAGATCGTGGAGGCCTACGAGGTCCTCTCCAACTCCGAGCGGCGCGAGCTCTACGACCGCTTCGGTCATGCGGGCCTGCGCAGCGGCGGCTTCCAGCCGACCTCCTTCGACCTCGGCAACCTCTCTGATCTGTTCTCCGCGTTCTTCGGCGACGACCTGTTCGGCGGGGGAGGACGCGGGCGAGCGCGCGGCGCCGACATCGCCGCGCGGATCGAGATCGACCTGGCGGAGGTGGCGACGGGCACGAAGCGCGAGGTGCCGTTTGGCATCGCCGTCCCGTGCAAGCGCTGTGGCGGCAATGGTGCGGAGCCGGAGACGGAGATCCGAACGTGCCCTACCTGCGGGGGCAACGGCCGCGTGCGCCAGGTCTCGCGCAGTGTCTTCGGAGAGTTCATCCGAGCAGGCACGTGTCCGACCTGCAACGGCTCCGGGCAGCTGATCGAGCACGCGTGCGAGGAATGCCACGGCGCCGGCCGCGTGGTGGAGGAGCGCAACCTCGAGGTCGAGATACCGGCGGGCATCCACGACGGGCAGCGGATCAGGTTGAGCGGCGAGGGCCATTCGGGGACCCCGGGAGCCCGCGCCGGCGATGCGTACATCGAAGTACACGTTCGTCACGACGACCGTTTCGTGCGAGAAGGCAATGACATCTATACCACCGTCGACCTGACCTTCACCCAGGCCGCGCTCGGCGCAACTGTGGCGGTTCCGACACTCGACGGCGATGCGGAGTTGACCTTCGACCCCGGCACGCAGCCCGGCGACGTGCGGGTTCTGCGCGGACGCGGGCTCCCGGTGCTCCAGGGATTCGGGCGCGGCAATCAACGGGTGTTCGTTCGCGTCGCCGTTCCGCGCCAGCTGACAGAGGAGCAGCGCCGGCTACTCGGCGAGTTCGACTCCCTGTCGACGGATGAAACGTACGAGGCCGGCGAGGGGTTCTTCGACAAGCTGAAGAGCGCATTCCGCTGAACGCGATCCGGCGGGTCTCGGTTGCCGTGCCCGTCGAGCGCGTGGAGGAAGCGCGCGCCCAGATGCTCGAGTTGTTCCCCCAAGGCTTCGAAGAAGTGGACAGCGCCGACGGGATCGAGCTCGTCGCCTATACCGACGCGGGCGGCGAGGAACGCCTCTGGCACGTCTTCGGAGGCGTGCGGGGGCAGGACATCGCAGCCGACTGGCGCGACCGCTGGAAAGCATTTCACCAACCGGTGCGGGTGGGGCCGCTCTGGATCGGCCCGCCGTGGCACGACCCGCCCGCCGACGCAACCGCGGTCGTGATCGACCCGGGTCGTGCCTTCGGGACCGGCGCCCACCCGACGACGCAGCTGTGCGTCGAGCTGATGCTCGAGCTCGAGCCGGCAAGCGTCGTCGACTTCGGCTGCGGCTCCGGGGTCCTGTCGATCGTCGCCGCCAAGCTCGGCTTCGGGCCGGTGCTCGCCCTCGATGCCGACGAGAACGCCGTTGCGGCAACGATCGCCAATGCAGCCGCGAACGGGGTCCACGTCGATGCTCGGCGCTCGAACGTGCTCGACGACGAGGCTCCCGTCACGGAGGTTGCGCTCGCGAACATCACGCGCACGTCGGTGGAGGAGCTCGCACCCCGTCTGCATTCCAGGACCCTTTTGACGTCGGGCTACCTTCCGACCGACGACGCGCCCCTTCCCGGCTTTCGGCATCTGCGGCGCATCACGCGCTCCGGGTGGGCGGCGGATCATTATGAAGCGGGGCCCGAGCCACGCTCTGAAGCCAGTTAGCATCAGATCAGTGACGACGTTCTCCGTCCGCTTTCTCGGCTGCAAGATCTCGCACACGGACGCGCAGGAAGTCCGCGAACGCCTGCTCGCGGACGGTCATCTCGAACGAGGCAAAGACGACGGCGCCGACGTGGCGGTCGTGAACACGTGCTGCGTCACGCACGAGGCGGTGCGGAAGTCTCGCCAGGCGGCGACCCGGGCGGCGCGCACGCACGAGCGCGTCTACGTGACGGGCTGCGCGGCGAATCTCGCCGGCGAGGCTTTTTCTGGTCTGCCGGCCAACGTGATCGTGGTCTCGAAGCGGAGCGAGGAGACGCCGGCCTTCGTCGCCGGAGACGTGGGTGCGATCGGCTGCGTTCAGGCAGGGGCCCGCCTCGACCGCGTGCGGGCTTTCGTGAAGATCCAGGACGGCTGCAGCTTCTCCTGCAACTTCTGCGTGATCCCGCTCGTGCGCGGTGGATCGCGGAGCCGCTCCGCACGCGCCGTGCTCGACGAGGTGCAGCGGCGCGTCGCCCACGGTCACAAGGAGATCGTCCTCACCGGGATCAACCTCGGCTGCTACCGGGACCGCGCCGCCGGGTACGCGCTACCGCGCCTACTGCGTGAGGTCGGCGCCGTTCCCGGCCTGGAGCGTTTGCGCCTTTCGTCGATCGAGATCAACCATGTCGACGCCGAGCTCGTGTCCGCGCTGCGTGAAACGCCAAATGTGAGCAGGCACCTGCACGTCCCGCTCCAGTCGGGCGACGACCAGGTGCTGCGGGACATGGCGCGCCGCTACACCTCCGCGACGTACCTGCGCAGGCTCGAGCCGCTGGCCGACTTCAACCTCACGACCGATGCGATCGTCGGCTTTCCGACCGAGACCGAAGGTGCGTTCCGGAACACGCTTTCGGTTGTCAACGCGGCCGGCATCACCAAGATCCACGTCTTCCCGTACTCGCCGCGACCCGGAACCGTCACTGCCGGGGACGACACCGTCGCACCCGCGGTGAAGAAGGATCGGGGTGCACGACTGCGCGCCGCGTCGGAAGCGGCGTGTCTGGTCCGCTGGCATGAGAAGATCGGCGCAGATGACGTCGTCCTCGTTGATCGGCCCGGCCGCGGCTACGGGGACGACTACTCGCCGTGGCTCGTCGATGCGCCCGTCGGTGAGCTCGTCCGCGTTCGCGGAGCGAGCGTCTCGGAGGAGGGGATCCTCGCTGCCTGAGGACTGCCTCTTCTGCAAGCTCGTCCAGGAAGGCGACCATGTTGCGAAAACGGACGGGTTCGTCGCGATCCGCGACATCAACCCGAGGGCCGACACGCACCTGCTCGTGTTGCCCGAGCGGCACGTGCCGACCTTCCGCGAAGTCGGCGAGTTCCCGCCCGACGAGGCGAAACGGATGCTGGAGTTCGTGGCCGAGACCGCGCGCGAGGCCGGCCTCGAGGACTACCGGGTCGTCGTGAACGTCGGTGCGGGCGCCGGCCAGACGGTGTTCCACCTTCACTGGCACATCCTCGGCGGTCAAATCAAGGGACCCCTCGCATGAGCCTGATCGCGCGCATGGAGGACGAGGTCAAGCAGGCGACGCTCGCGCGCGACCCCGACCGGCGCGACGCCCTGCGGCTGATCCTCGCGAGCCTCCGCTCGGCGGAGAAAGAGCTGCAGCGGCCGCTGTCCGACGACGAGGAGCTCCAGGTCCTGCAGCGCGAGCGCAAGCGCCGCATCGAGGCGGCGGAGGCGTTCCGCACCGGCGGCCGCGAGGAGCAGGCGGCAGCCGAGGAGCAGGAGCTCTCGGTGCTGCAGGAGTTCATGCCGGAGCCGCTTTCGGAAGCCGACCTGGAGGAGATCGTGGACGACGCCATCGCCGAGAACGGCGCGACCAGCATGCGCGACTTCGGGCGCGTGATGGCCGACGTGATGCCACAAGTCTCGGGAAGGACGGACGGCTCCGTCGTCAGCCAGCTGGTCAAGGAAAAGCTCGCCTAAAGGCACGCCGGAGGGTCGCGCCTACACTGAGCGCGTGGAGGAAGTGAAACAGACGCTCGACGTCTCGAACGACGTCGCCGCCGAGCTGGCGACGATCGGCGACGGTGTCCTCGACGCTCTCCGCGACCGCCTCGAGTGCACCATTCTCCTGCGGGGAAACCGGCTCACGATCTCAGGGGACGACATCCACGTCGCAGAAGCGCGTGCCGTCGTCGACGAGTTGGTCGAGCTCGTCGAGACCGGCCAAGAGATCGGGCCGGCGACCGTGGACGCCGTCCTCAACGCCATCGACCACGCTGAGAACGTCCAGGACGTCTTCAGCGACGTGGTCTGGCGCCATCGGGGCAAGCAGATCACGCCCAAGACCGTGACCCAGAAGCAGTACGTCGATGCGATCCGGAACTGCACGGTCACTTTCGGGATCGGCCCGGCAGGGACCGGCAAGACCTATCTGGCGATGGCTGCCGCCGTCGCCGCGCTGCAGGACCGCCAGGTGGCGCGCGTCATCCTGACGCGCCCCGCGGTCGAGGCGGGCGAGCGACTCGGCTTTCTTCCCGGCGACATGCTCGCGAAGGTCGATCCCTATCTGCGCCCTCTCTTCGACGCGCTCTACGACATGCTCGATGCGGAGCGGCTGAACACGTACATGGAACGCGGGACGATCGAGGTGGCGCCGCTCGCCTTCATGCGGGGTCGCACGCTCAACGACTCCTTCATCATCCTCGACGAGGCGCAGAACACGAGCCCGGAACAGATGCAGATGTTCCTCACACGACTCGGCTTCGGATCGAAAGTCGTCGTCACGGGTGACGTGACGCAGGTCGACCTCCCTCGCGAGCAGGCGTCGGGTCTCATCCAGGTCCAGGACATCCTCAGTTCGATCGACGGCATCGCCTTCATCCGCTTCGGCCACGAGGACGTCGTTCGGCACAAGCTCGTGCAACGGATCGTGGAGGCGTACAAGCTCCACGCGGAGGAGACCGGGACGGCACGGCGCAAGTAGCGGCGATGGTGGAGATCGAGGTGGCGAACCGTTCCGGCAAGGACATCGACCTCGAGGCTGCCTCGGACCTGATCCGCGAGGTTTTGCAGGAAGAGGGGATCGGTGACGGCGAGCTCGGCCTTCAGCTCGTCGGTCCGCAGGAGATCCGTGAGCTCAAGCGCGACCACCTCGGCATCGACGAGGAAACGGACGCACTCGCGTTCCCGATCGACGGTCGCGACGAGCTGCCGGCAGGAATCCCGCGTCAGCTCGGGGACATCGTGCTCTGCCCGGAAGTCGTGGGAGACGCATGGCGCGCTCCGCTCGTGCATGCCGTTTTGCACCTTGTGGGCTACGACCATGGGACGGAGATGGAAGCACGGGAGCGAGCTCACGCATGAGAACGCGTCCCTCCGTCATCCAGAGCTTCAACTTCGCGATCGAAGGCGTCATCCACGTGTTGCGGACGCAGCGCAACATGCGGCTTCACTTTGCGGCGGCCGTCGCCGTGATCGTCGTCGCAGTCGCAGTCGGAGTCTCGAAGATCGAGCTGAGCGTGTTGTTGATCTCGATCGCGTTCGTTCTCGTGGCCGAGATGATCAACACCGCGGTCGAGGGAGCCATCGACGCCGCAACGACCTCGTTCGACCCGATGGCGAAGTTGGCGAAGGACATCGCCGCCGGCGCCGTGCTCATCGCTTCCGTGAACGCCGTAGCGGTCGGCTACCTCGTGTTCGCCGGCAAGGCCGCCGACAAGACCGCGCAGGTTCTCGACCGGGTTCGGAGTGCGCCCGCGGAGATCACGCTGGTCGCGCTCGTGCTGACGGTGATCATCGTCATCGCCACGAAGGCGTGGACGGGTCGGGGGACGCCGCTCCGCGGAGGTCTTCCATCCGGACATGCCGCTGTCGCCTTCGCAGGCTGGATGGCGGCCACCTATATCGTCAACGACTCGCACCGCTTCGTCGTCAGCGCGCTGACATTCATCATGGCACTGCTCGTGGCCCAGACTCGCGTCGAATCCGGAGTTCACTCCGCCCTCGAAGTCGCCTACGGAGGCGCGCTCGGCGCGCTGGTGACCCTCTCCGTCTTCCAGTTGTTGTGAGCAACGACCTCTACGACCGTGCGGTGGCGATCTCGGAACGAGCGTACGCGCCGTACTCGAACTACCTCGTCGGGGCTGCCGTGCGCACGCGGGACGGCAAGGTCTTCGAAGGCGTGAACGTGGAGAACGCCGCCTACCCGCTCGGCGTTTGCGCGGAGAAGACCGCGCTCGCGAAGGCGGTCAGCGAGGGCTATCAGCCGGGCGATATCGAAGCGATCGGGATCACCGCCTCACCGTGCGGCGGTTGCCGGCAATGGCTCTACGAGTTCCGGATCGGCGAGGTGACGTTCATGAGCTCGACCGGGGAGCTCGTCACGCATTCGGCCGCGGAGCTGCTGCCGGATACCTGGGATCTGCCCGCTTGAAGTCGGGCTTCGTCGCCGTCGCGGGACGGCCGAACGTCGGCAAGTCGACGCTCGTGAACGCGCTCGCGGGTGGCAAAGTGGCGATCGTGTCCGACAAGCCGCAGACGACGCGGCGGCGGATCTTCGGGATCGCGAACGGTGACGACTATCAGCTCGTCCTCGCCGATCTCCCCGGTTTTCAGCGACCGCTCGATGCGCTCACCGAGCACATGCAGCGCACGGTCGACAGGTCGTTCGAGGACGTCGAGGCAGTCCTGCTCGTCCTGTCCGCGCGGGAGCGGATCGGCGCGGGCGACCGGTTCGTCGCGCGGCGCGTGTTCGAGCTCGGCGTTCCGGTGATCATCGTGTTGAACAAGATCGACCGGCTCAAAGGTGGTCATATCGCGACTCAGATGGAGTCTGCCTCCAGGCTCGGCGACTTCCTTGCTCTCCATCCCGTCAGTGCAAAGAACGGGGACGGCATCGAGGAGCTCCGCCAGGAGCTGGTCGCGTTGCTTCCCGAAGGGCCGCTGTACTTTCCGCAGGAGCAGCGCACCGATCTGCCGGTCGAGGTCCAGATCGCCGAGCTCGTGCGCGAGCAGGCGCTGCGCTTGACGAAGGACGAGCTTCCGCATGCGATCACCGTCGAGGTCCAGGAGCTCGGGGAGAAGGTGATCGAGGCCGACCTGCTCGTCGAGACGGAGTCGCAGAAGCAGATCGTCGTCGGCAAGGGCGGCTCGATGGTGCGGGAGATCGGCCGGCGCGCGCGCCCGGAGATCGAGGCGATCGTCGGGCATCCGGTGTATCTGGAGTTGCGGGTAAAGGTGAAGCCACGCTGGCGCCGGGATGAAGCGACGCTACAGCGCCTCGGCCTCTAGGCCGAGACTAGACTCCGCCCAACTGGGGAACTCTGAGGGGAGGGAGTTTTGAAGGGAATAATCCGCCTGTTGGCGGTACTAACCGTGTTCGCGGCTGGGCTCGGCGCCGGCTCCGCGAACGCATTCACGATCAGCACGCCTGTCAACGTCACGCAGGACCAGCTCTCGCAGAACGAGACGCCGCTTGCGGTCAATCCGCAAATGCCGCAGATGCTGCTGTCCGGCTCGAACGACTGGAACTACAACGACGGCTGCGGCATGTACGTCAGCATGAACGGCGGGCAGTCATGGACCGGCGCGTTGCCGGAGGGCTACCTGCCCGGGATCACGAAGTACACGAACGACCCGAACGTCGCGGGAACGGGGGCGTACGACGCCGGTGGCGATCCGGTCGTCGCATTCAGCCCAGACGGCACGACGGCGTACTTCGTCTGCCAGTCGTTCAACTTCACACCGCCGTACCGAATCCAGCTGCTCCTGAACCGGGGCACGGTCACGACCACAGGGATCACATGGCAGACGACGGGCTTGACCCCGATCTCGACCTGGAACGGGAACGGCAAAACGAAGGGTGGGAACGGCCAGTTCCCGGATCACGAGTCCATCCACGTCGCTGCCTCTGGCCGGATCTACGTCACCTGGGCGCAGTTCAACGGTTTAGGCACGCACTCGCCCGTGCTCGTCGCGACCTCTAGCAACGGCGGGCGCTCGTTCTCTGCGCCAGTCAAGGTGACAGTCGGGAACATTCGCAACAACCAGGACCAGCGGATCGTCACCGGGCCGAACGGCGACGCCTATCTGACGTTCGACAACGGTCTCCAGGGTGGCAAGGGCACCGTCTTCTACGTGTCGAAGTCGACGGACGGCGGCGCGAGCTGGTCGACGCCGAGCCAGTTCGCCACGCTCGTCAATCCGGTGTGCATCTTTCCGACGTACTGCTTCAACATCTCCGGCGGTCAGTTCCGGGCCGGAGGCACCTACCCGGCACCCGCTTTCGATGTGCTGCGCAACCGGCTTGTCGTCGCGTACGCGGACATCGCGGGGCCCTTCGGGCAGATGTACGTGACCTCGGCCTCGGCGAACGACCTCACCAGTTGGACGACTCCGCTGGCGATCGCTCCCGCGTCGGCCGATCAGTTCATGGGTGAGCTCGGAATCGCTCCAAACGGGCGGTACGACGTTTCCTTCTACGACCGCGAGTACACCGTCAACCAGCTTGTCGACTTCACCTACGCCACGAGCGGCGATGGCGGCGCGACGTGGAGTCACGCGGTGGTCTCCAGCTCGGCTTTCGACCCATCGACGTGGGGCGTGCCGAGTTCGAGCGCTCTGGGCTATCGCCCCTTCATCGGCGACTACAACGGCATCGTGTCGAGGAACGACTGGGCCGGCATGACCTGGACCGGGGTGGCGGCGCCACAGCCGTACAACCTCGAGATCTACTTCGCCAAGGTAACGCCGTAGGCGCACCGGGGGAGCGGCGCACCGGCGTCGCTCCCCCCGCAATTTCCACAGAATGGCCGGGAGCTAGACTCAGACCATGGCGCAGGCGCCCGTTCTCCCACGGGGTTTCGAGCTTCCGCTCGAGCCCAGATTGCCCCGGGTCGGGTCGGTCGACGCGGTCGCACTCGAAGAGCGAGCGGCTTCGCTCGCGAAGCGATCGATCAAGCGCGAGGCCAAAGTCTTTGCGCTCGAGTTGGCCGTTCGAATGATCGACCTGACGACCCTCGAAGGGCAGGACACCCCTGGAAAGGTGGCGGCGCTGGCTTCGAAGGCGGTCCGGCCCGATCCGAGCGACGCCGGTATCCCGTCGGTGGCGGCGATCTGCGTCTATCCGAATCTCGTCCCCGCTGCAGTCGCGCGCGTCGAGGGCACGAGTGTCAAGGTCGCCTCGGTCGCTACTGCGTTTCCGTCGGGCCAGTCGCCGATCGAGACGAAGCTCGAGGAGGTGCGCTGGGTCGTCGAGCACGGCGCCGACGAGGTCGACATGGTGATCGACCGCGGTGCATTTCTGTCCGGCCGCTACGCAAAGGTCTACGACGAGATCGTCCAGGTGAAGGAAGCGTCGGGCGAGGTGCACCTGAAGGTCATCCTCGAGGTGGCCGAGCTCGGGACGTACGACAACGTGCGTCGGGCCTCGCTCCTGGCGATGGCCGCGGGCGCGGACTTCATCAAGACGTCGACGGGCAAGCTGCCCGGCGCGGCCACATTGCCGGTGACCCTCTGCATGCTCGAGGCGATCCGCGACGTGTACGAGGAAACGGGGCGGATGATCGGCATGAAGCCTGCGGGCGGAATCCGCCAGGCCAAGCAGGCTGTGCAGTACCTCGTCCAGCTGCACGAGACGCTCGGTGTCGAGTGGCTGACCCCGGACCTCTACCGCCTGGGCGCATCGTCGCTCCTGAACGACGTCTTGATGCAGCTCCGGAAGGAAAAGACCGGCGCCTACCAAAGCCCGGACTACTTCACCGTTGACTGAGCTCGAGCGAAAGCACGATCGCACCCCGGTTCCGAAGGAGTGGGCGTATGCACCCGCGCCGGAGTCGCGGGACGTGGTCACCCTGGACGACCGGTACGGCCACTATGTGGGCGGCGACTGGCTCGAGCCGAGCGAGACGTACACGACGATCTCGCCGGCGACCGAGGAGCCGCTCGCCGAGGTGGGACAGGCCACCGCCGCAGAGGTCGAGGCGGCGGTCGCCGCAGCGCGCGACGCATTCGAGAACGGCTGGTCCGGCATCTCGGCTGCGGAGCGCGCGAAGTACCTCTTCCGGATCGCGCGGATCCTTCAGGAGCGCTCGCGAGAGTTCGCCGTTCTCGAGTCGCTCAACGGCGGCAAGCCGATCAAGGAGTCGCGCGACGTCGACCTGCCGCTCGCGGCCGCGCATTTCTTCTACTACGCAGGCTGGGCGGACAAGCTCGAGTACGCGTTCCCCAACCGCCGACCGCGACCGGTCGGCGTGGCCGGTCAGATCATCCCCTGGAACTTCCCGCTGCTGATGCTGTCGTGGAAGATCGCGCCGGCGCTGGCCGCAGGCAACACAGTCGTGCTGAAGCCGGCGGAGACGACACCGCTGTCGGCGCTGCTCTTCGCCGACGTGCTGCGCCAGGCGGAGCTTCCCGCCGGAGTCGTGAACATCGTCACCGGTGACGGCAGGACGGGCGCTGCGCTGGTGAAGTCGGAGGGTGTCGACAAGATCGCCTTCACCGGTTCCACCGACGTTGGCAAGGCGATCCAGCGCGAGCTCGCGGGTACCGGGAAGAAGCTCACACTCGAGCTCGGCGGCAAGGCCGCGAACATCATCTTCGACGACGCCGCACTCGACCAGGCCGTCGAGGGGATCGTCAACGGCATCTACTTCAACCAGGGGCACGTGTGCTGCGCCGGCTCGCGCCTCCTGGTGCAGGAGTCGATCTACGAGCCGGTCATCGAGAAGCTCAAACGTCGGCTCACGACGCTGCGCGTCGGGGATCCGTTGGACAAGAACACCGACGTCGGAGCGATCAACTCGAAGCAGCAACTCGAGAAGATTCGCGAGCTGGTCGAGTCCGGAGAGCAGGAGGGGGCGGAGATCTATCAACCGCCGTGCCGGTTGCCGGAGAAGGGCTACTGGTTCGCGCCGACGGTCTTCACGAACGTCGCGCAGAGCTATCGCATCGCGCAGGAAGAGATCTTCGGTCCCGTGCTCTCGGTTCTCACCTTCCGCACGCCCGAGGAGGCGGTCGAGAAGGCCAACAACACGCCGTACGGCCTCAGCGCAGGTGTCTGGACGGAGAAGGGCTCGCGCATCCTCTGGATGGCGGAGCGTCTGCGTGCCGGCGTCGTGTGGGCGAACACCTTCAACCGCTTCGACCCTTCGTCGCCGTTCGGTGGCTACAAGGAGTCGGGCTTCGGTCGCGAAGGCGGCCGGCACGGACTGGAGCCGTACCTGCAGTTCGCCGAGGTCGAGGGATGATCCCCGTGGACGACGATCGCTTCTCGGTGCCGGCTGTGCAACCGCGCCGGTTCGCGCGCCGTACGGCGATCGGCTGGCTCATCCTGGCTCTGATCGTCCTCGGCGCGATCGCGGCGCTGCTCCTCTGGGTCTCTCACCGCATCTCGCAGGTCGCAGCGTGACGCGACTGCCGGTCAAGAAGACCTACAAGCTCTTCATCGGCGGCGCGTTCCCGCGGTCCGAGTCGGGACGTACGTACGAGGCCGAGGGACAGAACGTCGCCCGCGCCTCGCGCAAGGACGTCCGTGACTCGGTGCGTGCGGCGCGCGGTGCCTTGCCGAAGTGGTCCGGTATGACGGCCTACAACCGCGGTCAGATTCTCTATCGCGTAGCCGAGATGATCGAGTCGCGCGGCTCCGAGTTCGCAGAGCTCAGCACCGGCCGCGAGGAGGTCGAGCGGACCGTCGATCGGATCGTCTGGTACGCGGGCTGGGCCGACAAGCTCTCACAGGTGCTCGGCTCGTCGAATCCCGTCGCAGGCCCGTACTTCAACTTCACGGTGCCCGAGCCCACCGGCGTCGTCGCGGTGCTCGCGCCGGACGAGCCGCCGCTCCTCGGCCTCGTCTCGCGGCTCGTCCCTGCCCTGACCGGCGGAAATGCAGTCGTTGCCGTCGCGTCGGAGACCCATCCGCTCGCCGCAATCGAGCTCGCCGAGGCGCTCGCCACCTCCGACGTACCCGGTGGCGTGGTCAATCTCCTCACCGGTCATCGCGACGAGCTGGCGCCGTGGCTCGCCTCGCACATGGACGTCAACGCCATCGACATCACCGGGGCCGACGGGACGTCGGCCGACCTCGAGCGCGCTGCCGCGGACAACGTGAAGCGCGTCGTCCGCTCAGATCCCGACAGCCAGAGCCCCTGGGAGATCGCCTCGTTCCTCGAGCTCAAGACCGTTTGGCACCCGGTCGGCCAGTAGATACTGCGTGTGGTGAGAAGCGAGCGTCGGTTCAGCCAGGCAATTTCGGAAGGTGACGGGATCTCGGTGATCGTCGACGTTGGCGATCCGGAGGCAGCACGAGCCGCTGCCGCGCAGGGTGCAGAAGCTCTCGCCGTGCGGGGAGACGTCGGCGACCTGCGCGCGGTCACCGAGCTCCCGATTCTCTGGCGTGCTTCGGGATCGCCGTCCGAGGCGGCGCTCGCAGGCGCCGACGCCTGGCTGGTCGCGGTCGAAGATGCCGGTGAGGATGGCGACTGGCTCGAGCGCCAGCATGCCGAGGCGGTAGGGCTCGGGCTCGACTGCGTGGTCGAAGTGCGCAGCGAGGAGCAGCTCGAGCTTGCGCTCGCGCGACTCGACCCCGAGATCTTCCTGCTCTCCGCGCGGGACAACGACGACGGCGATGCGCTGAGCCAGGCGCTCGAGCTGCTGCCCGACGTTCCGGCTGGAAAGCTCGCAGTCGCAGATGTGGGAGCATCGAGCAGGGAACAGGTGGACGAGCTCGAGCGGGCGGGAGTCGATGCGGTCATTGTCGGAACGCGAAACGTCGCCGAGCTCGTCGGTGACATCCCGCCCCAGGTCTAGCGCGGGCAACGCGCTCGACCGCTGGGCCGGCACGCGGTGGGGCGGCCGGGGGACGGCGCTTGCGGCGATCCTCGCCGGCGCCGCGACCATCCGGGTCGTCGGCATCCAGTACGGCCTCCCGTTCGGGAACCTGCTCAACCCCGACGAGCAGTCGATCGTCCCGCGTGCGTGGAAGCTCGTGCACGGGGGCGGCGGCGACCCGCACTGGTTCGACTACCCGACCCTGCTGCTGTACGTCAATGCCCCCTTCCAGGCCTGGCAGAGCGAGCCGTCGTATCTGACCGCCCGGATCGTGGGCGTGTTCCTCGCGACGTTGGCGATCGCCGCTGCATGGTGGCTGGGGCGCCGTGCATTCGGGACGACTGCTGCCGGAGTCGTCGCGGCGGCGGTTGTCGCCGTTTGCACGATCCACGTCTCGTATTCGCATGCTGCCGTGACCGACGTGCCGCTCACGCTCGGCGTCGCTGCCTCCCTCGCGTTGCTCGTGTCGGGCCGGCTCGAGCTCGCCGGCATCGCAGTCGGCCTCGCAATGGGCTTCAAGTACCCGGGCGTGTTCCTGCTCGTGCCGCTGGTCGTCGCCGGCTGGAGACAATGGGGCCGGCTCGCGTTTTCTGCCGTGCTGGCCGTCGCAGCTTTTCTCGGTTCCAGTCCGTTCATCCTCGTACACGGCCACCAGGCGTGGCACGAAGCCTTTCGCGTCCAGCGGCTGGCTCGTGACGGTTGGCTCGGCTTCGAGCACGACCACATCGCGCCGATCGCTTTCGTCGGGCGGCTGTGGGAAGGGCTCGGCCCGGCGCTCGTCGTGTGCGGAGTCGGCCTGGTCATCGCGCTCGTCCGTCGCACGCGTACGGATCTGATCCTGGCGTCGTTCGTCGTCGTCTACTTCGCGGACCTGCTGACACTGCACGCGCACTTCGACCGGTACGTGCTTCCGCTCGTGCCTGCCCTGGGAGCCCTCGCCGGGCGCATGCGTTCCCTCGCGCCCGTCACTCTGCTCTTGCTCGTGATTCCCCTGACCTGGTCGATCCGCGACACGAAGGAACTGACCCGGACGGACACCCGGATCGTCGCGCACCGCTGGGTCGAGCAGCACATCCCGCCCGCGACGCGCATTGCCGCGGATCCGTCGACGCCGAGCTTCGAGCGGCTGGACGTTCTGCCCTTGCTCCTCCCTGGCCCGAAACGGGGCTTCGATCCGAACCGCGACGTGGCCCGACTTCGGCGGCTCGGCATCCGCGACGTGGTGGTCACGGGCGCCGTCACGGATCGTGTCCTCGCCGCGCGCGATCGCTACCCGAGAGAGGCGGCCTTCTACGACGATCTCAACAAGAAGGCGCAGCGCGTGTTCTATCTGCAGCCCGGCGGCCAGCTCGCCGGGCCGTGGGTCGCGGTCTACAGACTGTGATCGACCGTTAGCCGAAGAAGGCCTGAGCGACAGCCCACCACTCGGCAGGAACGGTCTTGAGCTCCGCCGTCGCTTCCGCGAGCGGGACGTCGACGATCTCGTCGCCGTGGAGCGCGGCCATCCGGCCGAAATTTCCCTGCTCGACGAGGTCGGCGGCCTTGAGGCCGTAGCGCGTGGCGAGCACTCGGTCGCGGGGAGTGGGGGAGCCGCCCCGCTGCACGTGCCCGAGCACCGTCACCCTGGTCTCGTAACCGGTCCGGGCCTCGATCTCGTGGGCGAGCGCCGCGCCGACACCTCGCTCCGACAGGCGGATGTGGCCGAACTGGTCGACATCCCGGGCCTCGCTCATCCCTTCCAGCTCGTAGCCCTCCGAGACGACCACGATGGAGAAGTCCTTGCCCCGCTCGTGCCTACGCCGGATCTCCTTGCAGGCGTCCTCGATCGACACCGGTTGCTCCGGAATCAGGATCATGTCCGCGCCGCCGGCGATCCCGGCCACCACGGCGATCCAGCCGGTGTGGCGGCCCATGACCTCGACGACCATCACGCGGTTGTGGGACTCGGCCGTCGTGTGGAGCCGGTCGATCGCCTCGGTCGCGACCGAGACTGCGGTGTCGAATCCGAACGTGTAGTCGGTCGCGGACAGGTCGTTGTCGATCGTCTTCGGCACTCCGACGACCGGGAAGCGGTGCTCCTCGTAGAGGCGGGCTGCGACACCGAGCGTGTCCTCGCCTCCGATTGCCACCAGGGCGTCGAAGCCCTCACGCTGAAAATGCGCGAGGACCTTTTCGACTCCGCCGTCCACTTTGAACGGATTCGTCCGCGTCGTCCGCAGAATCGTCCCACCTCGTGGGAGCAACCCGGAGATCTCGGCTGGGCCGACCGGTTCGAACAGTCCTTCGACGAGTCCCTTCCAGCCTTCGAGGACACCGACGACCTCGCCCTGCCGCGTCATCACGCGCCGCCCGACGGCACGGATGACCGCGTTCAGGCCGGGGCAGTCTCCGCCGCCGGTGAGAATTCCCACTTTCATCGCGCCGATCGTAGAGAAGTCGGCGCCAGGGCTACGATGTCAACGCGCCGAAGTGGCGGAACTGGCAGACGCGCCGGACTCAAAATCCGGTGAGGGAAACCTCGTGTGGGTTCGAGTCCCACCTTCGGCATTGCGAGAACCTGCCGCTATCGCGCTGTTTTACAACGCGGCGCGCCAGCGGGAAGCGCGGCTGATTGCGGTCGGGGCCACAGAGGGGGCCACACCCGCGGACGGGAGCAAGTCGCGGCTTCAAGCGACAGCACACTCGCGCAGCCGAGCGGTGCAGCCCACGTTCCCACAAGTATCGCCTGACGGACTCCAGCGAGTTGCCGGACTTGCCGATGCGGATGGTGCCGTGCTTCGACCTCGTTATGCGGTAACCCGTCTCGCCGTCGGATTCACCGTACTGCTCGCATTCCTGAGCGCCGGTTGCGGTGCCGCGGTCTCACTTCGCGTCGTCGCGATCTCCGGGGACGGACCCTATCGGGCGACCTGGAAGCAGTCGTGGGAGCAGATCCAGCGAGACGAAGTGCCGTACGCAGCCACCGCGACGTCGCCCGGTGCATGCAATGCCGGAAGCACCAAGCAGGCCTGTGTTCAGACCGACCGGATCGTCGCGGGAGACCTGCGACGCTTACAAGAAGCGCTCGGAAGCGTCCATGTGCCCGGGCCATATCGGCGCGCGACAGCGGTGACGCTGCAAGCGATTTCACACGACCTGCGAGGCCTTAACCTTCGCATGAGATCGCTGAGCGCTGGGAACTGGACAATCGCACAGCGAGACGAGTGGTTCCGGCAGTCGAAGGCCGAGCTGCTCGCGGCTACGGAAACCTTCGCAAAAGGCTGGGCTGCCTTTCCCGATTGGGCTCGGCCAAGTCCGCAGCCGCGCGTCTAAGCGCTGAGCCGCCGACCTGCTCGGGGGACATTCCTGAAGGCTGGCGCACGCGAGCAACCTGGACGTTCCCTCCCCGCGTCTCGGTCCTTTTTTGCGCAAGGAGAAACCCCCTTTTTCTACCGTTGCGTTGTGTTGCGTTTGAAGCGCGATGGGCGACTTCAAAACCGTGGCATGGGAACGGGCCCGAATGTCTTTTCTACTGCGACGTTGTGCGGCGTCGGATCGCTGCAAGGTGAGAACGCCGCGCGCGCGGCGTTTTAGGAGTACGGAAGTCCGCGACCGAAAGGCGGCGAGTCCCCGAGGAATATCGGTTTCCCACCTTGAGTGTCTGGCCCGAAAGTCGTACTCTGGGCTGGGGACCGGCAGTCGTTGCCGGGGTGTGAGAGTTGAAAGCTGCGAACGACGCAAAAAAGCGTCAGATGCTGCCGTTGCGGAGGTCAGCGGCGGTGGTCGTCGTGCTGCTTCTGCTCGGCCTGATCGTCACGGGTCTCGTCGTCTTCCGAAACTTCAGCAGCCAGGTCACGGCCTCGAACCACCGACTCCCCCGCGCGACGCGGGTCATTCTCCCGAAGCGTCGAAGCATCCTGTCCCAGCCGCAATTGCTGCTGGTCAGGTTCGACCAAGCCAGCGTGTTCGTGAGGACGAATCCAAGCCGACATCTCGTCTCGATCCTCTCGGTGCCGAGCAGTGCCTACGCGATGAACGACGGCAAACGCGAGACGATCGCGAACGCGTATGCATCGGGCGGAACCGCGGGCCTGATCCGTTTTATGCGCTCGGCGCTTGGGTTGACCACGACTCATGTGGCGGTGGTCGAGCCGAACGAGGTCGCTCCGCTAGTCGACGCGGTGGGAGGAGTGGAGATTCGCGATCCGTCCTATGCGCTCGCCTCGGGACGAGGACACGGCGGCGAGATCGCCTTCGACGGACCGGAGGCCCGCCGGTATTTCGTGAGCGCGGAAGGCACTCTGCGGGGGAATCGGGAACGGGTCCTCCTCGACGCCGTGGTCGCGCGACTGATGAGCGCCTCCGGATTCTCCACAATGACGCGTCTTGCACGCGAATTCCCCAAGACCGTCGCAACGGACATGTCGCCCCAGGACGCCGCCGCACTTGCGTTTCTGCGACTGCGGCTGAAGAGCCTCGTCGAATGCGGGGCGGAGGGCGGCTCCTCCCTCGTCTCTCCCGCCAGCCAGCGGGAGCTCCAACAGTTCCTCGGTCGGGCGACGGCGCAAGCGCAAAACGGGCACGTTCTGCCGGAATCCGGGTGCCGGGCATCACAGGTGGCATCCGCAGGTGTCCCCGCGGCGATCGTCTCCGTCGCGAGCGCGACCTTGTCGATCTTCCCGCTTCTGCCGGCGATCGCGATCGGCGTCGTCGCGCTCGACCTGCTCATGCTGCTCCTGCTCCTGCGGGTGCCGCACCTGCTCGTCGGGTTCGGACGGGTGGTCGGCCCCGCCCTCGTCGGAGCGGGAATCGGACGAGTCGGCTACGGCCACCTGTCGGCCGGAGCGGACACATCGGCAAGCGCCCGACCGAGGCACCCACCTCACCGCTCTCACCGGTTGGCTTGGAAGATGCGCTGGCGATTGCGCCGAATCGTCGTGCTCGCGAACTGGACGCTCGGGGTGGTCGCTCTGAGCGTCCTGATCGGCTACCTCGTCGCGAGGCTCTAGCAGCCCGTCGAGCGAGGACGCCCCTGAGAGCGTCTTCTGCCTGCACTGCTCGTGTTCGCGCAATCGCCGCCGCGCGCGAGGGCTCGGGGGTCCTAGTGCGGTGAGGCCCCGGCGCGGCCCCCTGCGTCTGCATCCCGTACGGGTAGCGGGTTCGCGGGTCGAGCGCCGGAGTCCAAATCCGGTGAGGGAAACCTCGTGTGGGTTCGAGTCCCACCTTCGGCATCGCCCTGATCCCCGCGGACCACATTTGATTTGGAGCTTGGATTACGGGGATACTGCGGCTCGCGCGGCGGGAGCCCGATCTCCGCCGGTGGAGCACTGTTGAACGAAAGGAGCATGTCGTGTCACTCCCGAAACTGACTCCGCTGGCAGGCGCCGTCCTCGTTGTGTTGGCTCTCACCGCAGCCGGGTGCGGCGGCGGTAAGAAGAGCGCTGCAACGACGGCCGCGACCACGACCACGACTTCCGGGTCGTCTATCACCGCACCGGCCTCGATCAAGAGCGCGGGCACCCTCGCCTTCTGCAGCGACATCACCTATCCGCCCGAGGAGTCGTACAAGGCCGGGACCACGACGCCCGAGGGCTCGGACATCGACATCGGCACCTACATCGCGCAGAAGATGGGCGTGAAGGCGCGCTTCGACAACACCGGCTTCGACGGGATCATCGCGGCGCTGCTCGCGAAGAAGTGCGACGCGGTCATCTCCGGGATGAACGACACACCCGAGCGACGCAAGCAGGTCGCATTCGTCGACTACCTGAAGGTCGGCCAGTCCTTCATGGTCAAGTCGGGAAACCCGGAGCACATCACGGGCCTCGCAAGCCTGGCGGGCAAAGCCGCCTCTGTCGAAACGGGCACGACGAACAAGGACTACCTGGACGCTCAGAGCAAGAAGCTCCAGGCACAGGGGAAGAAGGCAATCAAGGTCGTTACCTTTCCGAAGGACACGGACGCGGCGAATGCGCTCAAGACGGGTAAGGTCGATGCGTATTTCGGCGACGCACCTGTGGTCGCTTTCTACATCGAGAAGGATCCCTCATCGTTCTCCATCGGCGGAACTCCGGTGAACCCGATTTCGATCGGCATCGCGATCCGCAAGTCCGATACCGAGCTCCAGGGGGCCGTGAAGCAGGCGGTGACTGCGGCGTACGCCGACGGGACGATGGACAAGATCCTGACGAAGTGGAAGCTCGGGAAGGCTGTCGCAAAACTCCAGCCTTGATCGATGCTCGCCGCAATCGACTGGCACATTCTCTGGTCGCGGATCTTCCACCCTGACCACGTCTTCGTCCTCGCGTTGTGGAGGACGATCTACATCTCGGTGTGTGCGCAAACCCTCGGGGTGGTGCTTGGTCTCGTCGCCGCGTTGATGCGGATGTCCAGGATCGCGCCGCTGCGGTGGCTGTCCGGACTGTACGTGCTCGTCTTTCGCGGGACGCCGGTCATCGTGCAGATCTTCTTCGTCTACTTCGGAGCCAACTTGCTCTTCGGCTTCACGCTCATCCCGCGGACGGTCAACTTTGGGATCTTCCAGATGGACGGCGCCGCCTTTGCCGGCATCGTGGCCCTCGGCGTTAACGAGGGCGGGTATATGCGTGAGATCATTCGCGCCGGCATCGATGCCGTCGACAAGGGCCAGATGGAGGCGGCGAAGTCGCTGGGAATGCCGTACCGACTGGCAATGCGTCGGATCATCCTGCCGCAGGCGACGCGCTTCATCATCCCCCCGCTCGGCAACGAGTTCAACAACATGATGAAGACGTCCTCGCTGGTGTTCTTCATCGGGGTCACCGAGCTGTTCGGTGACGCCGAGATCCGCTATTCGACGACCTTCAAGCCGGTCGAGTACTTCCTCGCCGTCGCGTTCTGGTACCTCGTCTTGACCAGTGTGTGGAGCATCATCCAGGCGCAAATCGAGCGGAAGCTCGCCGTGAGCGAGCGCGGCGACGAGCTCAGCTTTCGCGAGCGCGTGGCGGCTGCGTGGCTCCCGTCCGCAATGCGGATCAGGGGTACACCATGAGCTCCGCCGGGCCGGTCATGCGAGCAAAGGATGTCGTCAAACGGTTCGGTCGGCTCGAGGTCCTGAAGGGCGTCTCGCTCGACGTGAATCCGGGTGAGGTGGTCTGCATCATCGGCCCTTCCGGTTCGGGAAAGACGACGTTCATCCGCTGCATCAACCACCTCGAGAAGATCGACTCCGGTCGCGTGGAGGTGAACGGCCACCTGATCGGGTATCGCGAGCGCAACGGGAAGCTCGTCGAGGACAGCGAGCGCAACATCGCCAGGCAGCGCGCCGAGATCGGCATGGTCTTCCAGCGGTTCAATCTCTTCCCGCACAAGACTGCGCTCCAGAACGTGATCGAGGCGCCGATTCACGTTCGTGAGACGGCGAAGGACGAGGCGAAAGCGACGGGGCGTGCACTGCTGGAGCGGGTCGGCCTCGGCGACAAGTTCGACACCTATCCAGGGAAGCTGTCAGGAGGGCAGCAACAGCGGGTCGCAATCGCACGCGCACTTGCGATGAACCCGGCCGTGATGCTCTTCGACGAGCCGACGAGCGCTCTCGACCCGGAAGTGATCGGCGAGGTGCTGGATGTGATGAAGGCGCTTGCCTTGGACATGGGCACGACGATGATCGTGGTCACCCACGAAATGGGCTTCGCGCGCGAGGTCGCCGACCGGGTCGTGATGATGGACGACGGCGCGATCATCGAGGAGGGTTCGCCCCAGCATTTCTTCGATTCCCCGACCCACGAGCGGACGAAGCGCTTCCTCTCGAAGATCCTCTAGCCGGCCCCGGAGCCGACGCGCAAGGGGAAGTAGGGCGGGGAGAGGAGGATGCCGATCCGCGGTGGACGTTCGGTCCAACCGCGCGCCATCGTCAGCGCCGGTCCCACACCGTGTGTCGGGACGAAGCCGAGCTGCCTCGCCGCGCCGTGGTCGCCGGCCCCGGCGATGATCACGTGGCCGAGGCGCCCGAGTGCCGGGCGGCACCCATCCCAGTCGACGAACGGCAGCAGCGGGTGGACGGAGCGTCCGGCCCGGTAGGCCTCGACCGCGCGGGCATCGGTAGCGGCGAGACCCTCGGCCTCGGCCAGTGCGGCGTTGTCGGGCCCCGTGGCGCGCGTCGCGGCGAAGAACGCACGGTAGGGCTGCTGCGTCGGGTGCGCGAAGTGACGTTGGAAGCGATTGAAGAGGATCGCCGTGCCACCTTCGGCGAGCGGAAACGAGTCGCGCCACAGCCGCAGCGCCAATCCGAGGCCGAGGTACGCACCGAGGAGTGGGTTCGGGCGTTCGCGTGGGAGATACGGCGTCGTGCGCGGCACGGCGATGCAGATGGCATCGAGCTGGCGGTCGAGCGTGATGCCTCGTAGCTCGACGCCGCGCAGGAGCGCTTCGGTGTGTGCGACGGACGGCGGTCCGGCGAAGGTGGCCGCGACCGTGCGCTCCAGCGGCACCGAGCGCAAGACGTAGGCGCGAACCGGTTCGGGCAGCGCGCGGAAGAAGGGACGGAACGGTGAGCGCACGACTCGGTCGAGCGCTTGCTGTTCGTAGGGGTAGCCGCCGAGAGTGCCGCCGAAGCGCGGATGATTGAGAACGAGTGAAACGCCGATCACCGGCACCCGGCGCGCCAGAGCACGCTCGAGCTCGAGCCCGAGCCGCCAGCCCTGTGAGGCTGAGGTCTCGAGCAGGGAGTAGGCGCCCGCGGCGCGCAGCACTTCGGTCCCCGCGGCGCCGGTCAGGGCAGCCGGTCCCCCGTGCAGCACCGTCTCGGCGGCGGTCACGACGACGACGACGTCGGTCCGCACCAGCGCCGGGTGGACACGAAGCGGGATCGAGCCGGCGTCGCCGAGCTCGACGAGGTCGTCGCGCTCGACGTCGTGCACCTCGACGTGACCGTGAAAGCGTCGCGCGAACTCCGGCGAGACGAGCGTCTCGAGCTGCTCGTTCCCAGCGCGTCGGGACAGACCCCCTGCGACGAGGAGTGTCTGATATCCGGTCGGAATGCCCAAGCGCTCGAGCTCTGCGACGGCTGCGGCGATCGCAGCCTGACGGGGGTCCCGCTCCGACCCTGGCAGCGGCAGATGCGGCGGCTCGACCACGATCGTCGCGCGAGATCCCCGCGATACGAGTGCCTCGAGCGGCCGGCCCGCGAGCGGGAACCGCAACGCGTCGCGGACCGCCGCGCCGACGTCCGCGACGGAGTCTCCCGGCGGGGGCGGTTGCAGGACGATCGCGTCGTCGTCGGCGGTCACGACGACAAGCCGTGACCCGGAGAGCAGCGGGATTCGCTTCACCTCTGCGGCCGATTCAGATCAGGCTCGGAAAATGGGTGAATCGTGAGCACTCGCACCGGCGCCGGACGATAGCGTTGGAGACGTATGCCGAAGACGCTCACCGGGGCAGAGCTCGAGCTCGACGACGGTCCTGTTCGGGACGCCGAGCTGTTTCTCGTGGACGGGAACAACCTCGCCTACCGGGCCTTCTTCGCGTTGCCCGAAGAGCTGGCGACGACCGAGGGCTTCCCGACGAATGCGCTCCTCGGATTCACGAACATGCTCTTCAAGCTCCTGTCGGACTACAAGCCGAAGGGAGTCGCGGTCGCCTGGGACACACGCCCGGCCGAGCGACTGGAGGTGGCCTCCGACTACAAAGCCGACCGGCGCCCGACGCCGGATCTGCTCTCCGAGCAGTTCCCGTTCTTCCGCCCGATCGTGGAGGCCTTCGGCTACCGCAACCTCGAGTTCGAGGGCTGGGAGGCGGACGACGTCATCGCCACACTGGCGACGCGCGCCGACGACGCCGGGATCAGGACGGCGATCGTGTCGACGGACCGTGATGCGTTTCAACTCGTCTCCGACAACGTTAGCCTGATGATGACGCCGCGAGGCGTGTCCGATGTCCAGGTCTACACACCCGATCGCGTCGAGGCGCGCTACGGCATCCGGCCGGACCAGATTCCGGACTTCATCGGGTTGAAGGGCGACACGTCGGACAACATTCCGGGAATTCCCGGCATCGGCGACAAGACCGCCGGCCAGCTGATCGCGCAGTACGGCTCGCTCGAAGAAGTGATCGAGCATGCCGACGAGCTGTCACCGGCGCGACGGAAGAACATCACCGAGCTCGCCGAGCAGGCGCGCCAGTCCAAGCAGCTCGCGACGATGCGGCGCGACCTTGATCTCAACTGTGATCCCGCCGAGCTCGTCCTGCTGCCGCCCGACCGTTCCGAGTTGCGTGAGATGTTCCGCCGCTTCGAGTTCCGCAATCTGCTGGGCCGCGTCGACATCCTCGATGAGGCGGTGCCGGCGCAGCCGATGCGCGTCCAGGGCACGCAGGTCGGCTGGCAGGAGGGAGAGCTGCCGGAGGTGCGCGGCCGCGCCTCGCTCGCGATCCGCGACGCCCGGTTCGCACTCGCGCAGGAGGACGGCGTCATCGTCGGCGAGTGGGAGGTGGGCCTCGAGCGTCGGCTCGACGAGGCGGATCTCGTTGCACATGACTTCAAGGCCTTGCCGCGGCTGACAATGGAGCCGGCCGAGGACACGATGTTGCTGGCGTATCTGATCGAGCCCGGGCGCGCCGGTTACGAGCTCGACGACCTCGCGCAGGAGTACGGCGTCGAGCCCATCCCTTTCCCCGCCGTGGACGACGAGACGGCGGCGCTCGTGCGCCACGCGGAGATTCCGCGGCGGCTCGCTCCGACCATGCTCGAGCGCGTCCGCGAGCGAGGCGCCGAGGATCTCTATCGCGACATCGAACTGCCGTTGACAGCGGTGCTCGCTGCGATGGAAGACGCCGGCGTCAAGATCGACACGTATCGCATGGGTGAGATCACCGCCCGGCTCGCAGACCGGGTCGAGGAGCTCGAGGCCAAGGCCTACGAGCTTGCGGGCGAGGAGTTCATGCTCGGCTCGACGCAGCAGGTCGCCCGCATCCTGTTCGAGAAGCTGCAGCTGACACCGGGCCGCAAGGGCAAGACCGGGTACTCGACGGACACGCGCGTGCTCCGCTCGATTCGCCAGGAGCACGAGATCGTGCCGGTGATCGAGGAGTGGCGCGAGTACTCGAAGCTGCTCAACACGTACCTCGGGCCGCTCCCGTCGCTGCTGTCGGAGGCGGACGCGCGCCTGCACACGACGTTCAACCAGACGGTCGCGTCGACGGGCCGACTCTCGACGACGAACCCGAACCTGCAGGCGATCCCGATTCGCACCGAGCTCGGCAAGGAGATCCGCTCCGCGTTCGTTCCCGAAGCCGGTTCACGGTTGCTCTCCGCCGACTACTCGCAGATCGAGTTGCGCATCCTCGCGCATGTCTCCGGCGAGCCGAAGCTGCGCGAAGCGTTCGCGCGCGGCGACGACATCCACACCGCCACCGCCGTCGAGGTGCTCGGCAAGGAGCCGACGGAGCTGACGTCGGGTGACCGCTCGATCGCCAAGATGATCAACTTCGGGATCGTCTACGGCATCTCTGCATTCGGGCTCTCGGAGAATCTTGAGATCCCGCGTGACCAGGCGCAGCAGTACATCGACGCGTACCTCGCGCGCTTCCCACTGGTGCAGGACTTCATCCAGCGCACGATCGAGCAGGCGAAGCGCGACGGCTACGCGACGAGCCTGCTCGGGCGACGCCGGCCGACGCCTGAGATCCGTGCCTCCAACCGCGCCACGCGTTCCCTGGGCGAGCGCCTCGCGGTGAATTTCGTCATGCAGGGCTCGAACGCGGACATCATCAAGAAGGCGATGATCGCGATCCACCGGCGCCTGTGCGACGAGGGCCGGGGAGCCCGCCTCGTTCTCCAGGTCCACGACGAGCTCCTGCTCGAGGTGCCCGAGGCCGAGGTCGGGCCGGTGAGAGAGCTGGTCCGGGAGGAGATGTGCCGGGCCTACCCGCTCGACCCACCGCTGGCGGTCGAAATCGGCGTCGGCGACGACTGGAGCGAAGCCAAGAGCTAGCCCGGGACTCCTCGCCGGAAGCCCTTTAGAAGTGCGGGGGCTTGGCCCGCGCACGTTGCCGCGAAGCGGGAAACCAAGAACCCGGCCGAAAGCGCAGCTTTCGCCCGGAAAAAGCCCCTGGCTATACTGATCGACCGCTAATGGCGACCGAGCAAACAGAGCAGAGAATCGCGGGGGACGGCGTCTGGATCACTGGTCCAGACGGTGAGCTGATCCCGGATTACGAGTCCACTTTCCCGACGATCAATGAGGGAGAGGTCGTCCACGGCCAGGTCGTGCGGGTCGACAAGGACGAGGTGCTCGTGGACATCGGCTACAAGTCGGAGGGCGTGATCCCGGTCGCCGAGCTCTCGATCCGGCGTTCCGTGAACCCGGCCGACGAAGTGTCCGTCGGAGACGAGATCGACGCGCTCGTGATGACGAAAGAGGACGCTGAGGGCCGGCTGATCCTCTCGAAGAAGCGGGCCCGCTTCGAGCTCGCCTGGAAGGCGATCGAAGGCGCTGCCGAGTCGGGCGAGCCGGTGAACGGACGCGTGATCGAGGTCGTCAAGGGCGGACTGATCCTCGACCTGGGCGTGCGCGGATTCCTCCCGGCTTCGCTGGTCGACATCCGCAGGGTGCAGGATCTCGACGAGTTCATGGGCCAGGAGCTCCGCACCAAGGTGATCGAGCTGAACCGCTCGCGCAACAACGTCGTCCTCTCCCGTCGCGCCGTGCTCGAGGACGAGCGCAAGGAGATGCGCCAGGCGATCCTCGACCGCCTCAACCCGGGCGACGTCGTCGAGGGACAGATTTCCAACATCGTCGACTTCGGCGCCTTCGTCGACCTCGACGGGATGGACGGCCTCATCCACATCTCCGAGCTGTCGTGGTCGCACGTGAACCATCCCTCGGAGGTGCTCGAGATCGGGCAGACGGTCAAGGTGAAGGTTCTCGACATCGATCGGGAGCGCCAGCGCATCTCACTCGGCCTCAAGCAGACCCAGTCCGACCCGTGGCAGCAGGTCCTCGAGCAGCACAAGGAAGGCGACGTCGTCGAAGGCAAGGTGACGAAGGTGGTTACGTTCGGCGCCTTCGTCGAGATCCTCCCGGGCGTCGAGGGCCTCGTACACATCTCCGAGCTTGCGCAGCATCACGTCGAGAATCCGCGCGAGGTCGTCTCACAGGGCGACACCGTGCCGGTGCTGATCCTCGAGGTCGACGCGGAACGACGCCGGTTGTCGCTTTCGCTCAAGCGTGTCGACGCCGACCGTCGTGCAGAGTCGGAGGGCCCGATCGAGGGAACGCCGCACCTCGACCTGTCCGAGGACGTCTTCAGCGACTCGGCCTCTGCGCCGCTGGCCCCGGAGCTCGATGTACCGCCGGCCGCGGCCACAGATGAGGCAGTGGAGCGCGAGGCAGTGGATGCCGGCGACGAAGTCGATCCGGCCGCCGCCGACGAAGCACCCGCTCCCGCCGAGCCCGTTTCCGACGAGCACTAACGCCAAGCCGCCTCTCGCCGTCGCGATCACCGGGGGAATCGGCGCCGGCAAGAGCTCAGCGCTCGAGGCGTTCGGGCGTCACGGTGCCGCGACGAGGTCGAGCGACGAGATCGTGCACCGTCTGCTTCGGAGCGATCCGGAGGTCCGGCGCGAGCTGGTCGAGCGCTTCGGCCCTGAGGTGATCGGAAGCGACGGTGCCGACCGGGCCGCCGTCGCCCGCATCGTCTTCAACGATCCCGAGCAGCTCGACTGGCTCGAAGAGCTGCTGCATCCGAGAGTCGTCCAGGATCACTCCGCGTGGCGGCAGGGGCTCGCCGAGGGTCCCGATCCACCTGCGGTGACCGTGACCGAGGTGCCGCTCCTCTACGAGACCGGCGGCGACAAGCGCTTCGACATCGTCGTCGTGATCACCGCGCCGCCTGAGCTACGGGCGCAGCGCAGGCCGATCTCCGACGAACGGGAGCAGCGGCTCCTTCCGGACGAGGAGAAAATCCGGCTCGGCGACTACGCATACGTCAACGACGGAACGCTCGCAGAGCTGGACGCGTTCGTCGCCGGCGTGATGGCAGACCTCGCGCCGTGAAACGGATGGTCGGCATGGTGGTGCTCGTCGGGGCGCTGCTCGCCACCTTCGCCTCGCTCCAGTCGTCCAAACCGGGCTGGTGGGAGCGGCTCTGGTATCCGCTCTCGTATCAGCAGATCGTCCGTGAGCACGCGCGGAACTACGACCTCGACCCGGCGCTCCTGGCGGCTGTCATCTATCAGGAGTCGAAGTTCAAGGCCGACGCTCGGTCGAGCTCCGGCGCAATCGGATTGATGCAGCTCCTCCCCGACACCGCGAAGGGGATCGCCATCCATACGGGAGGCTCGCAGTTCCGGGTCGACGATCTCTACAACCCCGAGATCAACGTTCGTTACGGCGCCTGGTACCTCCGCCATCTCCTCGAGAAGTACGGCGACGAGCAAGATGCTCTCGCCGCGTACAACGCCGGTCAGGAAAACGTCGATCGCTGGCGAAGCCGAGGCGAAGGCATCCAGTTCGCGGAGACGCGCGCCTATGTGACTCGGGTCGAGCAGTTGAAGCGGATCTATCGCCGAGCCTACGGCGCCGAGCTCGGGACCTAGCGCGTACAGCCGGTCTCGGTGCCGGCACGGTTCTCGATCTTGAACTGCAGCGCGGCGTCCGAGCTGTTTCCGCGCATGTCCGCGACTGTCACGTCGATCTCGTACAGCCCGTTCGGAAACGCGCGCGTGTCGACGAAGTTGGCGAGGTTGTAGAGGTACCGACCCGGCATGAAGTACTGGCGGTTCGAGAACCTGGGCGAATTCTGGTAGCTGCCGCGCGCGTAGATGCTCCAGAAATCCCGCGAGATGGGCAGTGTCGTGCGGAAGTCGGCCGCCGCAACGTCGTTCACGTAGGTCATACCGCCGATCCTCGCGAGCGACCACGTGATCAGCGCCGGGGAGAGGGGGAAGCCTGCATAACCGCCCGGGACGGCCATCGGCGCCGCGTCGTCCGCTGCG
>Ga0193729_1000231_pt1 | contig 28636 bp, 21 predicted proteins | sample U1c2metaG_FD_143036 | JGI IMG/M metagenome (GOLD analysis project Ga0193729, IMG submission 143036) | Soil microbial communities from a riparian zone of the East river system, Colorado, United States - U1c2 | ecosystem: Environmental > Terrestrial > Soil > Riparian zone | place: USA: East River...
GCTCAATGCTTATGCTGATGTGGAAAATGCGCTTGGCCAAGTGACCAACAACAGGAAGGCCGAGATTCATCTCGGGCGGGAGGTGGAAGCTGCCCGCGAAGCTTTCAAGATATCGCAGCTTCAATATCGCCAGGGTGCTACCGATTTGCTCACCGTGCTTCAGGCGCAGCAAACCCTGTTCTCGGCCGAGGACCAACTCGCCCAGATCACGCTGGCCCACATGCAAGCGGTGGTTCACCTTTTCGAAGCACTAGGCGGCGGTTGGATGGAGCCTATGGAAGAACGGACGCAGTTTGATTCCGCGCAAATAGGCAGCCAGCAACAGCGTATGGCGGAGCGTTGGGCGGGTTGCAGAATATCTCATTTTGAGATATTATCAGCTTTAGATGCATATCATTTCACGGAAGGCTCTGCGTGATTTCTGGGAAATATGGCCAGATGCACAGACCCCTCTTATGGCATGGTTCCGTATCGTCGAGATTGGAACATTTGAAGACTTCAACGCGCTTAAGGCCGCGTTTGGCTCAGTAGATTACGTTGCGCCTTTTACGATATTTGATATTGGCGGGAATAAATTTCGAGTCATCGCAGCGATTCATTATAACCGCCAGAAGTTGTATGTCCGGCGAGTCTATACACATGCAGAGTATGACGATTGGTCGGAAGCGATGCGGAAAGTGAAACGTAAACGGAACAAGAGAATGAAGCTATGACAAGCGCAGCTATTCAAAATATTGAAGACCTTGCACCGACTTGGCGTGAGCTGGAGAGTCAGACTCGCGTTAAATTGCGCGCTATTGGCAGTGAGCGACACTACAAGGAAATGGTGTCCCTTATGAATACTCTGATCGACAGAGTTGGCGATCGCGAAAACCATATTCTCACGGGCTTGCTGGATGTCGTAAGCGCTTTCGTGAGTGACTATGAAAAGCAGAACGTGGAAATTCCAACTGCCTCACCAGCGGCGGTCCTTCAATTTCTCATGGAACAAAGGAAGCTACGACAAATCGATCTAGCCGAAGACTTCGGTTCGCAGTCAAATGTGAGTGAAGTGCTAAGTGGAAAGCGCGAAATCAATGCGCGTCAGGCTCGCTCGCTCGCAGCGCGCTTCGGAGTTTCCTCAGCTGTCTTTATCTAACGGCTCACTGCGATTGCAAAGCTTGGGCACCTGGATATCAGAGGGACCTAGACTCCCTCGGTCCGCCATGCTTACGATGTCGAAGCGTTAGAGTTGCGGGCACGGTGAAGTTCACGCACCGCAGGGACTTGCAGCTTTGACGTCGATTGCACCCGCCGCCGGCGGAAATCGAGCCCCCTTTCGGGAGGCTACCGAGAGACTCGGTCTGACCGGAACTAGCGCCCAACCCCCAATGGATTTTTTACGGACACAAGAATGCCCCACAAGTCCCTGAACTTGCGAGGAGGCCCTCTTAAGGTCGGTCCATCAACACTTTAACCGAGGGGCTGGCTCAGGGCAGGCGCCTTTTATTTCTGTGGCGGAGAGGGTGAGATTGCTGCGGCCTATCCTGGCCGCAGCCCTTCGGGCCGACGCTGCGCGTCGTCCAAAATCGCTCCAGGCGATTTTGTCGAACTCGGTAAGTTCGTCCACGCACCCTGCCCCTTCAAAAATAAAATGGGGCCTCAAAAGCGCCAAGCCCTCGGCAGTCCGTATCCTTAAAGAGCACGCCGAAGTTATAAAGGTTCTGGAGAAACCTTTAGAAAGGCGTCGTCTCTTAAAGGTTTTTCGATATAATTAAAAAGATGCTTGCCTCTGAAGCTTCCACACTCGACCAGGAATGCACATGCGCCGAGACCAAATCGCGAAAGATCGCCAGCCTTATCTGGTGCCTGCACACGGGTATCCAAATGCTTGCGCACTTGTGGCGCCGCCCACGCCACGCATGCTCCCCTCAGGGTCTTCTCGGCACGATGCTGGCTTCCCAAAAGCACACGCCGCCTTGGGCCGCCTGCAAGGCACCCTCAAGCACCTTGCGAATACCGACATGGTGACCCGCACGCTCGCACGTCGCGAAGCAGTCATGAGCTCGCAGATCGAGGGCACCAAATCGGACCTGCAGCAGTTGCTCACCTACGAGGCCTCGCACATTACTGGAGGCCTGCCTGCGGACGTGAGGATCACCGAGCGCTACGTCGCAGCACTCCAGCACGGCCTCGAGCGCGTCCGCGTTGGTGGCCGCGCGGTGCTCGACCTCGAGCTCATCCATGAACTTCATGCATTGCTGATGCAGGATGAAGCGACCCACTTCCCCGTTGGAGCTTATCGCGAGACCCAAGTCTGGATCGGTCCGACGCCGCGAATCGAGGATGCGACGTTCGTGCCGGCACCGCCCGCCCGGGTGAAAGGCTGCATGGATGAGATGGCGGCAAGCATCCTTAAATACGCGCCGCGCGAAGATGAGCAGACGATACTCACGATACTGGCGCAGCTTGCGATCGCGCACGCTCAGTTCGAGACCATCCACCCCTATCACGACGGCAATGGCCGTACGGGACGGCTGCTGATGCCGCTCATGCTGGCTGCCGAGGGTTACCCGCCGCTCTATCTCTCCGGAGCGTTGCTGCGTGCGAAGTCTCAGTACTATGCAGCGCTCGCGAGCGTCCAGCTACAAGGGGAATGGGGTCCGTGGCTCGAACTGCTGGGCCACGCCGTGATCGAGTCCTGCGACGAGTCGATCTCGATTGCGGAAGACCTTCTCGCTCTCGCCGAGCGCTGGGAACAGGAACTTCGCAGCTACCGCGCACATTCGGCCACGCGCCGCCTTCCTCGCTTCCTGATCGGGCACCCGGTGCTTTCGGTGCAGCAGGCCGCCGCGGGTTTGAGCATCTCCGTGCCCGCGGCGAACGCCGCGCTCAACAACCTACTCGCCGCAGGCATCGTGAGTCTGGTGAACGAACGCCAGTGGGGCCGTGTGTTCCAGGCCACCCAGGTGTTGCATCGTCTCGATCAGCTGCCCGGCGCTCGCCAAAGCCGCTCAGTGCCTTAGAACAACTTTGACCGAGCGCCGGGCTCAAAAGCGGGCCCATTTTGATTTTTTGTTGGCGGAGAGGGTGAGATTGCTGCGGCCTATCCTGGCCGCAGCCCTTCGGGCCGACGCTGCGCGTCGTCCAAAATCGCTCCAGGGGGATTTTGAGACTCGGGCCATCCCGGCCCTCGCGCTTCGCGCGCCGTCGCCAAAGCGCTCCGGCGTCCAAAATCGCTCCAGGCGATTTTGTCGAACTCGGGTGAGTTCGTCCACGCACCCTGCTCCTTCAAAAATCAAGAGGCGCCTCAGGGCAGGCGCCTCTTGATTTTTGTTGGCGGAGAGGGTGAGATTCGAACTCACGAGCCCCGTAAAGGGCCTCCGGTTTTCAAGACCGGTGCATTCAACCGCTCTGCCACCTCTCCGGCGGGGTTGCGGCGCGATTCTACCCGACAAAATATGCCGCTGCGCGGCTGCTAAGCCATTGAACGGCGGTCACTTAGCCCTATATTGGCCTGAACCGGCTAAATCAGCGCCTCGAGGGGGTGCTAAAATAGCGGCTGAGGCTTATGGAGGACACGATGGCCACTTTCCCTGGTAGTAATTCTGCTTTCCCGAGCGCCGGCGTCGATAGCCGTGCCGCTTTCATTACGCGCACCTACACACATGTCGTGGGTGGCATCCTTGGTTTCATTCTCATTGAACTGGGGTTGTTCGAATCCGGTCTTGCGGGGCAGATCGCGAGCTTCATGCTCGGCTTCAATTGGTTCCTGATCCTCGGCGCCTTCATGCTTGTGGGCTGGCTGGCAACGCGCACTGCGCAAACCAGTTCTTCTCTCGGCATGCAATATTTCTCGTACGGGGCCTACGTGGTTGCAGAAGCGCTGATCTTTGTGCCCTTGCTCTACATCGCCGACCGGAAGGCGCCCGGCGCGATCGATAGCGCCACCTTGATCACTGCGCTCGGCGCGGGCGGTCTCATGGTTGTCGCCCATCGCACTCGCAAGGACTTCTCCTTCCTGCGCGCCATTTTGATGTGGGGCGGCGTGGTGGCGATTCTTGCAATGATTGGCGGCGCCGTATTCGGCTTCCAACTGGGAACTTGGTTCTCGGTAGCCATGATCGGCTTCGCCGGTGCCGCGGTGCTCTACGACACGTCGAACATCATCCAGCACTATCCGGAAGATCGTTACGTGTCGGCTGCGATGCAGCTGTTCGCATCGATCGCGCTGATGTTCTGGTACGTGCTGCGGCTCGTGATGGGCAACCGCAACTAAACGATGTCGGGCGCACCTGCTGCAGATCACTGCAGCAGGTGTGCTCCGCCCATGTAGGGCTTGAGTGCGCTCGGTATGGCGATGCTGCCGTCCGGCTGCTGATAATTCTCCAAAACCGCCACCAGTGCGCGCCCAACGGCGACGCCCGATCCATTCAAGGTATGCACGAGTTCCGGTTTGGCGCTCTCGGGATTGCGCCATCGAGCCTGCAAGCGCCGCGCTTGGAAAGCCTCGCAGTTGCTGCAGGACGAAATCTCGCGATACCTTTTCTGCGACGGCAGCCACACTTCGAGATCATAGGTCTTGGCGCTGCTCGGCCCTGTGTCGCCGGCACACAAGGACAACACTCGGTAAGGCAACTCCAACGCTTTGAGCACATTCTCAGCGTGCCCGGTCAACTCCTCGAGCGCCGCATAAGAATCTTCCGGGCGAACGATCTGCACCAACTCGACTTTGTCGAATTGATGCTGGCGAATCATGCCGCGGGTATCTTTGCCTGCCGCGCCCGCCTCGGATCGAAAGCACGGCGTGTGCGCAACGAGTTTTACAGGCAGCCGCTCGGGCGGCAAAATCTGATCGCGCACCAGATTGGTCAGCGGCACTTCGGCGGTCGGGATCAAGTAGAAGCTGGGATCACCGCGCACGACAAACAAATCCTGCTCGAACTTCGGCAACTGTCCCGTGCCGAGAAGCGCCGTGGCCTGCACCAGGTACGGCACGTAGGCTTCGCGATAGCCATGATCGCCGGTATGTAAATCCAGCATGAATTGCGCCAGAGCGCGGTGCAGCTTCGCCAGTCCCCCGGTCATCACCACAAACCGCGCCCCGGAAATACGCCCTGCGGCTTCAAAATCCATCCCCAGACGCTCGCCGAGCGCCACATGATCTTTGGGCTCGAAGGTAAATTCCCGCGGCACCCCAAAGCGGCGTACCTCGACATTGGCGCTCTCGTCGCGCCCATCAGGCACGCTGGCACTCAATATATTCGGTAGTCCCAGCTGCAGATCCGTGATCTGCACCTGAATGTCTTCGAGGCGCTTCTCCACGCCTTGCAGCCCGGCGCCCAGTGCCTCTCCCACCGCAAGTAGACTGCCCAGATCCTGGCCCTTCGACTTGGCGAAGCCCACCGCCTTGGCATTGGCATTGCGTTCGGCGCGCAGCTTATCGGCCTCGATTTGCACGCTCTTGCGCTGCTCCTCGAGCGCGGCAAATGCCTGCACATCGAGCACAAAGCCGCGCCGCGCGAGCGCGGCGGCAACGGTGGGTAAATCGCTGCGCAGCAGCTTGGGGTCAAGCACTCTGGAATCCTTTGCAATTGATCATGGTTTACCGGTCTCCGGCGTCTTCGCATCGCGCGCGCGGCGCGCCGCCAGCGCTTCTCCGATTTTGATTTCCAGCCCGCGCGTGACGGGCACATAGTACCTGCGGTCCGGCATCTCATCCGGAAAATAGCGCTCCCCGGCGGCATAGCCGCCCGGCTCGTCGTGCGCGTATCGATAACCTTTGCCGTAGCCGATTTCCTTCATCAGGCGCGTCGGCGCATTGCGCAGGTGCAGCGGTACCTCCAGCGATCCTAACTTGGTCGCATCCTCGGTTGCCGCATTGAATGCGGCGTAGACGGCATTGCTCTTGGCGGCGCACGCCATGAACACGATGGCTTGGGCAATCGCCAGTTCGCCTTCGGGGCTGCCGAGACGCTCATAAACCGCGCACGCTTCCAATGCCATGGTCAATGCCCGGGGGTCGGCATTGCCGATGTCTTCGCTCGCCATGCGCAGCGCACGGCGCGCCACATACAAGGGGTCGCAGCCGCCGGCCAACATACGGCACAGCCAGTACAGCGCGGCATCGGGATCGCTGCCGCGAACCGATTTATGCAGCGCCGATATCTGGTCGTAGAAATTCTCGCCGCCCTTGTCGAAGCGCACGTAAGTGCTGCCGATCACGGCGCGCATGGTGTCGACATCGAGCCGGCGGCCGGCGGCCTCGGGCGTGCTCAAGTCCGCAGCGGTCTCCAATAAATTGAGCATGCGCCGCGCATCGCCGTCGGCGGCCGCCAACAGCAGCTCGCGCGCGCCCGCGTCCACTTGCAAGTTCAGCGTACCTAAACCCCGTTCCCGATCCGCCAGGGCACGATCGAGCAGTTTCCCAAGATCGTCAGTGGTCAGGGATTTCAGCACGTAGACGCGCGCGCGCGACAGCAAGGCATTATTGACTTCAAACGACGGATTCTCGGTCGTCGCGCCGATGAAGATCAGCGTTCCATCCTCGACGTATGGAAGAAACGCGTCCTGTTGCGCCTTGTTGAAGCGGTGGACTTCGTCAAGGAATAAAACTGTGCCCCGCGTGCCGCGCAGACTGCGCGCCTGCTCCACCACGGCACGAATATCTTTGATTCCCGCCTGCACCGCCGAGAGCCCGACGAATTCGGCATTCGCGCCCTGGGCAACCAATCGTGCGAGCGTCGTTTTTCCGGTTCCGGGCGGTCCCCAAAGAATCATCGAATGCGGATGACCGGACTCCAGCGCACGGCGCAGCGGCGCGCCCTGCCCCAACAAGTGCGACTGTCCGACATACTCATCGAGGGACTGCGGACGCAACCGATCGGCCAGCGGCCGATACGTGCCGTCGCTGACCGTCACTTGCCGGCGCGTCCAATTACATCGACGCCGGGCGGCGGCACGAATGTAAACAGGTCAGCGGCAAATTTCGCATTGCGACTCGGGTTGCTGAAGGTCAGCTGCGTGATCTGATTCAGTTTGTCCGCCAGGAACATCGATGCCAGATCGCCATGGCGAAATCCGATCCGCACCAGTTGAAAGTCGGTATCCGCGTGCTTAGGGACAAGCTGGTACCACTCGAGGCCGTCACTGGGCGGCAAGGACGTGACGTCGAACTGGCTGCTCAAAGATCCGGTGCCGGACAGCAGCACCGCCGGCGTATTGGCCAGACTGGCATCCATCTCGCGCACATTGGCTTGCTGCAGATCCTTGTCATAAAACCAGATCTGCTTGCCGTCCGCCAAGATCAATTGCTCCGACGGCTGCGAATAGTCCCAGCGAAATTTCCCAGGTTTCTGCAAGGACAGTTTTCCGGCGGCGCTGCGCACGACCTTGCCATGGCCGTCATCGATGGTCTGCGTAAAGTCGGCAGACCAGCTGGCAAGGCCGTTCAAATACTTTTCGACTTCCGTCGTCGGCGAGGCGAAGGCGCCGGCTGCGCTCAGCAGCGACAGCAGGCAACCCAGCAGCGCGACGGTGACTGTCCTATGAACCATCGATGTCATTCCTCAGGGGGCGCGTTGCCGTAGATTTCTCGATTGCCATTCGACTGCAGCGGACCCACGAGTCCTGCCGCCTCCATCGCTTCCACCAACCGCGCCGCGCGGTTGTAGCCGATTTTGAGGCGCCGCTGGACGCCGGAAATCGACGCCTTGCGCGTCTCGGTGACGATGCGCACGGCTTCGTCGTACAACGGATCGGCTTCCGCGTCGGCAGCACCGCCTTCGGCGCTCTCCTCCTCGTCCGACGGAAATCCCGGTATGGGATTGCGCGGGCCCTCCAGGATTTCGTCGATATAGACCGGCGGGGATGCGGACTTCAACCCTGCCACCACACGATGCACTTCTTGGTCCGAGACGAATGCGCCGTGCACGCGCGTCGGAATCGAGGTGCCCGGAGGCAGGTACAGCATGTCGCCGTGGCCGAGCAGCGACTCGGCGCCGCTCTGATCCAGAATCGTGCGCGAGTCCACTTTCGCGGAGACCTGGAATGCAATGCGTGTCGGGATATTGGCCTTGATCAATCCCGTAATGACATCCACCGACGGGCGCTGCGTGGCCAATATCAGATGGATGCCGGATGCTCGCGCCTTTTGCGCCAGCCGGGCGATCAACTCCTCCACCTTCTTGCCGACGATCATCATGAGGTCAGCGAGTTCATCGATGATGACCACGATGAAAGGCAGCGAGGTCAGTTCCGGCACATCTTCCTCAACCACGCCGGGCACGCCTTGCGCGATTTTTTGCATGCGAATCGGGTCTTTGATGGGCTTGCCGCTGTCGGCGGCTTCCTTCACCTTGCGATTGAAGCCGCCGATGTTGCGCACGCCGAGCGCCGACATGAGTTGATAACGCCGCTCCATTTCCGCCACGCACCACCGCAGCGCGTTGGCAGCCTGTTTCATGTCGGTCACGACAGGCGACAACAGGTGCGGAATACCTTCGTAAACCGACAGCTCCAGCATTTTCGGATCGATCATGATCATCCGAACATGTTCCGGGGTCGCTTTGTACACGAGGCTCAAGACCATGGCGTTGATGCCGACGGACTTGCCGGACCCGGTGGTTCCCGCGATGAGCAAGTGCGGCATGCGGGCCAGATCCGCGACGATGGGCACGCCGCCGATGTCCTTGCCGAGCGCGAGGGCCAACGGCGAGCCCACCTCATCGTAGGGCTTGGATTTGATGATTTCGCCCAACGTCACGATCTCGCGCTTCTCGTTGGGAATCTCCAACCCCACCACGGATTTGCCGGGAATAATCTCCACGACGCGAACACTGATCGCCGATAAGGCGCGCGCCAGGTCCTTGGCCAGATTGCTGATCTGGCTGACCTTCACGCCGGGCGCCGGACGCAGCTCAAAGCGCGTGATCACGGGTCCGGGCTGCACGGCCACCACCTCGACCTCAATGCCAAAATCCCGCAGCTTGATTTCCACCAGCCGCGACATGGCCTCCAACGCTTCGTCCGAGTAGGACTGTTCGCGCGAGCCAGGTTCATCGAGCAGCGACAGTGCCGGCAATTCGCTGGACTTCGGCGCATCGAACAGGGGCACTTGGCGCTCGCGTTCGACCCGATCGCTTTTTTGCGGCAGCGGGGCCGGCGCTTCGATCCGGGGCGGCGGTCGACTGGCGACTTTTTTCTGCTCCTCGCGCACGACTTCCTGGCGCGCCTGCTTGCGAAGCTGACCGGACGCGAGCTCGCGCCGTTGCTCCAGGCGGCTGCGGGTCCACTCGATCGCGCTCAAGACCCACGCACCGAGCTTGTCCATGACTTCAAACCACGACACGCCCAAAAACAACGCCACACCGGCCAACCACAAGCCGAGCAACAGCAACGTGGCGCCGAGAAAACTCAATCCACGAGCGCCGCCCCTGCCTGCGAGTTCACCGAGTACGCCGCCGGCGCTGTTCGGCAACCCAGCCCCGCTCCAGTGCAGCGTGGCAAGACCACAGCTGGTCACCAGCGTCAGCACGAACCCGACGGCACGCAACAAAGTATTGATGCGCCCGCGGCTATCGGGCAGCGCCTGATCTTTGTGGACCAGCCAGCCGGCATATGCCAGCATCACGGGAAATAGATAGGCCGGGCGGCCAAAAAGCAGCAGGAAAAAACTCGCCACCCATGCGCCGACCGGGCCGATCAAGTTGCCGACGGGACCTGGCCCGCCGGTGTCCGAAAAACTGCGATCGTGATCGTGATAGGACACCAGCGCCAACAGCAGCAGCAGCGCGAGCGCGCCTAGGACCCAAAGCGTCCCTTCGCGCAAGGAGCGCGCGACGGCTGCAGAGAGTTTCATTTTCTGCTTGGCCTTCTTGGTCGAGGAACCTTCGATTAGATCTAGACCTTTAATGATAATTACTTCTTAACTGGTTGAATAATATGTAATAGTAACCCGGTCAACGTGCGGCAACAACATCGAGGGCGCAGTTGCTGAAGTTGGACTTGTAGGAACTGGCTGGAGCCCACAGATTTACTTACCATGGGTCAGCTAACCTTTAGCGCTCGCCGGCTCCCAAAGCCTAAGCGACTAATCAAAGACGAGAGGCAAATTATACATGAGCGTAGTCAGGCACAGTCGTCTCCTCATCCTGGGGTCCGGACCTGCAGGCTACACCGCGGCTGTCTATGCGGCCCGGGCGAATCGCAATCCCGTCCTGATCACCGGCTTGGAACAGGGCGGGCAGCTCATGACCACCACCGATGTGGATAACTGGCCGGGCGACGTCGAACACCTGCAGGGACCTGCGCTGATGGAGCGCATGCGGCTGCACGCCGAGCGCTTCAATACCGAAATCGTGTTCGATCACATCAATCGGGTCGAGCTGCGCCATCGCCCGTTTCATCTTTACGGCGATAACGGCACGTACACCTGCGACGCCCTGATCATTGCGACAGGCGCCTCGGCCCAATATTTAGGATTGCCTTCGGAGGAGACCTATCGCGGCAAGGGCGTATCCGCCTGCGCAACCTGCGACGGCTTCTTTTATCGCGGCAAGGCGGTGGCCGTGGTCGGGGGCGGCAACACGGCCGTCGAGGAGGCGCTGTACCTCACCAATATTGCTTCGCACGTGACGCTGGTGCACCGGCGCGACAAATTGCGCGCCGAGCGGATATTGCAGGATCGATTGTTCGCGCTGGAAAAGGCCGGCAGGGCTTCCATCGTCTGGAATCACACGATAGACGAGATACTGGGCGATGACTCGGGTGTTACCGGCGCGCGGCTGCGGGCCGCGGGCGGCAGCGCCACACGCTCGATCAAGGTCGACGGGGTATTTATTGCCGTCGGCCATGTACCGAATACCCAGCTTTTCGATCAGCAATTGGAAATGCGCGGCGGATATATCGTGGTCAAGGGCGGCAGCGAGGGCGGCGCTACCGGTACCAGCGTGGCGGGAGTTTTCGCGGCCGGCGATGTGGCCGATCACGTCTATCGCCAGGCCGTCACCTCGGCCGGCACCGGGTGCATGGCGGCACTCGACGCCGATAAATACCTAGAACGAATTGAGGCCGAGACCCACGTCAAACAGCGCGCTGCCCACGCGTGACCTTTCGGCCGGCGCGAATTCTCGAGAGCATCGCGCAGATCGACGCGCGAAGCTGGAACGCGCTGGCGGGATCTACACAACCTTTTCTGCGCCACGAATTCTTCCTGGCGTTGGAGCAGTCCGGTTGCGCCGCCGCCCGCACCGGCTGGACGCCTCGACATCTGATCATCGAGGACGCCAATGGCGTGCCGGCGGCCGCCATGCCGCTGTTCCGCAAGGCGCACTCCCGCGGCGAGTTCGTGTTCGATTTTTCTTGGGCCGGCGCCTACGCACAACACGGCCTTAACTACTATCCGAAATTGCTGACGGCGGTGCCGTTCACGCCCGTTTCGGGCCCCCGCATCCTGGTGGCTCCTAACGTAGATGGCAGAGCCGTCACCAAGAGCGCGGTCCGCGCCGCGCTGGACTATGCGCGAAGCGAACAGCTGTCCTCCTGGCACGTGCTGTTTCCGACCGACGAAACTGCTGCCGATCTGGATCAGGCCGGACTGATACTGCGTCGCGACTGCCAGTTTCATTGGTACAACCATGGCTACGAATCCTTCGAATCGTTCCTGGCGACTTTCACCGCCGAGAAGCGCAAGAAGGCCAAACGCGAGCGTCGGCGCGTCGCCGAGGCCGGCATCGAATTCGACACCCTGCACGGCGGCGACATGACCGCCTCGCTGTGGGACATCGTCTATGAGTTCTATGCCGAGACGTTTCATCGTCACGGTCACGAGCCCTACTTGAACCTGGATTTTTTCAAGCGCGTGAGCGCCGCGATGCCCAACGAACTCATGCTCAAAGTGGCGCGCGTGGGAGCGGAACCGATTGCCGTGGCCATTTTCTTCGTGGGCAGCGAGGCGCTGTACGGACGCTACTGGGGCGCCGGCGGCAACTATCACAGCTTGCATTTCGAGGCCTGCTACTACCAGGGGATCGAGTACTGCATCGATAAGAAGCTGCAGCGCTTCGAGCCGGGAACTCAGGGCGAGCACAAAGTCCCGCGAGGATTCGTCCCCACCCTGACGCACTCCGCGCATTACATCGCCGATGCGCGATTTGCGGCGGCGATTCGCGACTACGCCCAGCGCGAAGCTCGCGGCGTCGATAACTACGCCGCTGCGGTCAATGAGCACGTGCCGTACCACCGCACGCCCGATGAGGAGCTGCGACTCTGACCAGACTCGTTTGGCTGGGGGAGCAGGCGGATCCGAATTGGTTTCCGCCCTTGGACCAGGCCTTGCGCGAGCCGCCGGGACTGCTCGCCGCGGGCGGCGATTTGAGCCCGACCCGGCTGCTGGCGGCCTACGAGCGCGGCGTGTTTCCCTGGTATTCGGCGCAACAACCCATCCTGTGGTGGTCGCCGGATCCGCGCATGGTGCTGTTTCCCGCTGAATTCAAATGTTCAAGAAGCCTGAGCAAAACCTTGCGCCATGGGCCGTTCACGACCCGTGTCGATCTGGCGTTCGCGGCGACCATCCGCGGTTGCGCCGCGCCGCGCCGCTCAGGTCCCGAGACGTGGCTGAACGCGGAAATGATCGAGTCCTACGACCGGCTGCACGAACTCGGATTCGGACACTCGGTAGAGACCTATCGGGGCGATCGGCTGGCCGGGGGCTTGTACGGCATTCAGCTGGGGCAGGTATTCTTTGGTGAATCCATGTTCAGCCTCGAACGCGATGCCTCAAAAGTGGCCTTGGCTCGCCTGGTGGATGAGTGTCGCGCGCGCGACATCAAGCTGATCGACTGCCAGGTCGCCAGTGCGCATTTGGCGGGCTTCGGCGCCCGCGAGGTCTCGCGCAGCGAGTTTGCCCGGTTCCTGAGCCAGTACGCCAGCCGCTCGCCCCAGGGTAAATGGCCCAATGAACCCCAACTACCAGCCTCGAGTACTCCACGAGGCTAGTAAATTGAGGGTGCTTTATGCACAATGCGCCCGGTTTCACGCATACCACAAGGACGCATGTCAAAAGAAGAGGCCATTCAATTCGAGGGCGAGGTCGTTGAGACTTTGCCCAATACGACATTTCGCGTCAAACTCAAGACCGGCCATGTAGTTACCGCACATATCTCAGGCAAGATGCGCAAAAACTACATCCGAATCTTAACCGGCGACCAAGTCACCGTGGAGATGACTCCCTACGATTTAACCAAGGGCCGCATCGTCTACCGGGGCCGCTGAGCCTTTCTAGGCGCTGCGCGCCACCTTTCAACGGGGTCGAAGCGACCCCGCCCTTAGTTTGCCCTGCTAGGCGCTGTCCTGGTGCGACAGCAGCGCCGGCTTCGGGTCCGCGGCACGTGTTTCCAGCTTGAGCTTGTCGCCGTCCTCGCTCAAGGTCACCTCGACGTGGCCGCCATTCACGAGCTTGCCAAACAGCAGCTCTTCGGCCAGCGGACGCTTGATGAATTCCTGGATGATGCGCGCCATGGGCCGCGCACCCATCTTCGGATCGTAGCCGCGCTTCGCAATCCAGCGCCGCGCCGGCTCGTCCACGGAAATCGACACGCCCTTCTGTTCGAGCTGAGCCTCCGCCTCGACCAGGATTTTGTCGACCACCCGCTCGATGGTGTCCTGATCCAGGCTGCCGAACTGAATGACGGAATCCAATCGATTGCGGAACTCCGGCGAAAACAGCCGGCGAATCGCCTCCATGCCATCGGCGCCCGAGTCTGACTGGGTGAATCCAATGCTCGGCCGGCTCATCTCGAATGCTCCCGCGTTCGTGGTCATCACAATGATGACGTGGCGGAAATCGGCCTTACGGCCGTTGTTGTCGGTGAGCGTGCCATGATCCATCACTTGCAATAGCAGATTGAACACATCCGGATGGGCCTTCTCGATTTCATCGAGCAACAGCACGCAATGCGGATGCTTGGCGATCGCTTCGGTCAACAGGCCGCCCTGATCGAAACCGACGTAGCCCGGCGGCGCGCCGATCAGGCGCGACACGGTGTGGCGTTCCATGTACTCCGACATGTCGAAGCGCACGAATTCCACGCCCATGGCAATCGCCAGCTGACGAGTCACCTCGGTCTTGCCGACGCCCGTGGGACCGGAGAACAGGAATGAGCCCACCGGCCGCCGCTGATCGCCGAGACCGGAGCGCGACATTTTAATGGCCGCCGACAACGCCTCGATGGCCTTGTCCTGGCCAAATATCGTCAGTTTCAAATTGCGCTCTAAATTCTTCAGCACGTCGCGATCGGACATCGACACATTCTTCGGCGGAATTCGCGCGATGCGCGCCACGACATTTTCAATTTGCGTCACGGTGACGGACTGCGCGCGCTTCTCGACCGGCTGCAGGCGCAGATTCGCTCCGGCCTCATCGACCACATCGATGGCCTTATCCGGCATGTGCCTATCGTTGATATGCCTGGCAGCCAGCTCCGCCGCCGCCCGCAGCGCATCATCCTCGTACTTGATGCCGTGATGCTCTTCGTAGCGCGATTTCAAGCCGCGCAGAATATCGACCGTGTCTTGCACGGACGGCTCGGTGATATCGATCTTCTGGAAGCGCCGCGCCAGCGCGTGATCCTTCTCGAATATCCCGCGGTACTCGTTGTACGTGGTCGATCCGATGCAGCGCAAATCGCCGTTGGCCAGCGCCGGCTTGATCAAATTGGAGGCATCCATCACGCCGCCGGAAGCCGCCCCTGCACCGATGACGGTGTGAATTTCATCAATGAATAGAATTGCGCCCGGCTGCTTCTTGACCTCGGCCAGCACGGCCTTCAGACGCTTCTCGAAATCGCCCCGGTACTTGGTTCCCGCCACCAGCGAGCCCATATCGAGCGAATAGATGGTGGCGTCCAACAGCACGTCCGGCACTTGGTTCTCGACGATCATGCGGGCCAGCCCTTCCGCGATCGCCGTCTTGCCGACGCCGGCCTCACCCACGTAGAGCGGGTTGTTCTTGCGTCTACGGCACAGAATCTCGATGGTGCGTTCGACCTCGAGCTTGCGGCCGATCAAAGGATCGATCTTGCCCTTGCGCGCCGAGTCGTTCAGGTTCGTCGCATATTTCTCCAATGCATTGCCGTTGCCATCCCCCTCGCGCTCCGCGTCGGGTGAGGCCGAACTATCGTCCCGTTCACTGCGCTCCTCGCCGCCAGCCTTGGATAAGCCGTGCGCGATGAAATTGACCACGTCCAGACGCGAGACATCCTGCATGCTGAGCAGGTACGCCGCGTGGGATTGTTTTTCGCTGAAGATCGCCACCAGCACATTGGCCACTGTGACTTCTTTCTTGCCGCTCGATTGGACGTGAAACACGGCCCTTTGCAGGACCCGCTGAAAGCCCAGTGTGGGCTGCACGTCCCGGTCCTCGCCGGTGGGCAATCGCGGCGTGGTCTGGTCGATAAATTGTTTGAGTTCGGATTTGAGCTTGGCGGTGTCCGCGCCGCAAGACTTCAAGATTTCCCGTACCTTGGGGGTGTCTACGATCGCGAGCAGCAAGTGCTCCACGGTCATGAATTCATGCCGCGCCTCGCGCGCACCGGCAAACGCATCATTCAAGCAAAATTCCAGTTCTTGACTTAGCACTTTACGCCTCTTCTAGCGTTGCCATCAGCGGATGCTGATGTTGTCGCGCATACGCGATTACTTGAGCCACCTTGGTCTCTGCAATTTCATAAGTGAAGACGCCACAGACTCCTTTGCCCTTGGTATGGACCTCCAGCATAACCCGAGTTGCTTTGGTACGGTCCATAGCGAAGAACCGCTGCAGGATGTCGACCACGAACTCCATGGGAGTGTAGTCGTCATTTATCAGAACTACTTGATACAGAGGCGGTCTTTTGAGCTTGGGCGCCGCTTCCTCGACGATTAAGCTCGTTCCATCCCGCCCGCGTTCAATGTCACTCATGAGTTATCAGTTTATAGGGCGCGGTTGGGCGCTTTACAAGACATGAAAGCCGAACCTCGTCGCAGGATCCATTAAATGCGCTGCCCGGGCACGTTTTTTTAAGGAGTGTCGCCATTCACTGTCACTTTACTTTACAAGCAAAAACAAATGCTTGAGCGTCCAAGCGCAGAGCCCGTATGATTGCCGCCACGGTTACCACCGCGGGTGACGGGATGGCCTTCGCACGCGACTAATGTCACGACGTTAAGCACACCTTAAATGCTCGATACGCACGCAAATGAATGGTTGTCCCGGCTACGAGCCCAGGGACCTAAGCTGGTGTCGCTGGTGTTCGCCGCGCTGATCTTGCTGCAGTTGCTACAGGTCGGTTATTCGTTCATTTCCAAGCCCTTGAAGTCGCCGCAACCGGTTGTCGCGACTTCCGCGACCCGCCCGCAGCGCTCCGGCGTGGACATCCAAACGGTCGTTTCGGCCCATTTGTTCGGTGTGGCGGTGGCCGACCCATCGACTCAAGATCCTGAAAACGCGCCGCAAAGCTCCGCCAATCTGTTGCTTGCCGGTACGATTGCCACCCAAGACCCGAAGCGCGGGGTGGCGATCATTAGCGACGCCGGCAGTCCCTCCAAGGTCTATTCGGTGGGCGAGCGCATCGGCGGCGCGTCTTTGCATTCGGTCTACCTCGATCACGTCATTCTGGATCGAGGGGGTGCGCTGGAAACGCTGCTGTTGCCGCGCCAGCTACCGCCTTCCGCCGGGCGCGCGGTTTCCGCCTTGCGCCGTCCCGGGGCCGATCCCCGCACCGCCGCCGCCGTCGACAACATACGGCGCATGGTTCAGCAGGACCCCAGCATTCTTGACCAAGTGATGCGAACCGTGGCCTCGTACGACAATGCGGCGGGTAAACTGAGAGGCTTTCGCGCTTATCCTGGGCGAAATCGAGCGATATTCAGCAAGCTGGGCCTGAAATCAGGAGATTTGGTGACCGCCATCAACGGCACGCCTTTGGATGACCCGCAACGCAGTCAGGATGTGTTTAACACGATTCAGACCTCCGATCACGTCACCGTGACCATCGAACGCGGCGGTCAAAAACAGGACATTACGTTGAACATCGCACAGGTAGCGGCACAGGCGACCAAGGATTTGGAGAACGAGTCGAACAACAGCACGACACCCGCGCCCAGCGGCGCCACGCCACCACCACCACCACCCAACAATCCCAATGAAAATTCAAACGAATAGCGTCAGCGGCGGTCGAAGCCGTTCAACATGCGAGCACCCATGACACCTAAGTCGACTGAATTTCAATCCAAACGCAGGATTGCGGCGGTAATGGCGCTGTCGAGCTTGCTGGTGTCGGTGATGCTACCGGCCGCCCCGCAGCAGCCGAAGCCTCAGGAAGGCGCGACCATCACGCCGAACTACAAGGATGCGGACCTGGGTCAAATCATCCAAGCCGTCGGCGAAGTGACCGGCAAGAATTTCATCATTGACCCGCGGGTCAACGCCAAAGTCACCATGGTGTCCGCGACTCCGATGTCGCCGGCGGCATTTTATGAGGCCTTCCTGGCGGTGCTGCAGGTGTACGGTTATGTCGCCGTGCCGTCCGGCAAAGTCATCAAGATCGTACCCAATACGGACCTGCGGCAACTGCCCGCCAACGACCTGCCGAACAATGTGAGTTCGACATCGGATGAAATCGTGACGCAGATCGTGACCTTGAAGAATGTCAGCGCCGCGCAGCTGGTGCCGATGCTGCGGCCTTTGATCCCGACTTATGGACACCTTGCCGCCTACCCGGGCGGCAACATGCTGATTATTTCCGATCGCGCCAGCAACGTGAGCCGGGTGGTGCGCATCATCCAGCGCATGGATGAGAGCGGCGATGAGCCCATCGAGGTCATCCCGCTGCACAACGCGGGTGCCGCCGATGTGGTGCGCATCGTCAACTCCTTGAATCAGGGCGCGGGCGCCGAAGCCGGCGGCGCCATCGTCAAGATCGTCGCCGATGAGCGCACCAACAGTATTCTGTTGACGGGAGAGCGCTCGGCGCGCCTGCGGCTCAAGGCGCTGATTATCAACATGGATACGCCCATGGCCTCGGGCGGCGATATCCAAGTCCGTTACCTGCGCTACGCCGACGCGGAGAAAATCGCCGACAAGCTCAAAGGTCAGGCCACCGCCTCTGCCAAGGCGCAAGGCGGCCCGCCCATCGCAACGCCGGCTTCCCAGGGCGGCGGCGGCTCGAATGTGGACGCCAGCGTCACCATTTGGGCCGATGTCGCAACCAACGCTCTGATTATCACGGCGCCGCCGAAAATCATGAGGTCATTGATGGGCGTCATCGACAAGCTCGACATCCGCCGCGCACAGGTTCAAGTTGAAGCCATCATCGTGGAAGTCGATGTCAATAAGAGCTCGAATCTGGGCGTGCAATGGCTGTTGTTTGGCCAAGGAAACACCACCGTGCCGGCCGGCATCATCAACCTGCCCGGCACAGGCACCAGCATCGTCGATCTGGCGGCGGCCGCGTTAGGCGTGTCTCAAGGCACCACCACCACGGTACCCGGGGGCGTACCCGGCATTGCGGGCTCGTCCACCCTCAGCAGCTCGACGGTGGGCACCGGCGCCACCGTGGCGATAGGCCGAGTCGTGAACAATGGCGTCAGTTTTGCTGCGCTCATTCAGGCGCTGCGCAGCGACGGCAGCAGCAACATCATCTCCACGCCCTCAATTATCACCATGAACAATGAAGAAGCCGAGGTGAAAGTCACGCAGGAGATCCCGCTGATCACCGGCTCCTTCTCGAACACCACGCAGAGCGTATCGGGCACGTCCAGCCCGTTCCAAACCATCCAACGTGAGGAGGTGGGCACCATATTGAAGGTCACGCCGCACATCAACGAGGGCAATTCCGTGCAGCTGAAGATCGAGCAGGAAGACTCCTCGCCCGGTGCGAAGATCACCGATTCGGCGGATATTTCGACCAACAAACGCTCCATCAAGACCACTGTGTTGATCGAGGACGGCGGCATCATCGTCCTCGGCGGCCTGATGTCGGACACGGTCACCGAGAGTGAGGACCGCGTGCCGGGGCTCGGCGCCATCCCGATCATCGGCAATCTGTTCAAGTCACGCAGCGGCTCGCGGCAGAAGAAGAACCTGGTGGTTTTCATACGCCCCCGAATCATGCGCGATGCGGACGCCACCGAGAGCACCAGCGAGGCGAAGTACAACGAAGTGCGGCGCAGCCAGCAAAACATCACCAACGGCCACATCACGCTGCTGCCGGGCGAGAAGCAGCCGGTGATTCCGGCAATCCCGTCGGGCATTGCATTGCCGCCGGCGCCCCCGTCCTCGCAGACGAACGAGCAGGGAGCGACGCCGAATCCGCCGCAGCAATTCAGCGTGCCCGTGCCACCGCCCGTGCCACCGCCCACGCCGCCGCCCGAGACTTCGCGTCCATGAACGCAGCGCTTCAAGACCCGGAACAGCCGCGAAAACTGTCGTTTCCGTTTGCGAAGCGGCATGGTGTCTTGGTTCGCGGCATCGCCGACGGCACGGCCGACACGGTCTGCCGTCCCGGCGTGACCCCGCAAAGCCTGGCGGAAGTGCGCCGCTTCGTCGGCGTTCCCCTGAAGCTGCAGCGCGTATCGGTCGAGGCTTTCGACTCCATGCTGCGCGTTGCCTATGAAGCGGGCTCCGGCGCGGCGATGCAAATGCTGGAAGGGTTGGATGACAACACCGATCTGGCGCACCTGGCCGAAGACATCCCCGAATCCTCCGACTTGCTCGAAAGCGATGATGAAGCGCCCATCATTCGTTTGATCAACGCCTTGCTGACGCAGGCGGTCAAGGAAAACGCCTCGGACATCCATATCGAACCCTATGAGAATAGGCTGGTCATTCGCTTTCGCGTCGACGGAGTGCTTCGCGAGGTGCTGCAGACCAAGCGCGCGGTCGCACCGTTGGTGGTTTCGCGCATCAAGGTCATGTCGAAGCTGGACATCGCGGAGCGCCGCCTGCCGCAAGACGGCAGAATTTCGCTGCGCATCGCGGGCCGCGCGGTGGACGTACGCGTCTCCACCCTGCCCTCCGGGCACGGCGAGCGGGTGGTGCTGCGCTTGCTCGACAAACAAGCGGGCAGAATCGAATTGACCTCGCTGGGGATGGACCCGCGCACTCAGGACACGATGGATGAAATCATCCATAAGCCCCATGGAATCATTTTGGTGACGGGCCCGACCGGATCGGGGAAAACCACCACGCTCTACGCCAGCCTCGAGCGCATCAACGACAACACCCGCAACATCATGACCGTCGAGGACCCCATCGAGTACTACATCGATGGCATCGGCCAGACCCAGGTGAACACGAAAGTCGAAATGACTTTCGCGCGAGGCTTACGCGCGATTCTGCGCCAGGACCCCGATGTGGTCATGGTCGGCGAAATTCGCGACCTGGAGACCGCGCAAATCGCCGTGCAGGCGAGTTTGACGGGTCACTTGGTGCTCTCGACCCTGCACACCAACACAGCAGTGGGCGCGGTCACGCGCTTGCGCGATATGGGTATTGAACCGTTCCTGCTGTCTTCGAGCTTGATAGGCGTCATGGCGCAGCGCCTGGTGCGGGTCTTGAATCCGTCGAACCGAGAAAAATTCACGGCCGGCGAATACGAAAGGCGGCTGCTGAATCTCGACCAAAACGGCCCCCCGGTGGAGCTGTACCGGCCGAGCAGCGATCCTGGCAACGGCTATCGTGGGCGCACGGGCATTTATGAGCTCATCGCCGTCGACGATCACATGCGCACCATGATTCACGATGGATCCTCGGAGCAGGATCTGGAGCGCTATGCGCGCACCGCGAGCCCCGGTATTCGCGATGACGGCCGGCGCAAGGTCATGGCGGGCGAAACGACGCTGGAAGAAGTGCTGCGCGTTACCCGCGAAGACTAGTGACCAGGAGGCCTGATGGGCGCGTTTGAATACACGGCACTGGATGCCCAAGGCCGCGAACGCAAAGGCCTCATCGAAGGCGACACACCCAAGCATGTCAGGCAGATGCTGCGCGACAAGCAGCTGCTGCCGATGGACATCCAGGAGACCGCTCAGCAGGAGCTGAAGCAAAGCCGCCGCCGGCGCTTCATGCGCCGCGGTCTGTCGAGTTTGGATTTGGCGATGCTCACCCGCCAATTGGCCACGTTGCTGCGATCCGGCCTGCCCCTCGAGGAAACCCTCCAGGCCGTGGCCGAGCAAACGGAAAAGCCTCGCGTGCAGCGCATCGTGCTCGGCGTGCGCAGCAAAGTGGTCGAAGGCCATCCCTTGGCCGACGGCCTGCGCGACTTCCCCCAGGCCTTTCCCGAGATCTACAGAGCAACCGTGTCGGCCGGCGAGCAGTCCGGCAAGCTGGATTCGGTGCTCGAGCGGCTTTCCGATTACACCGAATCGCGTCAGGTGATGGGCCAGCAGGTGAGCAACGCCTTGGTTTATCCCATTGTTTTGCTGGTGCTGTCTTTCGGCATCGTCTCGTTCCTGCTGGCCTACGTGGTGCCGCAGGTGGTGGCGGTATTCGAATCCAGCAACCAGGAACTCCCGGTAGCCACGCGCATCCTGATCGGCATGAGCGACGTCATACGACATTACTGGGTCTACGCCCTGATCGTCATCGGCGCCGCCGTGTGGGGGTTTTTGCGCTGGCTCAAGGGACCCGAGGCGCGTTTGCGCTTCGATCGGTTCCTGCTGCGCGTGCCGGTGGTGGGAAAACTCATTCGCGGACTCAATACCGGGCGGTTTTCCCGCACTTTCAGCATTTTGACCGCCAGCGCGGTGCCGGTGCTCGAGGCGCTGCGGATTTCCGCCGAGGTCGTGACCAATATGCCGATGAAACGAGCGGTGGAAGAAGCGGCGCTGCGGGTGCGTGAAGGCGCGCCGATCGGCAAATCGCTCGCCGCACGCAAGCTCTTCCCGCCCATGATGATTCACCTGATCAGCAGCGGCGAGAGCAGCGGCGAGCTGGAGAAGATGCTGGAGCGGGCGGCAACCAACCAGGAGCGCGAAATGGACGGCTTGCTCGCGAACATGACCAACCTTTTGGGCCCCATGATGGTGGTGTTCATGGGTGCGGTGGTTATGTTCATCGTGATTGCCCTGCTGCTGCCGATATTCCAGCTCAACGACCTGGTCAAATAGCCGCAAATTGCCATGTGGCTCACGCGAATTGCTCAGACCGGGCCTTAGGGTATTGCACGAGCACCGCGTTTCCGTTTATAACGCGCGCGTGTCAGTTGATTGGTGAAGCCACAGCGTCAAGCATGAGCGAAAAACCCGAATCCGAAGAGTTCGAGGAAGAGGACGCGGAAGATGTCGCGCCCGGCGGTGACGATGTCGACGTGGATCACATCATGCGCGACGTCGATTCCCAACGGCGTCGCGCGCCGAAGGGTGCGGAGCCCGCCTGGCGGCGGCTGGAGCGCGTCATGGAGGAGCGGCGCACCGCCGAACTGATGAGCGATTTCGACGATTACGAGATTGTGGGCGCAGAGGACGGCGCAGAAAGCGCGGACGGCGATTTGGACGAGCCCGGTGAGGCGCCGGAGCCGGGCGGCAAAGGCGCGCGCAAGAAAAAGAAAGCCCGGTAATAACGAAAACCTGCTAATCCTGGATCTCCGCGCAATTTGCGCGTCAAGGCAAAAGAAGCGAGAAGTGTGCCAAACTATTTTTAGTGTCGCCCACAGAACAATATTCGCGCTTTCTGGCTGAACGTGAAACGCGTCTCGCGCACTTCGATGCGCTTGACGCACGCATTGGCAGCATCCGCCTGGGGTTGGGCGCCTCATTTTTGGTCATGGCATGGCTGTGCTTCGGCCCCCTGGCCGTCGCGCGCTGGTGGCTGTGCGTGCCGATTCTCGGGTTCATCGCCGTGCTCATCTATCACCAACGCATGCGCGGCCTTCGCACCCAGGCGCAGCGGGCCGTGCAGTACTATCGCGCCGGTCTCGAGCGCATCAATGATCAATGGAGCGGCAAAGGCAACCCGGGTACGCGCTTTCAGACTCAACACCATATTTATGGCGATGATTTGGACCTGTTCGGCACCGACAGTTTGTATGAACTGTTATGCGCGGCCCGGACTCAAATGGGCGAGAACATCCTCGCGCGCTGGCTTCTCGCACCCGCCGACATCGAGGCGATTCGCGAGCGTCACGCGAGCATCGCCGATCTTCGCAACCGCTTTGCCTTCCGCGAGTCATTGGCGATCGCCGGCGAATCGGTGAAGATCGACTTGCATCCCGAGACGCTGGACGCGTGGGCACAAGCGCCGAATCGGCTGGATCATCCTTGGATACGCTGGGGAGCCGCGCTGATCACCGGCCTCGCCGTCGCAACGATTGGCGTGTGGGCGGCCTGGGGACTGCTCTTCCCCCTGCTCGCCGTCATCATGATTGAGCTTGCCTTGGGCTATTTCTTGAGGAAACCGATTCGTGCGGCCATCACTGCCGTCGAGAGCGCCTTCGAGGATCTCAAGGGCCTGTCGGTATTGTTGAATCGCATTGAAGCGGAGCGCTTTGCTGCGGGACCGTTGCACGCGCTGCAGCTCAAGCTCTCGTCGCACAGCCTCGGAGCCTCCGCCGCGATCTCCAAACTCGCCACCATCGTGAATTTTGTCGAAGCGCGCCGCAATCCGATCCTGGCGCCGTTCATGCTGCTGCTCATGTACCCGCTGCAAACAGCGCTTGCCGCCGAGCGCTGGCGCAGCGCCCATGGCGCCGTGATTCGCTCCTGGCTCGAGGTCTTGGGCGAGTTCGAAGCGCTGGTTTCGCTCGCGCAGTACGCTTACGAGCAGTGCGAAGATCGTTTTCCGCTGTTCCTCGAGGGTCCGCCGGCATTCAAAGCCTCGGGTCTGGGCCACCCGCTGATCCCTGCCGCTGTGCGCGTCTGCAATGATGTCGATATTTCCGGAGCGACACGGGTACTGCTGGTCAGCGGTTCGAACATGTCGGGGAAAAGCACGCTGCTGCGCACGATCGGCATCAATGCCGTGCTCGCAATGGCCGGGGCGCCGGTGCGCGCCAGGTCCTTGCAGCTCACGCCGCTGCAGGTCGGCGCGAGCATTCGTATCAACGATTCGCTGCACGAGGGCAGCTCGCGTTTCTATGCCGAGATCACGCGGCTGCGCCAATTGTTCGAGCCCACCAAGCTGCCGCTGTTATTTTTGTTGGACGAATTGCTGCAGGGAACCAATTCAGCGGACCGGCGAATCGGCGCGCAAGGCCTCATTCGGGCATTGATCAAGAAAGGTGCGATCGGCTTGATCAGCACGCATGATCTCGCGCTGACGGATGTTGCCGGACTCGAGCCCGGCGCCATCGAGAATGTGCACTTTCAAGACGAACTGGTGGATGGCAAGCTCAAATTCGATTTCAAATTGCGGGCCGGCGTGGTCACCAAGAGCAACGGCATCGAGCTCATGCGCTCGATCGGACTGGACGTTTAGGAGCCTGTCTGAGTATTCCCCGTGGCCGCGAGCGTGACGGATTTGCCTTCAGTCGAGGCGGAGCCGACGCGGTTGGGTTGGACCCAATGAGGAGGCGACAACGACGAATGAAGGCAAATCCGTCCGCTCCCGAAGGGTTGGCTCTGGAAGGGGCGTCTGCGGTGTTGCGCGGCTTGCCCGTGGAATTAACCACGGCCCGCGCCGCGCGCCTTGCATCCGCTCCCTTGCAGAGCCAACGCGGCTCACGTGGAATACTCAGACAGGCTCCTAGTGAAAATTCCGCGACGCCACCACCAGGTCGCCGAGCAGCGATGAGAGATTCGTCAGCCGCTGCGCGATGACATGCTGCACATCGCCTTCGCGCTGCAGCTTGCCGTGCACCTCGAGCAGGCGCGACTCCAACAGCGCCGCGCGCTGCTCGACCGCAACGCGATTCCATACGATCAAATTCACATAGCCGGTTTCATCTTCCATGGTGACGAAAGTCACGCCGCCCGCACTGCCCGGCCGCTGGCGCGTAATGACCAGACCTGCCGTTCGCACCAGTTTTCCGTTGGGCTGTTCCCATAATTCCCGCGTGGGCACCACGCCCCGCCGTTGCAATTTATCGCGCAGCAGCGCCAGCGGATGGCGGCGCAGCGTCAAGCCCACGCTGCCATAGTCGGCAACGATGTCCTGGCCCTCCCGCGGCGCACGCAGCAGCGGAATACCTTCATCGACTGCCGTTGCCGCGGGCAGCAAAGGCAGCGCACGCTCCACGCCCGTGACCTGCCATACGGCGCGATGCCGATGCCCGGTCAGTTTCGTCAGTGCGTCCGCAGCGGCAAGAGCTTCGAGATCACGCCGATCGAGTGCGCCGCGCTCGGCCAAATCCGCAATGCCGTCAAAATTGCGCGCTGCCCGCGCGGCCAGCAGCCGCGCAGCGCCCTCTTGCGATAAATGCTTGACGAGACGCAGACCCAAGCGCAAGGCGGGACGGCCATCCTCGCGCCGCTCGAGCGTGCAATCCCAGCCGCTGATCGTCACGTCCACGGCACGCACCTCAACGCCATGCGCGCGCGCATCGCGCACCAATTGCGCCGGCGCATAAAAGCCCATCGGCTGGCTGTTGATCAGCGCGGCGCAAAACGCCGCCGGCTCGTAATGCTTCAACCATGCGGAGGTGTAGACCAGGAGCGCGAAGCTTGCGGAATGGGAATTGTGGACAACGAAATTATTCGCCACAAAATTGTGATCGCCTTCGATCTTCAAGTCGTACGTTTCTCGGTTTCCGGCGGCTTTGATTTCGACCACTTTGTCCCAGTAGACATCGGAAGACTCCAAGTCCGGCACCGCACGCGCCGTGGCCACATGATCCCCAACCTTGAGCTTTCCCAGCTGGCGCCAACCCGCCATCGTCATGAAGGGGTGTTCCGCCGTTGCGGTAATCTCATAGCCCAGAGCCGTGCGTAGACGCCATACCGGCTTCACACCACTGCGGATTACGCGCAGCACTTTGCGTTTTCTCAAATGCAGTTCAGCGTCGCAGGCAAGGGTGTAATCGAGGCGCGCCTGTCCACTGATGACTTCGTCAATGCTCACCCATCTTCCCGTATCGGCGTCTACCACACGCGTCTCGCCAACGACGCATTCCGGAAATCCATATTCGCCGAATCCCAGAATCTGCTTGAAGATCTGCTCTGCAAAACTTTCCGAGTAGCCCTTCGCGCGCATGCCGTCGATCAATTGTTTTTGGAAAGGCTCCAACCCTCCCTTGCGCTTCCACGCGGCCATGGCACGGCGCAGCCGATCCGCTTCACCCGGAGAAAATCCGGCAGCGACGATCGCCAGCTGCATGACTTGTTCCTGAAAAATCGGCACGCCCAGCGTGCGCTTGAGCACCGCCTCCACTTCTTTGCTGGGGTAAGTCACCTCTTCTTCACCGCTGCGGCGGCGCAAGTAGGGATGCACCATCTCGCCTTGAATGGGGCCGGGGCGCACGATGGCCACTTCGATCACAAGATCGTAAAAGTTCCGCGGCTTGAGGCGCGGCAGCATGGACATTTGGGCCCGCGATTCGATTTGAAACACGCCGACGGTGTCGGCGCGGCAAATCATGTCGTACACGGCCTGATCTTCACTCGGCACGCTGGCCAGCTCGAGTTCCCCTAGCGTAGCGGCGGATGAGCCGCCGAACTCATTGACCAGGCGGAAGGTGCGCCGTATCGCGGTCAGCATGCCTAAGGCCAGCACATCCACCTTCAGCAGCCCCAGCGCATCGAGATCGTCCTTATCCCACTCGATCACCGTGCGCTCGGGCATCGCTGCATTCTCGATGGGCACGAGTTCATCCAACCGGCCGCGGGCGATGACGAACCCGCCCACGTGCTGCGACAGATGGCGGGGGAATCCCAAAATTTCCGCTGTGAGTGCGATGAGTCGTGCGATCACCGGATCGTCAGGATCGAACCCTGAGGCACGAATGCGGTCCGGATCGATTCGCTGGCCATCCCACCACTGCATGCCGCGCGCGAGCCTGTCGACCTGCGCAAGATCAAGCCCCAGGGCCTTGCCCACGTCGCGCAGGGCACTGCGCGGACGGTAGCAGATCACGGTGGCGGCCAGTGCCGCGCGCTCGCGGCTGTATTTTCCGTAGATATATTGAATGACCTCTTCGCGCCGCTCATGCTCGAAATCGACGTCGATATCGGGCGGCTCGTTGCGCTCCTTGGAAATAAAGCGCTCGAACAGCATGGACATGCGCGACGGATCCACCTCCGTGATGCGCAAGCAGTAGCAGACCGTCGAGTTGGCCGCGGAGCCCCGTCCTTGACAGAGGATTTTTTGCGAACGCGCATATTCGACGACATCGTGCACGGTCAGGAAAAACGGCTCGAATTTGAGCTCTTCGATCAACCGCAATTCATGCTCGATGTTCTCGCGCACGGCAGCCGGCGCGCCCGCCGGCCATCGATAGGCGCAGCCTCGCATCGTCAGCGCCCGCAAATGACTCGTGGGAGTTTCTCCCGGGGGCACGATTTCTTCCGGGTACTCGTAACGCAACTCATCGAGCTTGAAGGTGCAACGTTCGGCAATTTGCAGGGTTTGCGCCAGCAGCGGCGCCGGATACAGCTCACTCAAGCGCTGCAAGGAGCGCAGCGAGCGCTCGCCGTTCGGATACAAGGCGTAACCGGCGGCTTGCAGCGGCAGCCTTAAGCGAATCGCCGTCAACACATCCTGCAAGGCACGGCGGCTGCGCCGATGCATATGCACATCGCCCGCGGCCACGCACGGCAGCTCAAGCTTCTTGCCCAGCGCTTCGAGCAGTTCCAAACGCCGCGTATCCTGGCCGCCGGTTGTGAGTTCCACGCCTATCCATAAGCGTCCCGCGAAGCGCTCTCGCAGCCAGCGGCCCTCCTCCTCCTGACCGTGCCAGGCCGCTTTGTCCGCGCGCGGCAGCCAGATGATCAAACATCCGGCGAGTGCATCCTCCAGATCGGCGCGCGCGAGCGCATAACATCCTTTGCGGGTGGCGCGGCGTGCTTTGCTGATCAAGCGGCTCATGGCGCCATAGCTCGCCCGGTCGGTTGCCAGCACCACGAGCTTGAGTTGACTCGGGCCACCCTGGCCCTCGCCCTGCGGGCGCCCTGCGGCTAGGCATTTCAATTCGGTGCCGATGATCAGCGGCAATCCATGTTCTTTTGCGGCGACGTGGGCGCGTACCACGCCCGCCAGCGAGCATTCATCGGTGAGCGCCAGTGCGCTGTAATTCAGAGCCTTGGCCTGCGCGACCAGTTCTTCGGGCTGCGAAGCGCCGCGCAAAAAGGAAAAATTACTCAAGGTGTGCAGTTCGGCGTACACGAAGGGCCCTTAAGCGAAGATGCCGTGCACATACCAGCGTTTCGACTGACGCTCCTGAAAAACCCAGAGCCGGATGCCCTGCGATGGCGGGCGCGCGACGTAGTAATCGCGCGCCACGCCCTTGCCGTCCCACCAACCGCTCTCGATACGTTCAGGGCCTTGCAGTAGTTCCGGCTTAGGCAATGGCAACGGCTCGGTCAGCAGCCAGACTGGACGCGGCATGCCCTGATCGATCATCCCTTCCGCAACCTGAGGCGCACCGCTCAAGCGCAGTTCATGGACTCGCCGCCACGCCGCTTCCGGCCGGTGTTCTGCAATCAAACAGACCCCATACACCGCTCCCTCACCCAAGCGAGCACGCAAACG
>Ga0193729_1000232_pt1 | contig 28539 bp, 26 predicted proteins | sample U1c2metaG_FD_143036 | JGI IMG/M metagenome (GOLD analysis project Ga0193729, IMG submission 143036) | Soil microbial communities from a riparian zone of the East river system, Colorado, United States - U1c2 | ecosystem: Environmental > Terrestrial > Soil > Riparian zone | place: USA: East River...
GCCGACGTGTTGCCCGGTTACCTGACTGAACGCAATGTACCGTTTCGGATTGTTGAGCGCGACACGTACTCGATCGTGAAACGATTAACGCCTGCAGGCAAAACGTTTTGCGCGGTGTGTTCGCGTTTGCGGCGCGGCATTCTTTACAACATCGCAGTCGAAGAACACTGCACCAAGATCGCGTTGGGCCATCATGCCGATGACATCATCGCGACATTTCTGCTGAACCTTTTCTATGTGGGGTCACTGAAAGCGATGCCGCCGGTGCTGCGTTCGAATGACGGCCGGAACACGGTCATTCGGCCGCTGGCGTTCTGTCGCGAGAGTGACCTCGCGCAATTCGCGGCTGAATCTCAATTTCCGATCATCCCCTGTGACCTGTGCGGTTCCCAGGCAAACTTGAAACGCGCGCGTATTAAACGGCTAATCAAAGATCTGGAAAAGGAAATCCCGAACATTCGCGCTTCGATGCTGACTGCGCTTGGCAATGCGGTGCCCACGCACCTGCTCGATCCGAACCTTTTTGATTTCACGAAGCTATCATCCGGGATCGGCGATATCGCCGCTGAACTTGATCTGGTGCTGGGCCATACAGACAGCGAGCCGTCGCTGGTGGCGATCGCTTGAAAACAGTTCACCACTAAGACACCAGGGCACAAAATTTATGTAGCGCAAGTTGGTCAACCCTGCGTCTCACGGCAAGTCCCCAGCCACAGATCGACACAGATTTACACAGATAAGGCGAATCAGATTGTTAAGCTTATCTGTGTCGATCCGTGTTTATCTGTGGCTGATTTCGATTCTGTTTCGTGTCTTTGTGTCTTTGTGGTAAAACGCCCGCATGCCGGCGAGGAAAAACCGCGAACTCGATCTCAGTGAATTTCCCGCGGGCACGGTGACAGAATTCACCACCCTGGTTTGTCTCGCATGTATCTTCGACATCTTCACCAAACAACTTGGCCTCGCGCCGCGCACGGCTTTCTCAGAGATCAAACGTCACACCCCGGACATTGAAGAGTTGACGACTCGCAGCGCGAAGCGGCCTTACTTCGATAGCGACGAAAAGCACCCGCACTGTCCGTATTGCAAATCTGCAAAGCGTTGGCTCGCGCGTTTCGACACCTATTGCATCGAAGGCGGTAAGACGACCGATGCCCCGCGCCGCGCGTTGCTGAAAAAAATGCCACAGTCGGGCGATCAATTTCTCGTGCTCGAGAAGAAATCCGATTCACGCGCCGTCTTCTTTGAATGGTTGGACACGTTGCGACTCAATCTTGATTTAAACGATGAGCGTTGGTTGCTGGCAGCGACGCGAAATTATCTCGAGCGCCGGGATCCGAAAACGAATTGGGAAGAAGTGTTCAGCGAGATTCGCGCGGTGCGAAGATCTACTCGATTGCCGGAGGGGTGGGAGCGCGACGGCGGGCGGCTGTTTCTGGCGCCAAAGATTTACGGCGAAGCGTTGTTGATTCAATATCTCGTCAGTCGCTCGCAGGCGCACGGCGGCCTGACGCTCGAAGGACGCCTGACGCTGATGGATCTAATCCGTCGTCTGCGTTACAGCGGCTATCTCGATCAATTGGGAATAACTGAACATGAACCTGGCGAAGTCTTCGAGAAGTTGATCGATCACCTGGCTTCGACCAGTGACTGGTCGCGGGTCAGTACGGCGAGCGACGGAGCAAGCGGAGTCAGTACCAGTGACCGGGCAAAGGGTTCGAAGCAGACCACAAAGAAGAAGACTGCGAAGAAACCATCGAAAAGCAAATCAAAAAACAGTCAGCCCGAACCCGACGAAATCATCGCCGAGAGAGTCAAGCTTCACTACATCATCGACCGTCGGGATTTTCTTGAAAAGGTGAAGAGCGTTTACGCGGCGTATGCGGCGTAGTTCAAACCTGGCGCTGCAAAATGAAATCAGCGATCGATTGTAAGAGTTGGGTTTCTCTTTCAACGCGTTCAAGAGCACTGCAGGCTTGCGTATGGACGGTCTTGAGTTGTTCGCGCGTGGCTTCAATTCCATAGAGTGCCGGGAAAGTTGCCTTTTGCGCGCGCGCGTCTTTACCAGGAGTTTTGCCTAAGTCTTCGGCCGTAGCGGTGACATCGAGCAGATCGTCGGTGATCTGAAACAGCAGGCCGAGGTTGGTCGCGTATTCAGTGATCGCTGCGAGTTGTGTTTCATTTGCGCCGGCAATCATCGCGCCGCAACGCGCGGCTGCGCGAATCAATGCACCGGTTTTCCGATGATGGATTGTTTCTAACTCGTCCGCGTTGACGTCACGCGATTCTGCTTCCAGGTCGAGCGCCTGGCCCGCGACCATTCCTTCGGGTACTCCCGCCGCGCGGGCGACTTCCACCACCAGTCGAATGCTGAGCAAAGGGTCAAGATTTTCATCTTCCGCGATCGTTTGAAACGCCAGCGCTTGCAGAGCATCGCCGGCGAGAATCGCGGTCGCTTCGTCGAACTTCACGTGACAAGTCGCGCGGCCGCGTCGTAAGTCATCATCGTCCATCGACGGCAAATCGTCGTGAATCAAAGAATAGGTGTGAATCATTTCCAACGCACTGGCCGTGCGCAACAAATGATCTGGAGGTGCTCCAAAAGTCCGGCCCACCGCTATCAAGAGCCCGGGGCGAAATCGTTTGCCGCCCGCAAAGACACTCCAGCGGATTGCGCTATGAACGCGCTGAGGTGATTCAGATTCTTTGGGGATTAAGCGATCGAGTTCCGCATCGACAGCCAGGCGACAGGATGCAAGGAATTCGCGAGCGTCAGTTGCGATTAGATTTTTAACCACAGAGGACACAGAGGAATGGACCATCATTAGACACTGTCGTCTGCGGCGTTGTCGTCCGCGCCGTTCTCAGCCTCGAAGGCGCGCACAGCGGGCCGGCCCTGATTATCGCGCATTAGAATCTCGATCCGGCGCTCAGCTTGATTAAGCCGATCCTGACATTCGCGCGACAGCTTCACGCCGTGCTCAAAAAGTTCCAGGCTGCGTTCTAAAGGCAGCTCGCCCTGCTCCAACTCGCGCACGATACGCTCTAGTTCTTCGAGCGACGACTCAAATGTTTTTGGTTTTGTAGTGCTCATTTGGTGGCACAGACTTCAGTCTGTGCAGATTCATCGCGCAACATAGACTGAAGTCTCTATCCTACTTAATCAACTTATTGAGTTGCCGCTGCAGCTCATCTTCAACATGCGAGCCATCCGACGGCAGGTTTCCAATCATCGCCTGTGCGATCATTTTTGCGAGTTTGTCATCCTGAACTGCGACGACTCGCCATCCGTCGCCCTGCGCCAACATTGTAAGCTGAATCTGTTCATCTTTCAGACTTACGGTGACGTGTGCGGTGTTGTTTTCCTGCTTGATATCGGCAAAGTGTGGCACGGCCAGCGCGATGATCACTAACGGTTTTCCCGCCGCGACGTCGGTCAGCTCCTGCAACTGTTTGATTAGTTGATCGTGCAGGGTGTCCTTGAGTTTTGGCGTCAGAGATATTTTTGCCGGATCGATCTGCGAGGCCCAGCCCGCGCTCACCGGCACGCGCGCGCGAATCTGCGAAACAAAGTCAGCCGCAATTTTGTCGTTGTCGAGAATACTGTCGACGGCTTGCTTGTCGTTCCGTTGCGTCGCGTCAACGAGTAACGCCAGCGAATAAGCAGGGCCGCTTTGATAGTGTCGCCACCAAAAGTACCCGCCGGCGCCGAGACCGCCAATAATCACAAGCAGAATGACCGCGATGAAAAAGAGAACGCGACCGATGCGGCCGCCCGCTTTGCGGCGCGGCTGCGCGCGAGCCACTTCCTTATTATCAAAATCAATAACGATGCGATTGCGTTTCATTGGTTCTTTGTTTTTCGTTCACTCAACGTGACAATCAATCCTGCCCATTTTACAGAACCCGGAGCGTTAGCGACGGGATGATTACATTCAAGTTGAATCCTTGATCCGGTCGCTACCGCTCCCGGTTCTGTAACAAGTGCCCACCCTTTTCCTGGAGCAATAAACGCAGCGCGTCATTCACGGCTTTCGCATCTGGAAATGCAGCAGCAACATCCGGATCAAGCAGCACTACGTTTGTTCCTTCGCGGTAGCGCTCGACGTATTTGCCGCGCACCCCACCCTTCATTTGGGAGAAATCATACTCGAGTCGCAGATCGTCGTCTTTCTCTGATTCAATTCTCTTCATAAGAAGAAAGGCACTATCCAGCGCTCACGTGCAAACAAAGTGTTGTGGTTGTCGCCCTTAGAATTCGACGAACTCATCGGGATAATGTGTTAGGTCAAGTTTCTCTTCGGCTGGATTGAGTCTGATTCCCCATTGCTGCATGGCCAGTGCGCCAAACAAGATTTCGATCCGCTTACCATCCTCGTCTTTGCCGATCTCCTCAATCACCAGCGCGTAGGTCGAAATCTGATGGCCTTCGATTTCAGCGTGCAGAACCGCCTCCGTATTTGTCTCCTTAACTCCACCGCCGAGCGCCATTCGAATAGTCCGCGGCGTGGCTGATGTTTTCAGAACCTCGGCCACCGACGGAGTCACATAAGTATTGCGCGCGCCTGAATCGAATAGTGTCCAACACTTTCGACCGTCAACAGCAATCATTTGTCTGATTCTTCCCATCGGAACCAACTTTAGAGATGCCAAGAGTAGAGAGTCAAGGGATCATCCGCGAGGCGACCCAACGTCTGAGTTCAGATGGCGCGGGCGGTGGACGAAGCTAGTTGAGAAAGGCGCAATCCCGCGCTCACGTGCAAGATTTGTTATACCGCATCAGGGCATAACTCACATTACTCTTTCGAAGGCACTTCCAGCTTCATGAAGTAATACTTGTCGTCAAACATATCCCATTTGAACTCATAAGAATTACTGAGAATCAACTTCGGTCCATAAGGTTTAGGGGTATTGTAAACAAGTTCTGTCCCAGCCATGTAACTCTTTCTATCTCTGAAATCAAAAGCACCCGTGCCATCTGAATATGAAGACTGGAAAACGTAATGCGTATGATCGGTGCCGATGATGAAATAGCGCAGATCGCACTCATCACCATAATTCTCTAAGTTAGATAAATCCTTGAATACATCATATCGATTGTTTGGCTCTCTATAATTTTTCTTTCTGAAGAATTTCAACTCGATGGCGCATGATGTACTTTTATCCGCGATTCGATCTTCGAGTTTTAGAAAGATGTCAATTCTTGCCTTCTCCGATTTACTTTTTACGAATGCTCCCTCAGCAACAACCACATTCTTCTCAAGCTCTATTGAGAATAAATCTGCTTTTGAAAACTCATACAACTCGCCAAGAGTTTTTAGGATTGAAGAATAATGAAGCTGAAGTGAAGCCTCGTTATCAACAGATATTCTGCCGTTATGAATTTTTTGAGTGAGGATGTAATACCCGTCATTAACGATTCGAGCCAACCGAACCCTGTATTGTTCTAAGATATCCATATCACTTTATTCCATACGCTATGACATACCTTAGGGCGCATGCGACTAATTCCCGTCCGTTCCCTCAACGCGACAATTCAGTTCGCCTTTCCATAACCGCAGACGTAATTCGTCGCCGACAGACATCTCAGTAGCTTCCCGGATCACGCGACCGTGCTCATCATGAGCTATAGCATAACCGCGCTCAAGCACTTTTAGCGGCGACATCGCGTCGAGCGACGACGCGCGCAAAGCCAGCTGTCTTTTAGCATTGTCGATCCGCGCCGTCATCGCCGCCTCATGCGATTTTTTCAGTGATCCAAATCGCTCGCGCGCCGTTGTCAGAACTGATCGAAGCTGCATTGGCGAAACGCCCCGGCTCGCATCACCTAAACGATGATGGGCGGCTTGCAGAGCTTCTCGCAGCGCCGCCTGCAAACGATATTCGGCGGTTCCCGCAGTCGTCAATGCGTCACGCACTCGACCAGCGACCGCATCGAAGGCATTTGAGAGCGCGAGTTCCTGAACCTCATTGCGCGCGCCGGCAATGCGATATTGAATTGATCGCGCGAGCGTCGCGCTCAGTGAACCAAGCCGCGCGCATAATTCGCTTTCGTGAGCGGCGACCATCTCGGCGGCGGCGGACGGTGTCGGCGCGCGCATATCAGCTACAAAATCCGCGATCGTGAAATCGGTTTCATGACCGACGGCCGAGATTACCGGAATGGCAGAATTGCGAATTGCGCGCGCGACCGCTTCTTCATTGAAAGCCCAAAGATCTTCAATCGACCCGCCACCGCGGCCGATAATCATCACATCGATCCCCTCGTCGAAACTGCCCTGCCGCAGACTGCTTTGATGATGTTCGTTAAGAAATTTGATAGCTCGCACAATTTCATGTGACGCGCCCTCGCCTTGCACGCGTGCCGCCCCAATCAGGATATGAACCGAACGCGTGCGGCGCGAGATGACATGCAGGATGTCGCGAATCGCCGCGCCGTTGGGCGAGGTCACGACCCCTACGCGCTTGGGAAAGATTGGAATCGGGCGCTTCAACTCTGGCGCGAACAAACCTTCTGCTTGCAGACGCGCTTTCGTTTGTTCGAAGGCTAGTTGCAGTGCACCGGCGCCGACGGGCTCGATTGATTCGACGATGAGCTGGTATTCGCCTTTCGGCTCGTACACGCCGAGACGCCCGCGGGCGCGCAGTTGCATTCCATCTTCAAGCCGGAAACGAATTCGTTGATTACTGCTGCGATAACAAACGGACTTTAATTGGGCGAATTCATCTTTCAGAGTGAAGTACCAATGGCCGGAACCGTGCGCGCGAAAGTTTGAAATCTCGCCTTCGACCCAAACTGACGCGAATCGCTTTTCCAGGGTGCCGCGAATCTGAGTCGTCAACTCCGACACGCTCACGGGCCGGCGTTCAGTTTCATCGAAGAGCGATGCGAGAAGTGGTTGTGACATTTGATTACGAGTTTTGAGTTGTGATTACAAGGCTAACACTCCGAAAGCGAAACGCTAACTCCTAAAATCTTATTCGTTGCCTGATTTCCAGCCGTCACGAAGTGTATTTGAAAATCAAAACGATCCACGAAACAACACGAAATATCACGAACCCTTTGTCTTAGGGTCTCGTTCGTGTGGATTCGTGGATCGATGTTCTTGCGTCCATTTCTCAGATTACGCGATTACAAAGATTTTTCTTGGGGAGTCGAAAATCCCGGCGCCAATAAATTCAACATCCGCGCGGGATTCTTGATCTGTTGCTTCGTCATCCACTCTTCGGTCTGTGCAACTAGTTGCAGGCCGCGATCGCCGCCCAGCATTTCGCCTAAACGACGTCGCGCTGCCACTGCATATAGCCGCATGTCCGCGGCTTCGAAATCCTTCAGCGCTTTTTCTGTCAGAGCTAACGCGGAGGCAACGTCGCCTTGCTGCTTTGCAAGGCCCGCGCGAATCAGCGTCGCGAGCGGGTTGGCATAGCCCATATTTTCGCGTTCGATCTTGTCCGCCAATCCCTTAGCCATTTTCAAACGCCGTTCGCGCTCTTTGCCAAAAGCACTGGCGAGCGCCAGGCGCGCGCGCAGCTGCATCGCGTCGATCCGCAATCCCTGAATGCGCAGCAGCATCGATTTTTCCAGCGGCCGCCATTGAGCTTCGATATGTTTCCACGCGACTTCATAGTCGCCGGTGTAAAGCTCGATCTGAGCGAGCGCGACCAGCGAGCTGTAATGCTGCAAATGAAAACCCTTGCGCGGCCAGGTTGTCATCGCTGCAATCACTTCATCACGCGCGCGATCCGGATCATCGCCTGCTAACCAGATCGCGTTCAACCGAGTGCGCAAATCAGTCGCGGCAAAAAGATTTCCCTGTTCCAGGGCCGCGGACAGCAATTGCGGCACGCGCCGCGATACCTCAACCATTTCGCCGAGATATAACAGCGAAGTCAGCATGAAGCGATTCGCGATCGTCAATTCCCACGTTACTCCCGTGCACTGATCGCGCAAGACTTCGGCTGCGCGTTCGCAGTACTCCGCGGCTTCCTTCCAATGGCCCATTAGATACGAACTCAACCCGCGGGCCCAGATGGCCAGACCCTTCGCATGAGGATTACCCGCGCGGGCGGCCAGCGTCTCAGTCTTCTCGATGAGTTCTGCCACGCGCTCCGGTGCGGCGGGGCCGCCACGCGCGGCGGCCTGGCTTACTTCGAAGGCCATTGCACGCGCGATCCGCGAGATTTCACCGGCGCGCAACGCCAGCAAGAGATGCAAACTCTGAAAGTCAGCGCCGCGAATCAGATCGACTACGCCCAGGCCGGCGGCGACGGCCCAGCAAATGTCGATGCGCAAAAGATCAGACTCCGAAATCATCGCCGCCGGCCGTTCCGTGAAGCCCAGGCCCCGCCACTTAATCAATAATCGGCGCAATACGAGCGACAACAGAGCGCGCTTCGGACCTTTGGCGAGACGAAACCCTACGGTTTCCATGACGACGCGAAAGACTTCGAGTCCTTCTTCGATGTGTCCACCCATCAATAACTGCGCGCCCGCTCGTTGTCGCAATTCCAGCGCGCGGCGCGCCGAAGTCGTTTTCGCGGTTTCGAGAAATTCTCTGGCGGCTGCGGCCGGCCGGCCGGCGTTCGCCAGCGCATCGCCGAGACCGATTCTCAGTTCGACGAGATTTGGGGCCTCAGGTTTCAATTCGATCGCGCGACGAAAGTAGAGCGCTGCGCGATCGAATGCCAGAGCGCTCGCGGCCTTTCGCGCGGCTGCTTCGGCATGCACGGCGGCGCGATCAGTTTCTCCGGCGCCCAGATAGTCTTCATACAAACTCTCTGGATCGTCGAGCCCGCGCGCCTCGATCGTCTGCGCCAACCGGCGATGAATTTGACGGCGCTCACCGTCATCCAGCAGAGATCCAATCGCCTCGCCGATGCGATCGTGATAAACCTCAACGCCATACTGCTTGCCCCCGCTGCGGATGAATTGCGCCGCGCGTAACGGAGTCAGGAACTGAAGCGGATCACCAGATACGCCTGAGGCATTAAGCGCGACAGCCTCATCAACCGGGCGGCGGGCGACCGCAAGGACATTCAGCAATTGTCGCGCTCCGGGCGGCAGTTGCTTCATGCGTTCTTCCAGCATCGTCGTCAACGAGATTCCCGCTGTGGCTGCGCGCTCGTTCATCATTCCATAGTGCGTTAATTGCTCGAGCAGAAACGGACTGCCCGCTGCTTCATGGACAATCGAGTCGATGAATGGCTCGCCGGAAACATCCGCCGCCGCAAAGAGCGAGCGCGTCAATTCTCTCGCTTCGCCGCCGGCCAATGGTCCAATGAACAGCTCACGACAGTTTTCGCTGCCCGCTTGTAAGAGAAGTTGTTTGAGAAAAGGTTTCTCGTCGATGTCTTCGGTGCGAAAGCCGGCGACGAGCAACAGCGGCGGCGCATCGGGTGGCCTGAGCAATTCTTCCAGCAGGAAAGTGCTGTCGGCGTCAGCCCATTGCAAGTCGTCGATATAGAGGACCAGCGGTTGGCGACTGGCGATGTTTACGAGCAACTCGCGCAGCGCGTCAAACGCCTGGCGCCGCAGCGTGAACAGATCGATAGTCTCAGGTTGAGCAGAGCGAGCATCGAAGATCGAATCAACCTGAAGCATCACCGGAAAAACTCGCGCGAGCGCGGCCCGGTTTCGCGGCATCAGGCTTTCCGCTTTTGCTCGTCGCAGCGAAGCGAGGTGCTTGCTCAAACTGTCGACCACGCCATCCAGCGCCTTGTATGGAACCGACTCTCGCTCATAACAACGACCTTGCAGGATGATCGCGTTGCGGGTTTTCTCTTTAAGTTGTTCCAGAAAGATGCGCACCAGCGTCGATTTGCCCATACCGGAAATCCCGTGGACGTAAACCACGACAGTTTGGCCTTCGCGAGTTGCGCGAAAGGCATCATGCAATTCGGCGATCTGCCGCTCGCGGCCAATAAACGACCCTGCGCTTATCGACGGCAGCGTGGTTGCGGACGAACGGGGGATCCCCAACGCTCGCATGATTTCCCGGCCCGCCGGTCGGGTGTCCGCGTCCCGCCGCAACAACCTCATACAAAAATCGTTAAGGTCGCGCGGTACCTGCGGATTAATCTCTCGCGGCTGAATTGGATCGCGCGTTTGCTTGCGCAGCATCACCTCAAAAAATTTTCCGCGGAAAGGCAGCCGGCCCGTCAACGCCTGGTACAAAATGACGCCCACGCTATACCAATCACTCGCCTTCGAGATTGCGGTTTGCGCCCCCTGCTCAGGTGACATGTAGTCAGGAGTTCCGGCGAGCAACGTTTCGTGAAGTTCAGGATTAATGTCTTCCACCAGACCGAAATCGAGGATGACGACGCGCCCGTCATCAGTCACGAGCACGTTCGATGGCTTGATGTCGCGATGGAGCTTGCCCATCTCATGCAGGCGATTCACTCCTTCGGCAAGCTGGCGCAGTGCAGATCGCAAGCGAGCTTCGTCTAATAGATAATTTGCGGCGGCAAACGACTCATCGTCCGGTTCGAGCGGCCGCTCCATTTCTTCAAATGAAAAGCTCGAGCTGTCAAAAATCTCGGTATCGGCTTCCAACTCAGCGGACTTGATTGAATGCTCGCGCGGTACCGGTAGAGTATTATCGACGTCAGTCGCAGGTGAGCCCAACGTGTCCGGCCGTACGTAATTGATAAAGGTGACGCCGTTTACCAGTTCCATGGTAAAGAACCAGTCATCGCCGTCAGACATCAATTCGTACAGAGTTACGAGATTGGGATGGAAAACATCGGCGAGCGAGCGAAACTCGCGTTTGAAGCGATAGATGTGCGCGGCTTCGGCCCGCGTCAAAGTTTTCAGCGCCACGACCTTGTCCATCTTGCGATCGTGCGCTTCGTAAACGACGCCCATGCCTCCCGTACCCAGACGTCGAAGCAAGGTGAATCGTTCAGTACCGACGAATTCTCTGGCGGGCTTTACCACGTGGGGACCTCTGATGCTGGAGCGACAACGTGAACCTTATTGACAGATGCGTAATTGTGCCTTACATGAATTGAGCAATCAAATGTTAGAGATTCAGGTGGCACGCGCGTCTTGCGCGTGATTCACGGGCCGTCGCGCCCGTGCCACTTTAGGTCGTGGAAGGAGTACGATGGACTGGCGTGTGTTGCTGACAACGTTCGGCGTAATTTTTTTGGCTGAGATGGGTGACAAGACTCAGATCGCCGCGATGACGATGGCCGCCCAGCAGAAGCGGCCCTGGGCAGTTTTTATCGGCGCTTCACTGGCCCTGGTCGCAGTTTCGGCGATCGGAGTAATCGTGGGGAGTGTGCTCAGCCAGTATCTGCCGCTCGATTGGATCAAGCGCGTGGCCGGCGCGGCGTTTGTCATCATTGGAGTATTGATCTTGATCGGAAAGTTCTAATTGGACATTGATAGATTCAAGTTTCTAGTGCAACTTTGAGAGAGTGCCTTCGCTCCAGCGGAGCGAGATGTTTATAGCACCAGCAGCCCTTATTAATCCTCGCTCCGTTAGGAGCGAAACATGTGGTGAGTTGGCGAACCAACCAAAACATTGCGCTCCTCCGGAGCGCGGGACAAATGGGGGAAGCATTGCACTATAAACATCTCGCTCCTCTGGAGCGAAAACAGTTAACTGTGTTGCACTTCGAAGTTGAATCTGCGAATGATAAATGTCAAATGACAAATGGAAAATGATCTTTTGAAGTCCAGTTAATGGACGCTCAAGCCAATGCCACAGACACGACACGTTGAAAGACATTTCACTGCCGGCGAAACCGTCCGCGACATCGTGATTGGCATGTCCGACGGTTTGACGGTTCCGTTTGCGCTCGCGGCGGGATTGACCGGAGCCATCGACAGTGTCGGCATCATCGTGACGGCAGGTCTCGCTGAGATCGCCGCCGGGTCGATCGCGATGGGACTCGGCGGTTATCTCGCGGCCAAGAGTGACGCCGAACATTACGCAAAGGAACATGAACGAGAGCACCGGGAAGTAAAAGAGATTCCTGAAGAAGAAATGCGTGAAGTGGCCCAGGTGTTTCATTCTTACGGCCTGAGCGCTGCGCAGAGCGCCCCGATCGTCGAAGCGCTCTCCAGGCATCCGAAGAAGTGGGTTGATTTCATGATGCGCTTCGAACTCGGTTTGGAAAAACCTGATCCGAAACGAGCGTTCATTAGCGCGCTGACGATTGCGCTTTCATACATAGCGGGCGGCTTGATTCCGCTGGCTCCTTACATTGCCGCCGCGTACTTACATCGCATCAGCGTCCCGACAGCGCTGTTGATCTCCGTCGGCCTGACGGTGCTGGCGTTACTGGTTTTCGGATTCATCAAAGGACGCTACACCGGAACGCGGCCATTGCGCAGCGCTTTGCAGACGGCGCTGATCGGAAGCCTGGCGGCCGGCGCTGCGTTTTTGATTGCCAGAGCGATTTCGTGAGCCAAGTGAATCCGCAGATTACACGGATTGGACAGATCATCGGTGAGACAGGGTAATCTGCGGATAGATAGTGATTGAAGATGAACCTTCACGTCGGCACCAGCGGCTACAGTTACAAAGAGTGGAAGGGCAACTTCTATCCGGAAGACCTGCCGGCGAAAGAGATGTTGTCTTATTACTCGCGCCGTCTGCCTGCCGTCGAAATCAACAACACGTTCTACCGTCTGCCACAAGCCTCGATGATCGAGAACTGGAAAGCGCAAGTGCCCGACGACTTTCGTTTTTCCATCAAAGCCACGCAACGCATCACTCACATCAAGAGATTGAACAACTGCGTGGAAGAGACGAAGTATTTGTTGGAGACCGCGGCGCTGCTCGAGCAAAGACTCGGCGTAGTTCTGTTTCAGCTGCCGCCGAACGCAAAGAAGGATGTCGATCGGTTGAAAGCTTTTTTGGAACTGCTCCCCGACGAAACGCGCGCGGCGTTCGAGTTTCGTCACGAATCATGGCTGGACGATGAGATTCGCGAAGTCTTGCGCGCTAAGGATTGCGCGCTGGTGGTTTCGGACACTGACGAGAAACCTTTGACTGAGATCATCAGCACGGCAGCATGGGGTTACCTGCGTCTGCGGCGAACGAATTATGAAGAAAAAGATCTCGTGGAATGGATGAAGCGGGTGCAGAGTGAAAAATGGAGCGACGCCTTCATCTTCTTCAAACATGAAGATGAAGGCACCGGCCCAAAGCTGGCGGCCCAGTTTCTGAAGCTGGCAGAACCGCCTGCCGTAGCGGGCGGTTAATCTCACGTCACTCGCACTGCGAAACGAAAGATCAACCCGCCCGCCACCGCAGGCGGTTCTGACTGGTTTCCTTACTTAATCTTGACGCCCGCGCCGACGCGAATGTTGTCTTGCCGCGTGCTATTGAAGAACGTCGGCAGATAATCAACCTGGATGGCGCGAATATCGATGTGCTCACCGGCGTGGACATCAAGTCCGCCGCCGAGCGCCAGGGCAAAGGCAGTGTCTGCCTTCTTCCGGTCTCCGAGCGTGTCGTCAAAACTCACGCGCATGTGCGTCACGCCGGCCATACCTTCAACGAAAGGCGTGAAGGTGCTACCGCGCCAGTTATATCGCGGACCGATCATCAAGTCGTATCGCTGAGCTCGCGCACCAAACGCGCGGCCAGTGCTGGTGTCGACATAACCGCCGTTGTTGTAGGTGGCGGTAAAGCTGGTCACGATGCCGATGTGCCGATTTAGGTTTTGATTGAACTCGGCATTGAAGCCGTTGTAGTTTTCGCGGCGGTCGTCCAAGGTAACCGACTTGCCGTTGAAAGTTGTGCGACCGTTCTTATCAAATGTATCGGCGTTGTTGTTCGCTCGCTCGTACGCATAGCCTACGTAAAACTCATAGTGCGAATAGTCGTTGCTTTGAGCGAATGCCGCGGGGGCGCAAACCAGCGCCACTAGGAACAAGAGAAACAATCTGGTCATTTGAGGAAAAGCCTCCTTGTCAGTAACCGTTACTGCGAACTTAAGGTTTACGGTTACATTCATACTACGAATGCGGAAGAATTCCCAGATTTTTTGAGCGATTGTTCGTTTGATACTTCTTGAGGCCGCGGCGAAGTGCGTTGGTCTCTTCGAAATCGTAAAGCAGTATGGAGCGATTGACTAAAATCCTGTTAAGCAAACTGCTGGTTCTGTGTGTCAGTTTCACACTGGCGGCGCAGGCGCCGGAGGCGGTTAAGGAAGCGCAAAGACTCACCCGCGTCGCGCAGGTGGCCGAACAGCAAAACCGCTATGACGATGCGATCAGGGCTTATGAAACGATCGCCGTAATCGCCAAGAGTTCCCCCGCGATCGCGTCGGGCGCGCTGTTGAGCGCCGGCAACATCTACATGGGCTCCGGAAGATTCGAGAAGGCCGCCGCTTCTTTTCGTGGCGCCATCTCACTCGATGCCAGCTCAGCCGAAGCCCAGAACAGTCTGGGAGAGGCCCTGGGTGAATTAAAGCAATACCAGTTGGCTCTCAGAGCTTTTCAGCAGGCAGTTGCGCTGGACGGGGCGTACGTAAAGGCGCGTTACAACATGGGCGTGACTTACGATCGGTTGGGCCAGATGAAGTATGCCGAGTTCGTCTATCGGATTCTGATTCGCGACCATCCGGATTTTCCCCTGGCGTATGACAGCCTGGCGGTCACACTTTCAAAGTCCGGCCGCGCGCGCGAAGCAATTCCATTTCATCAACGAGCGATCAGCCTCAACCCAAAAGATCCTTCCTTTTATTTCAACTCTGCGATCAGTTATTTGATGCTGGGTGATGTGAAGAACGCGCAGGAACAGAAACTACAGCTTCAAGCCCTCGATCCCGCGATGGCGGAGCACCTGGCGGTGATGATTGCGAAGCGTCAGAAGTAGTAAGAACAGTCAGCCACAAAAAGGCACAAAAAGCACAAAAGAAAGGAGCCTTGTCAGCGCTTCTTTTTGTGCTTCTTGTGCCTTTTCGCGGCTTGTCTCTTAGGTGTTAGAAATTTCCCTGACAAGCTTCGTGACTGCAATCGCAATCAAGTTCGATTGTGTCGCCGGTACCTTCGCATGAAGCGCTACAGTACTTTCCGTCTTCTGCCGGCGGGCAGGTGCACGGCGGGTTTTTGCATTTTTTTTCGTCAGCCATTTTGTTGCTCTCCTATGACTTCCTTCTGGAAAAAATTGCCTGATTTAGTGGCGAGGCGAAGCTTAACACAATCGTGTCGTTGATTGGTAAGGGCGATTTGTCGAAACTCCCGTACCACCGATAAGATCGCCACGCAATTTTTCAATTCAGTTTATTGGGGGGACCGAAAGTGGATTCACAAAATGCCGCGACAAAGGAAATTCCGCCGCCGATTCAGATGCTTCAGATCATGTCAGGGTTTTGGATTTCGCGATGTGTCTATATTTTAGCGAAACTCGGGATCGCTGATCTAATTAAAGACCAGAGCAAAACGGTGGAGGAATTGGCAACCGCAACTGGCTCACATGGGCCATCGCTCTTCCGCGTGTTGCGCGCGGTCGCGGCCATCGGAATTATCTCTCAGGATGACCAGAATCGATTTGGCGCGACGCCGTTGTCAGACACGTTGCAATCCGATGTGCACGGATCGCTGCGCGCGTTCGCGATGACTGAGCTTGGCGAAGAACATTATCCGGCGTGGGGTGAGCTGCTTCACAGCGTGCGCACGGGCGGTATCGCTTTCGAAAAAGCATTCGGCCAACCGGTGTGGGAATTCTTCGCGAACCATCCGGACAATGCAAAGATTTTCAACGACGCAATGAGCGGTATGACCGCGCAAGCGACCGAAGCTCTGCATGCGGCTTACGATTTCGGGAATATCAGGAAAATCATGGACGTGGGCGGCGGACACGGCGGCTTGATTACTTCAATTTTGAAGAAGAGCTCAAACATGCGCGGCATCCTGTTCGATTCGCCACAAGTCATCGAAGGCGCGCAGGCGTCCGTCGAAGCAGCGGGTGTCGCGGACCGGTGCGAGTTGGTGGGCGGCGATTTCTTTCAATCGGTCCCATCGGGTGCGGACGCGATTATCTTGAAATGGATCATTCACGATTGGAACGATGAGCAATCCGTCGCGATTCGCAGAACTGTCATCGCGTGCTGCCGGACAAAGGCAAATTGATCCTCGTCGAAGCCGTGGTTCCGGCTACCAGCGAACCGCACTTCAGCAAGTTCATCGACCTGAACATGCTGGTAATGACCGGCGGTCGCGAACGAACTGAAGCCGAGTTTTGCAAGCTTTACGAAGACTCCGGTTTCAAACTAACGCGGGTCGTGCCGACGGAATCTCCTTTCAGCGCGATCGAGGGCGTAAAGATTTAGCTGATGAAGTATTGAGCTGCCGGGGCCAGAGGTGATCTGGCCCGGCAGGCTCGGCGAGATGAGGACTTTCGTTGGTGAGTCACTCGGGCGCGCCGCGTGATCTTAAAAGCTTGACGATGTCATCATGTTCAGCGTTGACTGTCATTGCGGTTTTTCCATCTTTAGTTTTCAGGGTCATGTCAGCGCCGGTGTTGAGAAGGATTCGCACATTCTCGACATCGTTCGCGTGCATTAGCGCCGTCCATCCATCGCCATCCACCGCGTTCACGTCGGCTCCGGCATCGATCAGGATCTTAACCGCCCCTGGTTTTCCGTCTTCGGCAGCTCGCATGAGCACAGTCGTGCCATCGCCCTCTTTGGCGTTCGCGTTTGCTCCGGCGTCGATCAACATTTTGACGACGCTCGGGTCATCTGTCTGCGCTGCCTGCATCAACACCGGGTTAAGCTGTTCCTCTTTCATGTTGAAGGTGCCACCCGCATCGATCAGTGCTTTTAGATTTTGACCTTTTCCCGCGCGAGCTGCGCCAGTCAGAGCGCTTTCGCCATCCTCGTTTTTGGCCGTGACATCAACGCCGGCGGCCACCAGCAGCTTGATGATCTGCGGATCGTTATTCTCCGCCGCGTGCATCAGCACTGTATTCCCGTCATCGTCTTTTGCATCCGTTCTGGCTCCGGCTTCGATGAGTTCCTTCACCACGGTAAAGGGAGATGCGGCGATCACACTCATGAGCACCGTGACGCCCGACTCGTCATGAGCATTGACATCGGCGCCCGCGCGAACCAAATCGTGAAGCAGATCGGGCGTGGCGCCTTCGCCGAGATACATCAACGGGGTACGGCCATAGCTGCCGGTGCTGTTGACGCTGGCTCCCGCTGACAACAGGACGCTTACCATTTCTCGATTGTGATTTTCGATCGCGTACGACAACGCATTCATATTTGTGTACTTGTCCCGCGCATTGACGTCTGGTGTGACCGGAATCAGCTCTTTCACTGCGTTAAGATCGTCCTTGAAAGCTGCCTTGGCCAGAGGATCCGCAGGGTCGCGTATTGCGACTGCTCCACTAGTCACGCTGACCACGTCGGAACTTTCTGCCCTGACTTCCACTTCAGCCGTGATCGCGTGAATCGTCAAATTAAGATCGACCGTCTGGTCCGAGGCCGCGGACAGATCCAGGTTCTTCATTTCTATTACTGAAAAGCCTGGAGCATCGACTGCTAAGTTGTAGGAACCCGCTTCCAGCAAGGAAAACTTGTAAGCGCCGTCGTCCTGCGTTACGTAAACAAACACGGTGTTCGCTTTTTTATTCATCAGCGTAACAGTGGCTCCCGAGACAACCGCGCCATTGGGATCTTTCACCACGCCGGAAATGCTTGCTCCTTCGTTCGGCGCGGTGACGGACGCCGTCGTTTGAGTTTGTCGAACCGCGTTTGGGTTCGCGTCAGATCGTGTCTGAGCTGCGGCACTGGCCAGGCTCAGGGTTGCTGAAAAGGCGCCCGCCGCGATCCGCGTCACTCGCCGGCTGATGTGATGCAGTCGTTGCGGAATCTCTTTGGTGAGAATGTCTCCGTTAGCTCGCTGCACATACCGAACGCATAACCGGCCGCGCGAGCGCGCGACCAAACGCATCGCCGCAGGTCGCGTCATGCTGGAGAGATCGGTGACGTGCAGATTGCAGTGTTCGCAGAAGCGCACTTGATCGTTTCCGATCATTTCGTCCCAATCGGCATCGCACGGTGCAGGAATTGTAATTCGATCGAAAGAACGGACAGACTTCGGCATGGCTAGGGCTCCTTTCAAACGGCTGATTTTGATCGGAGAACCTGGGGAGAAGCTCTGTGTTTTAACGCATAGTTAGACCACCCGCCGGAATTAATGTTCCCGGCACTCTGCTTGCACTAACACTTTGAAGAGCCTGAGGAGTTGCTCGAGATAATGCCCTGGTCGAACTTCGAATCTCGAGGCCTGGAGAGCCGCGTCGGATTATCGCTAGGATGCGCGAGCATTCCCAGACGGTTGGCAGGCTCCAGATAAAAATTTGCACCGCGATCCAAAGCATTGCACTTTGAGTCTCAACGGCACTTACAGCGGGGGAAATATTTATGGATATAAAGATGGTCATTGATTTGAGAATCTTAGTTTTGGCGTTGCTCACCGCCGGCAGCATTCTTTTGTTCGCAGAGAAAGCGGCCGCTCAGAACGTTGCGGCAAACGAAACATATAGTCGCGCGCGGACGACGACTTTCCGTCGCGTCTTTGTTCGTTCGAAATCACTGCTGGTGCGCGGGGCTGTGGTCGAAGAGAAACTGCTGAAAAATACAGAGTTCAGGCAACTCGGTCTTAGCATCACGCGCGACGCGTCCGACGCCGATATCATTCTTGAATTGCGTCACGATCTCTTGACGATGTATGTGTTCACTGTGGTTGAGGTGAAGACGCAGACGGTTATCGCGGGCGGAAAACTCAGTTCGCTCGGAGGAACCGTGGCCGACAAGGTGGCAAAGCGTTTTGTAAAAGCGATAAGTGGAACAAACCAACCGTGAGTTTCGATTGATTGAGACTCAGTGTTGTCAGTCCGCGGAGCGGACGTCGGCATAAAGCCTGGGGCGCAAGCCCCAGGTCACGTAGCAGAATGTCAATTGAACCCGCGAAGCGGGTGATAGCCCTAGCGCTTAATATTCGTCCAGTTGATTCGGCTGCCGCCCACTTCGCGGGCTTTGATCGCTTTTCCTGACGCGATCCTGGGGCTTACGCCCCAGGCTTTATGCTGACGTCCGCTCCGCGGACTCTCAACGCTCGGTGACCGACTCAGCAGCAACAGCCAGCGCGTCATCGATAGCGCTGATCTTCTTCCCACCGCCCTGGGCCATGTCGGCTTTGCCTCCGCCACGACCTTCGATCGTTTCGCAGGCTTTGCGCATGAGCGCGTTCATATCGCCCGGCGCCTCGGGTGAACGCGCAAAAACCAGACGTGCTGTGTCGCCGTCGCGCGAGCCTAATAGCGCGACGACATTCGCGTGAGCAATCAACGCTAGCGCGAGATGTTTCAGCGAATCGGCATCGCGATCATCGAAGACGCGCGCGATGACAATTGATGGCGGGCGGTAGCCCGTCTCTAGACCAGCGGATTTGAGAAGTGCTTCCGCTTCAACGCGGCAAGCGATCTGATCGAGTTCGCGCACGCGTCGTACGAGCTTTTTGTTCTCTTCAATCAATCGCGCAACCAACGCCGGCGAGTCGTCTCGGCCTGCGCTGAATGCCGCCGCCACTTCCGCAGCCGTGCGATTCGCCTTTTGATAATCGTTAAGGACGCGCCCGCCGGCCATGAATTGAATGCGCGTCAAACCTTTCGCACGCTCCCAGCCGCGAACAGCGATAATGCCCACTTCGCCGGTTGCCTGCGCGTGCGTGCCGCCGCAGGGCGTCAAATCAAAGTCATCGATTTCGATCACGCGCAGTTCGCCTGTGCGCGCAGGCTCTTTGCGCAGAGGCAGCGCCGATGCTTCCTCCGCAGTCACACTGTGAATAGTAATCGAGCGGTCTTGCCAAATTGTTTGATTGGCAATTGCGACCGCCTGGTCAATCTTTTTATCTGTTGGATCATCAAGCGCCACATCAATCTCGCATTCATGCTCGAGCATGCGAAAGCTGCGCGTGGGCGCGTCGAACAACTTCACGAACGCTGCTGAGAGAATGTGTTGGCCGGTGTGCTGTTGCAGGTGATCCAGCCGGCGCCGTGAATCGATCCGTCCATGCACCATTTCACCGACCTCAGGTGTCGGACCCTGGATGACGTGGAGGACACCCGCATCTTCCATGTCGATGCAATCAACGACGCGCGCTTCGCCGAGCATGCCCGTGTCGTTTGGCTGTCCGCCGCCGGTCGGATAGAACGCAGTGCGATCCAACATCACCGCGATCGCACCATCGTCTCGCTCGCTTAAGTCAGTAACCCGCGCGTCAAATTCAAGCAGGCGCGAATCGTGATAATAGAGTCGTTCAGTTGCGCTCATTCGGGCCGATGTTATCAAATGCCGTTGCGCGGTTACAGAACCGCGAGCGGTAGCGAGCGGATCACAGACTCAACTTTGCAGAAAGTTGGACCTTTCTGTCCTATGAACCGAATCAAATTCCTATTGGCCCGTGTTTCAGCAATAGCATTACTGCTGTTTTCGATCAGCATCGTTTGTCTCGCGCAGGAGCAACCTCTTCACATCAAGTATTGGTTGGCGATGTCGCACCCGGTTTCCCATCTTTTTGAAGTCACGATTGAAGTCGAATTACCTTCAGATCCAACGTTACAGTCGCTGGATTTTCAAATGCCAAAGTGGTCGCCGGGACGCTATGCAGTCTTCGACTTCGCGAAAAACGTGCAGGAGGTTAAAGCCCGTGAGGCATGCCCCGCGGGTCTCGATTGCACCATGCCTGACGCTCAGGTAACTCGAGTCGACGATCAGACATGGCGCGTCAGCGTAGAGCGAAACAGACACGCCGGAACGTCCTTGATGTTCAGTTACAAAGTTTTTGGTAACGATCTGTCCGGGACTTTTTCACAGCTTGATTCGCGTCACGCGAACATCAATGGCGGCTGTGTCTTTATGTATCTGGTGAACCACAAACAGGATCCGGTCGGCCTTTCGATAAGCGCGCCGAGTGGCTGGCGGATCGTCAACGGCCGCACTGACAAGAAGGACCAGAATGAATTCCAGTTTCCGAATTGGGACGTGATGATCGATACGTCTACTGAGATTTCTCCTGATTGGACGCAGGACGATTTCACTCTCGATGGGAAAACCTATCACGTGGTTGTGCATTCAATGGGAAACGAAGGTGGCAAGCGTCCGGCGCTCGTGCGTGACATCGAAAAAATCGTGCGCGCGGAAACTTCGATGTGGGGGCCACCCGAGTTCGATTCGTATACGTTTCTGCTTCACTTTGCCAACGATGCCCACTCGAACGACGGCATGGAACACCTGACGTCGACTGAGATCATTGAACCGGGCGCGCTCGGTGACGCCGGTACTTATGAAGAGACGCTCGATGCGGTCGCGCATGAATTCTTTCACGTGTGGAACGTCAAGCGGCTGCGGCCGGTTGAGCTCGGGCCGTGGGATTTCACGCGTCCGGCGAACACCCGTGGCCTTTGGATCGCGGAAGGAATCACCAACTATTACGGTCATCTGATGCAGCGCCGCGCCGGCTTGTGGGATGACAGGAAATTCTGGCAGACGCTTATCGAACAAATAACCGAAATCGAGAGTGCTCCCGGCAGCAAATTGATGAGTGCGGAAGAATCTTCGCTATCGGCGCCATTCATCGATGACGCGCCGCAATCACAGCAAACGAACCTCGCCAACACTTCGATCAGCTATTACGCCAAGGGCGAATCGCTGGGCGTCGTGCTCGACCTGCTTATGCGCGGAAAGACGAACGGGAAAGCGTCACTGGATGAAGTGATGCGTCGGATGTACGACGAGATTTATTTGAAGAGTCCGAACGCCAGTTATTACCTGCGCGGGCGCGGCTACCGAAACGAAGATTTCGAAGCGTTGGTTTCGCAAGTTGCCGGAGCGGACATCAGCGATTTCTTCAAACGTTATGTGCGCGGAGTCGAGACCCCACCTTACGAGCAGGCATTCGCGCAAGTCGGACTGCGTTTCATTCGCGAAGCGCGTGCACCGGTAACGATCGGAATTACCGGTGACGAAAGCGAGAAAGTAAATTTCAAGATCGCCAGCGTCCGTCCAGATTCGCCTGCAGCTCAAGCGGGTCTGCAAGTTGATGATGTCATCACTTCGTTTGGCGGCAACAAATTCACTTCCGCGAATTTTCTGAAAGTGCTGGCCCGGTACAAACCCGGTGACAAAGTGCCGGTGACGCTGTTACGCGGCGGGCATTCGATTACGATCACAGTGACCCTGGCCCCGCCGCAGGTGTTTGATTATCGAATTGAAGAAGATCCTCAGGCGACTCCGCAAGCTAAGGCGTTGAGAGTTGGGTGGCTGAGTGGGAAGTAAAATTTGGAGTGCGCCGGCAGAGTAAAGCGACGAGGGCGCTTTCGTGTAGTTTCGTGGAAATCTTTGCGCTGACCACCGAACGACCGCGAAATCACACGAAGTAACGAATCCAAAGCGCCGTCGCCGCTTCGCTCTGCCGGCGCACTCCAAAGTTATCGCACCAGCCGCGATGCGATCACCTTTGCTGCCGTAGCACCCGCACCCACTGCGCCGGCGATGGTTGGCGCTAATGGATTTGCCACGTCACCAATCGCGAAGACGTTGGTGACGCTCGTCTCTTGTCGCGAACTAACAATTACAAAATCACGTTCGTCCAGATCCAATTGACCGCGAATCAAATCGGTATTCGGTTCGAAACCAATTCTGATCAGCACGCCCTGCACCGCCATCTGAAAAGGCTTAATTGCCTGCGCGCGTTCGATCTCAACTGCTTCCACATGATCGCTGCCGATGATGCGACGCACGATCGATTCTGGAAACACAGTGATGCAGTGATTGGTGTGCAGCTGTTCGGTGAATTCGCGGCGCGCGTGCATTTTCTTGCCGCGATGGACCAGCGTAACTGTGGGACAAACCTGCGCCAGCAGCAAAGCATTCTCAGCGGCCGCATCTCCGCTGCCGATTATGCAAACATCTTTGCCGGCCAATTGCTCACGATCGCGGGTTGCCGATTCAATGATGCCGCGACCGGTGAATTCAGTCTCTCCGGGAATGCCGAGCCGGCGGCGACGCAATCCGGTGGCAATAATGATTGCAATCGATTGCAGCTCCTCGCCGCTTTTCAGCCCAACGCGTTTCGCTTTTAGGTCAACGCGTTCGATCTCAACGTTGGTCCATAGGTCGAAATCGCTGTCTTCGGTTTGTTCAATGAAGCGTTCGCGTAGCTCGTCACCGTTCTTCGCATGAAGACCGAGATAGTTATCGATCGGATTGTGTACCAGAGAGAGTTGACCACCAACTCCTTCGCTCTGCTCGAGCACGAGCGTGTCGAGACCCAGCTCGTCACACCAACGTGCTGCGGAAAGACCGGCTGGACCGGCGCCTATGATTACAACGTCTTGCATGGTTTATTTAGCGCAGGCGAGCTTTTACCACAAAGACACAAAGACGCGAAACAAGCAAAAGGACTTCTAACAGCTTAGTGACTTTGTTCCTGGTGGTGGAATATTTTGAAACTCCCTATCCCAAGCGAACGGCTGGCGCTACTCATTTTGGATCTGGGGGCTGATAGAGATTCGGGATGCTCGCGATCGCGCCTGCCGGCAAAGGCCTCAGCTTCAGTTGCTCAGTGAGGAACTGAATCCGATCGCGACGCGCTTCAGCGTTGAGTGCGTGCGGCGCGTCGTAAAACTTCACTTGTTTAGGCTCGCTCACGATGGCGGCATGCCGACGCTCAAGCTCCGGCGGCATAGACTTTTCCTGATTAGAAAACTGAAGAAGAACCACGTGAGATACAAACTTTCCTTGATCGAGATACGCATATTTGGCTATGAGCGCATCAAGTTTCTCCGGGCCGACCTTCTGTCTAAACTCCTGAAAATCTTTGGTTTGCTGAGTAATCTCGTCGGACATCGAACCCGCCATCAACACAAAACACTTTAAGCGGCGATCGAGTCCGCTCAAGAGCGCGCCCACTCCGGCGTTATAGCTGTGGCCGACGAAAGCAATGCGCCTCGGATCGACGTCTCTGCGCGCGAGCAGCACGTCAACTCCCCGTCGCATGTCGATCACCTGTTGAAGAAAGTCAGTGGCAACACGCTCGTCCAAAGGATCCTTGCTTTCGATGTGACCGGGGCGCGCGACTGGTCCATCGGTTAATAGCGAAACTACTCCGGCTTGCGCGAGCACGATCGCTTCGTCGAGAAACTGTCGGCGATTGCGCATCGAAGAATTGTCCCAATACCAGTGACCCCAGATGATCGCCGCGAACGGGCCCCTGCCCTTCGGCACGACGAGGTAGGCGGGTACCACACCACCTTTCGGACTATCGTAAGTGACGTCATAGACAGTCGCGGTTGCGCGTCGTTGCACACCGATCTGTTTGAGGTTGAGCGGCGCTTTTTGATCGTAGTCGAAGTGACGAACGAGATCGGGATCCTGCGCGGATGAAGCATTAAGGTTGATCGCAAGAAAGCCAATCGCAAATAGAAATTGCAGCGCACGAAGGGACCTCATCACAGCACCTCGATTCGGTTGAATGCGATTGACAATATCACATCGCAGTGCGACGCTGAATCGATCCACAAATCAATCCGCGAAGGGAGGTACACGATGCGTCTGACTGAGATGGTTTCGTGCTCTGGTTGAGCGGCCAAGCTCGCGCCTGGCGTCCTCGCTCAAGTGTTGAGCGGGCTTGAGAGACAACCTTACGATCCGAATCTGCTGGTCGGCTTCGACAAAGCGGATGACGCCGGAGTGTATCGCCTGCGCGACGATCTCGCCTTGGTGCAGACGCTCGATTTCTTCACGCCGATTGTCGACGATCCGTTTGTCTATGGTCAGATCGCGGCGCTGAATTCAATCAACGACGTGTGGGCCATGGGGGGCACGCCGGTGACGGCGATGGCGATCACGTGCTTTCCAAAAAAAGGCGTTGACTTTTCGATTCTGCAAGAGATTATGCGCGGTGGTTTGTCCGTGCTGACTGAAAACAAAGTCGTGCTGGTCGGCGGTCACAGCGTCGATAACGAACAGATCATGTTTGGTTATTCCGTCACCGGGGTGATCGATCCAAATCATGTAGCGACGAATGCCGGAGCCCGGCCGGGTGATGTGATCATTCTGACGAAACCAATCGGAACCGGCGTGATCTCAACTGGAATTAAGAAAGCAAAAGCTTCGCCCGAAATTGTCGCTGAGTCGATCGCGACGATGCTGACGCCGGGCAAGCACGCGGCCGAGGCGATCGCGAAATTCGATATTAAGGGCGCAACCGACGTCACGGGATTTTCGCTGCTGGGTCACGCGTGGGAGATGGCCTGCGCCAGTAATGTGACAATCGAGATCGATTCAGCGCGCGTCCCTTTAATTAATGGCGCACTGGATTTGGCGGTCGCAGGAATGCTGACGGGAGCGGACAAAACCAATCGCGAATACGTCGGCGATGATGTTTCGATTGATGAAGGCATCGATCCGAATTTGGTGAAGCTCCTTTACGATCCGCAGACGGCGGGCGGATTGTTATTGGCGATTTCAGAAGAGAAGGCGAATGATTTGTTGAGTGAGTTGCGACGGAATTATTTACGGGCTGAGATTATTGGGAGAGTGATGCAGCGCGCCGGCAGAACAATTGCGGTCAAGTGAGCAAATGGATTTTGAAATCCTCAGCGAGATTACGGAAATCACAAAGATCGCCGTAGGTTCCAGTATTCGCGACATAGCCAAGCTGCGAAGAAAATATGGCAGAGGACGCTGGCGAAAACTGAAAGGGGTCGCGACGATTCGACTGAGGAATGGACGCATTCGGGTCGCCGAATTACACTGGTACGAAGCTCACGGCATCGGACGTAAGGATATGAAACGAAAGCGATATTTGGACTAAAACTTATGAAGCAAGACAAGAACCCTGCGTTGAAGTTTGTAGTGTGCATCAACAATGACAACTACGCTGCGTCTCTGGAACTTCACAAGATCTATCGCGTTCTGCCGGACGCAGACGCCGCCGTGGATGGCGATCTGCGCGTGATTGACGAGAGCGGCGAAGACTACTTGTACTCGGCGGAAAGATTTGTTCCGATTGTTGTGCCGGAAGCTGTGCAAAAGTCGTTGTTGAAGGCAGCGTGAGCCAGGAATGCAATGAGCGACAACTTCGAGAGCTCCCTCATTAATCTCGGCGAACTATCGAAACCAGCTACATTTTCAGAATTAGACGCTGACACTACGGTAGCTGAAACAAAGTAGGTTACGTGAAAAATGGCTTCGACCACATCCAAGGTGGGTAGATCGATTGCCCAACCCTCAATCGCCGATCTCTACAAATCCGTGCGCGCGCGCACGCTTGAGATCGTCGCGCCGCTGGAGATCGAAGACTACGTTATTCAAACCGCGGAGTTCATGTCTCCACCGCGTTGGCACATCGGCCATACGTCATGGTTCTTCGAAACTGTTCTGCAGAAATTTCAGCCTGGCTATCGAACCTACTCAGACGATTTTCTCTTCTACTTCAATTCTTATTACGAAGGTTTTGGCGCGCGCATCGAACGGCCTAAGCGCGGCACGCGCTCGCGACCCACGGTCGCCGAAACTAAAAAATATCGGGCGCACATCGATGAGCAGATGTCGCGATTCATCGAAGATGTTTCGTCGCGCGACGATGCGAACGAAATTTTGAAGATAGTCAGGCTCGGCCTTGAACACGAAATGCAGCATCAGGAACTGCTGGTTTACGACATCAAGCACTTGCTCTGTGATCAGTTTGACGCGCCGATGAAAGCCGCGCCGCGATCGGTTGAGAACGTGAGCGGCATGGTTGAGATTGAAGGGGGATTGTTTGACCTTGGATACGGTGGCATGGGCGTCCCGCCCATGCCTCACGCGCAGGATGCGCGTGCCACGTTTGCGTGGGACAACGAGAAGCCGCAGCACAAGGTTTGGCTCGAAGATTTCTCGATCGATCGGGCTCCGGTAAGTAACGGCGAGTATCTCGAATTCATCAATAACGGTGGCTATAAAGATTTTCGTTGGTGGTATTCAGCCGGTTGGGAAAAGGTGAACACGGAACATTGGCAGGCGCCGCTCTATTGGGAGCAGCATGACAGCGAATGGATGATTCGCGATTTCGCGGGATTGCATCGTGCCGTCGACAAAGCGAACGAACCGGTTTACCACGTCAGTTTTCTCGAAGCGTCGGCCTACGCAAAATGGTCGGGGAAGCGTCTGCCGACTGAAGCCGAGTGGGAAAAGGCCGCGACGTTCTCCTCTTCGGTAAATTCAAAACAAGATTTTCCCTGGGGCGATGCAGAGCCTGACGAATCAAGAGGAAATCTTTTCGAGAATGGTCTGTGGAGTGTCGCGCCTACGGGAGCCTTTCCCGAAGGACAAACTGCCCGAGGGTTGCATCAAATGATTGGCGATGTCTGGGAATGGACCACTTCGGATTATGTTCCTTATCCCGGCTTCAAATCAGAGTTTGATGAGTACAACGACAAGTGGTTCGTCGGCCAGAAAGTTTTGCGCGGCGGATCGTTCGCGACTCCACGCATTCACATTCGATCTACTTATAGAAACTTTTTTCATCCCGAAGAGCGTTGGATGATCGCGGGGTTTCGGTGCGCGAAGTAACGCAAACTGTTAGTTTGCGCGACTGGAGCGCAACCGTCCCGGTTGCAAGCGATCGAGTGATTAAACTCGCAAACGAGGACGCTTGCGCTCCAGTCACACTTACAAACTAACCAGCAGCTGCTGGCTCTCTTCGTCCCAACGCCATGCTGACTCTTTACCTCGCAAGTGAATTCCGCCCAGCCATCTATCGATGCCGTTGGTGATGACAAAGTCCTGCTCGCCGGCCAGCACAGCCTTGCCGTAATCAGTTATTTCAAATGAAGAGAGCAGAATCTGCGCCGCATCCATTGACCAGTCGTGTCCGTTGTTTTGCTTCAACAGAGGTTTTGGCGCCAGCGCCAACCGCCGCATTGCCACATATAACTGCGCATCACCGTACCCGTACCCGCTCTCGCGTCGAACGAACGCGGGGAACAACGCTCTGAATTCACCATATCCCGCCGGGATTAACTTGAGCGCGGCATTTTCCACGCTACCAAGTCCGTTGCGCGTGGACGGAAACCTCTGCAAATGTTTCGACAACGCCTCTTTCAAGAACGGCATTGCGGACATTTCAGATTTCAGCAGCGCGATGAGTGCGAGCGCATCCGGCGCGCAATAAGCGGCCCAGGCTTTCGAACCGAGTTCCAGTTGCGCCGCAGTGATTTCATGCCGCCCGGGAAACAGTGAGAGCAACTGTTCTTCGTTCAACTGGCCCAGGCCGTGAAAGATCTGTACGCCGGGAAATTCGTCGATGCAGATCAGGGTCAGCTTGGTTTCGCCGAGGTCGCGACCGGCAAACCAGTGCAGCAGATAAATCAACTGGACCTGGCAAAACAGATCATGCTCGAACCAAAGCACTACTTCGTCGTGGTCGGAAAAACTTGCCAGGGCATCGTGCATTGACCGCAGTTCAGCTCTGCATTTTTCAACGGGTTGGTTGTAGGAATCGGCCAGGTGCCGCGC
>Ga0193729_1000233_pt1 | contig 28477 bp, 22 predicted proteins | sample U1c2metaG_FD_143036 | JGI IMG/M metagenome (GOLD analysis project Ga0193729, IMG submission 143036) | Soil microbial communities from a riparian zone of the East river system, Colorado, United States - U1c2 | ecosystem: Environmental > Terrestrial > Soil > Riparian zone | place: USA: East River...
GGCGGATATCCTTGGCTGTCTCGTAATCTCAGTCGAATTGGTCGATCCGCGCTTTTATCATCTCGACACCTGCTTTTGCCCGCTGCCGGACGGTTCCGCGTTTTGGTTTCCGTCCGCGTTCGATGAATACGGCCAGCGCGCAATTCGCGAACAAGTCACTGGATTGATCGACGTTTTGCCGGAAGAGGCGATGCACTTTTCATGCAATGCGGTCGTCATCGAGCGAGATATTGTCCTGCCCGAAGGCGCGCCGCGGCTCGTCGCGACGCTGCAAGACCGCGGCTACCGCTGCTACGAACTGCCGATGAGCGAATTCATCAAAGCCGGCGGCGCCTGCAAGTGCCTCACCATGTTTATGCCGCAACGAGAAAAATGCTAAGTGGTAGGGACGGACCACAGGGCCGTCCGTAAAGTTCCGGCGCTCAGCGATCGCGCCCTATCGACTCCCGCTTTGCGCGGAGTGCGCCCTCGATCTTGGCGAGCGGTAAGCAATTCATCACATCCGCTTTGGTCAGCCAGCCTTTACGCGCAATCCCGATTCCGAACCACAAATCTTGCAATCGCTCCGTGCGATGCGCGTCCGGGTTAATTACACATTTAACACCCTTTTGTTTCGCCAGTGGCCACCATCTCCAGTCGAGATCGAGGCGTTTCGAGGCAGCGTTGAGCTCGATCCATGTCCCCGTGCGCGCCGCCGCATCGAGGATTTTTGGAATATCAATTGGATAGGGATCTCGCTTCAGGAGCAACCGGCCAGTTGGATGCGCCAACATCGTAACGACCGGATTCTCCATGGCCCGGATGAGGCGGCGGGTCATTTCAACTTCACTTAAATTGAATACGGAATGAACGGACGCAACGACGTAATCGAGCTCTGCCAGGACTTCGTCCGGAAAATCAAGCGAACCGTCGCGCAGAATGTCGCATTCCACACCTGCAAAAAGGCGGAAGCCGCGCAGCTTGTTATTCAACGCCCGAATGCTGGCGATTTGGAAGCGCAACTTCGCTTCGTCCAGTCCATGTGCCTGGATCGAGCTTCGGCTATGGTCTGCGATCCCGAGGTACTCGAGTCCCAGCTCCTGTGCAGCTTCCGCCATCTCCTCGATGGAGTTGTGCCCATCGCTTGCGGTCGTGTGACAATGAAATGTGCCGCGGAGGTTTTCCTTCTCAATGAGTTTTGGCAGCGAATGGTTCTCAGCGGCTTCGAATTCACCCCAATTCTCCCGTAACTCCGGCGGAATAAAATCAAGATCGACTGCGCGATAGACGCCGGCTTCATCGTGGACGTTTGGAATTTTCTTTATCGGCCTTTTCTTTTTCGCTTTCGAATCCACCGGAAGCGGAGCGAGCCTATATTCGTTAAGCGTCCAGCCTCGTTGGAGCGCCCGGCTGCGTAATTCGATGTTGTGTTCCTTGTTTCCGGTGAAATAAGCGAGCGCGAAAGGATGTTCCGTCGTGCTCACCACTCGCAGGTCGCACTGCACTCCCGATCGCAGTCGCACGCTCGATTTGGTGGGCCCCTGCGCGATAATCGATTCCACGAGCGGATGGGAAACGAACAATTTTGTAATGTCCCCGGGGTTCTTTGTCGCCACCAACAGATCCAAATCATGTACGATTTCTTTTCTCCGCCGATAACTTCCAGCCAGATCGACCTGCACAGTGCTGCTATGTGCCGCCAGATCGGACCGCAATGTTTCCGCTTCTGCTGCGATCTGCCCGAATTGAAATGAACCGGCGTGCGCGGCGCGTTTTGCAATGATGTCACATAGCTTTTGCTGGGTCGTTTCGCCAAAACCGGGCAATTCAGCGACACGCCCGGTTTCGCAGGCTTTTTGCAGCTGCTCGATCGAACTGATCTGAAGCTTGTCGTGGAGAGCCTTGATCTTCTTGGCGCCAAGCCCGGGCAATGAGAACAATTCGAGAACTCCGGACGGAAATTCTGCGCTCAATTCCTCCAGATATTTCAGCGATCCAGTCGCCGCGAATTCCTTGATCTTGAGAGCGATGCTCTTCCCGATTCCTGGAATTTTCGAAAGCGCTTCTTCATCCTGAAAATTGGTGACATTCCCGCCAAATGTTTCGATCGCCCGCGCGGCATTCGTGTAAGCCCGGATTTTGAAAGGGTTTTCGTTCTTCAATTCGAGCAGCGTCGCGATTTGCTCCAGCACGCCAGCGATTTCCTCTTTCGTCATCAACAAGACCGTTAACCGAGATTGCTTCGTCGTCGATAGTTAAGCGGGTACATCGTCTCCACTAAGAGGCACGGCGCGAGCAGGACGTGCCCTGACTAAAAGATGAAGACGCTTAAACCAAAGCAGCCCGTCTCAGGGCGCGACTAAGCTCCACCCGACCGGAAAAGTCGGACCGTACGCGGCACTGACGTAAACGTTGTTGTTGAGATACCAGATCGCTGTCTGACGACTGGCGGGATTGTAAAGCAGATAATCCGGATGCCCGTCACTGTTAAAGTCGGCCGTAGCCACTAAGGCCCACCCACTGGGAATGGTCGGCCCATAAGCGGCTCCGACCAACGTTCGTCCTGATAGATACCAGATCGCTGTTTGGTGATTACTGGTATTGAACAACAAATAATCTCTATGGCTGTCGCGATTAAAATCTGCTACCCCTACCAGGCTCCAGTTCACCGGAAGCGTCGGCCCGAAGCCGCCGCTAGCGTAAACGTTGTTGTTCAGATACCAGATCGCTGTCTGGCGCGTGCTTGCACCATAAAGTACATAGTCCGGGTAGCCATTACCGTTAAAGTCGGCTGTAGCCACCAATTCCCAGCCTCCGGGAAGCGTTGGCCCGTACGCGCTCGCGATGCGCGTTGGCCCTGACATATACCAAATCGCTGTTTGATCGGTAGTCGCGTTGAACAGTGCGTAATCCGGATGCACGTCGCGATTGAAATCCGCCACACCGTCCAGGACCCAGCCAGCTGTAATGCTTGGACCTAAAGCGCCACCCTGATAAATGTTGTTGTTCAGATACCAAATCGCTGTTTGATGCGTGCTGGGATTACGGAGCACATAGTCCGGGTGGCCGTCGCTGTTAAAGTCGGCCACTGCAGCCTTGGCGGTAGTCACCAAGTCATAACCGATAACGTCGAGGTTGATGCCTTCCGGTGATGTCGCCGCGACGTCCGAAGATTGACCTCGGCAGCCAGTGGCATTCTGCACGTATGGATGCGCTTGCGGGCACGCGGCGCTCAACCAATCGCCCAAATCCATACTCGGGTTCTGATTGAAATTGACTATGTTTGTAAAGCCGCCGTTGATGGAGAAATAGCGCGTGCCAGTCGAACGGATGTTTCTAACGCCGGCAGATGACCAACTGAACAGGTCTTGCGTGCGGAGATTAGAGACGTCTGCATGCGATGCAAAAGCGATGACCTCGTCTGTTTCATGCTCGGTGGCATTTTGCGCGTCGAAGTTATTCGCACTGACAGGCCGGGTGAACTGAAATGGCGCGGAGGAATTAAGCGTAACGATCCCATCATACGGTCCGCCGTTCCCAACGGTGCCGTTTGCGAACATTGCCGGTGGCGTGTCTAACCCAACCGCTCGACCGTTTGGACCTTTCGGCTTGATAGTTCCGGATAGTGCAGTCCCTGGCAGACTGGCGTTTGCAATATTATCGTTGCTGGTCTTTGCGTCCGCTCTCAAGGCATTGATATAAATGTCCCACGGAATCCCGTAAATTACGGAGTCACTTTGCGAGAGAGTTCCCTGTGGCAGTGCAGTTCCGTCTGGCGCAGTCGTCGAGTAGCGATAAAGAATCTCAATCGTGATCGGATCGCTAAAGAGCGATTCGTAAATCGAGACGCCACGGTTGATCATCGCCTCAATAGCCGCCGCGTTTGGGTTGTTAGTGATAGAACTGTCGAACGTTGCGTGAATGATCATCCCGGCAGTCGCTACCGTTGTAACGCTCATTACATCCGAGTAACGGCCGGAGCCCCTCGCATTGTAAGCGCGCACCCGATAGTAGTAGGTGGTGCCGGGATTCAGACCAGTCACGACCCGCCCCGTCAGGTTACCCACGTCCAAATCGTGATAGCCATTCACGTAACTGCTAAATGAGTTATTTGTTGAAACATCCAACAGGTAGCCGATCGCGTCGCTCGCACTGTCCCAACTCGCCATAAAGCTGGCGCGCGTCGGTGCCGGTATTTCAATCTCACCTTGTGCCGGCATTTCGGTGACGCTTGGAAACTCGGGCGCTGTTTGTGACTCGATCCGCGTTTCGTGCGTCGCGAAGCCTGCCTCAAATGCAGTCGATCTGGCGGCGGTGTTGTTTTGCCCCGGTGAACCGGTAGTCCCGACCGGCGCGGCCAGTCCCCACGCTGCGCCACAGGCAACAATAACCAATGCCCCTAATAAAAAACGACGCCGCATTGCCTCGCTATGAAAGGCGCGAGTTTAGATTGATAATTCTTACCGCACAAAGCAAAAATTCGCATTGTCGCAAGCTTTTCGAATCGAGCGGTGATTGCGCGGCTCAGATTTATCACATTTGCCCTCGCCGCTGGTAAAACTGGTAGCGTTGGATAATTGAGTCGACGTATTTCCGCGTTCCGGGAAAGTCGATGTTCTGCAGGAACTGCTTTACCGGGATGTTACTGCCGCCGCTTCCCCCGCTCCATCGCTCGACACGACTGGCGCCCGCGTTGTATTCGGCGAGCGCAAAGGGGGTGGGATCTGACTGCGCTTCCCAGCGCTCAACGGCGCGATGCAAATACCATGTGCCAGCCTCAAGATTCGTTTTCGGATCAAAAAGTTGCTCCACCTTGAAATTGTCGGTTTTATTTGCATGCGCCCATTCGTTAGCCGCTTTCTCGCTCACTTGCATGAGTCCGCGCTCTCCGTGGCTGCCATGTTTTCTTGGATCGAAGCGGCTCTCACGCCAGACGACTGCTTTCACCAGCATCGGATCAAGATGATGTTCGGCTGCGACGGCGCGAATAAGGCGATCGTACTGATGAAACCGTGCCGGGCTCATCCATTCGTAAAACGTGTAGACCGGATCGCCCGATCGCACGGCGAGATACGCGAAACCCGCGGCCAGCGCCAGCATTACGCACAGGACCAGTTTGAGCAGGAATCGTATCACGTCGGCATCAAATCTCGTGCTCCTGCAGTCCCGAGCAATTAAATTAACGCGATCTCCATGACGAAACCCAGCTACGTTCGCGTCATCATTGATCGGGCAATTCACCGCGAGCTCGACTATGCTGTGCCAGAAGGCTTGATGGACCGAGTGGGAGTCGGGTCTCGCGTGCGCGTGCCGTTTCGAGACAAATCGGCTCTTGCGACGGTTGTCGCTATCACAGAACAAAGCGAAGCGAAAGGCATCCGGACAATCGAAGCGGTCGTTGGCGAAGCGCCGATCTTGAGCGAACAATTGCTCGAGCTAGGCAGGTGGATCAGCGCCTATTATTGCTGCCCAATCGAAACAGTAATGCGCAGTTTATTGCCGCAAGTCATCCGGCGCGCGGAAATCGGATGGAAAAAGCAATTGTTCGTCCAGCCCGGGCGCAAGATCGCCAACGAAGAACTTGAGAAATTGCGAAGACGCGCGCCCCGACAGGCAGAACTTCTGGAGACGATCTTGCGATTGGAAGCTCCAACCCGCGCGTCGCAACTTCTGCGGCAAACCTCTCTCGACAACCAGACGCTTCGTGCGCTGCAGAAACGCGGCCTCGTGGAGTTGCGCGAAGAAGCAGTTGTGCGGGATCCACATGCTGATGAACAATTCATTGCGACCTCGAATCTCATTTTGAACCAAGAGCAAACGCACGCGCTTAAAGAGATCACACAAGCGCTCGATTCACCCGAAAAGTCGCGCCCGATTTTGCTTCACGGTGTGACCGGTTCCGGCAAGACCGAAATTTACCTGCAGGCGATTCGTGCCGCCCTTGAGCGCGAACGCACTGCAATTGTTCTCGTTCCTGAAATTTCGCTAACGCCGCAAACGGTTGAGCGTTTCAAAGGGCGCTTCGCCGACATGCAGGACGCGGTCGCGGTGTTGCACAGCCATTTATCCGAGGGCGAACGTCACGATGAATGGCATAAAATTCATTCCGGTCGGGCGCGTATCGTAATCGGCGCGCGGAGCGCGATCTTCGCACCGTTGAAAAACCTGGCGCTCATCGTCGTCGATGAAGAACACGAGACGACATATAAACAGGAAGAAGCTCCCCGATATCACGCGCGTGACGTGGCGATCGTGCGCGCGAAGATTGAGAAATGCGTCGTGGTCTTGGGAAGCGCTACGCCGTCACTCGAGAGTTATCACAACGCTGCAATTGGAAAATATCGGCTGGTTACACTGACTCAGCGGATAGATGAAAAGCAGATGCCGCTCATGCGCATTGTCGACCTTCGCCAAGAGCGGCGAAAAGGGAAGGCGGCAACCATCTTGTCAGAAAAATTGCGAGCCGCGATTGCCGATCGCATGGAGAAGCGAGAGCAGACAATCTTGTTTTTGAATCGGCGCGGTTTCTCCACTTCACTCCTATGCAGCAATTGTGGCGAAGCGCGTAACTGCCCGAATTGCAGTGTTGCACTCACCTTTCATCGGCATCCCGCAGTCGCTGGACGGTTGAGCTGTCATCTGTGTGGGCACACCGCCGCGGTGCCAAAGAAATGTCCAGCCTGCGGAAAAGACGCACTGATTTATGCAGGGTTCGGCACGGAGAAGGTCGAGGCAACCGTGTCACAAATTTTTCCGAAAGCTGTTGTGCGCCGAATGGATGCAGACTCAATGACGCGCAAGGAAGCATATCGTGAAACTTTGAGGAATTTCCGCACAGGAAACATCGACATCCTCGTCGGCACACAAATGATCGCGAAGGGTCTCCATTTTCCGAATGTGACGCTGGTCGGAATCATCAATGCAGATCTCGCACTGCATCTGCCGGATTTTCGCGCAGGGGAACGCACGTTTCAGCTTCTCACCCAGGTCGCCGGACGCGCCGGACGTGGAGAAACGTCCGGTGAAGTTTTTGTACAAACTTACACGCCGTTTAGTCCGTCGATTCAGTTTGCCCGCCACCACGATTTCGCCGGCTATTTTCAACAGGAACTCGAATTTCGTGAGCGCTGCGATTTTCCGCCATTCAAACATGCGATCCTGATCACGGTCCGCTCCGCACACGAAGGTCGTGCAAAATTATCCGCTGAAACTTTAAAGCGCCGGTTGAAGGAAGCGCTGCCAGAAGAATTCATCCTGGGTGACGCAACGCCTGCGCCGCTGGAAAAATTACAGGGCCAATTCCGCTTTCACATTTTGATCCGTGGCGAAGCCATCATGCGCTTGAGCCGACTTGTCCGCGAAACCATCGACAAATTGCCCTTCCCCGAAGACGTCACCGTCACTGTCGACGTCGATCCTTATCAGTTATTGTAATCTTCTCGGGGCGCACGCGCTTCGCGTGCTGGCGATCGCGCCCCCGTGGTCGCAAACTTTTCTGTTCTGCTGCTCGGAGAATACGTCTTCTCTGGTGAACGCAATCAAGACGTGCTTGCGGAAAACAGCTCGCCAAGTTCCACCCGCGCCCATTTGGCGAAACCTTGAGCGAAGAGTTTCGGATTAGTGGAATGCAATTTGAAACCGGGGATCAGACAACGGTGCGCGCGGTTCGTTTTGCCCAGCATCCGACGTTTGCGGCGACGACGCGCAATTTCAGCAAAACGGCGATTGTAAGTGCGCATAAACCGAAAAATCGGACCGATCCCCATGCCTGAAAATGGCGGAACCAGCAGAGCGTTCTCGCCGTACTTAAATGGCCGGGACGCTACGCCCAAATAGTAAAGGCAAAGATCGAAGATCAGAGCAATGCTCATTAGATCGAATTCGCCCATGTATTCGTATTTATCTTTGTAAACCGCCTCGAACCAGCAACGATGAGATATCGCGAAATCGCGATTGTGCCGCTCGACTAACGCACTCATCGCTTCGCCTCTTCGCTGCGCACCGATCAGCGCTGCCGCACGTGACGTCGTGAACGAAATCCAATCCATACCTGGGCTGTAAAATGGATCCATGAACGCGGCCGCATCGCCGACCAGAACAAAGCCGTCCCCGGCGAAAGTAGTGCTGTAATAAGCGAGATTTTTTCGCCAGTGCACGTCTTGCTCGTCAAATTGCGCATCAACCAGAATCTCGCGTGCGACCGGATGCTTCATCAGAAAAGCCTTGAGCCGTTCGCCGAGTTTTCCGCCGTCCTGGGGCCAATGAACAAGTCTTTGATCGAAAACCACGCCGACACTCACATCACCACCTTTCAGTGGAATCCACCAGCTCCACCAGCCGTCGCCAATCACATGATTGGTGGCAGTGTTACGCGTGGCGTAAACAGCGCGCGACCATGAGGGATATTTTTCGGCAAGCTCGCGGCTGTCCCAGTCCTTGACGCCTTTCCATCTCGACCACGCCGCCGCCGTAGGGTGTTCCGTGTTTGATTTCCACCAGCCTTCCTTGCGAGCGAGAATTGCAGCCACACCCGATGCATCAACAACCCAGCGCGACCGGACTGTCCTGGTGGCATCGCCGTCTCGAAACTGAACTATTTGCTCCTCTCCAGGCGACAGCTGCACATTGATTATCGTTGCAGGACGCAGAATCTTCGCGCCGGCAACCCCGGCGCGGCGCAGGACCTCTTCATCAAACGCGGCACGATCCAGTTGATACGACGGCACACGAACCTGATAAAGCGGGCCGAGCTCGCTCGCTTCGGCGAGCGTTTGTACGTCGCTGTTTGCAAACCAAAACCTCAACCCTTGCTTCGCGAGGTGCGATTCGTTGAGATATTGCGTCAGCCCCAGCACTCGCCCCATGAAATATGCGCTGACCTCGACGGTTGCTTCGCCGACGCGCCGCGGAAGTCTTGTCGATTTCTCCAGGATCAATATGCGGATTCCGGGATTTTGCCGCAACAGCAGCGTAGCCGTTGCTGCCCCGGAAAGCGCGCCTCCCATGATTACGACGTCATAAAAGTCCATATCATTGGATTGAGGCTCACGATGGGCTTCCATGTTACGAAGATAGTTTTCTTGGTCCGGCGTTATTGCGTCAAGTGCCCAATTGACCGCCAATCAAGTCGCATAATCTGTAAGAAGGCAATGTTGATCTTGTCCGATTCGGCCTCATTCCCTTAAAGTCCAGACTGCATAAGTCAGTCGATGAACAACGTACATCTTGCTGTTCAGTTTTTTATTCAGCTCGCCGTCATTCTCTTGTTCTGCCGGATCGTAGGAGCGATCGCTGGGCGACTCGGCCAGCCGCAAGTCGTGGCCGAGATGCTGGCCGGCGTGCTGCTCGGACCATCCCTGTTCGGTTTGCTCTTGCCGGACGCGCAACATTGGCTTTTCCCATGGGACACCGCTCAGAAAATGCGCGACACCCAGAGCTATTTATTCCCGGCGTCGCAACTGGGTCTCGCGCTTTACATGTTTGTGGTCGGAATGGAATTCCGGATCGACATCGTGCGTCGCAAATTGACAAGCTCGATCGCCGTGTCGGTGGCCGGAATGGTGACACCTTTCGTGTTGGGCGCCGGTCTGGCTCGGATTCTATTTGATCACACGGCGCTATTTCCAAAGACGACTTCACTCTCGGAGGCGATGCTTTTTCTTGGCGCATCCATGTGTATCACCGCCTTTCCCATGCTCGCGCGGATCATTCATTTCAAAAAACTTACCGGCACAACCATGGGGACAATAGCGTTGGGCGCCGGGGCAATTGACGATGCAACGGCATGGTGTCTGCTCGCGGTCGTACTCGCGAGCTTCGAGAAAAATTGGAGCCACGCCCTCGCCAACATCGCCGGTGGCGTTGCTTACGTGGCCGTGACGCTGCTAATCGTCCGACCGTTGCTGCTTCGTGCCAAAGTCTGGCTGGTAAAAAACGGAACGCTCACCGAAGCTGGGTTGGTCGTCGGCCTGGCACTCATGGCTCTGGGCGCGTGGTTCACCGATCTCATCGGTTTGCACGCGGTGTTCGGCGCATTCGTCATGGGTGCGGCGATGCCGCGCGGGGTTGTCGCGCGCGATATTATCGGCCGTGTTCAGCCGCTTACTGTCGCGTTACTGCTTCCGCTCTTTTTCACGTACTCGGGTTTGAATACAAAGATCGGCTTGCTCAATACGAGCTTCCTTTGGGCTATGTGCGGCGCGGTGTTAATCGCAGCTGTTATAGGCAAAGGCGTCGCCTGCTGGGTAGCTGCCCGCGCAACTGGCATTCCGAATCGCGAAGCGCTCGGCATCGGCACGCTAATGAATGCCCGCGGCTTGATGGAATTGATCATCATTAACATCGGGCTGCAGCGCGGCATTATATCAGAGGGACTTTTCGCCACGCTCGTAATCATGGCGGTTGTCACGACGCTCATGGCCTCGCCGCTCTTCGAACGGCTCGTGGGGAGCGGCACACAACAACCGCTTCCAGAGCCGGAGGCCGAAGAAGCAGGCGAACCCAAGTTTGGGCGCTAACCGTAACCGCCTTCACGCGTTCGTGGATGAAATTCGGGACAACGTCTTCCTATTGGGGATTCAAGGTCTTTGGCCACAGGGCGACCAGCAAGCTGCGTTGTTGCCTTGGCGGCCTATGGACGCCGCCAAAGATCAAGCGCCGTGCACAACAGGATCTTCGGACCGCGTTTTGGTCGGGTAACCCGCGTCTCGGTCGCGCCGGAAAGCGAGCCGAGTTATCTGAAAACGTTTCTGGATCGATACCATGCCGAAAAACACCTGATTCAGAAAGCGGGTCCACAAGCTCGCGTTCCACTTGCCCGCAAGCATGGTGACAACTGACCGAAAGATGAGCCTGGGTGGTCGCGGACTGAAAAACACGTCGCGGAACTGTGGTGTGTAGAATCCCACAACAAACCGGCGAAACGTTTGAAACCGCTTGCGCTGACGGCGAGAGAACGCCGCGAAGCTCGCGTCTGAGAAGTCATTTCTTGCCAGCGCACGATGGAGCTCGGCCGCGGCTTCAATCCCTGACTCCATGGCTATTGACACCCCGGTCGAGAATACGGGATCAAGAAATGATCCTGCGTCCCCGGCCAGGATCCAGCGATGACCGGCATACGCCGAAGCGCTATACGAAAAATCCTTCTCCACACGTACTGGCCACTCACGACGCGCCTCGCGCATTAAGGCGGCGACAATCGGCGTATCGGAGATTGCGCTGCTGAGGGTCTCTTCTGGCGAACCTTTCGCCAGTCTGCGGTAAAGGCCCTTCGGTAGAACTACCCCGACACTTATCAACTCTTTTGAAATTGGAATGAGCCAGAACCAGCCAGCGTCGCTGCGTGCGATCAGTCGGATGTCGTCAGGCCGCGGTCCTTCTAGTCGCGGTACGTTCGTGTAGTGGGAGAATATTGCTATATTGGCTAGCAGCGGTTCCTCGGTGCGCAGATTGAATTTTTGAGCAATTAGCCCCCGACGGCCCGTCGCATCGACGATCGCCCGCACGTGGAGACGCACTGGCGCAACATCGGGGCGTGACGCGACATCGAGGATCACAGCATCCGATGTAAACTCGCAGGCGGTCACGCGGTAGCCTTCTCGAACGTCGACGCCCACTTCGCGTGCTCGGTCCATGAGAATGCGATCGAATTCCTGGCGACACACCTGATACGTCTGAGGCTTGTTGACCTCTCGAACGTCAGTGAAATCCACGTATCGGCCACTCTGACCGTCATGCGTGAAGAGGCGTGCACCCCATTTCTCCGGAAAACAAGCTGCCTCGATCCTTTTGGCCACGCCCAAAGTTGCGAACGCGTCGTTGGCAGTTGAGAGCAACGACTCGCCGATATGGAACCGCGGGAACGTGTCGCGCTCAAAGAGAACAACTGAATGACCATGCTGTCCTAGCGAGATTGCCGCAGACGAGCCAGCCGGACCGCCACCGGCCACAGCGAAATCAAAGTCATACCGCGGCTTGGCCATTGTCATCAGATTCCTAAAGTATCATTTCGAGAGCCGGGAAGAAGACAATTTCTTTAAGCCTGTTGCGAAATCGGCCGGCGACGATTCAGGAAATAACGAACGCGCTCGAATCGCCGGTGATTCCGTAATTTTAGCGGACTTCTGACACCGGCATCGGCGATGCCTGTTGGGTGATTTTATGGTAAGCTCGCGAAATGGCCCGCATTTTGGCGCTGCCGGTCACGCTTCTCGCTCTGGCGATGGCGGTGTGGGCAGCGGATCCATCAGCGGAAAACAAATCGGAGGAACCCGATTCATTCGACGTCGAGCCACCGATATTGAAACAAAATCTCTCGGATGAGCCATTGCCGAACGGCGATCTGGCGCGTTTGGAAAAGCAATTGGAACGGGCAAAGCAAAATGCCGCAGGCGCGGAACGTCTCTTTAAAATTGGTGTGCTTGCGAAAATGGAAGTGGAACAGCGTTTGTTGAAGGTATTACGGTGTGAATCGGACCTGGCAAATGCGCGCGTCGCTCGCGCAAAAGAAGAACTTGCTGAAAAGGAGTCTCAACTGGCAACTGGCGAAATTACCAGGGACGAACTGGAATCAATGAAAACAGCGCTGGCGCAATTGACCGAAGCCGCGCAAGCGGCAACGGCGAAGCGTGAACGCGCCGAGCTCGAGGCCGCAGAAGCAAACTTACGCCGACAGCAAAAGCTTCTTAAGCTCGGGATCGGACAAAAATCCGACGTCACTCGCGCCGAGGAAAAAATTGCCGAGCTTAAAGCGCAGAAGAATTGATAAAGATCGAATCGCCGTTTGCCGTTTCCGTGTTTCAGTATCCCGCCGCCATCCCGTCCTTGCGCGACTCGCTTGCGCCCACATAGACGCGCTGGCCATCGTGCATTTCGACTCTGATCGCTTGGTAACCGCCATATCCGCCGACATCGAAGCGCACATCATGTCCTTTCTTGCGCAGTTCTCGCACAGTCTCGTACGGAATACCGCTCTCGACTTCCACGTAGCCGCCTGATTCAGTCATTTTTTCTCCGGTCGGTTCGTTATCGCCTTCGTGCTGCCAGCGCGAAGCATCCCCGGCTTCCTGCACATTCAAGCTGAAATCGATCTGGTTCGTGAGCACCTGTACGTGGCCCTGCGGCTGCATGCCGCCGCCCATCACACCGAATGCTTCCCACGGTTTACCATCTTTCATGACAAAACCAGGAATGATGGTGTGAAACGGACGTTTGCCAGACGCGTAAACGTTCGCATGACTAGGATCCATGGAAAAGAGTTCACCGCGGTCCTGAAACATGAATCCGAGGCCGGGCACCACAATGCCGCTGCCCATCCCGCGATAATTACTTTGAATCAGCGAGACCATGTTGCCTTCGTCGTCGGCGGTACAGAGATAGATCGTGTCACCTTGATTCAGCGCCGGATTGCCAGCCTCGACCTTTTTTGCGGCGTGATTTGGATCGATCAACCTGCGGCGCTCCGCTGCGTAGCTTTTCGAAAGCAAACCGGCGAGCGGAATCTTTGCGAATGCTGGATCGGCATAAAACTTCGCCCGATCGGCCCATGCGATTTTCTTCGCTTCGATCATCGCGTGCAGCGTCTCTGGTGAATTGCGTCCCATGGCGCGCAGATCAAATCCTTCGAGAATGTTCAACATCTGCAGGGCCGCGATGCCCTGGCCGTTTGGCGGAAGCTCAAAGACATCGTAGCCGCGATAACTCGTCGAAACCGGCTCGACCCAGGTCGATGTATGTTTCTCGAAATCGGCTTTGCGCAAAAAGCCTCCATTCGCCCCCATGAACTCGTCGACCTTGTCCGCGATCTCACCTTTATAAAAAGCGTCGCGACCTTTTTCAGCAATCAGTCGCAAGGTTTTCGCGAGCGCGGGATTCTTGAAAATATCGCCTTTCGCCGGGGTTCGCCCTTTTCCGTCGAGTGTGTACGTCTGGAGAAACGCGCCTGGCAATCCTTTGTATAATCGCGGACCAAATGTCCAGTAATAGGCGATTAATTCCGTAACCGGAAAACCCTCTTCGGCGTACCGAATGGCAGGCGCAAGGTCATCAGTCAGGTTGAGTTTCCCGAATCTTTTGTGCAGCTCCGCCCAGGCATCCACTGTTCCGGGCACGCTGATCGGCAACATGCCAGTCGGTGGGATCGTTTGCCGATTCAGTTTGCCCAGCTCGGCCTTCATCTGGTCGTAACTCAAACCGAGCGGTGAACGTCCGCTGCCGTTGATGCCATAGAGTTTGTTTTCCTTCGCGCTGTAAACGATCGCGAACAGATCGCCCCCAATTCCGTTGGAGACAGGCTCCATCAGACCGAGCGTTGCGTTTGCGGCGATCGCCGCGTCCACCGCGCTGCCACCACGCTTTAAGATATCGATGCCGACCTCCGTGGCCGCAGGCACGCTTGTGCAGACCATTCCATGCCGTGCCAGCACTTCCGATCGCGTGGCGAAATTCTTTCCCGTAATGCGATCGATCTGGGCGTTAAGCCGAAGGCCGACAATTAATAAAACCAACAGCCCAAAATTGAACTTATTCCAGCGCACCAGCCACATTAAGGTCTTCTATTTAAAGAGTGCACTTGAATTTTAGTCTGCCGATTATATGTGATTGCTCACCACCAAATGAAGATTTCGTCCGACGACCAAAAAGCGATCAGTCTGATTCTGATCTGCCTGGGATTTCTGTCCTTTCTGATCGGCCTCGCTGCTCACCTTAAGGCGGATTTTCACTCGCGCGCTGAGATTTCGACGACAGGCTTCGTCGTCGCGGCGATCTTCGCAGGATTGGGCGTCCTTGTGCTTCTGTTTTCGTTTACGAAAAAGCAAAGCTGAAGTGAGATTGCGGACTCCCGAGGGTCACCGCTAAAAAAGTGGCGGCGATCCTCCTCAGAATCGCCGCCGTCCCCACCGCTCTGAACAACCAAGTTATTGCTGCATTGCGTCGTGAAGCTCCTTGTGGGCGTTCATCATGTCCTGATGCGCTTTTTGGATGGCATCCAGCTTCTTCTGCTGATCAGCCGTGAGCAACGGCCGGATCTGCGACAGCGAGTTGTCGATAACTCCTTTCGCTTTCTGCATCGCCTCCTGATGAATGGCGGCGAGCTGCGGTTTGGCCGCATCGACAATCGGCTGAACCTTTGTCTGTTGATCAGAGGTCAGGTCCAACTGTTTCGTGATTCCCTGAAGGCCGAACGCGTGGCCGCGTCCACCGCCACCAGGACCGGGTTGTGCTTGCACAACAACAAAGCCGCCAAGCGCTATCGCACCCGCGGCTACAAACGTTAATATGTTTCTTTTCATAGTTTGTTTCATTTTGCCTCCGCGAAATATTCTTTCGCTTCTCCAGGTGATGACCGGCAGGCAGTCTGGCCGGTTACAATTTTTCTTGTCTTCGCTCGTTGCAACGACGCTTTCCTACGACAAGCGCTTGGCACAAACGCGTCTACACCCAAGATTGTAACCAAAGCGCCGCAGTAGCGGTCATTGCTACTGGTGTGGATGCGCTTTCGATTACATGGATGATACTGACGCAAGTGCGCTTGTTCATGCTGCGCTCCAGCATGACGATGAGGCGGCTCGCGCACTGGTGCAACAGCTCTATCCGCTCGTGGCGAAAATCGTCCGCGCTCATCGCCCGCATCGAACGGATGAAGAGGATCTTTGCCAAATGATTTTCATCAAAGTATTCCAGAAATTATCGCAATTTTCCGGCAAGGTGCCCCTGGAGCACTGGGTCTCACGCATTGCAGTCAACACTTGCCTGAACCAAATCCAGTGGGAGAAAATACGGCCCGAGCTTCGTCACGCCGATTTAAGCGTGGAAGAACAAGCTGTGATTGAGAACCTGACAACCTCCGCCGATGAGTTGGCGCCGGACCAGCGTTTTGCCTCGCGCCAACTGATTGAGCATCTCCTCGCTGCACTCAAGCCGGTCGAGCGACTGGCCATTGATCTGCTATACTTCCAAGGACGTTCGGTTGAAGAAATCCGCAAAATCACGGGCTGGAGCGCCGCGCTCATTAAAGTACGGGCGTTTCGAGCGCGACAAAAAATGAAAGAATGCCTCGCCATGATTTCGGCAAAGGAAGGCAAATGAAAGATCACGAAATCGATCGGTTGTTGCGATCAGCCGCGCAGGCTAGAGACGAGGTTCCGGCTGAAATGGCGTTTGGATTCGATACTCGCGTCGTCGCGCTCTGGCATGCTTTGGCTGCGAAGCCGAACGGTGTTGCGTCACTTCTCCGGCGTGTTGCGCTGTTGTCGGCAGCCGTGATTGCTATTTCCACGCTGGCGGCTGTTCGCGAGATCAAACAGAGCCGGGAACAGTACAACGACTTCTCGAACGAGTTCGCCATCGCCGACACGGCCATTCAGGATGAGTTTTCGCAATGAACGGCGCGTTAAAGTGGAAACTTATTGCCGGATTTGTCCTTGTATTCGTCGCTGGCGGAATCGCTGGCGCTGCTTTGGGGGGATTTTATGCTCGGCATCTTTTCTTTGATGTTCACCATCCAAGGCGAGTGGGCGACAGAATGAAAGAGCGGCTTCGCACGGAGCTTAGTCTGACACCCGAACAGGTCGCCAAAGTTTCGCCAATTGTCGATAAAACTGCCGCCCAGTTGCAGGAGATACGACGCGACACCGGCCGGCGCGTCCATGAGATCATGACGGAAGCGCACAAGGAGATCGCGGCAAATCTTACTGACGAACAACGGCAAAAGCTTCAACAAATCGAAGAGCGGCACCGGCGGTGGCGCCACCATCACGGCCCGCGCGAATTCGCTCCCGAATCACCGTCGGCAACGCCGTAGCGGAAGATGGAGGGCGGAGCTCCGCGACGCCTATCGCATTTTTCGCGGGGCACGCAGGCTCGCAGAGCTCGCCCCTCTATTTAACTCCGCGGCTCTTAGAAGCGCACTCCGTTCTCGAAGAGAATTCGTTCGCGCTCGACATCTGCGCCGCGGCTAATGAAAAGATCGCGCAGTTCCGGTGTATAATAATCGCCGCTGTAGAGAGGATTAAGCCCAAAGAAAATCTTGCCGCCCGGGGCGAGGTGTTGCCGCAAATCGCCCAAAAAAAAATCCCATTCTGCTGTCCCCCAGCGTTCCTTCGACGGATGATAAAGGTAGAAGTTGGTCGAAAACGCGGTGATCCAGTCGAATTTTTGGCCAAGATTGGGCAATGGTTCGAAAGCGGTGATTCTCCAAACTGCGCGCGGAACGCCGAAAAGCTCGAGCAATTCGGTAAAAAGAGCGACGTGTTCTATGTCTAAACCCTGGACGGAATGACCGAGGTTTTTGGCGATGAACAAGAAAAATCCTCCGCCGCAACCGAGATCGAGAAGGCGTTTCGCCTCTGAACGATGGAGCTTCAAATCCTGCACGCGTTCTCGATTTAATCGCAACCACGGTTCGATGTTCGCGTATTTGGCGTATCCGGCAGTGGAATTCGCATAACGCTGCTGAATTTCGCGGGCCCGTGCCTCATCGATTTTCGCCAGCATCGGCTGAAGTGGAATGCGAAAAATCGAGCGTTGTGCTCTGCGCCAGCCGCGCCGGTAGGTCAGCGGTTTGGCAAATTTCAGAATTTTTCGGGAAAGCTTCATCTCTTGTTCTGCGAAATAGCCTGCAAGATGCTGTAGCCGCCTCGCTGTGTCGAGGCGTACGCGTGGACGACGGCGACACAGCGCCGTGGCTACATTGCTTCCATGAGTTCGCGAAGAAGTTGCGGCCCGCGATAAACGAATCCGGTGTAAAGCTGAACAAGCTGTGCGCCCGCCTCAAATTTTTCCCGGGCGGAGTTTGCATCGAAAATTCCACCAGAAGCGATCACGGAAATTTTGGAGCTTGCGACGATGCTGCGCACAAGTGCAGTCGATTTTTCCTGTAGCGGTGCACCGCTCAAACCGCCTTCCTCATCGAGCTCCGACGGGATAGAGGAATGATCCAGCGTCGTATTCGTAGCGATGATCCCCGCGACTCCGTTTTCTTCACACGCTGCAAGGATCGCTTCCAATTCGACCGGCGACAGATCAGGTGAAATCTTCACAACGATCGGCCTCGCGACCGGCCCCGGCTCGCTTTGGATTGCGTGCAGCAATCGTGACAGCGCTGCGGGTTCCTGCAGTTCCCTCAGGCCGGGCGTGTTCGGTGAGCTCACATTCAACGTGATGTAGTCGGCAAAATCGCGAAGCAATCGAAACGAATAGAGGTAATCGTCTGCTGCGCGTTCGAGGGGCGTTGTCCTCGATTTGCCAATATTGATTCCAACTGGAACTGCAGGCCATCGCCGGCTCTGGCGCAGCCCGCGCAACCGCTTTGCGATGACATCGGCGCCGTCATTGTTAAATCCGAGACGATTGATCACCGCTTGCTGCGTGGGCAGTCGAAACATGCGCGGCTTGGGATTTCCTGGTTGGGCCATGGCGGTCACAGTCCCGATCTCGATGAAACCAAACCCAAGTGCCGCCCAGGCTGGCAGGGCGACTCCATTTTTGTCCAGGCCGGCAGCGAGGCCAATTGGATTCGGAAAGTTCAAGCCAAACAGAGTCTTTGGTTTCGATGGCGGCGTGAACCGTTTCAGCGCGCGCAGCGCAGGATCGAAATGCGAAGCCCAGCGTAGCGACGCGATCGTGAAATGATGTGCGGCCTCGGGCTCAAGTGAAAACAGCAGCGGCCTAACGAGTCGTTTGTAGAGATCTGTCATATCAACTGTAGCAAGTCATCCCGAGCGGAGCGAAGGACCTCACACAGGATGATTGATCACACTGGATATCCAGAGCGACGCAAGCTTAAACAGTTCGATAATGCGCGGACTCAGATCTTGCCCGGGGTCATCGATCGTTCCAGACAGATGCACATTGGTCCATAAATACCGTCCTGCTTGCGACTAAAGACTTCTTCAGGGTTTGGCAGCCAATCGAGATATTCACGGGTAAGCCCAAGTCTCATCGTCCCGCGCAAACGAGGCTGGTCGATCACATTTCTCCATCGATCCGGAATTTTCCTCTCTCTTCGATAGCAATGTTCTCGATGTCGATCTTGGGATATTTCCAACCAAATCTGAGCGAACAATCGCTGAGCGCCAAATGTTCGAATGATTTCTTCTGTGGAAGCTCAGCGAGTTTTTCCAGAACAGGAAGGTTGTCGATTCGTCCGTTACTGACCCGCAACGAACCTTCGCCGGAAGAGCTTTCCAGCTTCGGATCCTGTCCAGCCCAATGAAGATCGCCGAATGCGTAGCCGGCCAGGTGCTTTTTCCATTCAGCAGCCAGCCAGGAGCGAATTGGGACGTGATCAACGTTCGCTCTCAAATCGATGCTCTTATCCTTGCCGATCCTGGCGTTTGCCTGCGCGTGAATGCTTTCGGCGCTGCTCGAATTTGACGCTAGATCGATATCATAAAGCGTAAGCAGTGTTTTTGTGATGAGAAGATGCGCGCGGCGGAGATCCAGATCGGGAAGCAAAGCCATCTTCAGTCTGCCGCCAGTGGCAACGTATTCAAAATCGAGACCATGAGGCGTAATCAGCAATTGTGTACCGAAAAATCCGGCCTGCTCGCGGCGAAATCGCCAGGTTACGTTGGCCTGTGGCGTTTCAATCCTTTTCAAATACACCCTGTTTGGAAAAAAAATGACGAACCATGGCTTGGGTGACACCGCTTCAGGATTTGCCTTGTAAATCTGGATCTCGACGTTGCCTGATTGCACGTGCACGTCGGTGAACCTCCACTGCCGCACGAAGACGCCCAACCGGGTGAAACGTTGCCGTGATGCCGTGAGCATCCAGTGACTTCATCGCTTTCACTCCATTTCGTGCCTCAAACTCTCGGTTTGCGCGGCGAACGCGCTCACGCGTCGGATCGGCGCGTAGCGGCACTCAGGGAAATGCAAACCTTTCGCAGTCTCCCTTTCCATCGCTGCGCGGAATGCGTCGCCCTCGATATAGCGGGTGAATAGGGGACTATAAAAGACGGCTGCGCCTACCCCGACTGCGATCAAAAAAATCGCAACCGCCGCCGAATAGATCAGCTGTTGTCTTCGCACGATGGCGTCGTTACAAGCTCAGATCGTTACATTGGAAATCCGTTTAACGTTGTAACAAATCACGAATTACCGGGGCTTGCCCGTCATTCCCAGTTGCCCAAAAAGAAAGGCGTAAGTGTCCGCCAATTGTTTGATGCGCTCGTTCAGCGCAGTGCCGATGCCGTGACCAGCACTGGAACTGGTCCGCAATAGAATCGGATTCTGAGATTTGTTCGCTTCATCCAGGCGAGCAACCATTTTGCGCGAATGATACGGCGCAACTCGCCCATCGTTCGCGCCAGTCATCATCAGAATGGAAGGATATTTCGTTCCATCGACAACATGATGGTATGGCGAATACGCATAAAGCGCCTTGAATTGCTCCGGGTTTTTTACGGAGCCGAATTCGGTCACGTTGAACGCGCCATTTGGTGCAAGCTCCACGCGGAGCATATCGTAAATTCCTACCTGGGACACGACAGCCCGCATCAAATCGGGATGCTGGGTAATCATCGCGCCCATCAGGAGGCCGCCATTGCTTCCTCCCTGGATTGCCAGCTTTTCGGGGCGCGTGTACTTTTCTTTAATCAAGTATTCCGCCGCCGCAGCGAAATCGTCGAACACGTTTTGCTTTTTCGTCAGATTGCCGGCCTTGTGCCAATCTTCGCCGAGCTCGCCACCGCCTCGAATATTCGCCACCACGTAGACACCGCCGTGGTCGAACCAAAGCCGTCGCGTAAATTCGAAATTCGGGGACATGCTGATTCCGTAGCCACCATAGCCGTAAAGCAATGTCGGGTTCTGCCCATCCCGTTTCATTCCTTTTCGGAAAATAATGTTGAGCGGAATTTTCGTGCCGTCCTTTGAGGTTGCGAATTCGCGTGTCACTTCGATATCGGCAAATGAAACGGGCGAGGTGCTGCGCAACGCCGTTTTTAGAGCCTCGGTTTTATAGTTCGCACAATGGAACCAGGCTGCCGGTTCGGTATAACTCTGGTCGCGAAACAGAAGAGAGCCGTCCTCGAGAGCGACCATTTCCTGCACAGCAGATATTTTTGGAATCGGGATCATCGTTTCGCCTTTGCCGTCCAGACCGAAGCGGCGAATTTCAGATGGACCACCAAGCAAATAGCCTACGAACAGGGCGTCGGCTGTCGGTACGATTTGCTGGATAACCGGATCGCCGGTTGGAATGATTTCAACGGCTTTGTTTAACTCCGGCGTCTCGAGCGGCAGACGGAGAACTTTTCCGCGCGGCGCGGCGTTGCGCGAAAGAAGATACAGCGCATTATCGCGCCCAAGACGGGCGGCCTTGATTTGATCGCTGAATTTTGTGATCTGCTTCCATTCGCCTGAGGCGGATTCTCCTGGCCCAAGTAGGTAATACGCAAAATCGCCGCCATCGCCATTCGCAACGGAAGCGAGAATGTATCGGCCGTCGCGCGAGCCTTGCAAAATGATCTCTGCGATCCGCGGAAAGTCTTTTCCGATGGAATACGTATCCTCCGTGTCAGGCGTGCCGAGCTTGTGAAAATAGACCTGTTGATAAAAGTTCAGGTCGGCTTCCGGCCGCTCACCTGTTCTGGGAAAACGTGTGTAATAAATTCCGGTGCCGTCGGCGTTCCATGCTGCGCTGCCGCCCGCAGTCGGATATTGGACATGGGCGATACTGTCCGGCAGCGCTTGACCAGTAGCGGTCTCGTAAAAGTGAAGCGTGCCGTCTTCACTTCCACCTTTGGAAAGCGACACCGCGACATATTTGCCATCCAATGAAGGGACAAACCAATCGATCGCGGTTGTGCCTTTGGCATCCAGCACGTTTGGGTCGAGCACGACTTTCTCAGATTTGAGGTCGTCAGCCGACGTAAGCGTGACCAGTAACGGCTGCTGTTTCGGCGGCTGGAATTTCATCACGAACAACAGCCCGGGCCGCGAGACAAGCGAGGAATAATTGGGGGAAGTTTGTGCGTACCACTCCGTTAATTGCTTTTCGATTGCCGCTCGGTCCGGCAACTGATCGAGATATTGTCTGGTCCGCTGATTCTGCGCGTCCGACCAGGCTTTCACGTCTGGCTCGTCGTCTTTTTCGAGCCATTGATACGGATCTTCTACAGTGACTCCTTGATATTTGGTTGAAACAGGTTTCTTCGGAGTTCCTGGCGCGCTTTCGGCAGCGGGCAGATCAAGCGCTGTCGTTACAACCACCGCGCCAATAACAAACAGGAAACGATTGGTTATCATCGCGTGAAGATTAGCAGAAATGACAAAATCCGAATCAGTGTCGAATGATCGAGCTCAAATAGCGACCCTTCGTCATTCGTCAGTCGTGCTTCGTCATTTTCTCATCCGTCGTTTCGCCGAGTCCGGCCGACTGTCGTGCGCGTTCAGGATTCGAAACAGCGTATCTTGGATCTTTAACCTGCTTGCGAATGGCTGCGAAGAGCTTGGTTATTCCCGTCAGGCTCACACGATTGGCGATGAACGATGGGATAAATCCACCAGTGTCGGTGTAAATGAAATACGTGGCGCGAGTTCTGGTGTTGCTATCGGGCTCGAGTAGCCATTTGCCCTCGCAAATTTTCACACGCACTACGCCTTTCTTTTCTGGCGGTCCGAGTTCATTCGCTGGCGACCAATGACTCATGAAAACAAGCCCATCAGCGGTGGGCCATGACTTCTTCCAAACGCGCAACGTATAATCGCGGTCTGCACAAATTTTTGGCGAAAGCCTTTGATATCCAACAATTGAATCGCCATCCCGTCTGATGAGCTGGCACTCGGTCGTGTACGGCATGAACTTTGGATAATTCTGAAAGTCATCGATCACCGCGCAGACGGCGGAGTTGGGCGCGTCAATCGCGCCGATCGCCTTGAATTCCTTGAGTGGCGAACCCGGACGCAGGCGGCTGTAGATCGCGACGTCTTTTTCTCGAGCCGACAGTTTCCAGTCACTGTCCTTATTGATCGACTCTTCAGAAGCGAAGACGGTTGGCGAACCAGCGAGAACAAGCGATATCAGAGCGGGGAAGATCCGCTGGGGCATCGGCGATGATACACCCTTCCAGCACAAGCGCCATAGATACTGGATGCTAGATTCTTGATACTGGATAAAAATCTAGCATCTAGCAGCTAGGATCTAGCATCGCCAATGAATCTACAGCCCACCGTCCTCATTGTTGATGACGAGAAGCACACTCGTGACGGTTTGCGAAGTTTGCTTGAGAACGAATACGATGTGTATGTCGCTCCCGATATTGCGGGCGCGATAAACGTGCTTGAGCGCGAGCAAATCGATGTGCTTCTCACCGACCTGCGTCTCGGCAACGAAGATGGAATGACCTTGATTGATCGCGCGTTGAAAATGCCGCGCCCGCCTGCCTGCATCATGATGACGGCCTACGGGTCGGTGGACGTCGCGGTGGAAGCGATGAAACGCGGCGCCTACGATTTTGTTACCAAGCCGCTCAATCTCGATAAAGTTGAATTGCTGATCGCGCGTGCCGTGCAAGGCCGCAAGCTCGAGCAGGAAAATCGCGCGCTCCGCGAACAAGTAGATGAACGTTACGGCCTCGGGAATATCTGGGGAGACTCAGCAGCCTTGCATGAAGTGCTCGACACGATTCGACAGGTTGCGCCGTCGTCAGCCAATGTGCTCATCGAAGGCGAAAGCGGGACGGGCAAGGAATTGGCTGCACACGCCATTCATAATTTGAGCCGCCGCAACAAAGCGAAATTTGTGGCGGTGCATTGCGCGGCGCTTTCTCCACAACTTCTCGAGAGCGAATTATTCGGTCATGAGAAAGGTGCGTTCACAGGCGCGTACGAACGGCGCATCGGTCGGTTCGAGCAGGCGAACGGCGGCACGATTTTCCTCGACGAAATCGCTGAGATCGATCCGATCACGCAAGTCAAATTGCTGCGCGTCATGAGCGAGGACCGCGCATTTGAGCGTGTTGGCGGCAATCAAACATTGCATGCAGATGTACGGATAATCGCGGCTACGAACAAAAATCTCGAACAAATGGTGCGCGAAGGAAAATTCCGCGATGATCTTTATTTCCGCCTCAATGTGGTACGCATCACCATGCCGCCGTTGCGCGACCGAAAGGAAGATATCCCGATTCTAGTACGCGGATTCTTACGCCACTTCTGCAAGGCAAATGACAAGCCTCTTGTCGATCTGACGCCGGATGCGATGGACGCGCTTCTGATTTACGATTGGCCGGGCAATGTCCGTGAGCTCCGCACAGCGATCGAACATGGCGTCGTAATGGCCACCGGGCCAAAGATCACATTGCGCGATTTGCCAATGGCTGTGCGACAGGCTGCCAGCGCAAAGTTGCCCGGTGGAGTTTCAGCTCAGGCTTTCGGCGAAAAAACGAGTCCGCTCGATCTACACGAGACGGAAAGAAAATTAATTGCCCAAGCTCTTGCAGCCACGAATGGCAACGTGACCGCCGCCGCCAAAAAGCTTGGCATCAGCCGCCGCACGCTTCATCGAAAAATCAACGAGATGAACGCTCCGAAAGTGGAACCGAAAATAAAGAACGATAGAACATAGCGTTTTCGACGATCGCGATCATCGCGCTTCCGGTTGTGGCGCGGTACTCGTGGTTATCCCGCGCAATTGGTAGCAGGCTATTTTGGCGCTAGAGAGGCGACGATTTTTTCGAAGCGCGGGTCGCCGCGCAATGGGTCCCAGAACGGCAGGAGTTTTAATTGGCCATAGCTGATGGGGCTCGGGCGATTGGTCACAATGGCGAGCTGCTCACAGGCGAGATTTTTGTCATCCGCCAACGCCGCGATTGCTGCCAGATATTTAATTATCTCCGCACCACCGACTGCATCTTTTTCGAGAGGAAGAAGCTCAACTGCGCGCCAGCCTTCGCGGAGCGCCTGATCCCTCCGACCTAGACCTGCGTCGATCAAACCAAGGACACAGAGTGCAGGACCGTAATTTGGTTCGGCTGCGACGATTTTTTCCTGCTCCAGTCGTGCCGCTGTAAACGCCGACCGCGCTTTTGCGTCGTCGTTTGCAATGCGAGCGATAAGACCTTCTACAAGGGGACGATTGAACACGACATTTTCGTTGGCCAGCGTGATCGGATTCTCGCCTGACGCGATCAAGGCTTGTTTTGCACCGGCAGCATCACGTTCGGCGAGTGCGCAAAAGAGCCAGTAGTTAGCAATGCTTTGCATTGTGCCTGGATTTGTTGTCCGGATTTTATCGATCAGTTCGTGCAAGGGACGAGTATCTGCTTTCCAATCCAGTTCGACGAATGCGCGCGCTGCTTGAATCTCGACATTGTTCGGCTCAATGGCCAATATGCGGTCCAACAGCGATTCTGCTCCGGCATAACGCGGAAGAAGCTGGTAACTCAGCGCCAGTTGTTCCAAGGTGAAAACATTGCGCGGATCGAGGTCAGCTGCCCGTTCGAGATTTCGTATGGCCTCTTCCCATCGCCCCTGACGTCTCTCGATGTAACCTTCGAGTTCGAAAACGCGGGGATCGTTCGGCAAAGTCTGGACGGCGACTTCTAATTCGGCCAGTGCGCCGTCGTAGTTGAGATATCCTCGATAAAGATTTTCTGCGCGCGCGAGGTGTGTTTCTCCCGCATCTGGAAAAAGGTGAGAAGCTGCCTGGATGGCTGCTTCCGCCATCGCCAGGCGTGCAGGGGTGCGATCGTTACCAAGGAAGTACAAGAGGTCGTGAGCGTACGCGAGCTGACAATAGGCCTGGAAAAATGAGGGATCACGCGCGACGGCCTGATTCAGCAGGTCCACTGCCAGCACTAAGTTCGTGTCTCCAGTGGCGCTAAAGATGGGCGCTAAAAGAAGATTTTTGGCCTGCGCGTAGAGATCAAAGGCCGTTAGATCGGAGGTTGGCTTGCGCTCAATGGCTACTTTCTCAGCAGTTGAAACTTTGGCGTGAAGCTCGTCGGCAACTTTTTGCGCAATCTCGCTCGGGATCGCGAAAGCCTCCTTGAGGTCGCGATCATACCCGTCCGCCCACACCTCCGTGTTGGTGCGCGTGTCTACCAACTGGGCATTCACATGGACCTTGCCGCCATAACGCCGCGCGGTTCCTTCCAGCACATGTGAAACGCCAAGGGTGCGCCCAATCTGACGCACATCCCGTTTGCCGCGATATCCCATCACGCTGGTTCGGCTAATCACTTTGAGATCGGCGATTTTCGCCAGCTTGGTTAAAATGTCGTCCTGGACGCCGTCAGCAAAAAAGGCGTCCTCTTTGTCGTCGCTCAGATTTTCAAATGGAAGGACGGCGATTCCTGCGGATATCCGCTGAAGTGATTCACGTTGCCAGATCATCACGCCTAAACCTGCTGCGAGGACAACCGACAGCATGATCAGGGCGGCGATCGTTGGATTACGCTGCACCCATTTTCGTGCATGCGTGAAAAATCCGCTGCGTTTCGCCAGGATCGGCTCGTGATATAGCCAACGCTCCAGGTCTTCGGCCAGCTCGAGTGCCGACGAGTAACGGTACCGCGGATTTTTCTCGAGACACTTGAGGCAAACAGCAGAAAGGTCGCGATCGACTTTCGGATTCCACAGACGCGGTTGCCGCGGCTCTGAATCCAGCAGCAGGTGGATCGTTTCGTAGGTTGTTCCTCCGGCAAAAGGCGGATGGCCAGTGAGCAGTTCGTAGAGAACCGCGCCAAGTCCATAGACATCTGTCGCCCTGCTGAGCTCCGCGATGTTACCCACCGCTTGCTCCGGCGCCATGTAACTGGGCGTGCCCATTACTTCTAGTGAGCCCGTGACCGTGCTTCCGTGCTCGACTAATCGGGCCAGACCAAAATCGGTCAGGTGTGGTTCGCCGTTGGCGTCCAACAGAATGTTTCCCGGCTTGATGTCTCGGTGCAGAATGCCGTGTTCATGTGCGTAGTGCACAGTGCGCGCGACTTTCGCGATGAGCTCTGCCGCCTGTCGGACCGATGTCAAACCGCGACTGACTACTTCGTCGAGATTATCGCCTTCGACGAACCGCATGCTGAAGTAGTACGTGCCGTCGCGTTCACCGACTTCGTAGACTTGAACGATCCCGGGGTGATTTAGTCTCGCTGCCGCTGCCGCTTCCCGGCGAAGGCGTTTCAAGTGCGCGCTAGTCGTCAACTGACCAATGCCAATGATCTTTACCGCGACTGTGCGGTTGAGACTCTTTTGCCACGCGCGAAATACTACGCCTTGACCACCGCGACCGACTTCCTCCAGCAACTCGTAATCGCCGAATTCTCTGGGCGTCTTCGCTTGAGGCGGTCCTCGTTCACCATGCGATTCGGCATTTGAATTCCCCGCTTCGACATTTTCAACGGACACACTGCAATCAAAGTAAAAAGTCGCCCCAAACTCAAGCCTGACATTAAGGAGCGACGGCTTCCCAGCCCTTGACTCAAACTGGACGGCTGCCCAAGCCGTCCCTCCTTGTGGACAAGTGTTTTCAAAATTTCTCGTTTACGAAACACGCGCCGAGCGTTTCAATTAGCGCGTGACGGAAAAGAAGAGAATTTTTGGAACGGATGGCGTACGCGGTGTCGCGAACGTCGAGCCGGTCACTGCTGAGACGGCGCTGAAACTAGGACGCGCCGCCGCTTATGTCTTCGCGCAGTCAAATCCGCGCAGGACTCCTGCAGGCGCGCGTCCAAAGATCGTGCTCGGCAAAGACACACGTCTTTCAGGTTATATGCTCGAAAACGCGCTGGTGGCCGGGATCACTTCACTTGGAGTCGATGTCCTTGTCATCGGACCGTTGCCTACGCCTGGTGTGGCTTACATCACGCGATCGCTGCGCGCGGACGCCGGCATCGTCCTTTCTGCTTCGCATAATCCTTATCAGGACAACGGCATCAAATTTTTCCGGCACGACGGTTACAAGCTGGATGATCAGATTGAGGAAAAGATCGAGCAGCTCGTTTTTAGCGGCGAGATCGATTCCATCCGGCCAACCGCCAACAAAATCGGACGCGCGACGCGGATCGATGACGCGCTCGGTCGTTACGTTGAATTTGCCAAGGCGAGCTTTCCCCGTGGAATGTCGCTCGAAGAAATGCGAGTCGCGGTGGACGTCGCAAATGGCGCCGCTTACAAATCGACGCCGTGCATTTTGCGCGAACTCGGCGCGGACCTTGCCGTGGTGCACAACCAACCAAACGGTATGAACATCAACGATGGCTGCGGCAGCATTTATCCGGATGAAATCCAGCGAATCGTAAAGATGAGCGGGGCGGACGTTGGCATTACGCATGACGGCGATGCCGATCGCGTGCTGTTGTGTGACGAAAATGGAGAGATCGTTGATGGCGATGAGATCCTGGCCATCGCTGCGCTGGATCTTTTGAGCGCTGGCCGGCTGGAACAAAACACGGTTGTGGCTACCGTCATGAGCAATTTCGGCCTCGATGAAACTCTCTCAGCTCACGGCGGAAAAGTAGTGCGGACAAAGGTCGGCGATCGCTATGTGATT
>Ga0193729_1000234_pt1 | contig 28340 bp, 39 predicted proteins | sample U1c2metaG_FD_143036 | JGI IMG/M metagenome (GOLD analysis project Ga0193729, IMG submission 143036) | Soil microbial communities from a riparian zone of the East river system, Colorado, United States - U1c2 | ecosystem: Environmental > Terrestrial > Soil > Riparian zone | place: USA: East River...
ATAAACACTTTCGACAGCGACACCGTGCCAGCCGCAGTCGATCAACAAACATTGGCACTTAATGAAACACAGAGAGGAAATATGAGTAAAACAAAAAACAAAAAGGCTGGCAAGTCCGCAAAGGATAAGTTGGCCGCAGGCGCTGCTAAAATTAAGAAAGCGCAAGAAGCGGAAGCGGAAAAGAAAAGGCTGGCGACGCCGGTAGTTATCCCGGCATCAACGCGACCGATTGAGGAAATCATAAAAGAGCGTGTAACGGTGCTGCCGGGTAGTATCGGCTTGGAAGTATCACCGGACACGCCTATCGAGGAAAACTTGCGTATCTTGGATTGGACTTTATCCATGTCCGAGCATGTCGGTTGGATGGTGGGTGATGTGTTAGTCGCAGGTGAGACGAATAAAGTGTATGGCGAGATGTATGAACGGGCGGTCACTCAGACCGGCAAGGCGCTAAAGACGCTCCAGAATTACAAGATGGTCGCGAAAACAGTTCCGCCTAGTAAGCGGATCGCGGCTTTGTCATTCAGCCATTACAAAAACATTCAAGGACTACTCGCCGAGCCGAAGGTTATCGACTTGGTTGAGAAGGTTGGAAAGGAAGTCACGTCTGGACGCACAAAGGTAAGCGTATCGGAGTTACGCATCAAAGCGTTGAACGTCGCGCCTCGGAAGAGGAAGAAACTGAAGCCGAGTAAACCCGGCAGCAAACGGGGCAAGTCAAAGGCAAAGAAAGAATTGCCAGCCTACAAGCCAACTGATGAAGAGCAGTCGCACTTGGACGTTGCTGAAGAGGCAATCATCGAAGCTGCAAAGGCTGTCAAAGAAGGCGGCGTGTTCAAGCTTGTTCTAAAGTTGGATAACAAGGAGAAGCAACGCTGGCTGAAGTTCATAGAGCCGCTTGTCACGTTCTACAATCAAGTGGATCGCGTCATGGGCTACTAACCCTAACACTGCCGTTGTAATGCGACGGCAGACTAGAGTTAGAATGGTCTGACTTAAACAAAAGGAAAATATGGAAATTAAAGAATGCAATTGCGACGAAAGGTTTATGGTGGTTGATGGTAAGCACGAGCGCCTACTCACACCGGAACACGCGCCAGCGGGAGGCCAATCGTTTTATCACTATCACGACTGCGGTTATATTAGGCAACGTAATGCCTTGATACCACAGGCTGAGTTATCCGCTAATAACATAGCAGGGTTCCATGATCCTTATCACTGGACAAGGATTTTCGTTCAGGAGATGGATCGGTTATGCCGGGAGAAAGTAAGATGAGATTAACAAAGCTAGGTGAGCCAGACAAACGATCCGGTTGCCATCCTGAAATATCTCTGCGGATGAAAGAAGTGTGGAAGCTTCGTAACGGTCAGGTGCGCGTTCGGCAACAAGCAATTGGTCGTATTACTAGAGACAGAATTACGGGGTTGCGGATCGCAATCAGATTGATTGTAGATGAGCATAACAAATTAGTTGAACAGTTTGGCAGACTGAACTCCGGTCTTGTGTCTAAGCCTACCCGGATCAACCTTGTTTACGGATGACATTCGCAGAAAGGATCGAAAACAAAATGGCAACCGGCAAGCCTGTAAAAGACTTTGACCGATTTAGATATTGGCATCTCAGGCACACTAATCCGATGATACGATTCAAGTGGGAAGCGGAGATCAGCGCACATCCAAGTGGCGACGGCTTAGGCATGATCGAATGGCCCGATGGTCGCACAACCTACTACGCAATGCCGAGGCACATCGCATGAATACAATAACACTCATACCTAAACTTGTGATAGCAGCCGGGATGGATCACGCATCTATTGAACACACAGCGCCACACGAGGCTGATGCTGTTATAGTTCTTATCATCATCGCGGCTATAGCTATCGTATGGGCGTTCTTAGCTAAGAGAGAGGATGACGATTACAATGACTGACTGGCAACAAAGAGTAGTAGATGAGAAGATCGAGCTAGACGCCAAGATCGAGAAAATAAACTTGTTCATCAAGTCAGACACATTCGCTTTGCTGGATAGGATTGTGATTGAATTGCTATGGGATCAGCGCGCTCTCATGGTTCGATATTCGGCAGTGCTAGGTCAGCGCATACAACTGTTCAGAAAATGAAAACAACAAACGACGTTCATTCACCACGCTTTAAGTCACAGCTAGACCCCGCCTTCAGTAGTAAGGCTAAGGTCAAGAGCAGGGACAAGCGTAAGACTGGCAGCATGGGACGTAGCTGCGGGGCTACATCAAGGCAGCGTTGGAACGCACGCACACTTCGTAAGGTAGCGAATGTTAAGGAGCATCCAATGGGTGAGCAGGCCGCAGTGCAAGGCGCAACTAGCTATGATGTGTATAGGACACAATGAGCTACACCACTCCACACAATGTTAGTGTGATACAAGCATCATGGACAAGGATGAAGCGCCCATCACGCCGCACTCTTGCGTGCATACACATAGCACAGAGGACAGGAGAGAGCGGCTGGCTTACACCTACATGGATAGACAGAGGGATCATGGGCAAGGCGTATGAGATCAAACCACTGTGCAATAGACCATCCACTACGTTCATTGAGTTTATGCAGAGGCTACTACGTGAGATGGCTGGCTATTAAGACAAATTCTAATCAAAGGAATCTTTTATTGCCGATTACGATCAACAGGGTCGCGAAGCGGAGCCAATTAATTCCATGCAAGGATTTGCAAATTCGCGTTATAGCGCCTAGCTGTATAGAGTGCGGAAACGACTACACGCCAAGAACAAGACGATCTTACATAGATCAATAGGCGGACAATAACATCGCAATATGGAATCGCCGCGAGCGTAAGAACGGAAGTAACGGATCACATCCTAACCCGCGCGATGCCGCGTTCATCTCGCGCCAGAAAGTTGCCGAGGAAAGAGATCGCTTCAACTTAGACAAAGAGCGCGGCCTATACTGGCTCAGGGAGCAGGCAAGTGGATTTATCAGGAAGCATTACGGAATCCTATCGCGAGAGTTAGAAAAGGCATTCGTACACGAGTTACCGCCGAGGATCGAAGGTTTGTCGGCGAATGAGATCGCGAAGGTATGCAAGAAGCGGCTGCTTGAAATACAGAACAACGTTAGAAGGTTACTGGAGGGCGAATGACGGCGTGCGAGCGCGAGATCATCAACGAGACAGTTGCCGCCATGACTCCAGTGTCAGCGCAACCGATTTACGATTGGGCGCATAGTAACATCCGGCTGGATGCTACCGCGCCAATTCAAGGCGCGTATGACGTAACTAACACTCCGCAATTCAAGGATCAGTTCGACGCTTGGCAGAATGAAGATGTTAGGATGATAACATCTCTAGGCCCGAATCAAGGCGGTAGGACTAAGACAATGGAGATCGCGAGTATCTGGTCGGTTGTTAATCGCCCGGGGCCGATGCAATGGAACACCTACAAGGATGAAAGCGCAAGAAAGTTCGCAGAGCAAAGGTGGTGGCCGACAGCTAAGAGTTGCGATGAGTTAGTTGATAAGTTACCGGCGCATGGCACCGGGATGGGCGTCGAACGACATAAGGAACGAACACAAGGCGTTATCTTCAACGACGGTATGCCGTTTGAAATACAAGGGTGCGCTCCGAGTAACTTGGAAGAGAAATCCATAATGACTCAGTTCAACGATGAGTGTTGGGAATGGCCGGTTGGCCGGTTAGAGATAGCTCACATCCGATGCAATGTTGCCTACGCATGGAACTATAAAATTTGGAATGGCTCAGTCGCGGGAATAGATGGTGACGACATTCACATGTTATACTTGTCGGGGACTCGCAAGGAGTGGCACTGGCGCTGTCTTAAGTGCGGCAGAAAGCAGTTACCAAGATGGGGCAAGCCTAAAGAGCGCGGCGGCATCCATTGGGAACGTGACGCCAAAACGAAACCTAATGACCGCGAATGGGATTTTGACGAAGTAGCCAAGACAGTTAGGTACGAGTGCGACCATTGTAAGATGGATTACGCTGATACGGCCCGGATGCGCCGGTTACTCAACGAGTCCGCGCATTACATCAGTCTAAATCCAGCGGCACCTGTTAGGCATCAGAGTTTTCGGTTCAACATCTTAAGCGTCAACTGGCCGGGGCTGACATGGGGAAGATGGGTTGAAGAGTTCCTGAAGGCGGTTGAACAGTCGCGACGGTATTCTAACAATGAGCCGCTAAAGAAGTATTGGACGCGCCGGATGGTTGAGCCGTGGGATGAATCACGGCACACGATGACGACTCATAGGACAGTGTTAGCTGACTACAATCTAGGCGCGAAGAATCCTTACAGGGGTGGACTCTGGAAGGGTGAGACGTTTCGATTTGCAGCCTTCGACAAACAGGAGTGGGGTTATCCTTACGTGATTCGGGCCGTAACACCTACGGGCGACAGCCGGTTGATTGACCGAGGCATAGACGATCTAACATGCCTCACGAGTTATTCCGAGATCGAGGAAAAGCGCAAAGAGTTCGGCGTGGATGCCAAGTGTGTACTAATCGACACTGGATATGAGGCGCGCGAAGTGTATGCACAGATAGTTAAGTATGGCTGGACAGGGATGCGCGGCGTGGATCGCGAGGTTCCTTTCAAACATATCAAGGAGATCACAGACCCTCGCACTGGAGTAGTTAAACGAATCGCAATTGAATTGCCCTACAGCTTGGAACAATGGGCCGATCCTTTCTCGGGAACTGAGCGCCAACAACTTAACAGACGTATGAGGATAGGGCGCGCCGCGCCGAGGTTGGCGCGTAGGTTCGATTGGATCAATTTACACATCAAGAACCTACTCAGCGCATTCAAGCAAGGAGAGGCGATTTATTGGGGCATCCCCGGCGACGTTGGCGCTAACTACATTCGACAGATCAACTCTGAAGTGCGGCATGTTGTCATCAACGCGAGAGGTAGGCGGACAGAATGGTGGTCTAACACTAACGCGAAGGGCACCGGCACTAAGCGGCCAAACCACGCATGGGATTGCGAGTGCATGATTGTTGTAGCTATGTGCCTACAGGGTTTAATCAACCTTAGCGATTGGATTCCTGAGTCCAGCGCACAACCTACCGAAGATTGAGAGATTGTAGACGCGCGTCTACATTTCAAGAAAAGTGCGTCAAGTGATTTTTGTCAGAAAGTTTCTCATAGGGAGATTAGTTAGGCCAAACCCGTAAAGTGTCTGATTTAGTAAAACTGCAAATGTCGATGTGGTATATTGTAGTATGTCAAACATAGGAAAAGTGAAGGACTGGCATCAGCCGCGAGGCGATTGTCAGCATAACGCGGACGTGACTCAGGACTGCAACTGCAAGCGTCCGATGATTCGGAAGCCATACCGGGTAGTACGCGTGACCGACAACGGAGTAGGTCACAACATCAACCCGAATCTCGTGATCGAGATATATCCACAGAACGGAACTATTGTCTTTCGCGAGCAACGACGAAAGAAGCGGTACCCAACCACAGCCTCGGACATCTATGCAATGCTTGTGAGGCGTTCGGCATTAGCGGCGGCGGTAAGCAAACGAAGAAAGAGGGCGCGCAAGTGAGTACACCTAAACACTGGAAGGACCTTAAGGATAACAAACCAGCGCCAGATGGGCACGCCTATTGGGCGCGCGGCCAAAACGTGTGGGCTAAGGATGACACGAGAGCTAAGGCGCTGAAGCACGCGCGACGGTTAGCAAGGCCGCACGAGCGCAAGTCAGTCATAGCTCAATGCTTGCCAGCGGACGCAACGATAAGCACAGTTGACGGATGGATCGAATGGCCGGATCATCCAAAGGACTGTCCGCACTGCGAGCGGGTTAGTTAAGCGAAAGCGCCGGGCCGCACGGCATCCCTGATGATGTCGGCGGTTGGCGGTGCTTTAACTCCAGACTGGACAACTGAAGTAAGAAGCGCCAAAGTCTGTCCAGTATGGGGCAAGTTGACAATCCTTTCATCGGATACACGTCCGCAGAATTAACTACACTGCGGGCGCAACTTAAGACGGCAATCTCTGACATCCTTAAGGTAGGTAAGAGCTACACCTTTCCGGGTAGGACACACACTAAGGCTGACTTGTCCGATTTAATGCAGATGCAGCGATACGCTAACGCGGCATGGGATGCACTTAGCGGCGTGGGCGGCAAGACAATCGTTCAAGCTAGAGTCAACACGACCGGCACTTGTGGCGGACGCTCTGATGGCAGTGTTGTGGATAGGTGGGATTAGCCAATGACAGGCAAGCGATACACTCCTTACAAGGCTACCAAGTGGGAAGGTAGGATCGACGGCATAGTAGGTCTGGCATCTCCGCGAATGGCATACAGGCGGATGATGTTTCGCGAGCAGCAACATCGTTTCCGTTACCTTAACGCACAGTCTAACCTTGCCCGGCAAAACGCTAATCCTACAACCTCTGGAGAAATAGCACGAGGCTCGCGCGAGAAAATGCAGATCATGTGGAACGCGATTGACATGGTTGAAAACAGCGGACTCGCATCCGGCATACTCCAGAAATTTCAGACCTATGTTTGCGGATCGCTTCGCTGGCAACCACGCACATCGGACAAGGGGGTCAACGATGAGCACGCAGCTTTCTTTAAGGAACGATTCGGCAAACCTTCGCTGGATGTAACAGGAAGGTTTAATGGTAGGCAGTTAGCCGGGTTGCTAGTTAAGGGCGGTTGTTTGAAGGGGGACATGGGAATCAACATCGCCCGGATGGGTGGTCAGATTGCCCTACAAGGCATCGAGGCCAATCGTATCGGCGATCCTTACAGCTATAAAATCAACAACAACTACATCCGGGGACTCATACTTGACGATGTAGGCCGGATAGCTGGCGCAAGGATTTACAATCAGGATCGCATGAGCGGACGTTACTACTACTCAGGCGATACTATACCGGCGCGAGACAAGAATGGATTGCCACGCTTCTTGTTCTTTGTTAATCCGATTAGCTATGATGACTATCGGGGAGTTAGTATCTTTAAGACTGCCATCGACAACGGCACTTACATCGAGGCAATGCGGAAATACGAGCTACAGGCATTGCTATGGGCGGCGTCACAGAGCGGAGTTTACTTCACTAACACCGGCAACCTACCGGAAGATTTGCCTTTCGACAAAGGCACGCCAGTAACAGACTCCAGCGGCAACATCATCGACACCTACCAAGTGCGGCCTAACACTATCACGTCCTTAAGTTCGCAGGGTGGTGAAAGGGTTGAGATGTTTCAACACGACAGGCCGAGTCCTAACGTGATGAATATGTATCGCAACGTCATCATGGACATCTCAGTAGGCACCGGACTAACGTTCGCATTCTGCTATGACATGACTGGATTCACTGGCCCGGCTATTCGACAGATGAGCGGACAAGATGCCAGAGCCATAGGTATGTGGCAGAGTTTATTGGAGGAATCCTTCCTTAGTCCAGCGGGTGCATTGCTACTGAGTGAAGGTATAGCGAACAAAGAGATTCAATATCATCCCGACTACTTGAAAGGTAAGTGGTTTTTTCCGCCTCGCATTACAATCGACGTAGGACGCGAGACTGCCGCAGGAATTAGCGAAGTAGGTGCAATGCTTAACAGCGGTGCGGACTATGCTGCGGAAAACTCACAAGACATTTCCGAGATCGCTACACAACGCGGCCATGAGACTCAGGAAGCGATTGAGATAGCTATGGCAATCGCTGACAAGTTGGATTTGCCGTGGGATCAGGTCTATTCATTAATGAAACCCGGCCCGCGACAAACAGCTAGTCCACTGGCAGACGCCGCTAAGGCACAGTTACCAGATAGCATGGATGATCCGGGCGCGACAAACGACGGTGCTTCGTTTGACGAAGGGGGTAATGGTAATGGTAAGACCCCGGCTAAGGCAACTCCGAGAGCTAAGAAGCTGCGAGCTATCATCAGGGACGTAATTGAGTTATACCGCGAGGATCAGGCCCGGGACAAGGGCGGCAAGTTTGAGGATGAAGGCCGTGGCAGCGAAGAAGAGGGGTACGTTCATCCGGGTAGTAACGGCGACGAGGGTAAAAAAAAAGACGTAGGTGAGCCGACATTCCCGGCGCGTCCATCATCGCGCGATGATGACGTTGAGGCTATCATGGGTATGTATGACGACCAGCCGCGTTATCAGATACAGGGCAAATCCGGCACAGAGTTCTTTTCGCCTACTACTGAGCCAATGAATTTCGACGAAGCTGTTAAAGCTGTTAACAGTAGTAAGCAAGTTGACGCTCATCTTGTGTCTGGTCACATCGACAACGCGCTTAACTTAAACTCAACGGCGCATGATGGAATCGGAGAATGGAAGGATGGTGCTGAGAATAGTGTTATACATGAGATCACCGGACTTAAGGACTTCGATGAGCTACGTTACGCAGCCGCATTGAAAGGCCGGGCACTAAACCAGAAAGCAGTGTTAGCATTCGAGGCCGGGGACGGCAATGATGCTATCCACAAAACTACTGTTCCAACCGATAACCTACAGGAAATTCGGGGTAAGTTAGATAAGGCTGGAATAGTACAGCGAACCTTGTTGCCAGACGGTAAGAACACAGCTATAATGGTATTCGATCAAGGTAACAAACTCGGAAGTAACATCGCTGATGTAGCAAAACAATATGGCACAAAAGCACAAACAATCAGGGGCACAGGGGAATTTGTCGGAGAAAGCGACACGCGGGAAGGCGCGGTCAAGAACTACACCGGCATCATCAAGGACTACGAACAAAAGTTCCCCGACAGAGGACATTACAAGCCAGTTCAAGGGAAAGGCGTTCACCATAACGGGAGTCAGATAACTTCCGCAGCGAAGGTTAATCCGCCTAACTCTGATGCTGACCTACCGCGTTATTCGGCAGACCTAAAGTCAACTCCAGACTACTTAGAGGTTAACGAGAAGCTGGATAACTTAGCTAAGGAAGTTAAGAACAAGGATAAGCGCGGCGGCATAACTAACTGGAGTATCGACAAGAACAGCGACTCCAATGGCAAGCTTACGCCAGAGCGCGAGGCGTTGCATAAGAAGCTGATCGACGAATCCCTTAACCCGAAGGCTGTAGTAAAAGAGGGCGAGCGTCCGAAACTTAATTTACTCATAGGAGCGCCGGGGTCTGGCAAGACAAGCGCCGGGCGTCCGCTCATCAAGGGTGAGACGACTTACATCGCGCCGGATGATCTTAGGGAGAGACTTCCCGAGTATTTGCCTTGGAACACGCCAGCTACTCAGAATGAATCACGAACGCTGACTGAGAAGCTGTTTAAGGCGGCGGTAGGCGCGAGTCACAACCTAACTGTGGATATAACCGGATCAAACAAGCCTTTGACCAATGAATTTGTGAACGAGGCCGGCAAAAAGGGTTATGATGTGAATGTTCTTCATGTTCAAATCCCATTACATGAGGCCGCGAAGAGAGCATTCGAGAGATGGTATCAGGAAGGTAAGAAGCAAGGCCGGTTTACTGATCCTGAATATATCTCGGGACATGTGGATCACTTGCCGGAGAGTACTTATGATGAACTTAAGTCCAATCAATACGTCAAGAGTTGGACTAGGGTTGATAACTCGGGAAAGACTCCGAAGATTGTCGATCAAGGGAGCAAGGCATGATAGATACAACTAAACTATGGATCGACTTGGACAACTCCAGCCACGAGGCTTGTGTTGAGGGAATGAAATCCGCCAAAAGAAAGGTTGAAGAAAAACCTAGACAACCCAAAAGCGCGGCTGTAAAAGGTGGGAACTTGAAACAAGACAAAGGAAAGAAAAGCGACGAATGACTCTAACTAAGTTTGTTTCTCGCCTTGACCTAAGCGGCTCACGCGTTGACCGCGACAAGGCGGTTATCTATGGCGTCCGAGTAGCCAGCGTTGGCGAGGCTCGCGGCCACGACCAATTCCTTGACCGTAAAACTCTGGAGCAAGTTAAAGATTGCGCCAGCAAGTATAAATCCGGCCTGAAGGTTAAATTCAATCCATCATCTTTTAATCATGGCGACGCCGGTATCGCTGGCCGGATGCCTAACGAAAGTCTGCGGATCGAAGGTAACAACGGCGACTCCGCGTTGGTCGGTGATCTTCACTGCTACAAGCAGTACCCGAGTCTTGAATATCTTTACGAGATAGCTGAAAACGCGCCGGAACATTTCGGACTCAGCATGGAGTTCAACGGGGTCAACGAGGAAGTAGAGGGCAAGCTATTCTCGCGATGCTCAGAAATCTTTGCTGCTGCAATAGTCGATTTACCGGCAGCTAATCCTACGGGATTCTTTTCGGCAAAGCCTTATGGTGACGTTGAGTATGCCGATCCGGGTTATCAACCCGACAAGCAAGCACGTTATCCAGTTGACACTAAGGATCACGCGGATGCCGCATGGAAACTTATCAACACGGAAGAGATCGAAAAGAAATACTCACAAGAAGATTTGACAAAGGTTAAAAACAAAATTAAAACAGCATGTAACAAGTTCCAAACCAATGAGGGATTAACTATGAATGATGACGAGATCAAGAAACTAAGTGTAGGCATCGCCAGCGGCGTTGTCGAAGGAATGAAACCCTTAATCCAGAATGCGTTTTCATCGAATGCGCCTTTTGCTCCACCGTCCGACGAAGAGAAGGAAGGTGCTGGAGTTAAGGACGGCGACACGGATGAAGTGGTCAAAACGAAGGTGACTGCTTTTCGCGATGGACTTAAGCAACCGATGACGCGCGGGGACTTTTTCAAGATGTTCCGCGAGGCTGGCGGCAGTGCGGTTAAGGTCAATCTCTCCGAGGGTGACACGAGGAAAAACCCTGTCACAGCTTTCAATGCTCGCATCGACGCTCTAGTGGCGGCTGGCTCTGACAAGAGGGCGGCTACAGCTATTGCGGTGAAGAAATTTCCAGCGGAGTACAAGGCTTACCGGCTTGCCTTGAAAAACAAACCGGCTACATCAACCACAACTGAGGAATAACATCCGTATCGGACTAAACTCCTACACAACCAGACAAGGATAACTTATGGCAGGTACACTTGGAATTTTGGAAGGCCCGAATATGACGGTGCAAGTGGGGGCGACCCCGGTTGCAGCGTTCATTCGAGTAATCATTGCAGCTACAACGCCTACGGGCGGCGTCCCGTTCGTGACGGTAGCTGACCACCTTACACTTGGCGCTGGCGTTACTAAACAGCCTATCGCGGCTAACTCCCGTGGTGTTATGCGCCTAAACAACGCACAAGGCACGAAGATTTGCACATGGGGAACAGCGGGCGTGGGTAACATAGGTGATACCGCGTTCACTTTGGACGCCGGACTTTACGGTGCGACGGTAGCAGGCGCTCTAGCTGTAGGCTATGTGCTGACACCTACCGCAGCCAGTGGCGACTTGTTTGTGTTGCTACCTTTCGGTTAATAGATGACAGAACGTTAGGATTCAAAACTTATGATTTACGACAATACGGCAGCAATCCCGAGGCAAGAACTCGCGGCAGTACTTGTTCAAGGTCGCGGACTGAACGATCAAAACATTGGCCTACAAGTGTTACCAGAGTACGGCGTAACCCGACGAAGCGCGCATCTATTACAGATGACAGTCGCGGCGTCCGAGTTGCTTCGTATCATGGACAAGATCGTTGAGCCGGGCGGTGACATCGAACGCGTGACCCTTACCTTCGGTGACACGGTGCTAACGCTCGCAATCCGCAAGGAAGAAATCGAAATCCCCGACGAAGTGGAACTGGATTACGCTGACTACTTCAGCGTTGAAGCGGTTGGATCACAGATCGGTGAGGATAAGCTGGAGCTAACTATGGAGTTACTCGTGGCGAACGCAGTCTTTAACACGACTACATTCGGCTCTGCGGTGAACTCAGCCGTTGCCTACACGAATGCCCTGTTAGCGACAATCAGTTTCGTCGCGGACGTTTACACGGCCATCGAGGGTGTAAGGAACAAGGGTGAGAGTCCCAACACGATTGTCATTCCCGCGCTTGTGTATCAGCGTATCAGGCAAGCGCCATTGGTCGTCAATTTCATTCGTGGTAACTTGCAGCGGCAAGCGGATGTGAACATGAACACCATCCAGCAAGCGTTCGCTGATGAAGGCATCACGAAAGTTCTGGTAGGCCGCAGCCGGTATAACTCCGCGCCTAAAGGTGCCACGCCGATCTATACGAAGATTTGGCCGGTTACTTTCATTTGGGTTGGTCGCACTGGCGACACCTTCTCTGCGGATGAAGGCGGCATCGAGACGATTCAAGGTGCCGGGGCGACTCTCTATTGGGAGAGCTACGGTGGACTATTTCAGATCGACACATACCGGCATGAGCCTCGCGAGAGTAACATTGTCCGGGCCAAAACCAGCGGCGTACCCTACATCGCTAACCCGAATGCAGGCTACTTGATCGCAACCCAATACTCATAAAACTATGTCTAAGAAAGCTAAGAAAGCTGCGGCTAAGGTCGTCAACAGTCCTGAGAAGGACGCGGTTGAGCTAAGGGAGGCCCGCGTCAAGCAGGCAAGCCAAGATGAGAAGACAGTCAAGTCTGGAGTTGTTCCGGGGCAAATTCCCGTGCATGTGGTATTGCCTGACCTGAAGGCTGAAGGCTATGACATGTCGAAGAAGTATATCAACCGAATCGACAACCAGCCTTACTATTTGAAGGTTGACAAAGAGGCCGTGCTAGGCCGCACTCACATGCTGAAGAATCTGACCCATTATTGGGAAGGCAGTGAAGAGGACTTCAAAGACTCTTTCGACAAGGATTAGTAGTTGTTAGCTGATAAGTGGTGAAGTGCGGGGCGCGGTCAAGGCCGCGCCCTTCTTGTATATGTTAGACGAAGATGTTTTCAAACGGGATGCGGTAGCGGCCATAGCTGAGTGGCCTGCGACGGCACGGTTTCGTGGCAAGACCTTAAGTGTGGGTCTGAGTTCTGCGGCGGATGTAGAGATGCTTATCCCCGGTGGAATCATGGATGACAGATCATTCATCATTACGGTTATCTCGGATGACATAGGCGAACCAGTCCCGAGGAAGTTTGAGCGATTTGATATTCTCCTTTCCAATGGGAAGTATCTGCCGTGCGAGATAGCATCAGCGCCGGATAAGTATGATCCGCGCGGGGTTACTCTCACAATCTTACTGCAATCTCCGCACAAATGAGTCACACAGACTTCTTAACTAATTTTGAGACAGCTTTACTGAAGTTGCTCGCGGCCAATACCGTTCTTGCTTCCTATAAGTGGACAACGTGGGATTCGGATGGTTCGGTAAAGCTACCACGAGGGTTCATAGAGCTAGAGGGTAGCCGGGACGTTGAAGAGAGTCCGTTATATCGCGTGGTAGTAACAATCACACTGGAGGGTAAACCACGGCGGCAGAAAATGAGTTCGGTCGCTTATGAGTTAGAAACCCTTATGTCAGACAACGCTTTGTGCGCCAACCTACAGGCTCTAACGTCTCTGGTGTGGTATTTCGGTAACATGGCCGAGAACACAAACGTCAAGCGTAAGATAGATGGGAATACAAGGAAGATCGTTTACACATGCACGTTATTCGCGGGGCCGCGCGTATGATAATTGAAGTAACAGACACATTCCGCACTAAGAACACGCGCTTCGCTGCCGCGTTAATTACATTGGGTTATGAGCTAGTAAGGAAAGAGGCTCTAGGGGCGATCACAGCGTTCGACTTTAGTAAAGACGCCGAGAAGTATGACCACGCATGGCGCAACATGGTGCTATGGTCGCCGCGTAACCTTGCCGATCCTCTTACCTACATGCACAAGGTATCATCGGCTAGGGACTGGATAGTAGGCCGCGTGCTCCATCCTTCAGCCTTCACCGTCAACGATCCTTACGACTTCGGAACCTACAACCCGAATGTTGAATTGTCCGGTGAGGTATTTGAAACTAAGAACATAAACATGGCGTGCTGCTTGGTAGCAGCGGGATTCTTCTTGATTAAGCTGGACAAGGAAACAAGGTCGTTCTATTTCCCCGCTAAGGCAGTCTCAGAATCTGATAGGTATCGTAACCCGCCAGAGGGTACGTGTTACTACTGGCAGACGAAGTACCTTCACAACTTTTACTTACTCCACAAAGCTGTATGCAGCGATGCCGGAGATTTAACTAGACAACCTCAGAAACCTACAATAACATCCAACAATGCCCGGTAACAACCATCCGAAAGCCGCGCCCGGAAGGCCGGTCGCTAAGGAGCGTAAGCCTGTTACAACCGAGTTATCTGGTAAGGATCAGGCTATTAAGAATCTCGAAGAAAAGATCGAACGTTTGTCCAGTGCTCCAGACAAAGACGATCCACGCGTTAAGGCGGCGATTGAACGCGCTCAACTCTACCTACAAAATATACGCGAAGGAACTAATGAAGAGTGATGCAATTATTCGTTGCGGTATTTCGCTCATTACTCGGGCTAGGCTATTGGCCTCACGCTAGGTGCCGGGGGTCGATCACGATCATCGGCGGCGCGCCGTGGAGCGCGGCGCAACGTGGTGTAGAGTTAGCTGAGACAACGATCCTAATCAATGTCCGAAGGTTCGAGGCCCGATACTTTCCTGAAGTAAATGAAAAGCTGCCGGATAACGCCGGAGAGACAATCGCTAAGGCATTGTCCGCTAAGTTCTCACGAGATGTTACGTGCGAAGGCGAGACGATTGGAGCGGTTACTCACGCTATGGTAACAGTCTGGACATTCGCGAACGACGTTAATGACTTCGGTGACGGCACAGGCGGATTGTATTTCGACGAAGCGACGGTATCACAAGAGCGGGCGGGCTGGCGTTCAGTCAACGTCCGGGTGTCAAGTAATCCCGGGTTAGCATAACAAATGAAGCACACACGATCAAGTATGCCTCACAAACAACGGACAGCGGTAAATCCGATAAACCGCCTATTATGGATGACAACAAAGACAAGCCTCAGCACTTAGGCCCGGCAGACACTCCTTTCGAGTTACAAGACGGCCACGTAGCATTCGCTCTCTATCTGGCGGGCGTGCCATTCTACAACGACAAAGCATGGTGTCGTAACGTCTATACTCGCGAGATGTTACTGAAGCATGGCTTCAAAGGCGCTGATATGCGCGAGGCCGCGAAGCACTGTGTCTTAACTAACAAGCGCGGGATGGTTCGATTTTATTTCCAGCGTATTCCGATCCTGCAAAAACTTCTTAAGGTGTTCTCTAAACAAGAGGATGACCTTGAAAGGAAAGAGGGTAAGGCAGTCGATGAGTACAAGTCTATTCTCGCGTTATACAAGGAAGGCAAGATCAATGAAGAAGAGGTAGCTGTGCGGATCGCCTGCGTATTACTTAAGGCGAGGATGGCGTTCATGTCTGGCTGGCGCGAAGTGCCGCCGCACATACGAGTGCAAGGCCCGGTGAGCCGGAGCAGATTCCCATTCGTGGATGAAAAAGGGCGACACGGAACCGGGACTAAGGACGTAACTAGCTTTAAGGAATTTAGTGCCTATGCCACTGATGAACAATTAAAGAAGGTGGGGCTGTTATGAGTGAAGTAACGGAACCCGAAGATATAGGGCACGAGAGCAAGGAGTCCGAGAGCCACGAGGATCAGGTAGAGAAGGCTTTTGCCGAGAGCCACGGCCACAAGCTAGGCGACATAACTCTGGAGCCTTACAGCCGTGCTAGGCGTTACGCCGCAGCCGCTATGGGGTTGTATTACGGCAAGTTAAGCGAAGTCGAGTTTCAAGAGTTCATTAAAACTAGGCTGTACCCGCAAGCGATGCGCGACGTGGGGATAGTCATGTGGCTCTGTGTAATTAAGGATCACAACATAATCTCAGCTATCACTCGGAATCCTAAAGCATACGAGGATCAGATGCAGGAGTGGGCCGAAAAACATGGGCTAGATGATACATCCGGTGATGAATTTTGGGAAGGCTTCTCAGAGTTTGCAGCCATAATGAAAGAAGTGGAAGTGTCTAGGGTCAGCGCAAAAAAAAAGACAGCGAAGGAGAAACCGAGCTAAGTGAAGAAGGTCTGGCATTGCCTAGTGGATCAGTGGCCTACATCGAGTCCGTTTCGGAAGTTTCTCACCTTGACGGTGATTATATTTATTACGATCTCGCCGAGGCTCGCGGCCTACAGTTTCAAACTCAGTGGTTGTGGAAGCACGGTTTCGTGTGTTATGTTGGCAGCGAAAATCGCGGAAGTATCATCGTTTAATATGGGATTTGAATTAGACACAAGTAGCTTCAAGGAGTCCATAAGGTTTGTGTTGGATAACACACACAAGAAACTGCCGGACGTGATAAACAGAGCCGCGCTTGCTACTATCATCGGGGGTAAGGGTGTTCAAGGAGCTATGCAACGGACTCCGAAGGCAGCTAGGGAGAAAATTCTTGCCGTGCCGAGGGAAGTTATAGCTAGGGTAGTGATGGCGAAGGTTAATCAAGGTCAGTTCTATCTTCCGTTACGCGGCTTCAGGGGCGCTGGCGCGGGGCCGGGCGGATCAGGAGCTAGGCGGGCTGAGATAAACAGACTGATTCGTAAGGAGTATTCTAAAAGGCTCGCAGCGATAGGTTACACTGCTAATGTGGGTTGGAACAACGCTGCTAAGGCATTCGGGGGCCGTGGAATTGGCGGAAGGGCTACCGGACTAGGTGAGGCCGCGTTAGGCGAGGGTAGGCCCGCGACGCCGGGGAATTTGGTAGCTCAGTTCTCTAATGCTGCACCGGCAGCTTACTTGATAGGACAGCAAGCGTTACAAGACGCCTTAGACCAAGTATCGGATGACATGATTGCACACACGAAAGAGATACTTCAAAAGATATTCGATGAAAGTCACAAAGGGTAATGCCGGGGCCAACATTACAGGGCGAGCTAAGGTTAGACGATAAGGATTTTGTAGATAAAATGCGGCGTGCTCCGGCGCACGCTGACAAGTTAGCTGACAAGTTAAAAGGCATTTTCGGGAGAGAGCCAGTACCTCTACGTCGGGCTGGTAGGGCGTTCGGAGAAGTAGCTAAGAGTATTACCGCTACGGCTACCGCAGCGGAAGGCGCACAAGATGCTATAAGCGGCCTTGTAGCTAATCTCAGATTACCGGGGGTAGCAGGCATAGCTGCCGCTGGTGTTTCCGCAGTTCTGATAGGAGCTATCAGGACAACGCGCGAGATGAAAAGCGAGACGAACAATTTACAGCGCGAGTTTCATGGAATTAATAGGACGGTAAGTTTCGAGACTGCGGGGGCCGGGGTTGATACAATAACCGAAAGGATCAAAGGGTTAAGGAAAGAGACGCGCGCAGTTGTGGATGAGTCACGTAAGCTGGATTTTGGCACGCATCCTATTCACGCCGGTCTAGCGTTAGTCGGGGAAGCGTTCCGGCATCCATTCACTATGACAAGTGACGTGGTAGGCAGGCACCTACAAACAGAGGAAGGAGTCAAGCTAACTAAACAAGGCAAGGAGGCCGCGATAGAAAAGAAGAAGGCGTTAGAAGATTTAGCTGCCGCAGCTACTCTGGAATTGGGAGTGACCCGACAGACAGTGCTATACGATGAAATTTCAGGCAAAATCACCGAAGAGCGCCTGAAAACGGCGGAGCGAATAGCCATGCTAACTAAGGCCGGTACCTCTCCGGCAGTGTTGGGCGACATACAAGCCGCGTCTAACCTTCGTGTGATGGCGCTTAATACGGAGTTACAAGGCGCTAAGAGAAGCGCGAGTGAGGCGTTTCATACGGCAAGGGTAACACGACCCGGAATAGGCTTAACTGAGTCTGAGGTAACAGGTTCGCAATTGTTCCGAAAGTCTTTTGATACTCAGCTTGCCATAGGTAGGGAGCCTAACTTGTTTAGGAAAGGTCAGTTAATGACTCAGTTTCTAGGTATAAGCAACCAGATAGAGTCAGCCGAGATGGGGCAATTCCTTAAGCAGACGGCGTTCACTGGAGGCGCGACGGCTGGCGGCGGACACGGGGGGCAGACCGCAGCGCAAGGTGAAGCCATGCAGGCTAGGTTAGAGAAACAAATTATGACAGCCATTAGATCGAATCCAGCGTTGAAGGCACAGCTAGATAAATCAATAGGAGCGGGGTTAGGAGTTACTTCCGCTGGAGGCGACATCGGCGGCGGGCGGACACTCAACGATATTTACAATCTGGTGGATCAAAAATGGCAATAGTAATCATAGGTCAAGGTCAGTACCAGCAAAGCGCGCCGGAACGTTGGCAAGCTAGTATGTGGGATTTGGATCGGCTTGTCGTTCCTTTCCGTGGCGCGGAAGTTAATCGGCGCGCGTTCATAGCTCAGTTTAGTAACTTCGAGCCGAGCGATTTGGACGGTGATATGTTTCTTGACGAAGTGGTAAACATGGATGACAGCAAGAACTTCCCTACCGTACAGGCGATATATCAAGGGAAACGCGGGGGAGTGTTACCGCCTGATAAGAAGATACAACAACGATCAATTCAACAAGTCCGTTACTTAAGCTACGCAATCCCGGGTGATCCTGCTACCGGATATAAGCAACCGCCAGTCATAACTGGCCCGCTGGCATCGGCAATAGGCACATTCACTCTGGACGTAACATACGCCGCTTTAGCTAAGGGTATAATCTCGTGGGCTAGAGACGACAGTGAGTTAGACGTGGGCGATCTCGGTGACTCAATAAATTTCAATGGCGAGATTTACATAGATCGCGCTGTAGCTACATGGGAGAATTGGTCTGCGGATCATTTCGATGTTGATTCATTGGCTGGAATAACAGAGACAGATGAAGATGGCAGTGGTTTGTTTTTCTTAGATACTATCATCTCAGGCGACATAGAAGAGGTAGTCTCAGAGCAGTACTTCAAAGCTACAGCTATGGTGAACTCAATTTTATTTCCCGATCCGCCTGATCGTCCATCCGGTTAAGAGTTATGGGCGCACCTAGTCCAGTTACGGCCCAAATTAGGTCTAAGAAGGTGGACTTCCCTTGTCCACGTAGGCTTAGGAAGTTTCTTGATACGGTTATTGAGGACTTATACGCGGTGCGTGGCCGCGCGGGAATAAACGTAAGGCTAAGGCAGTTCCCCGATGGTACGGAGATCAACGCGGACACGCAAGCCGCATCGCCGCCTACTCAACTGCCAGAGACTCCTTTCCAAGTCATACCCGTAAACCTTGACGATGGAACTGCTGGAGTAGGTGTTATCAGTAACAGTCATTTATTTAACAGTGAGGCCCGGGATGACTATGAAGAGGATAACACCGATTGGGGTTTACTGGATGACGACGCAACCGGCAGTGAAGGATTTATCCCGGTAACTGACCTAAACATAGGCGATAAAATCTGGCTAGGTATAGAGTTAGACCCTGAAGATCAAAGCATTATTTCCATCGACATAGAGTGGGGACAAGTAGGCGGTGACTTATGGGATGAGTTTCCTGATCCTATAGCTATCAACACAGACGATCCTGCTAATCCTTACCAGCAATTCTACAACCAGATCATCGCTGAGGTAACTGACCCCGACCAAGACCCGAGGGATGGCATTCAGTTAGTTAAGCCGGGTAGCGGACATGATGACAGTCAGAGGTTGCAAATAACTCAGTTGTTATTCGCTCACCTAATGATGACGACGGCGCGAACAACTATGGATGCCGACCAGCCGGACATTCCTTTGCTGGTAGCTCTTCCGTGGGCGGTAGCGCCCGCTACGGCGGTTGACGGCAGCGCCGATGAGTTACCCGCTAGTGAAGATCAGATGACGCCTTGGCAGCTTGGCAGTGACGATACTAAAAACGATTACAATTTCGAGATGTTTAACGCATCCGATGAAGATGGGGCAAAGGTTTTAATTCTGGATGGCGTGGTATATGGGCCTAACAATGACAGTGGCGTTGATCCTGAAGGGATGCCTTCGGATGACTCTTTCGTTGCGGATGGGCTAGAGGATGGTGATGAGATATGGCTACAGGTCACATGGGATAGAGAGGCCGCGATGATTACTTCCGTGTCTATTGAATGGGGGGCAGAGACTCCTGATGACGAAGGTGATGTTACTAATCACACTATTGGAAGTGTAAGCATAGACTACAGCGGTACAGTGCCTATCGTAAGTTGTAGGAATGAAATCTGCGGAGATTTAGTCATACCACTTCCTAACTCTCAGGATGTCGATGAAAGCGTGCCCGAGTTAGTGTTAGTGCAAGACACGGATGACGGCACGACTAGGTGGCTGGAATCCACGCAATGCGATTGTGTTGACGGTGGGGGCGCTGATGGTGGTGATTCGAGTAACTTCTAATGGCTGAACACATACAACTTAGGCGAGACACATCCGCTAACTGGACGCTTAATAACCCTATACTCTACCAAGCTGAGGTAGGTGTTGAGACTGATACATGGTTGTTCAAGATAGGTACAGGGTCACTCCCTTGGAATAGCTTGGATTATGTGTTGCCGAACGGTGACGCGTTTAGCATCGACTACACTTTTAGCGATACGACAATGGACTCTGATCCGGGGCCGGGCGTGGTGAGGCTTGGTAGCACGTCGCAATCTATGTCCTTAGTAATGCGCGCGGACGTTCTGGACTTGCGAGGAATAGACGTAACTAACTTGTTAGGCCAATTAGATGACAGTACTAATCCGATTAAGGGTTATTTAAGGATAAGGAAGCAAAGAGATCAGAATAAATGGATTCTCTTTGAAGTGTTAGGTCTTGACGCGCCGGGCGGTTATTACAACATAAACATCAAGCCAGCGGGCGCTCAGAGTAGCGGCAGTCCTTTCTTAAATGGTGACTTGGTAACAATTGTCTTTAGTAGGACTGGCGATAAGGGTGACACTGGCTTAGGGGTTCCGGGGACTAATGGAGCTACTTGGTACTCGGGTACTTCTACACCGTCATCAGGGTTAGGTGTCAATGGTGACTTCTACCTTAACACTATCTCATACGACATCTCCAATAAGATTAGTGGTAGCTGGACTGTCATTGGTAACATTAAAGGCACAACCGGCGCTGGTGGAAATGGTATTGTAACCTACCTATGGGAAAGTGAGTCCCCGCCAATAACAGGAATCCACAGGAGATGGTACGCGGATCGCGCGGGAACAATTTTATCTTGTTGGGCTGGAGTAGCTCTAGCTGATAACACTGTAGGCGCGGCTACCTTCGACATATTAAAGAATGGTACAACGATCTACACATCCGCAACCAAGCCGAGTGTTCCTACAAGTAGTTTTATCGGAGCAGAGCGAATACCGGACATCCTTACGTTTATCAAGGGTGATTACTTCCAGATTGTAGTTAATGACACTGGCGGCGCGAGCGGGCCGCTACGCACGTACATCAACTTCCAATATGCAGGTATATCCTCGGGAGGCGTCACAATTCCTTCCACGGTTAATTTACTTAAGGGTGATGGTTCTGGTAATGTGTTGGACTCCTTGATCAGACCGGCTCAGGCTGTAGCCGCCGTGAATCTTTCAGCGTTCGACATTGTTACAGTGGATGGATTCAAGGCTGACTCAGGAACTCCGGCTCACTATGGCAAGGTTGTAGGCATAACGCGTTCGGCAGTCAGCACAGGTTTTGTGGCTGATGTGATTTATTACGGGGAAGTCACGAACGGATCGTGGTCTTGGACTGCCGGACAAAAACTTTTTCTCAACGGATCAACACTTTCAACAACGCCGCCATCGTCAGGATTTATCCAGATGGTTGCAATCGCGAAAAACAACAATACAATAGTAATGCGAATGGAAACTCCGGTGCTATTCTAACCTACCTAAAAACCTATGGCTCTAAAAACTCCCTTAGTCCTATACAACGGCCTTCCCGGCCAATTACAATCAGGCGACACAATGAACATCCCGAGCATCTCGGGGGGTGTTGTTGTACAGCAAACCAATGACGAAGCTGGCGCTATAGTCATTTGCGCGCCAGTTTACAATGATGCGAATGATGGCGTCAAGAAAGCCAAGGCGGACGCATCAGGCACAGCTAGTGTTATAGGTCTAGTAGCACAGGCATCAATCACTAATGGCGTCGCTGGTAGTATTCAGTTCGATGGTGTGTTAGTAGCAACTACAGGACAATGGGATGCCGTGTTTGGCACAAGTGGTGGACTAACTAAAGGGACGCGTTACTTCTTGTCCGCTGCAACGGCGGGTTTAGGAACGGCTACTCCACCTTCAACCGTTGGACAGTTTGTAATCCTATTAGGAATTGCAATCTCCACAACCGAGCTACACTTAGCCGCGCCTTATACACCTATCGCGCTATAAATGGCTTCAAAACTACCCTTAGTTCTAATTGGTGGCATACCTTCGCAGTCGGGGGTTGATCCGGTACGAGTTAAGGATGGTGTTGGTGCAAAAGATGCCGCAAACTTAAGTCAACTATCAGTAGTTCTTATGACAGCAGGCGCACCGGGCGAACAGGAAACCTTGTATGACGCGGATGGGTCTATAATGACTCATTACGATCCATTTTTTGCGACGGATTTAGTTACATGAATCATCCAAGTTCCACCTTCAACCATCCAATAGAGAATTGGGTGTTTGCTACTTCAGCGTTGCGTGTAGCTGCGGGGAATTATCTTGCGACAGATATTGGTAAGATAGCACGCCAGACCGACAACACTACTTACTGGAGATTAACGGGCACTACTCCTACATGGGAGCAATTCGAGGCGATAGTCAATTTCTCAACGGCGGCACAGACTCCTACCGCAGCAACACGAACCTACATTATAGGATCAGCTATCTCCGTAGGTAAGCTTGCCGTAGGAGCAGTCTTTCGTTGGCGATTTAATATGACTAAGACTGCGGCGGGAGTTGCTGCGTCCACAATTGACATTGCGTTTGGAACTGCGGGAACGACCGCAGATACCGCACGAGTCTCGTTTACGAAACCGGCTGGCGTGGCAGCTATCGACGAAGCATTGGTTGAGATTGAGTGCATCATACGTTCGATCAACGTTTCAACGGGTGTGGCAGTTGGTGAGTTGACTATGGTTGTAAACAACACAGGTGGTGCTGGTGGACATCTTGCAAATCTCAAATGGAATCTTGTCCTTAACACTGTCTCAGCTAACTTCGATACAGTGGCACCAACTTTTGTCGGTCTTTGCATCACGACCGGCGCAGCCGACGCAATCACAATTCAGCAAGTAACCGCGAACGCGACTGGACTAGCATGAGTGATACGATTGACGGTCTTAATCATCCAATCGACCGCTGGACGTTTGCCAGCGCGGCTCTTAGGGCTGCGGCTGGTAACTATTTTGCACAAGACATCGGCAAACTTGCATTTCAATCTGACACTGGAACCTATTGGCGATTTACTGGTTTAGTTGCTGGACTACCGATATGGATTCCGGCTGGACTGGTATTAGGAGCCTCTTATCAAGGTGGGGTTACTGCTACTCCGACCGGAACAACGTCACTAACTCAAGTCATGCTTGGATATGCAGGTTCGATCACTCCAATTTCCAGTGGTAGGATTTTAATCTATGGGGGTGGAGGTCTGTTTAACAATACAGGTGTGAACGTTAATGGATGTTTGGCGCAGTTAAGGTATGGCACCGGAACGGCACCTATAAACGGAGCGGCTGTCACAGGCACAGCTATTGGCCCAATAACTGAAAGCAACCTTAAGGGTGCTAATGAAATCAGTGGATTTGGGTTAATGGGAATTGTGACAGGATTAGTTCTTGGAACTGCTTATTGGCTTGATTTTGGGTTCGCTGCAATGGTTGCGGGGACTGGATCACTTCGTAACATAGCTATAGCCGCGAACGAGTTTTAACTTATGGCAAGCGTAACAATAACAACCGACGCCGGACAAGACGCAAGGTTAGCGCCTGCATTCGGTGACAAGCTTCAACTAGGCCATAACGCGACAACGGCAGATGTTAAGGCGTATCTGATTGCAGACCTTAAGGCAGTCGTGCAAGCATACGAACAGAGGATCGCAAACCAAGCGGTACCGCCGCCAGTGGACTTCACACCTACTTAATTTTTATGGCATGGGACACGGGAACAATAAACAGTGCTACTCCGGTCGCGGCGATTTCCACGAAGCTTAAGGCTTTAGTAGGCGGTACCGGGGTTGAGAATTGGGGTTTCGTTGAGAACGTACCGGCGGGGACGTTAGTGGGGCAATCAGGATCGGCGGCTTACTCTTTGGACGTGTTTCGATGCCGTGGCACAACCAATCTCTATAAGCGCCTTCAACAAATCAATCTCGCGAATGCTCAGATAACAACTGATGGAACTACATTTGTCTTTACGATAGTAACGCCAGCCGCGAGCAAATTCATAACAGTGTTTGTTGCCAGCACTAAGGCGAGCGCGGCGGATGATCCTTCTACCGTGGCACTGGATGGCTCTAACGCGCCTACGTTTACGAAGATTAAATCTCAGGCTGGCGGCGCTGGCGGCACAAGCGAAGTTAAGGGAACGTTGTGGATAGGTAAATCGACGGCATCAGCGCCTACAGGCACTCAGCTTACGATCACCTTCCCGGCCACAGAAACGGGTTGTATGGTCATTGTGGATCAGTGGGATGGGCCGGACTTAACACTCGCGGCTACCAGCGTCGATCCTACCGGAGTTGCTCAGATCGGCATCCAAGTTGTAGGAGCTAACGGCATAACAGAAACAACGCACGGCGCTACACTGGCCGCGATGCTAGGCGTTCAAAGCGTGGCAGTGGAGTACAACGCCCAATGCTCATCAGCTAACGCGTATGCTACTAAGGCGGGTTGGACTCCTGTGGCTGCGGACATAGTTATGGCTACTCCGGTCGCGCACGCACGCGGACAGTTTAGGACAGATCAGGATGATCTAACGCCTAACATGACTATCGCGAGTAACACATCCGAAACTTCGTGGTGCTCCATAGCATTCGAGTTTACTCGTACTACATCTTCAACCTCTGTTACAAGTCCTAATGACGCTGGAAAGGACTTTTATTTTGTTCTGGAAATTCCAGTGCCAGATAACGGAACTATCAATCTGTTCTTTAACAGCGCCGAGGATTACGACGGAAATAAGATGTTTCGACGGATGCCGCCTGTTAGTAGCACAACGTCCCCGGTTGGCTCTGGAAATGTCCGTGATGATACACTAAACATTTATTCGAGCGTAGGTGGTAACAATAGAGCTAATAACACAAACCAGATTTTACCAGCTAGTGCCAACTATAGTTATTGGCTGAAGCTGACTAAGAACGGGCTAACTATCTCACTTAGGAATGGAATTACTGAGACGATGTGCGGAGCTATGTTACTTGACTCATTCGTCACTAACGCCACAGACATGCCACTTATCAACGTATCGGCAAACGTGGCGGCAGCTAACACCATGAGCCGGTTGCCGGGTGTTACGGCATCAGGCGGTAGTAGTATTTGGGGGATAACAACATACTTTTGGACTACCGCTGCCCAGTTGAATATGTGCAGCAACGCGGCCTTCGCTCAGGATTTGTGGTCAAGTGAGAAGATTCACGCGGCTAGAATAGCTGTTTTCCATACCCCGGGTATCTCAGCAACGTTAGCTTATACACTTGGCATGGCTCGCGGGTTGTGGAAGGCTGACTGGCTGGCAGAGCCTCGGGGCGGGACTGTGTTGATCGGCGATACAACAACGATAGCTGGTAACGCATGGACGTGTATCGCTAACAGCGCGATCCTGTTTGGTACAGGGTTAGCTATGGCTGTGTTTACTAGGGCTAACTAAAATGGCGGCGTTGATAGACAGCACGACTGACTCTGCTGATAACAATGCGAACGTAGCGGCACGGATAGATGACGTACTAGGCTCCACAACTGACTCTAGTGATAACACAGATTACCTCGCGAGTTATTTTGGTCATACAAGCCAGAGCCGGGACATCGAGATAGGCGGCGGGGTAACTAAGGAAACTTGGGGTATAGTAGGCGAGTGAGGCATATTTGGATCTCACTGTGCCTCGGAGATTAAGCACATGGGAATGAAGGTAAAGCTAGTCTCGCCTGATCCGGGCGGGCCGCATGAGTCCGATGAAGGTAATGTTCAGGTAACATCAGATGGTAGGATTCAGTTAGTGTGCGATCAGCCTGCTCCGATCTTGTATTGTGATTCGGTTGCCGCAAGTAGAACTAAGTGTGGGTATCAGGCATTTTTTACTTGGCCTTGGGGCGGGGTTGATAACAATTGCATGGTACCGTTTCCTGATCCCGCAGATAGGCAATGGTACACTGAAAGGAACTCCGCGACTCCTGACTCATGTACTACATGCACTGGCTTTGATTGTAACGGTGGGGTTGGCCGGGTGACGACTGAGTTCGCAAGGTTCCTTACGTCCACACTTAGAGAGACTGGAATGGGCAGGCCCGCGTGGTGGCCCCCTGAGTTCATGTGTGATGTTGAATGTGCTACGCAAGGCACAGTGACAACAATACAGTCTTACAATCCTGATGGGTGTGTCCTCAATCCGTACACTCAGACAGGCAGTATTACTTGCGTTGATCCTGATTGTGGATGTGACCCTAGCAACCCCGGTTGTTGCACTCAGAGCAACGGAGAGTTTAGGTGTTGGAACGAAGTCCTATCGGATGAGTACACGACAACTCTTTTAATTTCTAATACTGAAGCTGGACTACCCGTTTACTCTAATAGTTGGGCGTGCGCGAGTGATGAATGTATTAACACTTGCAATGAGTCTTATTGTCCGTGTGGCCCTTTCGTGGAAGGACAAGGATGTAATTGTTCGGCGTCCTATAACCTATCTCCAGATGAAAGTAGTTTGACCATTAAGCAGTTCCAATACTTATTCCAAGTGGCGGACACGAATGATCCGCCAGACAACGGGTGCGTATTGAAATGGATAGAGCAGTTTATTGCCGATCTTACGGTGGACACTTGGTTCGAAGGTAACTTTTACCCGGCTGGCTCTCCCGATCCTGATGACACTCATTGGACTAAGAACAAAAAGAGTTTCACATTCGATGGGGAAGCAACTCAAACTGACATCTTTGAATGCAAGCATCCCGATAGTAATGGAGTGATAACAATTCAGGACATCCATTGGTGAAACCACAACGAGTTGCAGATATACACCGGGGTTTGTGTGAGTCAGCTAGGTGTCCGCACTTAGAGACACTTAACTACAACGATCCTTGTATTGGTTGCCCTGAAGGTCACTTCGGGCCTTACATGATACAGGGGTGCGACGGCCCGCGAAATGTAGACGCGCGTCTACAATCGAGTCCGGTTGTGCGCTTACCTAAGCCGGGGGATGTGTTTAGCACGATTATATTCCAGCTAACAGGCCAGCGTACCGCTAACTGCGGAGTGTGCGGGGAACGTAAGCGACAAATGAACGAATGGAGATGGTGGGGTTGCTGTAAAAACCGAAAAGTGATTGTAGGCTGGTTAGTAGAAGAGGCACGTAAGCGCGGACATGAGATTGACAACCGCGCTATGTATGGTTTGTTTGTGGCGGCAGTTAAGGAAGTCAGAAACCAAAAGAAGCAAGCTTATGGCCGATCTAGCAATTAGCGCATCATTCTCGCAGCAAAAGACAGGATCAAATCAGACACCTACTGCTGCGAATCCTAAGCAGCTAAACGTCAACCAAGTTGGCGATAAGGTCATCAAAGACACCATCACTGTGCTAGGCACAGACATTTCCTTGGACTTAGGGAGTATCGTGAATGTTGGATGGTGTTGGTTTCAAAATCTTCTTAACTCAGGCCCGCCGCCGTCCCCGGTTATGGGCGGAATAGGACAGGGCGGAACGCCCGGCTCAACGGTCTATACTTACGTCGTGGTTGCTAACTTCCCTGATGGATCGAAAAGTGTTAGCGCGGCCACGCAGACTGTTACCGGGGCGGCTGTTCTTAACGCTACTAACTACAATATCCTTAGTTGGCCGAGTGTTGGTGCAACCACTTACGATATTTATCGGACTTCATCGGGCGGCACTCCCGCGACGCTTGGAAAGATCGCGAGCACTGCTGGTCTTACCTATAACGATCAAGGCGCGGCTGGCGACGGTGCGGCCATACCGGCAGTCATTAATTCCAACTTCCCGATTGGTATCGGCATTGTCTCTGGCACCTACCCGACAAAGGTAGAGGCCGGAGATTACTGGCCCGTTAAGTGGAATGCAGCCGCAATCCACGTCAAGGCACTAGGCCCGCCGATCAACCTAACTAACTTCCAATACATTGTAGCTGAGGCTTGAAATGAATGGCGCTATTTACTCTTGTAGCCAGCATTACGAAGAAGCGTGCTATAGTTAGCACGCTGATAACCGATGAGATTCTTGTACCGGAGTTCCGGCATAATGACAATCTGACAGGACAGATTACGGTTG
>Ga0193729_1000235_pt1 | contig 28302 bp, 24 predicted proteins | sample U1c2metaG_FD_143036 | JGI IMG/M metagenome (GOLD analysis project Ga0193729, IMG submission 143036) | Soil microbial communities from a riparian zone of the East river system, Colorado, United States - U1c2 | ecosystem: Environmental > Terrestrial > Soil > Riparian zone | place: USA: East River...
AATTCCATGGCGGCCATTGCTCTAATTCGTCTTCACTCATTCAGCGGCGACGAAATTTACCGCGTCACTGCAGAAAAAACTTTGGAGGCCTTTGCCGGTATCGCGCCGCGTTACGGGCTGTTCGCCGCAACCTATGGGCTGGCGGCCACGCTTTTCGCGCGGCACCCCATGCAAATTGTTGTTACGGGGGCCACGGACGATTGGGTGGCGCAGTCTCTCGAATTGGCTGCGCATCGCGTATTTCGCTTTGGCAAAGCGGTTCTTCGCGTAACTCCAGGGGCAAAACTCGCAGCTCTGGCGGGCGCGTTGAAAGAAACTCTTCCGCATCTTCCCGCGGACAAACCGGTGGCGATTGTCTGCACTGGTCAAAGTTGTTTGCCGCCCGCGACGGACGCGGCGCAGTTGACGGCTTTGCTCCAGAACGGGGCCGCTGGCGCCGCCGTGCCTGCGTAAAAAATCAGCTGAAAAGTACACGGACGCGACACAATCGTCGAGCCCGTTCACATTTGTTCCAAAGTTTTGGCCCTACTTCTTGGGATACGACTACTTCTTGGGACGCGATTCTGGCGGCACCAATCCAGACAAGCGATAATAAACCACCAATTGTCCGTAGTGCTCACCAGAATGCTCGATCAGACCGTACGCCAAATCGGAGACGTGTATTTGCTGTTTGCTTTCCGGATCGGCGATCAAATCAGCCATGCCTTTATCGCCTTTTGCTTTGATCGCGGCAGCGCCATCCTCGACTTGCTTTTTCACAAAGGCCACAACGTCCGCCTTGGTTTTGTAGGTGGCACGCGAAGGATTCTCACTTTCCTGGCTTGGCGTTTTTCCCTGAACTGGGGCGGTAAAGTACTCCATCGACCCCGCGACGTGCAGCAGTTGCTCAGCAAAACTGCGCATTGGTGGCGTAGGTTTGAAATCGTATTTGTCTTCGGGAAAATCGTCGGCCATGGCAATCAACTTTCTCCCGATTTCATTCCATTGCGCTAAAATGATCTGTGAACTGCTGGGCATGGCTTTTGCAGCATCGTTTTTTTGCTGCGCGAATAACGGCCACCCACACAATCCCGTAAGCAACAACAACAAAATCGCCATCTTCATTATTCTGGTCATTCCTATCCTCCGATTTTCAACAAATACCTAGCCGGGACGCCGGGCTTTGGCCCCACATCTTACTCCTGAAACTACCGCGGGTACCGTTACAAGTCCGATAAAACCAGCGTGTTACAATCAGGTTAGGTAGCCGAGGAATTACTTTCGTGAACTGGTTTTTTTTTGTTGTTCGTTTCGTAATTATTGCGGGCATTTTGTCATTATTTTTCTTCTCGCAGCGCTTCTGGCATCGCGCCATCTGGCGCTCCACGGCCAATTTTCGCAGCCAATGGCTGCGCGTGGCGGCACGCTTGTTGTGGCTGACCATGATATTTCTGGTTGTCTCCGCGTTTGTAGATGGCGTGCGCATGGGTCATCGTCATCTTATACCGCGGGGCACAATTCTTCCTGCGTTGGTAGGCCTGTGGTTTTTTAGCGCGGTTTTTGGCTTCGTGGCAGTAAAGCTGGTGCGCGGTGCGGATCTTTTGTGGACCAGAATTCGCAAGAACCGGTACGCACAACCGGCCACCGCGGCAACGCAACCCGGCGTTAGCCTCGCAAGCGCCGCGAGCGTAGAACAGCTTCGCGATCCGGGGCGGCGTTATTTTTTCCGTGCCGCGACGGCTGCCGCTGGAGCCGCGCCGTTTCTCGGTGCGGTATACGGCTATGCGGCCGAGCGCCTTAACTATCAGGTGCGCCGCGAGGAAATTCCCATCTGCAATCTGAATCCCGCGCTCGATGGCCTATCGATCGTGCAGATCAGCGATATTCACCTGAGCGGCTACATGCCTCGCGCACAGGTACGGCGCGCGGTGGAGATGGCTAACGAACTTGGCGCGCACCTCGCGGTAGTCACCGGCGATTTCATCACCGGCGCGAGCGACCCGTTGCAGGATTGCATTGAGGAAGTTCGCCAATTGCGGGCGCCGCTCGGCGTCTGGGGTTGCAATGGCAACCATGAAATTTACGCGCGCGTGGAAGACCTGGCGCAATCGTTATTTGCGCAGGCGGGAATGAAGCTGTTGCGCGGAGAAAATGCGCAGCTTGTTTTTAGGGGCGCTCAATTCAATCTGATCGGTGTCGATTATCAACGCGAACGCACCAGCGCCGGTCACAAAAAACAAACGCTCACGGATGTTGAGCAACTCGTTCGCCGGGACATGCCCAATATTCTGCTTTCACACAATCCCAATTCTTTTCCGCGCGCGACGGAACTGGGCATAGAGCTTTCGCTGGCGGGCCACACTCATGGCGGGCAGATTCAAGTAGAAATTCTCGATCATCGGCTCAGCCCGGCGCGATTCATCACCGATTACATCGCGGGGCTTTATCAACGGCCGCTCTTCTCGCCATCGCTGGGTATTCCTCGATATTCAAGCGTGGATGGCTACTCCGAGGCTCCCAGGGTTTCACGGTCTCCGGCAGGCGCAAACCCCACCGGAATGGCGTCACTTTACGTCAATCGGGGGCTCGGAACGGTGGGGGCGCCGGTGCGAATTGGAGTGCCGCCGGAGATTACGCTTATCGTCCTGCGTCGCGCTTAAATTAAGATTCGTTACGTTCAGAATTTCGGCCGGGCACTAGCCGGTTCACGGCCGGGCTTCAAAAATCAAATTAAATGGTGTTTGCGTGGCACGGCGGAAATGCGAAAACCCTCCGGTTGTGACCACCTCGCGCAAACGTTTTTCACCCGCCTGGGCGCCCAGCGCCAGCCCTACCTCTTGCGAAAGCGAAGCCGGGGTGCAAAGCAGCGTGGACGCTCCGTAGAAGGCCCGGCCGATTGGATTCAAATTTTCTTCCAGCTTGTCGCCGGCAAAAGGCTCCACGATCATCCAGGTGCCGTCTTTGTTAAGGGTGCTGCGGACGTGCGCGGAAGCGCCCACGGGATCACCCATGTCGTGCAAGCAATCGAAAAAAGTCACGAAATCGTAGTCTGTGCCGGGATAATTCTTGGCGCTGGCAACTTCGAAGCGGATGCGCTCGGCAACGTGCGCGTCTTTGGCACGCTGTTTCGCGGTCTCGATGGATTTGTCGTGATAGTCAAATCCTACAAACTTGGAATTGGGATACGACTTGGCCATCAGAATCGTGGATGCGCCAAGCCCGCATCCGACGTCCGCTACGCGTGCGCCCTTTTTTAATTTTTCTTCCACACCCTTCAGCGATGGTATCCAGGCGCTGATCAGATTCGCAGCGTAACCGGGACGAAAAAATCTTTCGGTACCAACGAAAAGTTCATGGTGATGTTCATGCCAACCCATGCCTTCGCCAGTTTTGAATCGCTCGGTGATTTGCTCCTCGGCTTTTATGGCCGCGAGCGCCGCTTGAAAAGCGCCGGGAAGGAATACGGGGCTGGATTCGTCGGCCATGGCGAATGCTTGCTCCTCGCTTAAATGAAAAGCTCCTTTCGCAGCGTCATAGGTGACGTATCCACCGGCAGCCTGCTCGCTAAGCCATTCGCGGATATAACGCTCCGATGTGTTCGTGGCCTTGGCGAGTTGGGCGGGGGTTTGCGGTCCACTTTTCGCGAGGGCTTTATAGAGGCCCAACTTGTCTCCGATGCGAACCAGTGCGGCGTTAAAAGTGGCGCCAAAATCAACAATGGCTTTGCCCAGAAATTCATGGAGCTTATCTTGATTGATGCTCATAGGATGCTCCTCGGAGGATGACCGTGTGGGAACTTATTTAGTCGCATTCTAGAAGCCTCTTGCGCAACCGGCAAGCACAGATTTCAACAGCAGCGGTTGGGGCGTGAGTATCGGCGGTTCAGCCGGTCGACATAGAACTCCGCGGGGGTCAGGAGGCTCACTTTTTCAGAGTTCGTTCGTTGTGCTTGCACGTAACGTTCGTAGGCGCTGTCGCCGCACCATTCACGAATTCCCAGCCACAGCTTAGCCGCCAAACGTATTATCCAAATTGCCAACGCGAGAGCATGCGGTTTCTCCATGTGAGCTGGAGCCTCGACTTGTACGGAATGCACTGCTCATCCCTCCATCGCGGGCACATCGGGTTCCGCGGCAGTTACGGTATACGAAGCGCCGGAAAAATTTTCAGGCCAACGTGTGGCAAGGTAGGCGGTTTCATGTAAGACCGATTTGCGATCCGCGCTCAAGATGCGGTACCACTGCATTAGCGCTTCGATAATCAGAACAATAATCATTGCGGCCAGGACCGCTGTGACGGCCGCATCCAGGCGCTGGTTGAAAATCACACGTTGCGTATCGGCAATTTTTACCGCGGGAATTTTGCCCGCTGTAATTTGTGCCGCAAGAGCTTTGGCGTACGAGAGAAAACCCAGGCGTGGATTGGGATCGAATATTTTCTGGTAGCTGGCGGTCATGGTGATGATGACCAGCCAGGTCATGGGGATGAGCGTCAGCCAAATCCAGCGGATGCGTTTCATCTTCAAAAGAATTGTGGTAGCCACCACGAGCGCCACGGCCGCCAGCAATTGGTTCGAAATACCGAACAACGGCCACAGCGAATTGATTCCTCCTAGCGGATCAACAACGCCCTGGTATAAAAAATATCCCCAAGCACCGACGATTAAGGCGCTCGAAATTAAAATTCCGGGCCACCATCCCGTTCTCGCGAAGGGCTTCCACACTCGCCCGCCGAGTTCCTGCACCATAAAACGGCCCACCCGCGTTCCGGCATCCAGGACGGTCAGAATAAACAGCGCTTCGAACATGATGGCGAAGTGGTACCAGATGCTCAGCAGGCGCGGCCCGCCGATGGTGCTCGAAAATATTTGGGCCATGCCAACCGCCAACGAAGGCGCGCCACCGGCGCGATTCAACAGGGTTTGCTCACCAACGGCACGCGCCAGATCGGTCATGGTTTGCGCCTGCAGCGGATAACCCCAACTGCTGATGGTTGCCGCGGCGGCATCGGACGTCGCGCCCACGATGCTCGCCGGGCTATTGATCGCGAAATACACCCCGGGGGTCATGGCGCAAGCCGCGATCATGGCCATAACACCGACGAAAGATTCCATCAGCATCGCGCCGTAGCCTATAAATCGCGCATGGCTTTCGCGAAGAATCATCTTCGGTGTAGTGCCGGAGGAAATCAGCGAATGAAAACCGCTGATTGCTCCGCACGCGATGGTGATGAAACAAAATGGAAATATTTTTCCAGCGAAAACCGGGCCGCTGCCGTCGATAAAGCGGGTAAGCGGGGGCATCAGGACTTGCGGGCGCACCAACAAGATGCCGGCGGCCAGTGAAAAAATTGCTCCAGCCTTAATGAAGGCACTTAAATAATCGCGTGGAGCGAGCAGCAGCCAGACAGGAAGCGCGGAAGCGGCGAAGCCATAGGCAATCAGCGCAAACGCCAGCGTTACCCCGCTCAATGTAAAAACATGCGCCCAGGAAGGCGAATCTGCGACCCACTGGCCGGCAACGACCACGAACAAAACCAGTGCGACGCCGATGAAGGATGCTTCCAGAACGCGGCCGGGGCGCAAAAATCGGAGATAAAGTCCGAGCAGTAGCGCGATAGGAATGGTTGCCGCCAGTGTGAAGGTGGCCCATGGCGAAGACTTGAGCGCGTTTACGATTACCAATGCGACCACGCCGAGAAGAATGACCATGATGGCCAGGACCGCAAGTTGGGCAATGAATCCGCCGCGCTGGCTGACTTCTTCGCGGGCGATCTCGCCCAGCGTTTTTCCGTCGCGCCTGATGGAGCAGAAAAGAATAATGAAATCCTGGACGCATCCGGCGAAGACGGCTCCGGCGATCAGCCACAGCGTGCCGGGCAAGTATCCGAATTGCGCCGCGAGAGTAGGCCCCACCAGCGGGCCGGGTCCGGCGATGGCCGCGAAGTGATGACCAAACAAAATCCATTTATTGGTGGGCACGAAATCGCGTCCGTCGTCGTGGCGCTCGGAGGGAGTTGCGCGCGTGTCATCCAGAGTCAGCAAACGTGCGGCGATGAACGCGGAATAAAAACGGTAAGCAACCAGGTAACAACAGGCGGCGGCCACCACGAACCAGGTGGCATTCAGCGGTTCGCCGCGATGAAAAGCAATGCCGCCGAGTGCGCCGGCGCCAACGAGTGCTACAACGATCCAGATGACCATGCTAATCGGCCGCTTCATTCCTTAGTCGAATGCATCGTATGTGAGGGCGTACAACGCGTCAATCGGTTCTATGTCCAATCTGGATTGGCCCTTGCCGCGCGGCATGCTCGGAGCTAGGCTTTTGCGATGAGTGAATTCACTGCTACGGACAGAACAAAAGTGCGCCGCCATCCCGAGCGCGGCACCTATGATCGTGAAACGATTTACAGCATCCTGGACGAGGCTTTTGTTGGTCACGTGGGCTTTATCGTCGATGGCGCGCCGTATGTGGTTCCGACGAATTATGTCCGCGTCGGAGATAAACTTTTTTTGCACGGTTCCACAGCCAGCCGCCTGATGCGCACGCTCAGCAGCGGCGCGCCATTTTGCTTGAGCGTTACGCTGCTAGACGGCATTGTGCTCTCGCCGACTGCCACGGGGCACTCGGTCAACTATCGCTCGGTGGTCGTGATGGCAAAAGCCGAGCAGATCCTTGATCCGCAAGATAAGCTTGCAGCGATGCGCGACTTTGTCGAATACGTCATCCGTGGACGCTGGGCGGAAGTGCGTCCGCCCACCGAACAGGAGTTGAAAGCCACGATGGTTTTAGCTGTTCCGCTAGTGGAAGCGTCGGCCAAGGTTCGTACCGGATTTGCCATTGATAAGGGCGACGAATACGCCGCGGCAGGATGGACCGGAGTGATTCCGCTCAAGTGGGTATCGCAAACGCCGGTGCCGGACCCTCGCGGAAATGCCGAGCTTCCAATACCCGCTAATTTGCTGAATTACTCGCGACCGCAATAAAAATTTTGGTACGCATCTTAGCAAATACTTGAAAGAGGCAATTCTTGTTCGTTCGCTCAGTGATTATTTTTCTTGTTCTCATTTCCTGCAGCTCTCACGCCGTTGGTCAGGAACGGATCGCCCCTCCAGGCGTAGTGAAACAAGAGCCGCCATTTCGCAAGAAAATGTACACGGACAAAAAAGGTGGGAAGATGCCTTATCGTCTTTTCATCCCTCCCAGCTACGATTCGTCTCAAAAATACCCGCTAATTTTCTGGTTCCACGGCGGGAGCGGGCGCGGCTCGAATAATGAAGCGCAAATCTCCCATGAAAACGAAAAAGGTTCGCGTGTCTGGACTACGCCAGACAATCAAGCGACATTTCCGGCGTTCGTATTGGCCCCACAATGTCCGCAGAACGAAAATTGGGGAAATCCCGAATTGAACGATGTGGGCGGCGCACTGCAGTCGGCGATGGAGGTCTTTGCGCTGGTACAGAAAGAGTATTCTATCGATCCCGATCGTATTTATCTGGCAGGACAATCAATGGGCGGATTCGGTGTATGGGCGCTGCTGCAAACCTACCCGCAGCTGTGGGCCGGCGCGATAGTGGTTTCATCTTACGATAATTTTACCAATGTGCGCGCCATTACACGGGTTCCGCTGTGGATGTTTCAATCAGAGATGGACATGACCGTGCCGGTCGATTTGGTGCGCCAGATGGTCAGGCAAATCAAAAAAGCGGGCGGGTCGCCGCGCTATACCGAGTATCACAAAACCAAAAGCGAAGTGTGGGATGAAGCTTTTGCCGACAAGCAACTGGTCCCCTGGCTGGCTGCACAAAAACGCGGCGCTTCCGTTGCAACTCCTAAATAATAAGAATCAGGCGTTTTTCTTCTTCCTGCGTTTAGCGGCGCGTTGCAACATGCGATTCACTATTAATCGAATGCGTTTTTCACGCGTGCTCGCGTGTTTGGCCTGCTCCATATAGCGCACGATTTGCCTGCGAAATGCGGGGGTTAAAGAATTAAAGATTGCTAGAGCTCTGGGCTCGCCGGCGAGGCCGCCTGCCAGGTCATAAGGCAAAACCGGGTCGCGTGGTTCGCTATCCAAAAACAACATAACTTCCACGGTGGCGCCCGCATCGATGCGCAACTTTCGCCAGATATTGCTGTGTATATGCAAGCGATATGCGCGGTCGCCGCGAGGGGATAGCGTGCTTTTCAGCGGCAAGCCTTCCACTTGTCCCAGTACAGGAATGTGTTTGAGGTTTTCTCCAGCCAATTTGCGCAATGACTTCGAAACGTTGCGCGGCACATCCACGCACCGCATGATCCACTGCTTGTAAATTCGCGCCGAGAATATGTGCACGTCATCGAAGGAGTGAGGAGAGAGTGGCAAAGACTTAACCGCGGTCAAAACAAAAATTATGCGTGGGGCAAAGACGTGGTTTTACGGGGCGTCAATGACAACCGCAACCGCCGCCACAACAAGTTCCTCCCGAAGATATTGGTGCCGAGGACGCGGCCGAAGCGCCATTTCCGTTTCCGTTCGGCGCGCTAAATACCGAAAGTTGAATGGTATTTTTCTTTCCAGCGCACTTGGGGCAGGCAATTTCCTGATTCTTACTCAGGACAATTCGTTCGAATGGCGTTTCGCAATCGTCGCAAATGTATTCGTAAATGGGCATGAGACTTTTCTGGTTTCGAATCTGAATTAATGATTGGGACGGTCGGGACTTTCCATGGCTTCGGACAACGCCAAGCCGGTTATGATTGCGGTTACTCCGATGGCAAACCATACAAAGCGGTTTCGCCCGGCTCTTCGCGGACGCCCAGCGCGCCGCCCAGATCCGACGCCTTGCGGGTCTTGATCCGCGGCGTCGGACGCAGCCAATTCCGCTTCGGTGGGATCAAGCACAATGCGGTAAGCCATGCCTTCGGGAATAACGCGCACATCATCGTCCACGGCAACCGACACGGACCCGCGCGTACTTCTCACCATGAGCTGCTTGGGACCGATCACGGTAACCTGCGCGACGGTGGGCTGGTCCGTTTCGGGACGAATAACCATGCTGCCCACATGCATCAAGAATGCTTTTGCGGTTGCGGTCGAAAAGACGGCCGTTCCACGTGTCAAACTGGCCGCTGGGGAGATTTCGTCCTTCCCCAAAACGGCGGCGCTGTCACCGGAAAGCAGAAGCCGGGCTGCCCCCGCGCGTACCTGCACACTACCGGTGCCGGTAGTAAATAGTCTATCGCCGCCAAAGACCGTAGTTCCCGCGGACAAACTGCCGCCACCTACGTTGGCACCCTCAGCGGCTATGACGGTACCGAACGCGGGTCCACTAGCACCCCAACCGGGGGTGAGGCCCATCGCTAAGACCAGAACAGCTGCCACTAGGGGACGCAGATATTGCATGTCGCCGACTCCAACGGGCCAGCACAAGAGTACCCAGTCACTTGTAAACAGTCAATCAGCAACATCCACCAAAATTTATTTTGTTTCGCGCCGGCAATAGGCTTAGTACTTTTGTTGTCCTATACATGGCGCTCAGATGGATGAACCGCGGGGTCGTCAAAGGATTCCGTCAGTCGTCGTATACTGAATTGCAATAAAATTCCTGTAACCCATTGATGAGCAAAGAAAAAACCGTGGCCTCCGCAGAGCTGGTGCTGCCATTTGCATGCATACTCGTGGTCAGCACATTATTTACAGCCGGTCTGTGGCCCTTCAATCTATTTCCAAGAAATCAGGTAACGTGGCTACCCACTGGAAAGGGGCTCCAATTTGGGGAGCACGGGGTAGTCTTCAGCCGGGAGCCAGTCGAACGTACCGGGCCGAAGCGCGACTCCGGCTGTACGCTCGTAATCCGGACGCAACCGGACGTGGTCACACGGGGTGCGTCAGGCACGCTGCTGGGAATTTACACACCTGAAAATCCATCTCAGTTCAGGTTAATGCAATGGCGCGACGTTCTGCTGATCAGGAGGGATTATCTTGACGCCGACCACCAATCGAAAACCACCGAAGTCGACGTGGACCACGCCTTTCTGACCCGCGAACCGGTGCTATTCACAATCACTTCAGGTCCTGATGGAAGCGTTGCATACCGGAATGGAATGCGCGCAGTTAGCATAACTAGAATGGGACTCTCTTGTGAGGATTTTGCCGGCCAATTGGTATTAGGAGATTCGGCCGTAATTGACAACGCCTGGCGAGGAAACATTTTGGACTTGGCTATATATGATCGTGAACTCACGTCTCAGGAAATCGCGAACAAATATGCCAGCAGGAAGGGGAATCAGACCGATCAGGAAGCGGGCGGCGAACAGCATCTGGTGGCGCAATACGCTTTTAGTGAAGGTAGTGGACAGAATGTGCACGGCCAGCCAGGTTCTGCGCCCGATTTATATATTCCCGAGATCTTCAAGGTGCCGCACAAAAAAATGCTGATGTGGCCTTGGGAAGAAAGCCATGACAAGCTCGAGCTTCGCGACATAGCGATAAATATTTTTGGCTTCGTTCCCTTCGGTTTTGTTTTCGCAGCTTATTTAAGCTGGAATCGAAACGTTCACCACGCGACAATCGTAACGATTCTTTGCGGCGCTGCCATCAGTTTGACCATCGAAATCCTGCAGGAATACATTCCCGGAAGAGACTCCGGAATGCTGGATATCATCACCAATACGTTGGGAACGTTTTTAGGGGTACTACTATTCCGCTGGGCTCCGATGCAAAATTTAGCCAGCAAACTGCTGGATTTTTTTCGATCTGGCGAACAAATATCGGAGAATTAATCAGAGCGTTCAGCGCGGCACATTGCTGGCCGTCGAACCTTACCGCTGTTACAATGCAGGCACCTCTATGGCAGATTGGAAACAAATCACAGCGCGCATTCGGCGCGCCAGAACATCCAAAGATCCGGCGGGCCAGCTCTCGGCGCTGTATGAAAAAACTCACGACGCCATGGTGGCCTTCGAATTAGCGAAATATTTCGAGACTTCGGCGATGAATGGCGACGCCGCAAAATGGTATAGCACTGCTGCGGAGCGCTTCCGACGCGCCGACTGGAAAACCAAAGCCCAGGAAGCTGCGGTGCGACTAGGAGCCGAGCCCGGCGGAAACGCCAGCAGCGCGGAAGCTTCGTCGTTGTCGCTGCCCGTGCCGGTACCTGAGCCCGGGATGCCCTTCGAGCAGAGCGCCGCGGCGTTTGAAGCCATCGCCTCCCACGCGGTTTCCGAATTGGTTTCCGAACAGGCCGCCTCTTTAAGTCCCTCCGGTGGAGGGGTTGGCACTGAGACGGAGGAAAGTTCGGAGACGACGGTGCCGTCGGGGGACGTGGACTCTGAAGAGAAGCGTCGGCGCAGACGCGGCCGGCGCGGAGGTCGTAACCGTCGCAAAGTTGGTTCTGCAGCCGATACGACGGGATCGTCACGTCTGCCGAGCACGCCAAACGCCCGTCGCGGCGCAACAACAACGCCATCTTCAGCATCGTCATCCGCGACGCCCTCAGAGCCGGAGCCGCCACCGAAAACGCGGCGCTCAATGCCCCCGCTGCCTGTCGAGCCGCTTCCAGAGTCCACCACTCCCGGCCCCAGAGGGCGCTACGGCGATCCAGGGTTGTCCTCGCGAATTTCGCTACTGGAAATGCAATTTCGGCGCTTGCTTAGTTGTGAAGCCGTGAAGCTCGAGGAAGCAAATCACGCGCCGGTGGGACCGGGAGTTTTTGTGCTTACCGATTCTGATTTGACGAGCTATTACTACGTGGAATCCTGCCAGACGCTGCGGATCGCGGTGGCCAACCTTCTGCGCGGAAACGCCAGTCGTCGCGGAGCAGAATCGATCACCAAGCAGCTTGCGGAGCATTTAGGAATTACCGAAGCGCGCGTCCCCAAATATCTTGCGGAGCACTGCGTGGTGCGCTGGTTGCAACTGGACGAAGGCGCTTCCCACTTTGCGCACTTCGTTATCGCTGTGCTGCGACCGGTTCTGAACGAATAACCAGACAGCGGCCGATGCCTGCTGTGTTTCCTGTGTTTCTGCGGGTTTATTTACGGCTACGGGCCGCTTTTCTAGCAGACCGCCGCAAACCCGATGAACCCTTCGTCCGTACTGCCCGTCGCGCAGCAGCCTTTCGTGCTCCCGCCCCTCGCTTTCGCGCCGCGCTTCGAGCCTGCCGCGATAGATTTGCGGGCGAAGCTGCTGAATGCCCTTCGCGTTTCAATGCCCTGGACACTGCTCGAGAGCGTCTTTCGGACGGAGCTCGATTTCCTTGCCGGCCTTTTTCGCTGTCGCGTTGCGCCTGTTTGCGAGTGCGCTCCGATGTATTGCGTCCACTCGGTTGCGACAACTCCACGCCTGCACGTCGCGCCTTCGAAAGCCCGATAGCGATAGCCTGCTTCGTATTGGCGGCGCCATGCTTTCCTTCGCGAATGTGGTGCATCTCTTCGCGGACAAATTCGCCGGCCTGGGTGCTGGGAGATTTGCCTTCTTCTTTGTCTCGCTTTGCGCGTTCAATTACTTCCTGTTCTGGCATGACATGCTCCATCAATTTGAATTGAGTTTATTGACTGGAATCTCTTAAGCGGTCTTTAGAAGATTTTCGATTCGTACCGGCAATTCACGCACGCGCACGCCCGTAGCGTGATATACCGCGCTCGTTACTGCGGAAGCGCAGCCTGTCAGGCCGATTTCCCCGATTCCTCGCGCGCCGTATTCATTCAACTTGGTGTCCGGGAAATCGAGGAAAATGCAATCCAGCTCGGGGATGTCGGCGTTCACGGGCACCATATAATCCGCGAAGTTGTTATTCACGGGCTTGCCGTTACGGTGGTCATAGATTGTTTCTTCTAACATGGCCATTCCCATGCCCATGACGATGGCGCCGAGAATTTGGTTTCGCGAGGTCTTCCGGTTAATCATGCGCCCACCGTCAATTACCGTGAGCCAGCGCGAAATTCTCAAGCGCGCAATTTCCGGGTCGAAGGCCACCTCGCAGAAATGCGCTCCGAAGGAATGCATGGAGAATTGTTTTGCTTCCGGCGCCGCTTCAGTTTTTACCTGGCCATCCAAGCCGGAAAGCTTGCGCAATTTCAGGATGTCTGGAAATAGCGTGCCACTTTCCGCGGCATCGCCCGCCTTGTGGACGCGCCCGCCAGTCATTTTCAAACTTTTTGGATCGACCTTTTCGAATGGTGATCCGGCGGTCAGCGCTGCTACCTTCAGCAGTGACTCGACAGCCTGATCTGTGGCTTTGGCGATCGCCGGAATTACTGTGGCCGTCGCAGCGGAGCCGCCGGAAGTCGGTCCGGGAGGCATGGCGGTATCGCCAAGTTGCACACGAATTTTGTCGAGCGGGACGCCGGTACGGTCGGAAATAATCTGGGCAAAAACTGTGTAGGTGCCGGTGCCAATGTCCTGCGTGGCGCAAGAGGCGCGCACCGTGCCGTCGGCCAGCAACGACACACGCACTTCGGCGTTATGGCGACCCGCCGGCCAAGTGCATGTGGCCATACCCAAACCCAGAATCTCTTTGCCTTTGGTCATCGAACCGACTTTGGGATTCCGCTGGCTCCAACCGAATTTCTCGGCGCCTGTCTGGTACGCTTCGCGCAGATGTTTGCTGGAGAATGGCTTTTTCGATCCTTCGTCTGTCTCCGCGTAATTTCGCAGCCGAATCTCTACAGGATCGATATTCAGCTTAACCGCCAATTCATCCATGGCCGATTCAATGGCGAAGAGCGAGGGAGTACGACCCGGTCCCCGCATCGGAGTCGGCGTTCCAATATTTTTGTGAATGAGATGCTGCACGGCGCGGACGTTTGGACAGCTGTAGAGCATGGAGGTTACTTCAGCACAGTTTTCGACGTAATCGTCCACCATGGACGTCGGTTGAAGAATCTCGTGATGGAAAGCGGTTAGCTTTCCATCTTTGTCTGCGCCCAACTGGATACGCTGCCGGGTGAATGGGCGGTGACCGACGGTGGTGAACATCATGCTGCGCGGAACGGAAACTTTTACGGGGCGTCCGAGTTTTTTTGAGGCCATGGCGGCCATCCAGGAATGCGGCCACGGGAATAATTTGCAACCGAAGCCGGAGCCTATAAAACGTGAAATCACCTGCACCGATTCGCGCTGCAGGTTGAGCATCTCCGCCGCCACGTTGCGATGATTCACGACCCCTTGCGAAGTCTCGTACAGCGTCAATTTATCTTTGTTCCAGGTTGCGATGGTGGCGTGCATTTCCATCGGGTTGTGCGTTTCCACCGGAGTTTCGTAGGTTACGTCGAGCTTTACCGGCGCGCTGGACAATGCACTTTCCACATCGCCGCGTTCATTCTTGATGGCCGGCGGATCCTTGGACGTCAATTCCGCGGTGGAAACATCTGGAGTTCGCGCATCGTACTTCACCACCACGCGGCCAGCGGCGGCCTGCGCGCGTTCGAATGTATCGGCCAGGACCAAGGCCACGAACTGTCCGTAGTAATAAATCTGATCGTCTTCAAAGGGAGGCCGCGATTCTCCGGGTCGGCTGCCCTCTTCAAAGCTATTTGCCGCGCGGAATAATTTTTCTGTGTTTCCGTGATGCAGAACCGCTAGAACGCCCGGCATTTTTTCCGCTTCGCCACTATCTATGAGCGCAATTCTTCCCGCGCCAACGGTGCTGCCGATTCCTACGCCCCAAGCCATATTTTCGAGCGGGTATTCGACGCCATACGGCGCGGCGCCGGTGACCTTCAGGATCCCGTCGATACGCGTAATATCTTTCCCAATGACCGTGCTTTGTTCCGCCACGCGAACTCCTCTACGCCTGTGTAACCGTCTGCAATGCTCTGACTAGGGTGCGCTTTGCCAATTCGATTTTGAAACTGTTGTCTTTGTGCGCTTTTGCACCGCGAAGCGCCGCTTCCGCTGCCTTTCGAAAACTCCGTTCACTGGCTTCGGCGCCAGCCAATTCGTGCTCCGCTTCAGGCGAGCGCCACGGGATGGTTCCGACTCCGCCCATGGCCACCTGAGCTTGGCGAATTTTGCGGCCCTCGAGCTCGACGATCACGGCCGCGGAGGCCAGCGCGAATTCGTAAGAAGCGCGGTCTCTGCGCTTCAAGTAATGGGATTTTGAATTCTGCCCGGGCGGAGGCAAGGTTAGGTGCGTGATGATTTCGCCTGCAGCCAGCACATTCTCGTGTTCCGGAGTGGTTCCGGGCAGCAAATAAAATTTTGTGATGGGGATGCTGCGCTCTCCCTTTGAACCGGTCACAAAAATCGTGGCGCCCAAAGCCATCATGGCGACGGCCATATCGGAAGGATGCGTCGCGATGCAATGTGGCGATGTTCCCAGCACGGCATGGATGCGGTTGAAACCGTCCAGGGCGGAGCATCCCGAACCCGGCGTTCGTTTATTGCAGGGATAATTTACATCCCGGAAGTAGTAGCAACGGGTGCGCTGGAGCAGATTGCCGCCAGTGGTAGCCATATTGCGGAGTTGCGGAGAAGCGCCAGAAAGGAGCGCCTGGGATAACACCGGGTACATCCGCTGCACCTTTTCGTCATGCGCCAGATCGCTGTTACGCACCATCGCGCCAATTTTTAATCCGCCTGCGCCTTCCGGTTCAATGCGGTCGAGCGGCAGACCGTTAATGTCTACGAGCAGCTTTGGGCGCTCGACATCGAGCTTCATCAAGTCGATCAGGGTCGTTCCACCAGCGACAAATTTCGCGCCGCCTGGCGAGACGCTGGCGACTGCCTGTCCTATATCGCTAGCTTTCGTATATTGAAATTCGTACACGCCGAACCTCTTTCAGCAACTTGTGCTAAAGCTGCTTATGCTCCGCCGCGGACGCTACGTACCGCGGCCACGATATTGGTATAGGCCCCGCACCGGCAGATATTTCCACTCATACACTCGCGTATCGCGTCATCGTCTTTGCCGCACGGCTCTTTCAGCAGCGCCACCGCGGACATGATCTGCCCCGACGTGCAATACCCGCATTGAAAAGCGTCGTGCTCCAGGAAGGCCGCCTGCACCGGGTGAAGTTCGCCATTCTTCGCGAGGCCTTCGATCGTGGTTATTTCATCGCCTTGATGCATGATCGCGAAGCTCAGGCACGAATTCACGCGCCGTCCATTGACGTGAACGGTGCAAGCTCCGCATTGCCCGTGGTCGCATCCCTTTTTCGTTCCAAAAAGGCCGAGGTGCTCGCGCAGCGCATCGAGAAGCGTGACGCGCGGTTCAATTTGTAAATTTTTTGTCTGTCCGTTGATCTTCAGGGAAACAGGTACGGTGCCGGCGGATGGGGGTGCCTCAGCGACATCGGTTGTCGGTTGATGTACCTGTTGGGCGTCTAGCTCGCCGACCTGGAGAAGCGGGGCTGCGGTGGTCGCGATGCCGACGGTGGCGATATTTCCGAGGAACGTGCGTCTGGATAATTGCGAAGAAGGCTTAGTGCTTGAATCGCTTTTTCCGGTTTTCGCCGGCTCGTCTGGAGAATCTTCTTTCAATGTAGCCCTCAGTGAGAAATAGAGTTCCGCGGAACTCTTTTGCAAAGATTATTTATGTGCGCAGGAGGCACAGTAGCGCAATGCGGGAAAAACCTTAGAAGGAAGCCCCTGTCAAAAAGAAAGCCCGAATTCCTTCGGGCCATGGGCTGTTCTTGGGACCGCCCTGACACGGATAGGCGGCCGAAATCCTCACCCATTTACTGGCAGGTTTGACCATTTAACCCCGGATACCGACCGTTCGCCGCAACCCACTGGTACTGAGAGCAGTTACCAGTCAAACTATAGGAGGTCAAAGACTTAGTGGTCTGACCAGCTTAAGATGGTAGGCTCGTAAGTAGTACTTTTGAAGCCCGGGGGCAATCGCTCGTAGCGGGTTCGAACGATTGAATGGGCTGAATCCCTAACAGCGTCTGAAAGTGGAGGGTGGAAGTTTATGCCGAATCGAGTAGCAACGCAGATTTTCAGATCGATGGACTGGGTCCTGTGCAAAACTGCCGGGATCACCTTCAACACGATCCAACATTTCAACAAGCGCAATCCCAATCCCTCGGTCACGCCGCAGTGGTCGGATAAGCCGCTGCTCAAATCCTGGGAGAAGACCAAGCCGACGCTGGGGTTCCCACGGCAGACCGATTCGCTCTGCCCCGCTTGCGTGAAGGAAGCGCGCGAAGCCATCATCGCCGGTAAAAAAGATTGGCGCGATTTGATGAGCGAGAAGGTGGGCGAGATCAAGGCGCAAATCATCGAGCGCGATGGCCAGGTCTGGATGGTGAAAGACTGTCCACAACACGGCCACTACGAAGACATGATGGCCGTCGATTCGAAATGGCTGAACTGGATCGAAAAACAGTATCCCGGACGCGATATTCCCGCGCACAATGACGAGGACCTGCACAAGCACGGCTCCAGCACGGTGCGTTACGGCCGCGGCTCGGTGCTCACCGTGGACCTCACCAACCGCTGCAACATGATGTGCGATCCCTGTTTCATGGACGCTAACCAGGTTGGGTATGTGCATGAGTTGGGCTGGGACGAGATTCAGGAAATTCTCGACAATGCTTTGAAAATCAAGCCGCGTCGCCAGATGTCCGTGCAGTTCAGCGGCGGCGAGCCGACCATGAGCCCGTACTTTTTGCAGGCGGTGTCTTATGCTCGCAAGATTGGCTACAACAGCGTGCAGGCCGCGACCAACGGCATCGAATTCGCCAAGAGCAAAGAGTTCTGCAAGAAGGCCTTTGAAGCGGGCATGCGTTACGCCTACTTGCAATTCGACGGCATCGGCAACGACGCCAACGGCCATCGTCAGATCGGCAACCTCTTTGACGTGAAGCTGCGCGCCATCGAGAACATGCACGAAGCCGGCATTGAAATCGTGCTGGTGGTCACCATCGTTAACAACGTGAACAACGATCAGGTTGGCACGGTGGTGAAGTTCGCGATGGAAAACCCCAAGAAAATCGCGTTTGTCAGCTTCCAGCCGGTTTCGTTTACTGGCCGCGACGAAGACATTACTCCGGAACGCCGCTTGCGGCAGCGCTACACGCTTTCGCACCTGGCTAAAGACGTCAGCGCGCAGGTGGGCAAGGTTGAGCCGACGCGTGACTGGTTCCCCATTTCGTTCATCAGCACCTTCGCCGGATTCTCCGACATGGTAAAGGGCCAGGATTCGCAGTGGGGTTCACTCTCCTGCGGCTGCCACCCGAATTGCGGTGTGGGGACTGCGCTGATGATCAACAAGGAAACCAAAGAATGGGCGCCTGTCCCGCGCTTCCTTGACGCCGTGCAGCTGACCAAGGACGTTACCGACATCACTGACGCGGCCCGTGGCAAGAATTTCTCTAACTTCATGATGGCCATGGCGCTGTTGAAGAACTACAAACCCTTCCAGGGCCCCAAAGGTCTGAAGCTTTATGACCTGTTCAGGAAGTTCGACAAGACCTGGGCGCTGACCAAGGGCGCAGATAAGAAATACGGCCGCACTTCACCTGAGCGTACTTATGAAGACGCCATGAAGCGCCGGCAGACCGATCCCTGGAACTTCCTGTTCATCGCGGGAATGTGGTTCCAGGATCTTTTCAACTACGATTTCCGCCGCACCGAAATGTGCATCATTCCTTACGCCACGCAGCAGGGTGAAATTTCCTTCTGCGCTTACAACACCGGCGTGGGCTGGCGCCAGATCATCGAAAACATGCACAAAAACGCGACCGTGGCCCAGTGGTACAAGGAACACGGCAAACACGAGATTTACGCCAAGGGCAAGGCTGTCAACCTCAACTCGTTCGAACACTCGCTGATCATCGATGCTAACGATGCCGCGCGCGTTCGCCACCTGGAACACGACATCCCCTTGACCGCCTCGGAAGAGGATCGTATCCGCCGCAAGAAGGCTATCCAGGAACAAGCCAAAGTGCGCGCGATCTATGAAGAGCTGGTGCTGAAGAAGCCGCAGCCGACCGTTGTGCAGATCGGCAGCGTGTCTGACATTGCTAAGGCGGTTCCTGCAAACTTCAAACCTGTTTCTATCGCTCCTGCGACTGGAAATGGCAATGGAAATGGCCACTCCGCTCCTGCATCGCAGGTTAAAGAAGCGACCGCAGAAGCAGTTGCGGGCGACTAAACAACCACTTCAAATTAATTCTTGGCGCTGCCCCGGGTTTTTCCGGGGCAGTTTTTTTTGGGGGGAGATGGTACCGCTATCTCGGGCCGCGGTAAAAGACCGCGGGATTCAAACTGCGGCGATCAGTTCAATTTCAACCAGCGCATCCTTCGGCAGCCGGGCTACTTGCACTGTGGAGCGCGCCGGCGGCGAAGCCGAGAAATAGCGCGCGTAAACTTCGTTCATGGCCACGAAGTCATTCATGTCTTTCAGGAAAACGGTGGTCTTCACCACGTGATGAAAATTCGAGCCACCGGCTTCTAAGATAGCTTTCAGGTTTTCCAGCACGCGCTGGGTTTGCTGTGCCGCATCGGTACCGGTAATTTGCGACGTGGCCGGATCAAAGGCCACTTGACCGGAGATGAATAAAAATCCGTTAGCGCGCACTGCTTGTGAATAAGGCCCAATGGGTTTCGGTCCTCGCTCGGTAAGAACTATGTCTCTCATGGTGTACTCTCCTTCAAAGATATGTTTTCACCCGCCGATGTGTTTTTATCCGCGGAGCTATTTTCGTATTTCGCGCGAAAATCTGCAGGCACTCCCGGATGTTTCATCCAAAGGCGCACGAACGCAGCGGTATTTCCATGGGCTTCCTGGTCAAATGCGGCGATCAAATCGTCCAGATTGAAATCGCTGTTGCGCCTGGAATCAAGCATATGCCTGACGGCCTTGCGAAATGTTTCTGGTCCGTAGCGGTCCTGGAGCGCGTAGAAGAAAAGAAAACTCTTCGCGCGCAAGGCGGTGTCACTTTCTTTCCCGAGTGGCGGACTATCTTTTGGTATCGCAGCCAGGGTGCGACGAATGGTTTCGATGCGTGCCGTCGCGCCGTTCAGAGCCTCGTCACCCACTGCAGCCGCGAAGGCCGGAAATGCCGAAAGCGGCGGAGCCTGCTCATAAAATCCCGGATTTTGGCCATAACCTAACCAACTGGCCGCCAAGGCCGGAGCCGTTGCCAGGGCCATTTTCTTCAGCCCTGGACCCGGATCGATCATGGCGCTGTCCAGTGAAATCATCTCGCCGCTCCGGACTTCGTCCTTAGTACCGAGCACTTCCGCGTTCAGAGAGTTTCGTTCTGTGAAGCATCCCGGTATGACCGGGCACTCCGCCAGCCACAACGGAAGACCGTTTTGACCTGAGGTGTGGTGCCGCCCCAAAAACCCTGCGGGTGGTTGGGCGACGGAACGGGGTCCAAAAACAACGTTGTAGTTTCCCAAAGTCTTGATTAAGGAATCGCTCACTGCGCGGATGTCGCCGGGGTCCCGCCGTTTGCGAGTCCACAGATAGATTTTTTGCCGATCGGAGCCGATTTGTTTCGTAACATAGCGGCCGGCGATCACAAAAGGATAAATATCCACGATCCGCTGCCTGGCGTGGATAGTAGCTTCGTCTCCGTGCTTGGAAGTTTTTACTTTGTCGCCGCTGGTATGGACGACAAAATCCTTGGGCACATGTAGGGTGAGATCCCATTTGTCCGGTGGCGCGCCGCCGGTCGCAAAAACTCCTTCGGCGGGCAAAAGTTGCGGGGCCCATCCTTGCGCTGGCAAGAAGAATGCATCAGGAGTAAATCCCAAAAAAGAAGACTCGCCTGGCGAGGGTGTCTCCAACTTCATCGCGATATGCAAGCTGTGCCGGCCGGACACCCCCCAGATGTTTGGCAATTTCACCAGTGTATTGCGCGGGTAGTCAGGGGATGGCTCGGAGTTGAGCGGTTGTCCATCCCAGATCAGCTCGACATTCGAAGTGTTAAACCGGCGCTTTCCGGGCAAGCGCAGCTCCAACTCGGAAAGTGGCCGTGTTCCATTATTGGTGAGTTCATAGCTCGATTTAATGGTGATATGCGGAGGCGGGCCGGGTTCAAAATGCACATCGATGTCTTGTTTGTTGATGGTGTATCCGGGGCCGAAGGATGAGGTGCACCCAGCGGCAAAACTCAAGCTTGCGACTAAAAAAAGAAATGCCAATGCGCGAAGGTTAGCGGGGAGCTTCAACTCTTCGATTGTAGCGGGGATTCAAGCGCGGCAAAAGGAGGGTTCGCGGCCACGATTGCGTTACTTGCGCCATTTTGGCTCAACGGTGAACGTATTAACGCTTGCGGCCACGGATACTAACAAATCCCGTACCGTAATGATTGCGGGCCGTCTCGCGCGCCCGTATTTCCTTTTCCGCCTGGTTGTCGTCCATTCCGCGGTCAATCCGTTGAAGAATCTCATTCTCCGTCAAGCCGGTATTTTTCAAACGCGCAATCTCTGCGCTCGAAAGCGTCGGCTGGTTCTGAAGGTGGCGTTGCAATAGAATTTGTACCGTGGAATCCGATAATCCGATCAAGCGCAAGGTAACGGCATCGCCGCTAATGGTATCCAACTTATCGAGGCCCGCGATCTGCAGAATCTGCGGTTCGCCGAAACCCGCCCCAGCCAGGCTGGTAACCGCCTCAGCGTTTGAAAAAGGATGGTGATACTGGTGGGCATTGCTCACCAACGTGACGCAGGTGTAATCCGTGATTCCAGCTTGCTTGGCGCTCACTAGCTGCAGCATTTCGTTGTCGGAAGTATCCAATTTTTTCAATTGCTCGATGCTCGCTGAGGACATTCCGGCGTTCACCAGCGGCCGGTAATCAGCTAAGACGTTATGTCCGCAGCCTGTGGAAAGGGCCAAAGTGGAGGCCATGACTACCGCCAGCAACGACAGGTTGACCGACGTGGTTCGAACGCGAGCGATCCCCGAGGGCAAATTTCGATGAAGATCCATGATTCGATTGTAGCGGGAGGTGTTGCCGTCAATCGGCGCCAATAGGAAGGTGTGTAGTGGGAGATACCCGCCTAAAGGACAGGTAGGCCGGGCTGTACTTCGCGAATCATCAAATTTCAGGTCGTTTGATACACGCGCTCAACGCCGTAGACTGCGGCAATCTTGCGAATATTCACGAGTATGGTTTCCAGCTGACGGCGGTCCACGATTTCCAGGCTGGCATCAATGCACGCATTTACGCCGTCCGGCCGGCTGACCAGGTTGCGGATGTTCGAACCAGCACCGCTGATCACGGTGGTGATGTCGGCGAGCAATCCAGCGCGATCGCGCGCGCGAATCTGCAACTCCACCGGGAAGGTTGCGGCGTTCTCGCCACCCCACTCTACCGCGATGCGACGTTCCGTCTGGTAAAGCAGATTCTGCACGTTGGGGCACGTGCGCGTGTGCACCGCGACGCCGCGGCCGCGCGTGATGTACCCAACTATTTCATCACCGGGAATCGGATTGCAGCACTTCGCGCGATAGACCAACAAATCGTCATGCCCTTTGACGATAAGCGGCGCTTCGCCGAAACCCAGCATGCGTTTGACGGTTTTAACCAGGGTGGGCTTGGCATCGGGCGCTTCAATTTGCGCGGCCTTGGCCGGTTCGCCGAGCACGCGCGTCAGGATCTGGCGCGCGGAATATTTCCCAAAGCCTACCGCGGCGTACAAATCGTCAATCTTCGAAAGGCCGTGATCGGTAGCCACCTTCAACATATCCGCTTCCGGAATTTTTTTCAGGCTGCGATCGAAGTGGCGCGCTTCATTTTCAAGCAGCTTGCGCCCCATCTCGGTAGCTTCTTCTCGCTCTTCGAGGTTGATCCAATGGCGAATTTTGCTCTTGGCGTGCGAACTCTTTACGAAGCTGAGCCAGTCGCGGTTGGGGTGATGGCCCTTCTGAGTGAGAATTTCCACAACATCGCCGCTGGTAATTTCATGGCGCAGCGAGACCATCTGGCCGTTCACTTTAGCGCCGGTACATTGATGCCCAACTTCCGTGTGCACCGCATACGCGAAATCCACCGGCGTGGCCCCGCGTGGCAGCTCCAGCACGCGGCCCTTGGGAGTGAAGGCATACACTTCCACTGGGGCGAAATCTACCTTTAAGGTGGATAAGAAATCGCTGGGCTCCTCGAGTTCCTGCGACCATTCGATCAACTGCCGCATCCACGTGAGGCGCTGGTTCTCTTCCTCGGAACCGGGCTTTCCGCCTTTGTATTTCCAATGGGCGGCCACGCCTTCTTCGGCGATGCGATGCATTTCCTGCGTTCGAATCTGTACTTCCAGAGGCTGTCCGCCGTGCAGCACGGTGGTGTGCAGCGATTGGTATAGGTTTGGGCGCGCCATCGCGATGTAGTCTTTGAATCGTCCAGGCACGGGATGCCAGATGTGATGCACTACGCCAAGGGCCGCATAACAATTGCGCTCGCTGTCGGTAATTACACGCACGGCGAGCAAGTCATAAACCTGCTCCAGTTCCCTTTCGTGACGCACCAGTTTACGGTGCAGCGAATAAAGTCCCTTGACGCGCGCTTCCAGCTCGGCCGGGATGCCGCTCTCTACTAATTTTGTCTGGATGGTCTGTTGCACTTCTTCCAGGAATTTTCGGTGGATGTCGGCCTTTTCCGCCACTTCCTTCTGCAGCCGCAGGAAGGCTTCCGGCTCGAGGTAGCGGAAGGATAAATCCTCGAGTTCGTTGCGGATGTTCCCCATTCCCAGGCGGTGCGCGATGGGGGCATAAATATCCAAAGTTTCGCGGGAGATGCGCTGCTGCTTGGAATTCTCGAGATATTCCAGCGTGCGCATGTTGTGCAGCCGGTCAGCCAGCTTCACCAGTACGACGCGCACGTCGTTCACCATGGCCAGCAGCATTTTGCGGATGTTTTCGACCTGGCGAGTTTCCGGCGCCATCATGTTCAGCCGGCTGATCTTAGTTACGCCTTCGACCAGTCGCGCGACTTCCGGCCCGAAGCGTTCTTCGATGCGTGACAAAGGAAATTCCGTGTCTTCAACAACGTCATGCAAGAGCGCGGCTGTTAACGTTGTAGCATCCAGCCGCATGTCCGCCAGGATGTGGGCCACTTCTAGAAGATGAGTTAAATAAGGGTCGCCGGAGCTTCGTAACTGGTCGCGGTGACGTTCCGCGGCAATTTCATACGCGCGCCGCACAACCCAAGGGTCTTCGGAGGGGCGATTCTTACGCAGCTTGGCCAGCAACTCTTCGAGACGCGCGTCGAGCTGCCGCTCGGTACGGTCGCGGTGGAAGTGCAGGGGCAGATTGTTCGGCGACGACGGCATAACCTGTTGGATGACCTCTGGAGCGTTCCGTTACAATATCGTTCTTTTAGGCTATTGTAGCGCAAGACGGGCTGATACGAGTGCCGTCCAACTGGGCTCGGATAAAAGTAACTTCTCTATAGAACCGCTTTATAGATCCGGCAGTTTGTCCGCAAGTTCACTGGCCAACTTACTGACGTCGGTTGTATCGCTGAAATTTTTCAGTTCATGAGCCGTGGATCCCGCCTCGATGCCTAAGCGTTGACAAATCTTGTGTTGCATTTGCAGCATGGCGGTCAATTCCTGCTCCGCCAACATGCCTACCTGCAGATCCAGGTGAGAGCGTCTGTCTGCCTGCCTGGTCATGCGGTTTTGGCTGATGAGCACAAAGATAGTCAGCAGCACGCTCTCAAAAGAGATCACCAGAGCCAATATCCCAAAAGGAAAAGGGTCGAAAGGTTTTACACCTGGAATTACCTTGAGGTTGATGGCACTCCAGGTCAGCACCAGCAAGACCTGCAGCATCAGGAATGAAACGCTGCCGATAAATTTGGCGATCGCGTCGCTCACCCGTTCGGCGGTGGTGCGCCGGTGCAGCGCTTCATGCTCAAGTTTGACGATGGCATCGATGTTTAACTGCGTGGGATGCGCAGCTTCGCTGCTGGTTGTGCTCTTAATTGCCATGGATACCTCGGGCGACTGCCGGTGGGTAAGAGTTTACCGAAAAGGATTGGGCAAATGAAAAGCGCATTTGAGAATGCCTTCCGGAAATTTTTCCGATAATACCGCGACACTTCCTCTGTTATTCTTTGCCCACGAAATTCAAGAAATTAAAGGAGAGCTGATGACGCACCCGCATGAAACCGATGAGAATCGCCAACCCGTCGAAACGGACGCAGACTCGCTGGATCGTCGCAAATTCCTGAGAACCTCTTCGCTGGCCGCTGTGGCCGGCGCGGCGACCTTCGGCTGGCCACTTCGCTCCAACGCGGCCCCCGCTGACCTCGACGCTATCAACGCTGAAATCGCCAAGCGCCACGACGAAAGCGTCAAGCGCCTGCAGACCTGGATTCGCCAACCTTCCATCGCCGCGGAAAATCGCGGCATGAACGAAGGTTGCGAACTCATCATGAACATGTTGCGCGAAGCCGGTTTCGGTCAGGTAAGCAAAGTCTCGACGGATGGCCAACCTGGAATTTTTGCGACACTCGATGCGGGCGCGCCGCGAACTGTGGGCCTATATTTTATGTATGACGTAAAGCAGGCGGACCCTGCGGAATGGTCTTCTCCGCCATTCGATGCCGCTTTGGTGGATAAACCCGGGCTCGGCAAAGCGCTCGTTGGCCGTGGAGCAGTAAATCAGAAAGGCCCGGAAGCCACGTTCCTGGCCGCGTTGCACGCGATTCGCGGCGCGGGCAAAAAACTCCCCGTCAATTTCGTTTTTGTGGCCGAAGGCGAAGAAGAAATCGGCTCGCCACATTTTCCGCAAATTGTTCGGCGTCCCGAGGTGGAAGCCGCGTTGCGCAAGTGCACCGGCGTCTTCATGCCTTTCGCGGCGCAGGGACTCGGTGGCGATGTCACCATGTACCTTGGCGCAAAAGGTGTGGTTGAACTGGAATTGACTTCCAGCGGCGAGAAATGGGGCCGCGGCCCGCGTAAAGACATCCACTCCAGCAATAAAGCCAGGGTGGACAGTCCGGCGTGGCATCTTGTCGAGGCTTTAGCTACGCTCGTCTCTCCCGACGGAAATGACCCGGTGATCGAGGGCTACGCCGCGAAAGCACGCCCGCTTTCGGCTGCGGATAAGCAAATGATCGCCGAAGCCGCAAAACGCTTAAACGAGGCGGAGGCCAAAAAACTTCTTGGCGTCGAACGTTGGGTTCACGATGTCGATTGGCAGCAAGCGCTGGAGTTGCTCACTTCTCGCCCCACCGTAAATATTGAAGGACTGGTCGGCGGGTACACGGGCCCGGGCGGCAAGACCATCTTGCCTGGCAAGGCCGTCGCCAAAATGGATCTGCGGCTGGTGCCAGACATGACCGCTGCGGAAGCGCTGGCATCTCTAAAGGCGCACCTCGCGAAGCGCGGCTTTGCGGACATCGATGTGCACAGGAGCGGAGGTTACGATCCCACTACCACCGCCGCCGCCGCACAGATTATTCGAGCTTCGGCCGCGGTATACCGCAAAAATGGAATCGAGCCCGTACTGCTGCCTAGGCTGGCCGGTTCTTGGCCTGGCTACGTGTTTACGAGCGATCCCCTGCGCCTGCCCGCCGGCCATTTTGGGCTAGGCCACGGTAATGGCGCTCACGCCCCCGACGAATATTACGTGATCGATTCGACCAATCCAAAAGTTCAAGGCATGGATGGAGCCGCGCGATCGCACGTTGAGTTCCTGTACGAATTGGCGTCCATCGCTTAGCCTCGCAGCAAATAAAAAAAGGGCATTCGTGAGAATGCCCTTTTGAAATTTCCAGGCCAACGCAGCCAGTGCTTTCTTGTGCTGGCTAAGAAGTCTGCTGCGGCTGATCGGCGCGCTTCTGCTTGATTTCTTTTACCTTTTCCACCAAGTCGTCAGCTTGTTTCTGATAGCTGGCGCGTTCTTCAGCGCTTTCCACCATGTCGGCCTTGCGGCGATAGAGCAAATTCAAATAAGCCATGGCATCGTCGTAATCCGGCCGGAGTTGAATGGCCTTCTGCAGCGACGCGACTCCTTCGTCCACCAGTTGTCCATACTTGCTCACGAACTGGGTGCGGACACTGGCGGGCAGAGGATCGCCTTCTTTGATTTGCTTATTGATATGGTCTTTGTTGTAGTCGGTGCGCATCTCCGCGTTGCCGCGAAATGCCAGCGTCCAATCGATGACGCCGATCCAGTAGTAGGGCTCCGGGTCGGTGGGCTTCAGATCGATGTGCTTCTGATGGTAAGTCTTGGACTCCTGAAACTTTTGCGGGTTAAAAGGCTGGCCGCTCATCTGAAACAAAATGGAGCCAATGCCGTCAATAGCGCTCAAATTGTTGGGATCTTTTTCCAGCACGCCTTTGAATTCGTTGATGGCTGCCGTTCCACGCTGGACGTTTTCGTCGGACGGGGCGCCGGGTATGTATTGGCTGGCGTACGCCGTGGCCAGATACAAACGCGCGTTGAGCAGCGATGGATCGAGGTCCTTCGCTTGTTTAAAATCCTCGACGGCGACATCGTACTGGCCGTTTTTAAAGTTGGCGACGCCTTTGTTGAGCAGGTCGCGAGCTTTGAGTTTGTTGCACCCTGAACCCGCCGCCACCACTACCGCCAGCATCGCTAGCGAAAAACCGCGGCGAGCGATTCGAACCGATGAAGCATAAGTCATCGAATCATCCATCCCTGTAAGGCGCGAGCCTAAAGAGGTCCACGCTAGGATTCACGTCCGCCCTGCGAGGGGCATTTTCTGCTTGGTAATTTACTGACCCGCTTCCAGCTTGGCGGTAATCAATCCCACTTTGTCGATGCCGGAGCTGCGCATGATGTCGATAGCTCGCGCAACGTCCATGAACAGTACATCGTTATCGCCTTTGACGAAAGCTACTTTCTCAGCGCGATCTTTGAAGATCTGTTCCATGCGAGGACCGAGACCCTCCCAGGTAGTATCTTCGCTATTAATTTTCAGCTTGCTGTCCTTCGCAACCTGCACCACCACGGTCTTGTCGTTCAAGTCCTGGCTTTGGTCTTTGTTCGGATTGGGTTGCGGAACGAGCGCATCCAGGCCCTTCGGTGTCAAAGGCGTAATCACCATAAAAATGATTAACAACACCAGCAAAATATCGATCAGCGGAACGACGTTCATTTCCGCCATCGCACCACCCTTATTTTCACCAACGCTCATGCCCATTGCAGATCTCCTGTTTGTTACCGAAGACGACCCTGAACCTTAATGAAGGTTCAGGGTGCGCCAATACTTTCAATTAAACTGATGGCTTCCCGTTGTTCGGAGGAGGCGGCGGAGTTTCACGGTTTTGCCTGCGCTCCGTTAGCAAGCCAAGCTGATCCACGCCCGCGGATCGAATTTCGTCTACTACTCCGACCACGTCTCCGTATTTAGCACGGGCGTCACTTCGCACATAAACGGTCTTGTCGAGCCGGTTCGCCAGGCGGTC
>Ga0193729_1000236_pt1 | contig 28111 bp, 19 predicted proteins | sample U1c2metaG_FD_143036 | JGI IMG/M metagenome (GOLD analysis project Ga0193729, IMG submission 143036) | Soil microbial communities from a riparian zone of the East river system, Colorado, United States - U1c2 | ecosystem: Environmental > Terrestrial > Soil > Riparian zone | place: USA: East River...
CAGGGAATCGAGCGTCTTTAACACCAACAAATCCAGTGTTCCCTGCAGAACTTCGCTTTTGGAAGAAGGCATACGCTCCTTTAGACGCCCAACATGAGAAAAGGAATGGTACCAATTTACTCTTGGCCGTCAACGGACGTTTTGAGCGAGAAGCGCTTGGAGTGATGACGGCCCAACAGACTCATGTTCGCTGCGCGTGAGCGAAATTCACGAGGTACTAAAGAACGCGGGAATCAAGGATCCATATGTGCTCGTTGGGCACTCATTAGGTGCCTTGGTCGCGCGCCTCTATGCCGGGCAGTACCCAAACGACGTGGCGGGCCTGGTTTTCGTCGATCATGCAATGGCGATGATAAATCGTCGTTCACCGTCTGGAGGGGCGACAATGGGCCCGCCACCGATGTCACCAGCGCCACCGCCTCCTGGCGGCGTAAAGATGGCAGCAGGAATGGAAGACGACTCGAACTTCGGCAAGCTCTCGGCCCGCGATCGCGAATTTCATCTTTGGGCGAGTAAACAGGTCCGCGGCAAAGCAGATTCGCCCGGCAAGCTACCCGGCGGCCTCGACATGTTACTGGATTGTGTGGCACAGGCCGACGCTATCGGCAAAAACCAAAGTCATCCACTCGGGGACAAGCCGCTTGTTGACATTGGTGCCGGTAACGCGCCCCCGATACCTGCCCCGGCCGCGGAGCAGTGGCGCACTAAGTCCACGGAGCTGCATAGCAAGCTGTTGTCCCTGTCGGTAAACAGCAAGGAGCTCGTCGCAGAGAACAGCGACCACTTCATCATTATCGATAGGCCTGCTGTGGTTATCGATGCGATCGGTCAAGTCGTGCAGTCAGTCCGCAATAACAATAAGCTTTAACAAGCTTTAACGCACGCCTTGTGCCCGATTGATGTCTTAACGACGCCGACCTCGCGACGGCCCGAGTAAACAGAGCTCGGACCGAAGGAGGCCGAGATGCAAATTATAGGATGTGATTTACACGCTCCCGTTCAGGAGGTTATGGAGAGTTCACAGACTCTTCAAGAACTCGATGATGGCGTTTTGCTCGGGGCGCTTCAACTTTTCAAATTGCTTGATGACGTGGCCAGCCTCACCACTATGTCGGGTGATAGCGTCGAGAAGTGTTAGGGAAGCCCCGTCATGCATCAGTCGTGGGCGCAAGCGCACGCCCCACAAAGGAGCGGTGCGAATCTTGTTACGGCTGCTCTCAAAATCTTGTTTTGAAAGATACCCGGACATCTGTTGGAAAACTTGGTGTCCATAATGCTCGCGCGTGGCCTGCAAGATACCGTCACCGGTGCCCACGTCGTGCATCAGGAAATCGCCATACGGGTGCAAGGTGATGGAGCCTAGAGCGGCGGGAATGGTAAACGTGCCGCCATTGATCTTTGTTCCCGCGGGCGCAGTGGTCAGCGTTTCAACATGGCAGGACCCACAACCGATTTTCTCGAACAAGCCCAGGCCCTTATTCGCAGCCGCACTGCTGGCGAGCGCTGCATCGCGCGCGGGCGCCTTGGTGGCGCGAATGAAGCGGGCGAAGTGGTCAATGTCGGAAAGGCCGTCCGGGCCCGTCGTGTCATTCGGCTCGGGCACGGTGTTGCAAAGATTGGTTACCTCATTGGGTTGCAGGCGATTGGTGATGCCCATCTCGTTGAGGTACGCGTCGCCGGCGAACGATAACAGGCTGGTATGCTGATCTTTCCAGCCGAAGCGGCCCACGCCCATCTGTCCGGGCGCTTCCACGACGGGGACATAGAGAATCTGACCGCAGATTTTCCCATGCGACGATTTGCATTGTTGCTTGGAAAGGTCAATGAGGGTTTGATCGGCAACGGCCTCAATGAAGCCATCGCCCAAAAGATTCACCGAGAGCCGGAATGTGCGGATCGTCTCGGTCTCTGGAACGCGTTCCTGAATTTCCTTGTCGGGAAACACCGCATTGGGGCAAATGGCGCGATCATTCACCAGCGAGCGGCCGGTAACCACCTCTGCTCCATGAGCGATTGGAATGTCGGGAGTGCGAAAGTGTCCGTCCGGGCCCTGATGGCCGACCCGCAATTCCGTTACCTGCGACGCGCCGCCGGACACGGGACTCTGGTGGCATTCGCCGCAGGACTGTGCATTGTACAGCGGTCCAAGACCATCACTCAGCTGCTCGACTCCCTCGAACTTCACCTGGTCAGCCTGATGAGTTGCATCATCGACTATGCCGTTGGTTCTGTTGTCAAAGCCAGTTGGGGCCTCTGGAAAACGCGTGGCGGTGGAAATTAGAGCAACGCTTAGGGCAACCGCTGCGATGAAGATCCTCATGGGTTCTCCTTCCTTAAGCGGATTAGGCGTGGACTTAGGTTCTAAATAGCACTTTACGCGCGTGCGGCAAAGGTCAAAGATTAAATGGCTGCCCATCAAGACACTATGGCGGGGTTAACGGTGCCTTGCCTCCTTCAGGCAGGGATCGCGTGCTGCAACGGAAGGCCGACGCGGCGCGACAGGTCCTGAAAACGTGGGTTGGACCGCAAGCTGTCCATGCTCGGATCCAGGTGAAGATAGATAAGCCAGTGGGAGTGTTCTTCGTAGGATTTCTCCAGGTATTCAATCGCGCGGTCATCTTCTCCCAAGCCAATGTGGATTCCGGCGAAGAAGTAAGGTGCAACATATTTTTGCTTTGTCAGGTTGGTCAGATCATCGAGGATCTGGATTGCTTTCTCTCTCTTGCCCGCGGTAGCGAACGTTTGCGCCAAGGCCGCGTTCATCAGAGGACTGCCGCCAGACAGCTTCACGCCCTTCTCACCCTCATCGATGGCCAGTTCATAGCGGCCCATTTTCCTGAGTAACAGGCCCAGAACCCAGTACGTGACTGGATAATTTGGGTCCAATTCGACAGTTCGCCGGAGTTGTTCTAGGGCGTCGTCGTATCGACGGGCCATGTAGAAGTCCCGTCCGATAGCCACGCTGATAATGAGGGACAACGGATCGAGCTCTTGGCTGTTTTTTATCCTCCCGATAGCTTCCACGTGGCGGCCCATAGTCATCAAATACTCGGCGTACCAATGACTGGCAGTCGGATGGGCTGGATTTAGTGCCAGGCTCCGTTCAAATTCCCTCTGAGCCTCTTGCCACTGCCAATCGTGAAGCCACAACAAGGCTGCCAGTGGCGTGTGGGCTTCGCCGAGATTCGGATCGAGCCGCAGCGCCCTCATCGCGGCCATTTTGCCCTTAGGGAACGCTTCCTTCGGCGGCAGATAACTATTCCACCCCAGAAGCACGTACGAATCGGCCAGACCCGTATATGCGAGAGCGTAGCCGGGATCCTTCTCGACCGCTTGCTGAAAGTATTCGATCGCTTTGTAGAATCCGTCCTCGGTCCACCTGTTCCAATGATGACGGCCTTTTAAGTAAAGCCGGTAAGCCCCGGCATCGTCCGTTTGATGTTTGGTTAGCCGCTTTTTTTCTGCCCGGGTGAGCTTCAACCGCAATTTTCCTGATATTTCGTTGGAAATTTCGTCTTGAATCGCAAAGATATCGCCAGGCTTGCGATCGTATTGCGCGCCCCACAATTGAGACCCGGTCGCCACATCGACTAACTCGGTCCCAATGCGCAAAGATCCACCGCTCTGCATTATTCTTCCGGTGAGAACGGCGCGCACATTAAGTTCCCGACCGACAGCTTGCGGATCAATTGGCCGGCCCTTATAGCGAAACACTGTGCTCTGGGCTATCACTCGCAGTTTTGGAACGGTCGCCAGAATATTGATAAGACTGCCCGCGATTCCGTCACTGAGGTATTCGTTCTGCGGGTCGCGACTAGCGTTTTCGAAAGGCAAAACTGCAAGCGAGTCGATGATCTTGGAGACCCGCTCGGAGCGGACGGCACCGGTTTGCGGCGTCGAATTCCGTGCCGTGTGCTTCCCGGTGGAATGTAAATGACTCGTGGTCGATCTCAGAATGGGTGGCGCGAATTTGTTCGCGGATATCCCGACTGTGTCATTGTCTCGCTCCAATCGTTGGAGATCAGCGCGGATGTCAGCGGCGTGCTGATAGCGTTGGTCCCTATCCTTGTGGAGTGCCTTGTTGATGATTTGTTCAAGCCTCGGCGAAATATCGGGATTGATACTTCGCGGGGGAACAGGAGAGCGCGTTAGAACGGCCTCAATAATCCTGCCACCGGTGCCGCCGCTAAACGCTTGACGCCCCGTTGCCATTTCATACAACAAAAGACCGAGTGAAAAGATATCCGTGCGCTGGTCGAGATTGTCTCCGCGGACCTGCTCTGGTGACATATAGGAAGGAGTGCCGCTTATGATTCCTACGATCGAAGAAGAACCTGGCAGTTCGCCGCCGAAATCTGCGCCCGTTCGCGCAACCCCTTTGGGGACAAGTTTTGCCAGGCCAAAATCGAGCACCTTCGCCTGTCCACGCTTGGTCACGAAAATATTCGCGGGTTTGATGTCGCGGTGGATTATTCCTTGGGCGTGCGCCGCATCCAAAGCATCCGCTATCTGGATACCAAGTTTCAGCGTTTCTTCGAGAGGAAGCGCCGTCCCATGGATGTGACTGCGCAGCGTTTCGCCGTCAATGAACTCCATGGCGATGAAACCTCGGCCATGCTGCTCACCAATGTCGTATATGGTGCAAATGCCCGGATGATTTAGAGCCGATGCAGCTCGCGCCTCGCGATGGAACCGCTCCAACGCTTGCGCGTCTTGCAGCATGTTATCTGGCAGGAATTTCAGCGCAACCGCGCGGTTCAAACGGGTGTCGACGGCCTTATAGACCACGCCCATTCCCCCGGCACCTAGTTTTTCTATGATGCGAAAGTGAGAGATGGTCTGGTCAATCATGGCTGAACCGACTCTTCAGAAAGCGGCCGTGCAGGTCACAATGTCTTGTCGTTCAAGCGCGGATTATACGCTGAAAAACTGCGCAGCTAAGGGGAGGGCTACTACTGCAGCGGCGACCACGCCCGGCATTCCAACACGCTTACCAGAGGGGTTAGAGCAGGGTCGAGCCAGGAACGCTGCGGGGGAAGAATTCGGCAAGTCACGCTGCAAAAAGTTTGTGGGAACGCAGCGCGATATTCCCTGCGGCTCTTTTCGCAAACGCCCTTCTTGAGAACATCGCTGGTTTTTCCGGCCACAACTCCGCCCGCGTGCAGGAGGACGACATTACCCTCCTGGTCCTCGATTTTCGCTAGGGTGTTCGATCAATCACCACGGCCAAGTAGTGCCGTCGTAGCCCAGGAATTTCCCCGTCAGTTCCATCGGATTCCCTGCGAGCACCTTTCGCATGCCTCCGATGCTCTGCTCCGGCGTCAGCGCCGCGTTCGCGCCTCCCATATCCGTTTGCACCCATCCCGGGCTGAAAATCACCACGCTGATTCCCCGCGGCTCGACTTCTTTCGCCAGGATCGACATCGTCATGTTTAACGCCGCTTTGCTTGTCCTGTATTGATAGGCGATCCCAAACCCGATCGTGGATCCCAACGCTTGCAGTGAGCCCATCCCTGAACTGATCGCGACGATCTGTTTCCGTTTGCTTGCCGCGACGTTTTCGATCAGCGCCTCTGCGACCCGGATCGCTCCCAGCACGTTTGTTTCGAAGGACTCGCGCCATCCAGCAAAATTGAGTTCGCCAAGTGTGATTCCGTTTCGCGTATAAATGGCCGAGTTCAGGACGAGCAAATCTATGGGCTTGCCGCGCAGAGTTTCCGCTAACTGTTTAACTGATTCATCGCTCGTCACATCCAGGGCATGTAATGACACATTCTTATTTTTTGCTAACTGTTGCAATTCCTCGATACTTTTCGGATTGCGCGCGGTCGCAATCACGTCCCATCCGTCCGCCGCATATTGTCGCGCAAATTCCAACCCTAGTCCGCGATTTGCACCGGTAATCAAAATACTCGACATGATCGGTCTCTCCTCAGTGCGCACATTCCTGGCAGAACGGGAGCAGGCGGAAGTTCCGGTGGATATCCGTTCTAACCCACGCTCATTTGATGCTCTATGCCATTTTTCGTCACCTTGGAAGCGTTGTGCAGGAAGCGTTGAAAACCCCGTAATTTGGCTTGGGATGAGGAGTTACCGCCCTTGATTCGGAGACCTATTTGGATGAGCTAGCAATGTCCACCAACGGCACAGCAGAAAATTCCGGAGAGGGCTATTATTCCAGCTCTACAATTTGCATTGAAAATTGTCAGTCATCATCGTCTTCGTAGTCACGGCGATAATGCCTGCAAGCGCTGCGTGCCTTTTACTTCGGCGGCTGTCCAGGAGGGTTTTCGCTTGTGGGCGGCACAATCCCCTTCAGTCGCAAATAGGTCACCATGTTCCCATAGTGCTCATCCGTGTGCGCCGTATTGAGCGAGAACAAGGTGAGCTTCGCGATGTTGAAGTTCATGAATTTCACCATCTGGCTGCCTTTTGCATCGGTCATGCTGTCAAACGCCTTGTTGCAGTACGCAACTCCGTCCTTGAGCGCGGCCACAAGATCGGCCTTTGAGGTCTTCGTTTTTTCGATATCCTTCGCTGGGTTTGCTTCACCTATGGCTAGCGAGCAGAACATGTATGAAGCGTCGGCCACATGGCCAACGAGCTGCCCAAAACTGCGAACCTCCGGTGTCGGCTTGTAGGAGTAGTTCTCTTCCGGCATTTTCTCCGCCCCACCGACGACCGCGTTGCTCACAAATGAGTAGAAACCTTTTTCGCTCGCAGTAATCGGGTTGGCTGGCGGAGCGGACTGTGCCTGTGACTTGTCCTGCCCGAGTAGAGCAACGGGAACGGTCATCAATGCAGCAAACACAAAACAGCGTCTTTTGTTCATAGTCATAAGGAACTCCCTTCCGAACACCTCGCAATCTACTATACGAATGAAGCACCAAATTGTTACGAGATATCTGCGATGGTTCTGCACTGAATGAGCGAAGGTGAGGAAAGCCATAACCAGGAATTCGCGGCTTAGTCCTGGTCGCTTATTCGGAAGCTATGGCGAACAGCAAACCAGCAAACCGCCTCGTTGACAACCGCATAAATTGGCTTAGGATGAGGAGTTACCGCCCTTGATTCGAAGACTTATCTGGGTGAACTAACAATGTCCACTAACGGCACAGCTACGCAAAGTGCTTCAGAAAATTCCGAAGAGGGCTTCTACCGCATCGGCGAGGTCAGCCGCCTCACGGACGTAAAGCCCTTTGTGCTGCGCTACTGGGAGAGCGAATTTCCCATGCTCGATCCGGTGAAGAGTCCCAGCGGGCACCGCCTGTACCGCCAGGAAGACCTGGACATGGTCTTCAAGATCAAGCGCCTGCTATACGACGAAGGCTTCACCACCGAAGGCGCGCGACGCCACCTGCGCGAACAAGCCGGGATGGATAACGGAGCGGGCGGTGGCTTTGCTCCCGCTGAAGACACGCCGCAAATTCTCAGCCGAAAAATGTTGCTCGATCTCCGCGATACGCTGCGCGCTTTCTTGACGCTCCTCGAAGGCCGATGATAGCCTTGAGTTCCCAGGCTACGACAAATCATTTCCAACCGGTCGGGACGTAGCGAAGCCTGGTATCGCGCACCCTTGGGGTGGGTGAGGTCGCTGGTTCGAATCCAGTCGTCCCGACCATTTATCGCTTAATTTCTATCCTTAATCTGAATCACGCGGGTAACGAAAGTTAGACTCGCATCGCCTACTCTCCCCGTCACCTCCCAACAGCCCGCAGTGGGGAATATCAGTGCAGTCGATTGAAATCCTATATCACCGTAGCCATCGGGAATATGTGCGCGCAAAGATGGCGCGGCCCCATCCAATCTTTTTCCTTCGATGATTAATTTGCCTCGCACGCTCCGCCACCATGGAAACTTCATGCCCAGCGAGCCGTCCGGGTCCACGGAGCCCGGCCCATCCGGACGAAACTCCACCGTTCCGTTAGGCCAGAGCGTTGTCCATAACTTTCCATTTCCATACGAGTTCGAGTTATCGCCGGGATTGTGATTTGGCACATGGTGGGTAAACGCACCGGGAGGCTCGCTTCCGTTTGGAAGTGTGACGGCGCAAGTAGGCAGGGTCGCGTGGCCTGATGTTCGGTTTTGCGCGCACAGCGGCCTGGCGGCGCAGAAAAGGGCAGTAGACAAGAGCAAGATAAGAGGTGACGTGCAACTCATATCATTCCACTCTCCTGAAGGGAAAAAGCGCTGGGAGGAACAAGGAATGTTACTCTCCCGATTCGGCGCAGCACAAGACCGCCACATGTTCCGCCAAGACGATTCCGCAGTGATTTTACTTATTTGGCAATAAGATTCTGCCGTCGAGGTATGGAACTTTGTCTGTTGTCCCGGTGTCAAAGAATACGAGGCCCCGGCAGGGGTGTGAAGGGAGGTCCCATGCTCGAAGCGCGGGGACTCTCCAAGTCGTACGGTTCTGTGCCAGCGGTTCGCGATATTAATTTCTGTCTGATGCCCGGGCAGGTGCTGGGATACCTGGGCCCAAACGGCTCGGGAAAAAGTACCACGGTAAAGATGCTCATTGGCCTGCTGGAGCCGTCGCAGGGCCATGTTCTGTATGGCGGGCAAGACATCCACACCGATCTTGCAACGTACCGGAAACGCCTGGGCTACGTTCCAGAGGAAGCCAATCTTTATCCGTATTTGAGGGGCGAAGAATATCTTGAGATGGTGGCGATGTTGCGCGCCATGCCCGAAGTTCGCAAAAGAAGAACGATACGTTCTCTGTTGCAGCTGTTCACCCTGTGGCCGCATCGACATGTGACCCTGGGCTCCTATTCCAAGGGCATGCGGCAACGCATCATCCTGATCGCCGCGCTGATGGACAACCCCGATGTTCTGATTTTGGATGAACCGCTGTCCGGCCTCGACGTAACTTCCGCACTCATCATTAAAAATCTGATCCAAGCGTTGAGCGCCCGAGGTAAAACGATTTTTTATTGTTCGCACATTCTTGAGGTGGTGGAAAAAGTCTGCTCACATTTGATTATTCTCAGGAAAGGGCAAGTCATAGCTCAGGGCCCGACGACTGCAGTTCGCGAACAGATTGGCAATTCTTCTTTGGAGGGCGTGTTCCTTCAACTTGTGGAAGAGCGAGATGTGTCGCAGGTTGCGAATGAAATTGTCGACGTGGTGATCTCCGCTTGATGCGGCGCGCGACAAAATTCCTGCGCAGGCGCTGGAGAAGCTTCCAGCGAACGCCCTTAGGTGGGCTGTTGCGTCTCTTCGTCGGCCGCATGTTTCATGGGGGCGCGGAAACCGGTTCGGACTCGCTGGGCATGGGCGTAGGAGTACTTGTTATTTTGCTGGCCATGCCGGGGCTGTTGGCCTCGCTTCTGATGCTTGAAGAATATGGATCGCTGATTCGATATTTGCGTGGCGATGGAGTCTTCGATCCATTTGTGGCCACCCTGCCCGACGAATATTTTTTCATCGTGCTTTCGATGTTTGTTACCGGGATCGCGACTCTGTGGCGATGGGACAGCCTATTTCTAGACCGTCGCGATTATATGAACCTAGTGCCCCTGCCGGTCTCTTTGGGCAATATTTTTTGGGCGAATTTTTGTGCCATCGTGGCTTTGGCGGGATGCTTCACGATTGTCGTTAACGCCGTTTCCGTGATTTTGTTTCCCGCGGCCGTGGTGGGCTCCCAGGATTCTCTTTTGTTGCTGCTGCGTTTCGCGGCCGGCCACGCTGTTGCGGTATTTATGGCCAGCGCATTCAGCTTCTGGTTTGTGTTTGCAGTAGCAGGATTATTGTTGGCGCTTCTGCCTCCGGCGATGTTCCAGCGTATTTCGCTGGTCGCCAGATTTGCGATAGCGATCGTTCTGCTTGCTCAGGTCGGCAGCGTATTCACCGTTTCGCGGTTTGTTTTGGATCCATCGCATTATCGAGCGGTGCTGTTGCCCCCATTTTCTTTTTTGGGATTGGCGCGAACTGTTTGGGGTAGGGGCGGAGAGCCGTTGGTAGCGGACATGACCAAAGCAGCGGTCGTCAGCCTGGGCATCGTGATTGTCGTGGCCTCGGTGGCCTACGCTTTGAGTTTTCGCAAAGCATTTATTCGTATTCCGGAAACTCCGGATGCTGGCCCGCTGCCTCGCGCGAAAGTGTCATTTTCGTTCCCTGTGCCCTTATCCACAGCTTTCTTAACTCCGCCGCAACGAGCGTGCTACAAATTTGTCGCAAAGACGCTCTTGCGCAGCGAGGAACACCTGCAAGTTCTAATGGGATTTATGGCCGTTGGAGTAGTCGCGGCTGCAAATGTTCTAGCATCGCCGCACAGTTTCACTTCGATCCTTTCGGGGAACACGCCCTCTCCTGAATTCTTGTCGGTGCCCTTAATTTTGAGCTACTGCCTGGTGATTGGGATTCGATTTGCTTTTGAAATGCCCGTGGATTTGCGAGCGAATTGGATTTTCAGAATTTCGCTGGAACACCGTTGGACGGAAGCTAGAGAAGTCTCTCGACGGGTTCTGCTGGTGTTTTCTCTTTCTTGGCTCGCACCCACCTGTTTTTTTTTGACACTGATATTTTGGGGTTGGGTCGCCGCACTGCTTCACACAGCGGTCGTCATTTTGTGCACCATCGCGCTCGTAGAATTGTCGCTGTTCAAATTTCGCAAGATCCCTTGTACCTGTGTGTATCCGCCTTTTAAGAGCTACTCCGGAGTGATCGCCTTACTCTACCTTTTCGGTTTTTTCGTTTTCACCACATACATCGCACAAATGGAGTATTGGGCACTGCTCAGCCCCTGGCGAGCCATCTGGTTTGTTCCATTATTTCTGGCCGTGGTCTTAGGGCTGCGCGCGCATCGAAAGCAGATGCTGGATATGGACAAGGAACTGGTTTTCGAAGATTTGCCGGCCACTGGGTTTTAGAAACGGATTTGGAACCGCCGGGCGTGTAGCGACCAACTTGAACTTCAAAAATCGCGTATCCTAGTTGTGGACACTGACTTCATACGAATTACACAAACTTATCCCGCCGATGACGCACATACTTTTAACTAACGATGACGGGTACGAAGCACCGGGATTGCGCGCGCTGGCTGCGGCCTTTGAGGGCTTCGCCACCGTCAGCATCGTGGCGCCCAGCCGCGAACAAAGCGGCGCAGCGCAGTCGCTGACGCTGCGCCAACCGATTGTGAGCCATTCCATTGCGGAGCGCGAGTGGGCCATCGACGGCACGCCGGCCGATTGCGTCATCGTGGCGCTGCATAAACTTTTGCCGGAGCGGCCGGACATGGTTATTTCCGGGATTAATTTCGGCGCAAATCTGGGCGAGAACGTGTATTACTCCGGAACCGTGGGGGCGGCGCGGGAAGCTGCGTTGCACCACCTTCCCGCCATTGCGATGTCGCTGTGCTCCAAAATTCCTAAAGTGAGTTTCGAAAATGCGGCGCGCGTGGCCAGGTCGGCGGCGGAGATTATTTCGAAAGAAGGCTTGCCTGACCAGGTGCTCTTGAATGTAAATGTGCCGGAACCGTGGACCGGAGGCGTTTGCTTCACGCGGCAATCGAAGAAAATTACGAGGAATCAGCTGAGCGAAGGCAAAGATCCGCGCGGCCGTTCGTATTATTGGCTATTCGAGCAGAAAATCGATAAGGATGTGGAACCGGAGACAGATTACGCCGCTATTTTTTCAGGCAATGTGTCGATTACGCCGTTGCACCTCGACCCTACGCATACCGAGTCGTTGAATCATTTGTCGCATTGGGCTGAGCCCATTGCTGCCGCGTTTAAACGCGGAAAGTGACAGAATTACGTTTGTTGAGTTATTGAAACAAAACCTGTTCCCTTCAATCACGTCAAATTCTGTTCGATGGCTCGCTCCAGTCGCTCGCTTTCAGTGGCTAGCTTCCGGAGCCGCGGAAATCAGCGCTATGCCGTTCTTTTGCATGGCCGCATTGATGGCTGGGACATCGGTGGAAAGAAGCTCGTGCCATTTGGCGAGCTGCGCGTCGAGTTTTTGATTTAGTTCCGCGAAGACCGCTAGTTCCCCTTCGGTGGGCGCAGTGTCGGCGCTGTCCACCGCGCCTTGCAAATACCCCAGCCAGCTATTCATTTTGGTTGGGTAGTTGAGTTCGTCCTCGCTGGCCTTGGAGTTCACCTGGATCAATTCATCTTCAACGGCGCCAATTTTTTTGCGCAATTCCTTTGACTGTTCGATGACGGCTTTGGCGTTATCTTTGGAGTTCCAGCGCTTTTCGACCAGGTTGAGTTGCACGCGCAAATCGCGAATCGCCAGGATCGAGCGGTTCATCTCTTCCTGGCGGTCGCGCATTTTCAGCATCAGGTCGAATTGTTTCTGAAGGTCGTCCGTGGATGTTTTCAAACGGGGATCCATCTTTACTTCCATTGCGGCCGTGGAAGTCTTTCCGGCGACGGTAAGCCTTGCCTCATATTTTCCCGGCATCACCAGCGGGCCGACGGGATCGCCTTCGTCATAAATGGCCGCGGGAATTTTCACCGGAGGCTGGTAGCGCAAATCCCAGGCGAATAGATTTGGTCCGGCCTTCGCTGGAATGTGCTCGGGCTCCGCATCTCGATCGCCTTCATCAGGCGCTTCTTCCGTCTTTTTTTCTTCGCTGGTAAAAGTGCGAATTACTTTCCCCTGGCTATCCAGAATCTCCAACTTGGCGGGAGTCTTAGGTTCTTCTTTCAGGTAGTAGTACAGCGTTGCGCCGAAAGCGGGGTTTTCCCCGATGGAATCGCGGCGGCGGTTATTGTGACCAACGCGCGATCGCATCACTGTGGAAGGCGCAAACAGCCGCGCATCCTCGTTGGTTACGCCGGCGTTCATCTGGCGGAGCGGGTCGATATTATCGAGGGACCAGAACGCCCGGCCGTGTGTCGCGACCAACAGATCATCGTCATGAATAATCATGTCGTGGACTGGCGTGGTGGGAAGATTCAGTTGCAAGGTTTGCCAATGCGCGCCGTCGTCGAAAGAAACAAAGATGCCGGTCTCCGTACCGGCGTAGAGCATGCCTTTGCGCTTGGGATCTTCGCGCACAGCATGCACGTAACTGGTGTCCGGTAAACCATTGGTGAGCAGCGTCCAGGACTTGCCAAAATCCGTCGTTTTAAAAATGTACGGTTTGAAATTATCCAGCTTGTGCGCATCTACAGCGGCATACGCGGTGCCCGCGTCGAACGGCGAAGCTTCAATCAAGCTGACCATGGCCCACTCCGGCACGCCTTTAGGCGTTACGTTGGTCCAGGACTTGCCGTCATCGCGCGTAATCTGAATCAGCCCGTCGTCGGTGCCGGCCCAAATAACACCTTTTTGTTTAGGCGATTCCGCCACGGTAAAAATCAAATCGTAAAACTCTATGCTGGCCTGATCCTTGGTGATGGGACCGCCGGAATCCTGCTGCTTGGTTTTGTCGTTGCGGCTCAGGTCTGGGCTGATGGTTTGCCAGGAGTGGCCGCCATCGTTAGAGCGAAACAAATATTGCGAAGAGTGGTACAGCTCATTGGGATCGTGCGGAGAAAAAACAATCGGCATGGTCCAGGTGTAACGGTATTTCTGCACCGCGGCGTTGTACCCGTCGGGATCAAGCGGCCATTGCTGGATGTTTTGCACCTGGTGGGTGCGCCTGTCGAAGCGAGAAATTTCTCCAAAGTAGGAACCTGCGTAAACAATATTGGAGTCGCGCGGGTCCACAGCGACGTAGCCACTTTCTCCGCCACCTACGGATTCCCAATCGGAACGGCTGATAAATCCGTGATCGCTGGCGGTGGCGATGCCTACCGAACTGTTGTCCTGTTGCGTGCCGTAAATGTGATAGGGGAAATCGTTATCCGCGGTGATGTGATAGAACTGCGCGGTTGGCTGATTCATCTGCGTGGACCAATTTTTGCCGCCATCGACGGTAATGGTGGCGCCGCCATCGTTGCCGTTGATCATGCGATTCGTATTGTTGGGATCGATCCACAAACCGTGATGGTCGCCGTGAGGAGCGGGGATGCGTTCGAACGATTTGCCTCCGTCGATGGAACGGTACAGCCCGGTGTTGGCGATGTACACTTTGTTGGAATCTTTCGGGTCGGCCCACAGGTGCGTAAAATACCAGGCGCGTTGCCGGAAGCGATGATCTTCATTGATGAGCGCCCAGTTTTCGCCGCCGTCGCCGCTGCGGTACAAGCCGCCCTTTTTCGCTTCGATCAACGCGTAAACAACATTTGAATCTTCTCCGGATACGCCCACACCGATGCGGCCTAGCGGGCCTTCGGGCATGCCGTGACCTTCAATGCGCTTCCAGGTGCTGCCGTCGTCATTCGAACGGTACAGGCCATCTTTGTCGCCGCCGCTATTGAGCATCCACGGGGTGCGGTAGCCTTCCCACATGGCCGCGAAGAGCACGTGCGGGTTGTGCGGATCGAAAACGATGTCGATGCCGCCGGTGCGATCATCGAGATACAAAACTTTTTCCCAATTTTTGCCGCCGTCACGCGTGCGAAAAATCCCGCGTTCGGTATTCGCGCCATAGGCATGTCCCAGAGCGGCCACGAAAACGGTGTCCGGATTTGTGGGATGCACAATTACTTTGCCGATGTAGCGGGAATCTTTCAGTCCGATATTTGTCCAGGTCTTGCCGCCATCGTTCGAGCGGTAAACTCCGTCGCCAAAAGAAATATTTCCGCGGATACAGGCTTCCCCAGTGCCTGCGTAAATCACGTTGGGATCGGATGCGGAAACCGCGATGGCGCCGATGGAGGATACCGCCTCCTTGTCGAATAGTGGATCCCAGGAGACGCCGCCGTCCATGGTCTTCCAAACGCCGCCGGACACCGCGCCCATGTAATAAGTATTAGGCTGGCTGGCGACACCGGTCACCGCGAGCACACGCCCTCCGCGAAATGGGCCGATCAGGCGCCATTTCATCGCGCCGTAGAGTTTAGGGTCGATGGCGTTATTGCTCGTAGCGGCGTGATCTTTTTCTTCGTGATCTTTATCTTTTTGTTTCTGTTTCTGCTGCGGGTAGGCGCCGAAAGCAAACGTGCCGAGTAACCCGATCGCGAATGCTGAAACAATTACTGGTTTCCGAACTGCGTGCACGCAAACCTCCTGGAAAATGGCAAGTTGGGCATCGTACAGCGGCTCGCGCTTGGACGGAAGTGTTTTCCGCATTAAGAGCCGATGCGTTACGATGCTGGCCGGTGCGTGGCTTGACGCCCGACGGTCCGTGTTATCGGCCGGTGTGGTAAAGGATGCGACTGAAAAACGTGTCAAAGTCCAAAACATACGATGTGGTTGTAGTCGGTGCGGGGGTATTCGGCGCGTGGACCGCTTTTCAGCTGGCGCGTCGCGGGCAGAGTGTGTTGCTCATCGATGCTTATGGACCCGGCAATTCCCGGTCGAGCTCCGGTGGCGAATCGCGCATCATCAGGATGGGCTACGGCGCTGATGAGTTGTACACGCGATGGGCGATGCGCTCGCTGGTGCAGTGGAAGGAACTTTTCGCAGAAACGATGGGATCGCCGGCATTATTTCACCAAACCGGCGTTCTGTGGCTCGCGAGCAAAGAGTACCCGCGATTTAACGAGATGACTACGGTGTTGACGCGCTGCAAAGTACCGTTCGAATCGCTGAGCGGCAGCGCCATTGCGCAGCGTTATCCGCAGTTCAATCCTCACGACCTCGGCTCTGGAATTCTTGAAACCGAGAGCGGCGTGTTGATGGCACGCCGCGCGGTGTCGGAGGTAGTGGAATGCGCTCTAAGCTCAGGAGTGGAGTATCGCCAGGCACAGGTTACGCCACCGTTTGAGGGCGAAACACAGGGCGGCAGCATAACTGCTGTTTCGACTAGCGATGGCGAACGGATTTCGGCGGGGCAATTTGTTTTTGCCTGTGGCGCGTGGCTCGGAAAAATATTTCCTGAAATTCTGGGGCCACGTATATTTCCCAGCCGTCAGGAAGTTTTCTTTTTTGGCGTGCCGCCGGGAGACAGTCAATTTTCCGCGCGCTCGCTCCCGACCTGGCTGAGTCAAGCGGACGACGTGTACGGCATGCCGGACCTTGAGTCGCGCGGCTTCAAGATTGCGTTCGATAGTCACGGCGAACGCGTTGATCCGGACACCCAGGCGCGTGTGGTGTCGGCGGAATCCATCAAGCGCGTTCGCGATTACATCGCAAAGTGCTTCCCTGCCCTGGCAAACGCCCCAATCGTCGAGACCCGCGTGTGCCAATACGAAAACACCTCGAACGGGGATTTTTTGATCGACCGGCACCCCGAAATTAATAATGTGTGGTTTGCGGGTGGAGGCTCTGGGCATGGGTTCAAACATGGGCCCGCGGTGGGAGAATACGTCGCTCGGCAATTATTGGATGGCGGGCCGGCCGAACCGCGCTTTTCACTTGCGAGCAAAGCAACCAAACAAAACCGCGCGGTATACTGACGCGCTGACTGACCGCCAGGACCGAAGCCAACTGAGACGTTTGCATTTTGCATCCGTCTGAAGTAATGACGGCCCAGAGGCGGTCCATCGTTCGATTAAGAGATTGTGTTTATTGCCCTTCCTATGCACGAACCAGATGCTCGTACAGATGTAAGTTATGCAGCAAGCAGTGCGCGGAGGAAACATGTTTTTGACGACAAAGTGGGCGATGCGATTGCTCGCGGCGATACTCGGGAGCTTGGCGGCGGCAAACGCAGTGCCGGCGAGCGCGCCAGAATTTAAAGTTCCGGTGGAGTATTACAAACTGCCCAACGGCCTGCGCGTGGTGCTTTCGCCCGATCACACTTCACCGATCATTTGCGTCGGCGTTTACTACCACATTGGATTTCGCATCGAGCCGCGTGACCGCACCGGCTTCGCGCACCTCTTCGAGCACATGATGTTTCAGGGCTCGCAAAATCTGGGCAAGATGGAGTTCATCAAGCTGGTGCAACAAAATGGCGGGATCCTGAATGGCTCGACGCGTTTTGACTTCACCAATTATTTCGAGACGCTGCCCGCCAATAAACTGGAAACTGCGCTGTGGGCCGAAGCCGACCGCATGGGCGGCCTGGCGGTCAACGAAGACAATTTAAAAAATCAGCAAGGCGTGGTCGGAAACGAAGTAAAAGTGAATGTGTTGAACAGTCCGTACGGCGGCTTTCCGTGGCTGGACATGCCGCAATACGCCAACACCAATTGGTACAACGCACACAATTTTTATGGCGACTTGAATGACATCGAGGGCGCCACGCTTCCCGAGGTGCAATCGTTTTTCAAAACCTACTACGCGCCGAATAATGCCGCGTTGGCGATTGTGGGGGATTTCGATCCCGCACAAGCTAAACAATTCGTGGAGAGATATTTCGGCGGTTTGAAATCGTCGCAATTGCCGCCGCAGCCCGACCTTACCGAGCCGCGTCAGGAAAAAGAAAAGCAAGCCATCAAGAAAGATCCGCTGGCAACGAAACCCGCCCTCGCACTGGGCTATCACATGCCGGACCGCAATACTCCCGAGTATTACGCCATGGGCTTGATCGATGAAATGCTCATCGAGGGCGACGACAGCGTGCTGCATCAGGAGTTGGTGCAGAAAAAAGGTTATACCGGGGCGGTAAGCGGCGGCATCAACCTGCTGGGCACGCCGTGGAATTACAACGGGCCGATGCTGTTCATCACCAACATGATTCACGATCCAGCGACCACGCCAGAAACCATCGTGCAAACCATCGATAGCGCTGTCGAGCCACTACGCACCAAACCTGTGGATCAAAAAATGCTTGATCGCGCACTTGTGAAGTTGCGTTCCGACTTGTACGACACCATCGGCGGCCAAGGCGGATTTGGACTGGTGGACCTGCTGGCCAGTTTCGCGTTGTTCGACGACAATCCCGCGCGCGTAAATTCGCTGGTCGCCGAATATGAAAAGGTGACGCCTGCGCTTATCCAGAAAACAGCGCAGGAATATTTGCGGCCTGGAAATCGCACCGTGCTTTTAATTCAACCGGCGCCGGTCGCAACGATTAAGCCCGCTGGCGATAGCGAGAAAAAACAGTGATGGAGCGAACGATGACGGCGATACGCACTATGAAGTTTTTTCTGGCCAGTGCATTACTCGTTTTTGCGGCCAGCCAGGCATCGGCGCAAGCGCCGGCGGCTTCGCAAAAACAAACGCCGCCCGCCGGCGGCGCGCCCAAACCCTTCAATGTTCCCGCGCATGAATCCTACACGTTGCCAAACGGCATGCGCGTCACGTTGGTGCCTTACGGAAATATTCCCAAGGTGGCGATCAGCCTGGCCGTCCGCAGTGGGAATTTGAACGAGCCGCAGGACCTCCTGGGCGTTGCGGACATCACCGGCGAATTACTGAAAGAAGGCACCAAAACGTTGAGTGCGCAACAACTCGCGGAAGCCGCGGCACGAATGGGCAGCAGCTTGAGCGTTACTGTGGGCGCGGACGAAACCGCGATCGACGTCGATGTGCTGTCGGAATACAGCGGCCGAGCGGTAACTTTGATCTCCGATGTCGCGATGCACCCTTTGCTTCCGGAGTCGGAATTGGCGCGTTTGAAAGCCAATTTGCTGCGCCAAGTGTTGGTCGCAAAATCCCGGCCCGGTCAGATCGCCTTGGCGCGTTTCCGCAAACTGATTTACGGCGATCATCCTTACGGGGAAATTTTGCCGACGGAGGCGAGCCTGCAGAAAATAACCATCGACGATGCGCGAAAGTTTTATGCCGCAAACTATGGCGCGGAACGCGCGCATCTCTACGTGGCGGGGAAATTCGATGTTGCAGAAGTTAAAAAAGCGATTGCAGCCGGTTTCTCAGATTGGAGCAAAGGCACGCCTCCAGTTTTGAATGTGCCGCATCCCAAAACGGAGCGGCTGCTGGATGTGACTGACCGTCCCGGCGCGCCGCAATCCACGATTTATGTGGGCTTGCCGGTTATCGACCCCACGAACCCTGACAATATTCCGCTGACGGTGACAAACGCTTTGCTGGGCGGCTCGTTTAGTTCGCGGATCACTTCCAATATTCGCGAGCAAAAAGGTTACACGTACTCGCCGACCAGCCAGCTTTCGCGGCGATACCATGATGCGTACTGGGCGGAAATTGCGGACGTAACTACCGCGGCTACCGGTCCATCGCTCAAGGAAATTTTTGGGGAGATCGATCGCTTGCAAAAAGAGCCGCCCGGTGCGGCCGAGTTGAAAGGTATTCAGAGCTATATGTCCGGGGTCTTCGTGATTCAGAACTCCACGCGGCAAGCTCTTATCGGACAATTGCGCAATGTGGATCTGCAGGGCCTCGGCGAAGACTACTTAAAAAACTACGTGCAGAGAGTGAACGCCGTTACGCCTGACGATGTGCAACGCATGACCGCGAAATACATCAAGCCGGAACAAATGACCATCGTGGTGGTCGGCGATAAATCAAAAATCACTGATCAGTTGGCGCCCTACGCGGCCTTGAAAGAAACAGCCAAGTAAACAGAATCGAGCACCCTTGTGTGCGCGCTGGTCGTGTTCAGCATGCGTCGCGACGATTGCGTTTTGCTAAGAACCGCGCGGCATACTTGCCACGCACACCGTTTTTTAGTTTAGAGAAGTCATACTCCGGACGTAATTCGTCAGCCTTTTGCTTCCTAACCTTTTTCTTCATAGTGGTTAGTTCGAGCGTCGTCGCCTCCGAAGGCTAGTTAACCGGAGGTTTTGGCGCTGGCGCGTTTCTGGTGGCTCGATTTGTGCCGGTATAAATCCTTGTCCGCGTCGGACAATAACTTTTCTATTCTTCCACTTTCGCCGCGATAGGTGGAAATTCCGATGCTGGCCGAGACCAAGGGCTCCTCAGGATCATTGCGCATGACCTCATGAATCCGCAACGCTACCTTGTAGGCATCGTCTTCCCGCGCTTCGGGGAGCACCAGCACGAATTCGTCTCCACCGTAACGCGCGGCGGTGTCGACAGCGCGGATGTTCATTCGCAAGCTGCCTGCGAGTCGGCAAATTGCGCGGCTTCCGACCAGATGGCCGTAGGTATCATTAATTTTTTTGAGGCCGTCGACGTCGATCAGCAAAATAGAGAAAGGTCTGCCGGTACGATTGCTGCGTTCCGTTTCTTTCTCGAGTACGTCAAGCAGCCGCCGGTAGTTTGCCAGGCCTGTTAGCGGGTCGCTAACGGCAAGGTGGCGCACCTTCTCAAACAGGCGCGCATTGTCCAGCAAAGCGCCGCCCAGCGCCACGATATAACTCATCACCGTCAAGCCTTGCGCCAGGGCGAAAGGCGCGTCCAGCAGGTGTTCGGATTGAGATGCCGCACATTGCGCGGCAAGATTAAGCGCGGCGGTCGCATAGATGGCTTTGTCGAAAGCACTCGCGTCGATCCTCAAACGGCGCCGATACCAGATGACGCTGGCCAGAAAGATCGCGCCGGGAAGAAGTTGTTGGGGACTGGGAAACAACGCGAAGGGGTGCGGTGAAACTTCCGGCGGCAATCGCCGCAGCGTGGCAGTGATTAAATAGGACGCAGAAACTACCGTGACCAGCGCGCCCACCAGCTCCCGGCGTGGATGAAGCGAGCGCGGCAAGAAGCGCTCCACCAGAAGCGCCACAATCAAGAGCAGCGCGAACACCATGCGGCTTTCCCACCACGCCACCGGCGCCCACAGAAATTCCAGCCGAGCATCGCGAAGCTGAAAAAAAAGAACGCTGGTGGCCGTGAGCACCGCGCCGGAGACCATGAAACCCACGCCGAGAATCAGCGAGATGCGGTCCTGCGTGCCCTGAAATCGCACCAGCGTTACGGCCGCGAAAACAAACGCCAACAAACCGGTGATGACCTGCAAGTATCCTTGCAGCACGGGATCAGCCTGCAGTGACTTGCCCCGCAACCAATAAGCAGCGAGTAATACGCCGGTAAATGCCACGGCGTGAAGCAACACGGTAGCCGCTGGTTTGCGACTCTTCCACAAGAATGTCAGGGACATGAATTGTTAGCCGGCTCTAATCTTGCCGTCAGTTCATTAGACTATGGGTCGGCACAGCGCAGTTTCGCTGGTGTCAAGCAGAGTAAATTAAACGATACCGTACTGTGGAACCTGCCGAGGTACAGCGACCCTGTTCGTGCGTACCTGCACCACATTAACACCGCTGACAGTGGGATTTTTTGCGCCTGGCGAAAAACTTTGCGCTTGCGCCGCCTGCGAACTTCTTGCAAAGTTACTGGCATTGAAACGATTCAATGGCATCAAATGGCCGCAGCGTTTTTCTCGGGGCGCAAACACTGAGGCGATCGCCGTTCCGTACCACAAAGCGGAGGAATCTTTTGAGCAGTGAAGCCGGTGTTACCGGCGCACCGCGATTGCGGCGCGCCCTCACACTCTGGAATCTGGTGATCATCGGCATGGTGATCGTGCAGCCCATCGCGCCCATGGGTATCTACGGAGTGATCAGCAATAAAGCCGGCGGCCACGTGGTCACCACCATCCTGATCGCCATGGTGGCAATGTTATTTACGGCTATCAGTTATGGAAAAATGGCGCGCGCTTATCCGAGCGCCGGCTCCGCTTACACCTACGTGGGCCGGGAAATTCATCACGGGTTCGGTTATTTAACCGGATGGGCGATGGTGATGGATTACATTTTGAACCCGCTGATTTGCACCATCATCTGCAGCAAACTCACGCAAAACATTCTTCCGGGCATGCCTTACTGGGTGCTGGCGATTTTCTATGCGGGGTTTTTTACCGTTCTGAATTTACGAGGGGTCAAAACATCTGCGCGCATCAATGACGTTCTAGCCGCGGGAATGTCCATAGTGGTAGTCGTGTTTTTCGTCTTCATTATTCGATTCTTGTGGGGCTTGCATGTGTATGGCGCGAGATTTTTTACCCAGCCTTTCTATAACCCAGCGACCTTCAGCTTCTCGGGCGTTTTTCAAGGCACCTCCATCGCGGTGCTGACCTACATCGGATTTGACGCCATCTCCACATTTTCGGAAGAGGTGGAAAATCCGCGCCGCAACATTTTGTTGGCTACTGTTCTGGTTTGCGTGATCACTGGCGTACTATCCTCGCTGGAGGTTTACGCCGCGCAACTCGTGTGGGGCTCCGCGCCATTTCCCAGCGACAAAGTGGAATCCGCTTTCCCCCTCGTGGCGCAGCAAGTGGGAGGATTCTTTCTTTTCCAGCTGCTGAATTTCACGATTCTGATCGCCAACATCGGCTCTGGCATCGGATCGCAATTGGCGGCCGCACGGTTGCTGTATGGAATGGGACGCAACGATGCGCTGCCCAAGGGATTTTTTGGAAAGATCAGCGCAGGCCTGCGCATTCCGCAGAACAACGTAATTTTGATTGGCGCGCTTGCGCTGCTGGGCGCGTTCCTCATTACCTACGAACGCGGCGCGGAATTGCTGAATTTTGGAGCCTTCATCGCCTTCATGGGCGTGAATGCCGCGTCGTTCATGCGTTATTTCGTTCGTGCCAAGGAAAAGAAAATCGGCAACCTGCTGGTGCCTGCTTTGGGTTTTCTAATTTGTGGATTTATCTGGTGGAATTTGAGCCCCCCGGCAAAGATTGTTGGAACCATTTGGCTGGCGCTGGGAATTGCATATGGGGCGTGGAAGACTTCGTGGTTCCGTAACGAAATGTCATTCGACGCCGCGCCAGAGCAACAGGTTGAGTAAGAGATAGATAGTGATTTTGTAATCAGAAAATGTTTGTCTGACGGCCCGGAGGGCGATTGAAGCGGCAAGGCGGCAAAGACGCCACGGTGACGATGCGGGATGTGGCCGAAATCAGTGGATTTTCGCCCGCTACCGTTTCGATCGTTCTGAATAATGCTCCGCTGGCACGCTACATCGCTCCGGCCACAAAAAAACGCATCGAGGAGACCGCCAAGAAATTAGGCTACCGCCCCAACGCCATGGCCCGATTCCTGCGCAGCAAGCGCAGCCACAGCGTGGGAGTGATGATCTTCGATATTACCGATCCGTATTGCACTCCGGTGCTGCGCGGCATCGAAAATGCCCTCTATCAATGTTCTTACGTTCCTATTTTTGCGGACGCGCATAATCAGCGGAATCGCTTCGAACGTTACCTGGAAATGCTGCTTGACCGTCACATCGAAGCATTGATCGTCGTGGCCAATTGGCTTTTCGTGGACATTCATCTGCTCGCGGACATCGGCAAACGAAATATTCCCGCCGCCACCATCGGTTGCGAATTGCCGGGCGACACCGTCAGTTCCATCATCGTGGATAATGAAGCGGGCGGGCGCCTGGCTCTTGAGCATCTCTATCAACTTGGCCACCGCAAAATCGCGTTCATCCGCGGGCCAAAGATGCTGGTGGATAGCGCCCCGCGCTGGCGAGGCATTCAGAAATTTGCGCAGGGTGCAGGGCTGGAGATCGATCACGCCCTGGTCGTGCAACTCCCGGACTCTTTCGATCCCAATTCGGGCTTCGAAAACGGGCAACGTTTTACCGACGAACTGTTGCAGAAAAAGAAGCGCTTCACGGCGTTGCTGGCGTTCGACGATCTCACCGCTCTTGGCGCTATCCGTGCATTAACCAAGGCTGGTCTGAAAGTTCCGGAACAATGTTCGGTGATCGGCTTCGATGATGTGCCGCTGTCGTTGCTGGCCGCCCCTCCCTTGACCACCGTGCGCCAGCCGCTCGAAGCGATGGGCGGCCTCGCAGTGAATGTGATCATGGAAGGCGTTAACGCCAATCTGGAGAAGCGCGAAGTAAGCATCGCCCGGCACAGAACGAATCCCGAGCTGGTCATTCGCGAATCGACGCGCGCGGCCGCGCTCTCGGTTGCTGACGACTAAGCTCGCGGCCGCGCCGCGCCAACGCGCCTGAGCGGAATGCGGATGATTTTAAGAAAAGGCGCGAGCAAAAACTCGCGCCTTTATTCGTTCCTGAATTACTGCATTATTCCTTCGGCAGAAAAACTTCGGAAGGAGTCATAAACTCTACTCCCGGAATTTCGCTGGTCAGGCGAATGCGCTCAAATCGTCCGCGTTTCCCGCCGCTGCCTTCAAAGGTGAGCAAATATTGGTTGTTAAGATGGGTGGAAATCTCGTCAAAATAACTTTTCAGCGTGACCGGAGGCCCGAAACCCAGGAAATAAGCTTCGGCGCCAGTTTCCTCCGAAACCTCGCTTAATTCCGATTGCGCGTTGTTCACGCGGAAGAATCCACGTCCGACGTGCCCGGCATCGGGAGCATATATCGACCATATGTTGATGTTGTTCTTTTGCGCGTTTTCGATAGTGGGGTCCACGTCAGGACTGATAGGGCCAAAATTTCCGCGGAAATAATCGACGCCCGAAGAAATCAACAGGATGGAGCGCCGTTCACCTGCGCCCGGAAGCCGCTTGATGAGGTCCTGCAGCTCCAGATAAGGACTGGAAAAGGCGCCAAATCCACCATAAGGAATGCGCAAGGCTTTCGCTGCGACCGCGTGGTCCTTGGTGAAGTCCTGACCCACCATGGCCGCACCGTTGCGCCCGTAAAACACGCCAATATACGTGGTCGGCGGCTGAGCCATCATGAATGCTTTCAGGTCGTTCCATTGGTTGGCGATATTCTGATCCAGCGAATCATCGATCAGCACGGCGAGAAAAAGTGTTTCGCCCTTGCGCCAGTCTGCGACCTGCAAGCGTTCCTTGCCTTGGTAAAGCTCGACGTCATCTTTTTTAATCGGCGGCGGTTGCGTGTTTTTCTTGCCTACCGCGGTCACCGTGGTGGTTACCGGTTCGGCAGCTCGAACAGCCATAGCCGTGAAGCTAGCGACCGCAAGTGCGGCAGCCAGCAAAACGGTACTTCCCTGCTTACTTATCGTCTTCATTTCCTCGCTCTTTTCTTCCGTCTGGTGATTAGATGCATAAAGTAAGCAAATCGACATCTGCCGCTTTCCCTCACCACACACGCGGGAACGTGGAGTTTTTCTTGCACAAATAGCCAACGCTTCAGCGGCTTACGGTTGGCATCTGCCGGGAAGTGTGCTGAAATGCCCCCGCCGCAACGCCTACCCGGGAGCCGTTCTCTTGAAAAGCTATGTTGGCGCGATTGATCAGGGCACCAGCAGCACGCGCTTTATGGTATTCGATAAAAGCGCCCGGGTGGTCGCGTTAGCGCAAGCAGAACACGAGCAGATTTTCCCACGGCCCGGCTGGGTGGAGCATGACGCCTTGGAGATTCTGCGACGCACGCGCGAGGTTATCGCGGAAGGATTGGCCCAGCGCGGACTGCAGGCTGCCGACCTGGCGGCTATCGGCATAACCAATCAGCGCGAGACAGCGGTGGTGTGGGACCGCAAAACCGGCGAGCCCATCGCCAAAGCGATTGTCTGGCAAGACACGCGGGTGTCCGAAGACGTGGCGCGATTCTCCGCAGACGGCGGCCAGGATCGCTTTCGCACGCAGACGGGCTTGCCGCTAAGCACCTACTTCAGTGCACTGAAACTCAGGTGGCTGCTGGCAAATGTTCCGGGCGTTAGAGAAAAAGCCGCTGCCGGCGATTTGCTCTTCGGCAATATAGACACATTTCTGGTCTGGAATCTTACTGGCGGCGCTGCAAGCAGCGTGCACGTCACCGATGTAACCAACGCCAGCCGCACGCAACTTTTCAATTTGCAATCGCTCGATTGGGATCCCGAGCTGCTTACCGCGTTTGGCATTCCTCTCGCGATGCTGCCGCGGGTTTGTTCCAGCAGCGAAATTTACGGTGAGGCCGTGATCGGCGAAATCAAAGGCGTGCCGATCGCAGGCATTCTTGGCGATCAGCAAGCGGCACTCGTCGGTCAAGCTTGTTTCCAACCTGGCGAGGTGAAAAATACTTACGGCACCGGTTGTTTTCTTTTAATGAACACCGGGGAACGGCTGGTGCCTAGCAAATGCGGCCTGCTCACCACCGTAGCATATAAATTCGGCGGTCAGCCTGCGCATTACGCGCTGGAAGGCAGCGTAGCCATCGCCGGCGCGCTGGTGCAATGGCTGCGCGACAATCTCGGTTTGATCCAGCGCAGCGAAGATGTGGAAATGCTGGCGCGCACCGTGACTGATAACGGTGGCGTTTACTTTGTGCCCGCTTTTTCGGGATTATACGCGCCGCACTGGAAAGAGAATGCGCGCGGCGTCATCGCCGGGCTTACGCGTTACGCGAATAAAGGCCACCTGGCGCGTGCCGTGCTGGAAGCCACCGCTTATCAAACGCGCGAAGTAGTGGAAGCGATGGAAGAGGATGCTGGGATTTCGCTGGCCAATCTACGCGTGGATGGAGGCATGGTCGTCGATGAGTTGTTGATGCAATTTCAGGCTGACATTTTGCGTCGCGAGGTTTTGCGTCCGGTGATTCAAGAGACCACGGCGTTGGGCGCCGCTTACGCCGCTGGATTAGCGGTGAAATTTTTTTCCGGGCTTGAGGAACTACGCGCCAACTGGGCCGTGGCGCGCACATGGAAGCCCAGCCTGGACGAAGCCAGCCGCGAACAACTTTACCGGCAATGGAAAAAGGCCGTGGTTCGCTCATTGGATTGGGCCGATTCACAGATTTAAATCGCAAAAGGAGATTTGATGACCATGCCATCGCCACTGCTCGGCGAATTTCTGGGCACGATGATTATGATTTTGCTGGGCGATGGCGTGGTTGCCGCGGTGCTTCTGAAGCGTTCGAAAGCGGAGGGCAGCGGTTGGATGGTCATCACCGCGGGCTGGGCCTTCGCGGTCATGGCCGGGGTATTTACGGCGCTTGCTTGCGGCGGCGAAGCAAACTTGAATCCCGCGGTCACGCTAGGCCTTGCGGTGCGCACAGGAGTCTATAGTAAGTTGCTGCCTTTTTTTGTTGTGCAACTGCTTGGCGGAATCGCCGGCGCTGTGCTGGTCTGGCTGCAATATCTTCCGCACTGGCGCGAGACGCCGGATGCTCCCACAAAACTCGGGTGCTTTTGCACCTCTCCCGCCATCCGCAGTTTTTTGCCAAACTTGCTGAGCGAAATCATCGCGACATTTGTTTTGATATTTGTAATTGGCGCGATTTATTCGCGGTTGGTGTTTGCCAACGGCCCGGCACCGGGATTTTTGGCGGTATACCTGGTTTCCAGTTTGGTGTGGGGAGTCGGGCTTTCGCTGGGTGGCTCCACAGGCTATGCCATCAATCCTGCTCGTGATTTGGGGCCGCGCATCGCACATGCGATTTTGCCCATCAGCGGCAAAGGCGGATCCGATTGGGCCTACGCTCCGGTTCCCCTCATCGGGCCTTTAGTGGGCGGGGCGTTGGCGGGACTATCGCTGCGGCTTCTCAATATTTGAAATATCATCCGAGCTCGCGAAAATGAATCCTACTCGCTCCATCTTGCTGGCTGCCTCGCGGCACCCCTGGCTGCGCAATCACGCGGCCAGGCACAAATTTGTCCGCCGCGCCGTTTCACGATTTATGCCTGGGGAAGAACTCAGCGACGCGCTGGCCGCCGCGCAGCGTTTGCAAAGCAAAAATATCGGATCGATCTTCACACGTCTGGGAGAAAACATAACGGACCAAGCCGAAGCACGTAGTGTCACCGAACATTACCTGGAAGTTTTGCGCAGCGTCCGGGAACAGCAGCTTGACGCGGAAGTATCAGTAAAACTCACACAGTTAGGACTCGACCTGTCTCCCGAGCTTTGCTACGGCAATTTGAAAACTATCAGCGGGCAGGAGGATCCGCGGCGCGTGGTATGGATCGACATGGAAGCCAGCAATTACGTGGAGGCCACGTTGCAACTTTACCGGCGCGCGCTCGGCGAGTTTCCCAACGTGGGTGTATGCCTGCAAGCTTACTTACATCGCACTAAAGACGATCTGGCGAGCCTGCTACCTTTGCGGCCATCGATTCGCCTGGTAAAAGGGGCGTACAGCGAGCCGCCTGAGATTGCGTTCCCGAATAAGTCGCGCGTGGATGAAAACTATTTTCTGCTCGCGAAAGAAATGCTACTCGCAAAAAAGGCCGAGCCAAAAATCCGCGCGGCGTTTGGCACGCACGACATGGTACTGTTGCGCAGAATTTCAGAATTTGCGGCCGCCAACAAACTTCCTAAGACCAGCGTGGAAGTGCAGATGCTTTACGGCATCCAGAGCGGTGAGCAGGAACGCCTCGCGCGCGAGGGTTATCGTTCAAAAGTTTT
>Ga0193729_1000237_pt1 | contig 28107 bp, 20 predicted proteins | sample U1c2metaG_FD_143036 | JGI IMG/M metagenome (GOLD analysis project Ga0193729, IMG submission 143036) | Soil microbial communities from a riparian zone of the East river system, Colorado, United States - U1c2 | ecosystem: Environmental > Terrestrial > Soil > Riparian zone | place: USA: East River...
AAAACATCTTCGCGGTGCAATTCCATCCGGAAAAGAGTGGCGACGCCGGCCAGCGCGTACTTGAGAATTTTCTGCGGATCGCGGTATGAGCCTGGCGCATCGTATTATTCCCTGCCTGGATACCGATGGGGAACGTGTGGTGAAGGGCGTAAACTTTGTGGCGTTGCGCGATGCCGGCGACCCTGTGGCTCTGGCGCGACGTTACAACGCGGAGGGTGCGGACGAGCTGGTGGTTCTGGATATTGCCGCGTCGCGCGATCGACGTCCCACATTTCTTGAAACCATTCGAAAGGTCGCGGCCGAATTGGCGATTCCGCTAACGGCCGGCGGCGGAATTCGAACACTGGACGACGCGCGCGCGGTGGTTCGCGCGGGCGCGGACAAGATCACTGTCAACACTGCCGCAGTGTTGCGGCCAGGATTGATTTCAGAATTGTCGGAGGAATTTGGCTCGCAGGCCGTGGTTTTAGCGATCGATGCAAAACGTGACCGTGCCAGCTGGCGTGTAATGACGACTGGCGGACGGGTGTCCACGGACTTGAACACCGTCTCCTGGGCTGAGAAAGGAGCAGAACTTGGCGCGGGCGAAATTCTTCTGACTTCCATGGATCGTGACGGGACACAGAGGGGTTTCGATGTTTCGCTCACCGCGGCGATATCGAAAAAAGTTATGGTGCCGGTTATTGCTTCCGGCGGGGCGCGATGGCCGCAACATTTTGCAGAGATTTTTTGTGAAGGGGCAGCGGATGCGGCGTTGGCAGCCTCAATTTTTCACGACGAGATTCAAGGCATTCGTTCGCTCAAGGAATTTCTAGCCAGCGAGAACATTCAGGTTCGCCTGCCGTGCTGATTCCCTGTATCGATTTACAAAATGGAATGGCGGTGCAATTGATTCATGGGCGTAAACGCGAACTGGCGATAAGCGATGTGCTTGGAGTGCTTGAGAAATTTAAAGACTACGAGTGGCTGCACATCATCGATCTGGATGCGGCGATGGGAAAAAGTTCCAACGCAAAGCTGGCGCAGAAATTGTGTTTTACCGCTCGCACATCTTACGGGATGAAAGTTCGGCTCGGTGGAGGAATCCGGACGGTGGCACGCGCGGTGAAGATTGCCGGTTGGAAGCCGGAACAAATCATCATCGGTAGCGCCGTGTTTCGTGATGGAAAAGTGAACCTGGCGTTTCTCAAGCGGTTAATAAAACGACTCGACCCCGGCCGGATCGTGATCGCTCTGGACACCGCTAAAGGTCAGATAGCGACGCAGGGTTGGAGACGCACGATCAAACTTCGCGCGGAAGATGTTATGGCTGAGTTGCAGCCGTTCTGTGCAGCGTTTCTTTGTACAGATGTGGATCGGGAAGGCACCCTGAGTGGAGCCAACCTGAAATGGTTTCGAAGTCTGCGAAACGCCACCGACCATCCAGTTATTGCGGCGGGCGGAATTAAAACCAGGCGCGAAATTTCGATTCTAGAAAAAATGGGCACGGACGCGGCCGTGGGTATGGCCATATACAAAAATATATTGCGCTAAAAAAGTGTGCGCTTTGTACAACTTCATTTAGCGGAAATGAATTGGTCGGCCGACGAGAGTGTAATTGTTGCCGAAACTTTGTTGAGACAAAATCCTAGCGCATATACGCGTCGGTAATATATTGCTGGACCATGCGCTGGGTATTAAAGAAAGATCCGTTGATTGCGATGGAGTGTTGCATGACGCTGAGATAACGGTAACGCTCGTTGTAAAACATCGGAATGATTACGCTATCTAACTTGGTGTAAAGCGAGTCGGCGTCGGCTCTGTTGTCGGTGACCAAATCAGGAGTGGCACGACGTGCTTCCCCGATGGACCAACCGGTTACGCCTTCGATGTGACCTTCCGACCACCAGCCATCCAGAATGCTGAGGCTGGGCACGCCATTCAGAGCGGCCTTCATGCCGCTGGTTCCAGAAGCTTCCAGAGGAAATTGCGGAGTGTTGAGCCACAGATCCACGCCAGCCGTAATCTTTCCTCCCAGATCCATGTTGTAGTCATCGAGGAACACGACCGGCACCGCTTTGCGCAGAGCTTTCTTGGCTTGAAAAATATGTTTGATGATGGATTTTCCGCCTGCGTCGTGGGGATGCGCTTTGCCGGCGTAAACAATTTGAAACGGCCCAGAATTTTTTGCGATCTGACGCAAGCGATCCAGGTCGGCGAGAATCAGGTCGGCGCGCTTGTAGCCGGTAGCGCGCCGTGCAAATCCGATGGTGAATTTTCCCGGGTCAAACTTGATGCCGGTTTTCTGCCGCACAACTTCCAGCAATTCATGCTTGGCGATCAGGTGAGCCGTCCAGACTTCTTCTGGCGGAAGGCCCAGCGCGCCACGGAGACTGTAGTTGTCTTCGCGCCACGTGGGAATATAGCGATCAAAAATCTCGCGAAATGCCGGAGCGGTCCAGGTTCCAGCGTGAACACCGTTGGTAATTGCTTCGATGGGCACGCCAGGAAACATTTGGCGCGATGTCTCGCCATGCTGCTTGGCGACGCCGTTCACGTACTTGCTCAGGCTGAGGGCGAGATAGGTCATGTTCAGGGAGGCGCCAGCGCGCGCGGCTTGCTGTAAGTCTGGAAAAGCCTGCTCAGCCTGAAGCACACGCTTCACGAGGTCCGCCGCCGAAGCATCTTTCAAATCGAAAAGATCCGTCTGACTGGGGAATGCCCGGGTGAGATACTCCATAGGAAATCGATCGTGACCGGCGGGAACAGGCGTGTGCGTGGTGAAAACACATTTGCAGCGAACTTTTTCAATGTCCTCGGCGCGAATGGTGGTGCGCCCCGCTTTGGCGGCCTCGGCTTCCAGAAGCTCCAGCGAGAGCAACGCGGCGTGGCCTTCGTTCATGTGATAACGCGTGAGTCCCTCGTGGCCCAAGGCGCGAAGCATGCGAACGCCACCGATGCCCAGAATAACTTCCTGACAAAGGCGGTAGTAAGGATCGCCGCCGTATAAAGTGCCGGTGAGGGCGCGATCGGCGGGCGCATTGGAAGGCAAATCGGCATCCAGAAAATAAATTGGGACTTCGTATCCGCGCACGCCGATGGCGGCATAGCGCCAGCAGCGAAGTTCCACGCGCCGGTCCTCAAGGGGGATGGTTACCCGCGGCGATTCTTCGTGCAGAAAGTCCTCGACGCGCCACTCGACAGGTTCTTCGGTTTGCGTGCCGTCCTCGGCCAGGCGCTGAGAAAAATATCCTTTGCGATAAAGCAGCGAAACCGCGACCATCGGCAAGCGCAGATCAGCCGCAGCGCGGATGGTATCTCCCGCGAGAACACCGAGTCCGCCGCTGTAGGTCGGCATGGAATTCTCAAGCGCAATCTCCATGGAGAAATACGCAACCAGTCGATCTTTAACGCACTCCATTCGATTCCTTCTACGCCACTGCGAAGATTAACGATTATTTAGGTAGAAAAGCCCGCGTTGTCGAGCTTCTCATTGTCGAGTAATCCGTGCGGGCAGGCAAGCGTTTGCAGGATAAATGTGCGCGGGTGTTGCATGGAAATAATGATATCGAGTTAGTTGATTCTAATTATCTCGATGAATTTGGCAGCGCTGCCGTTTCCTCCGTGGTGTAGCCCAGATCTTGGAGGATCTGGTTGGTATGTTCGCCCAAAAAGGGAGGAGCGAGCCGGTAACTTACCGGGGTATCAGATAAACGCATTGGATTTGCGATGCTCTTAACGATTCCTAAGATGGGGTGTTCCAGCTGCACTACGAGGCCGCGAGCGTTGGCCTGGATATCGTTGAGAGCTTCCGACACACCGTTGATTTGGGCGGCGGGAATGCCGGCGGCCGTGAAACACTCGAGCCATTCGCAGGCTGATTTTTGGTTAAGTGCTTTTTGCAGGATGGGAATCAACTCTGACCTGTGTTTGATGCGCTCGGCATTGGTTCTAAATCTTGAGTCACTGCGCAGATCCGTCGCGGTATCGATGATGGCCGTGAATTTCTGCCACAGCAGCTCAGTGCCGACGCCGATTACAAAATAAACGCAATCGCTGCCGCTGAACATTTCGTACGGGACGATGTTGGGATGCGCATTTCCCCAGCGTTGAGGCGTGACTCCCGCGTTTAAGAAACTGCTCCCGGCATTTGCTAGCCAGGTCAGTTGAGAATCGAAAAGCGCCATATCCAGGAACTGGCCTTGCCCCGTTTTTTCGCGACCAAAAAGCGCCGCCAGAATTCCCATGGCGGCATAAATGCCGCAGGTCATATCCGCAATGGCGATGGGATAGCGCATGGGCCCGGAATTTTCGTCGCCGGTGAAGCTCATGAGCCCAGCTTCAGCTTGCGCGAGGATGTCGTAGCCCGGTGAGCCTGCTTTCGGACCGGAAAAACCGTATCCGCTGATGCTGCAATAAATCAGTCTGGGATGACGCTCGCGCAGAGTTGGCACGTCGAGCCTTCGTTTCTGCAGTGATTCTAAAGACGGCTGATTGGTGATGAAAATGTCGGCCGTAGCAATTAATTTATGGAGCGCTTCAAGTCCGTTCGGTTGGTTGTAATTGAGCGCGATGGAGCGCTTGTTGCGGTTGGTAGATAAGAAATACGCTGACATCTCGCGGACAAAAGGCGGACCCCATCCACGAGCCTGATCGCCAATCCCCGGACGCTCCACTTTAATTACGTCAGCGCCCAGATCGCCAAGCAGCATTGCGCAGTAAGGCCCGGCGAGCGCCTCGGTCATTTCTATTACGCGAATACCATCCAGAACATTAGTCACGGCGGGAATTATAGCTGAGTCAGTTTTCGATCGGTTGTGGATGATTAGGACTTTCGTCTTGACCTTCTCGTATTCGAAACGCTAGCCTTACGCACAATTCGTTCGGGAGGAGTTAGTTCTGCCGCAACAAAGAAGCTGGTTTTCTTCATCTGTTGTCTTCGCGCGCGCCGATTGTGCTGTTGCTGCCAGAGTGGCCGCGCGTTTCGCGTTCATTGCTTTGCTTATTTTTGCTTGCGCGGCAGTGAACGATTCCTGCCAGGCAGTACGCAAGCTTATTTTTGATACTGACCCTGGAACCGATGATGCCATGGCGCTGATGCTGGCGCTGAATTCGCCGGAAGTGGATGTTCGCGCAATTACGGTGGTGCCGGGCAACGTTACCGCAGAGCAGGGCCTGGAGAACGCTCTGCGGATGGTTTCACTCGCTAATCGTTGCGACATCCCAGTTGCGGGAGGCGCGCGGCATCCGCTGTTTCAAAAATTAATCACCGCGGAATTCTGGCATGGGAAAAACGGGTTGGCGAATATTGAATTGCCGCGCAGCAAATGTAAAGCGGACCCGCGTTTTGGCCCTGACCTGATCATTGAATTAATTCACGCATCGCCGCATGAGATCACTCTGGTGCCGGTAGGACCGCTGACCAATATCGCGTTAGCGGTAGAAAAAGATCCCACCATTGTTCCGCTGATTAAGGAAGTAATCCTGATGGGCGGGTCGATCAAAGGAGGAAATGTAAACGCGGCGGCAGAAGCTAACATTTATAACGATCCGGAAGCGGCACAACTTGTTTTTCAGGCCGGCTGGCCACTCACGATGGTGGGCCTGGATGTTGGCGACAAAACGCTGCTCGGCCATAAGCAATTGGATCAATTGGCCAGCACGCACGGCCCGGTGAACGATTTTATTTATGGCGTGGCCAAGTTTCTCGTGAAGCTTTCTGAAAAATTCGGCGATAGCGGTACGCCAATGTACGATCCGCTGGCGGTTGGGGTGGCCATTGATGCGACGTTGGTCACTGCACCCGCGATGCATGTGGATATTGAAACACGAGGCGAATTCACGCGGGGAGAAACAGTTGCCAACCGTCGTAACGAGATTGAGCGCAACGTTCTGCATGGCGACCGTTACATCATCGAAGGCGTCGATAAAGTGCAGCCCAATGCCAAAGTGTGTATCGAGGTGCAGGCCGACCGTTTTTTGCAGCTGTTTGTTTCGCGCATTCAGGGGAAGTAATCGCTGTCTCGGTCAACGCGGTTCGTCTGTACTTCACGCGGGTGGGACTCCAGTTCTAAATGAAATCAGCAATCAGGGAACGACGGCGCTTCCTTATAGGTTTGGGGGGATCGCTGACAATTTTGCGGCTGGCTCGCCCATTGGCTTCGGCCTTGATAAACAATTCAACTACTCTTGCGAAGGACAATCCTGTGCGCTGGCCAACTTTGAGCGGTAGCCCGGTTCTAGATAGCTTACGACCGGTCATTGAAAATTCTCGCGAAGTGCGCACCAATATGGAGAAGATCACCGAGGTCGCGGGCTGGATGGGATATGAAGAGTTGTCCCTTCCGGAATTCACGCTTCCTTTTGGTGTTGGCGCCGGCAACGCCAACGAAGCGATCGATTTTGTTCTGGTGGCGGATTCTATCGATACGGCGTTCACCGATTTCTCCACGCAGCGGAAATTTCAAGTGGATTTTGCCGGGCAGCATTGGTCGGACTCCGACGCGGAGTTCGCTTGCCTCAAACGAGCGCTGGACGCAGGAAAACCGATCCTCGACGGCAAATGCCTGGCCAAAATTTCCCGCACTGAGCTTGACGAGATTTTTGCCGGCAACATCAAGATGCCCATGCTGGACGAGAAACTTGCCGTGCTGCATCAAGTCGGCGCGGTGTTGGCTGAAAAATACGATGGGCGCTTTCACAAGTTTGTGCAGGCGTGCTCACCGCGACTGTATGACAGTGGAAACGGGCTCATCGAACGAATGGTGAAGGAGTTCCCGCGTTTTAATGACGTGAGCGAGTTTGATGGCTACGAAATAAAATTTTACAAATTGGCGCAGCTAGGCGTGTGGATGTTGTATTCAACGCTGCACAAGTCAGGGAAATTTCGTCTGGACGATCCGGAGAAAATGACGGCGTTCGCGGATTACATCGTTCCGGTGGCGTTGCGGTTAATGGGCGTGACTTCTTACTCGCCAGAACTGGAAAACGCCATTAACACGCATCAACTGATACCGCGGGATTCACGCCGTGAAATTGAAATTCGCGCGCATTGTCTCTACGCCACGGCGTTGCTTGCGGAAGAAATCAACAAGCTTCGTGGGCCGAAGGAGCAGGTGATCATTCCGCAGATCGATGCGCGGCTTTGGACCCACTACCACACCACTTCATGGCCTCATCATTTGACGCAGACGATCATGTATTAGAATGGCCGACAATATTTTGCGGTTTGCTGGAAAGGAAATATTTTCATGAGGTATAGGAAAGGGCTTTTACGCAGTGGAGTGCTCGCGTTGCTGGCATTTTGCGTTCAATTCCCTTTTCAATTGCCGTCACAGGCCCAAGAAAAACGCAAAGTCATCATCGATCAAGACTGCGCTGGGCCGGGAGGGACGGATATGCAGTCCATTCTCGCGCTTATCAATTCTCCAGAGACAGAGGTGCTGGGAATAACGGTGGTGACTGGCGATGCGTGGCGTAACGAGGAGGTACAGCACACTTTACGGCTCCTGGAAATAATTGGGCGCACCGATATTCCTGTTGTGCCTGGCGCGACTTTCCCGCTGGTGAGCAGCAAAGAATACATCGCCAAATGGGAAAAACTTTATGGCAAAGTGGTCTATCAGGGCGCATGGAATCATGCGAAGCACAATCCGGTGCATGGCCCTTACGAAATTCCGCCCATGCCTGAAGGTGTGCTGACGACTAAGCCTTCCACCGAAGATGCCGCGCGATTCATGGTGCGGCTGGTAAATAAATATCCTCATGAAGTGACCATTTACGCCGCGGGACCAATGACCGATCTGGCGCTAGCCATCGCTCTCGATGCACATTTTGCCGAACTGAGCAAAGAATTGATCGTTATGGGCGGCAGTATTAATCCGCGCACCGATGACCCGGAGTTCAGTCTTACTCCGCGACGGGAATTTAATTTCTGGATGGATCCCGAAGCGTCGCAAGCGGTTCTTCATGCACACTGGCCGCGCATCGTTCTGACGACCGTGGATATTTCCGTGCAAACTCGTATGGAAAAGGGCTTGATCGCGGAAGTGGCGAAAAGTCAGACGCCCGGAGCACAGTATGTAGTGAAGTATGCGGAAGCCAATTATCTCTGGGATGAGTTAGCCGCCGTAGCGTGGCTGGACTCGAGCTTTATCACCAAGTGGCAAAAACTTTACATCGACGTGGACACTAGTCATGGAGCCTCTTACGGGGATACGCTGGCTTGGGCACCCGGGCAACAACCGGGCATGGGCGAACAGTTGGTAGAAGTGCAAAAAGAGCTGGACAAAGAAAAGTTTTACAAAGAATGCGTAGAGCTTCTGTCTCGTCCGACACCGAGACCTGCCGCAAACGCGGCGCGTTAATCTCGCTGCAGATGCGCCCCGCGCAAGTATGCGGGCAACGGTTGTAAAAATGCGTGCTTAGGCTGCCGTTGCGGTGCGGCTTATGCTATCGTTCCGGCGTTTGCGACGCATCACGATTTTTTCGCAGGAGCAATATGGCAGAGCCCACAAACGTTGTCGGAATAGGAAGCTGTGGCGTCGACTACTTCGCGATTGTGCCGCGCTTGCTCGGCCCGGAAGAAAAAATCAACGCGGATCGCTTGGAGATTCATGCCGGCGGAGTTACCGGAAACAATCTCACACAGGTGGGGCGTCTGGGAGTTTCGGCCGGTTGGCTTGGCCTGATTGGCGACGATGAGAGCGGACGCCTGATCACCAAAGCGTTTGAGGGCGATGGGCTAGATCTTTCCGGGATTGAAACGATCAAAGGTGAACAGTCCACGTTCGTCTGGATCCCCGTGGATGCACAAGGCGAGCGATGCATTTACATGTTTCCTAACGTGAATGGCAAGCTCTCGGCGGAGCAAGTGCGCAGGCTATTTTCTTCTCATATCAAGCAGGCTCGGCACTTTCACACGGAAGCCTCGCAATTGCCGTTGCCGCCCGTAAAAGAAGGTATCCAGATTGCGCGTGAAGCGGGGGTGCGCGTGATTTTCGATCTGGATGTGGCGCCAAGTTATTTCGCGCAGGCCAAGCTCGGCAGCGTAGACGATTTGATAGCGGCGTTACGCCTGGTGGATGTGTTGAAGCCCTGTAAAGCCGCGGCGCGCGAAATAACCGGGGAAACGGATTACGAGAGAATGGCGGCGAAGCTCCTGGCGCTCGGTCCCAAAATTGTTGCACTAACGATGGGAGCGGATGGCTGCTTGATCGCCGCGGGAAATGAGATGGTACACGTTCCGCCATTTAAGGTAGCGGTGGTCGACTCCACGGGGGCCGGAGATGCCTTTATGGGCGGATTGTCTTACGGATTGCTTCAGGAGTGGGACTATCGCCGCGTGGGAACTTTCGCCAATGCTTGCGCGGCGATTTGCTGCACCAAAGTTGGTGCGCGATCCATGGGCAGACGCCAAGACGTGATGGCTCTTATCCAGTCGCAACGCAAGACGGAAGCTTCCGCCTTCTAGCAACGTCTTTAGATAATGCACTAAACGTAATGCAACGAAGTATTGCGGCGAAACGTTATGCACGGATTCGCGGCAGGAGAATAAAAATGTTTGTGCCCCATAGCTTCGTTATCGCCTTGATCATGATGGTTGCGAGCGCGGTGTGCTGGGGCTCCTGGGCGAACACTTACAAAGGCGTCAGAAATTATCGTTTTGAACTTTTTTATTGGGATTATGCGCTGGGAATCTTTCTGATTTCTTTGGTGCTGGCATTCACGATGGGTAGCACGGCTGACGATCCATCGCGTTTTCTGAGCAACGTTCACAACGCTGACAATTCGAACATTGCTTCCACCATGTTTGCCGGCGTGATTTTCAATCTTGCGAATCTCCTGCTGGTGGCCGCGATTGATATGGCGGGACTGGCCATCGCTTTCCCAGTGGCTATTGGAATTGCGTTGGTGGTCGGGGTGGTGTCCAGTTACATTCTTCAGCCCAAAGGTCACGCGGGCCTGTTGGCTGCGGGGGTTGTTTGCGCGTTGGTGGCGGTAATACTTGACGGAAAAGCTTACGGCAGTTTGCCGACCGCCAATCGCGCCATCAGCAAAAAAAGCATCATCACGTGCGTAGTGTCGGGAATTTTGATGGGGGTATGGGCGCCCTTTGTCACCCGCTCGATGACCCATGGAAATACGCTAGGGCCTTACAGCGTGGCGGTATTTCTGACGCTGGGGGCGTTGCTCTCTTGTTTCGTGTGGAATATTTATTTCATGAAGCATCCGCTGGTCGGCCAGCCGGTAAATTTTGCGGAATTTTTTCGAGGGCCGGGGGCAGGCCATGTTCTTGGTTTGCTGGGCGGTTGTATCTGGGGAATTGGCACGGTGTTCAATCTGGTGGCTGCGCATTTTACGGGCGTAGCGATCTCGTATGCGATTGGTCAGTCCGCGCCGATGGTTGCTGCGCTCTGGGGCGTGCTGGCGTGGAAGGAATTTCGCGGGGCAAACCGTCAGGCTTATATGTATCTAGCGGGCATGTTTGTGTTTTATCTGTTGTCCATCCTGGTCATTTCCTACGCAAATACAGCGAGCTGAATCGTTTCATTCCTGGACTCGAGACCAACCGGAAACCGTCCAAAAATGAAGGCCAGGACCTCCGGGCCATGTGGGCATGCATTGACGGGCTGTCCGCTGCTGGGACGCTAAATCCCATTTTCGTCGTGTTTCCATCACTTCGCGAAATTACGCGCTTGTAGCCTGCTGATTTTATTGCTCTTATAGGGCGGAACAAAGGCGGGGTAGTTGCGTTTCTAAAGATATCAAACCATGGATATTCAACGTCCTTCTAACGCTCGCGCTAAAAAGATTCGCCGCATCCTGTATGCCTCGATCGCGGTTCTGCTCATTGCCGGTGTGACCTTCGGCCTCTCTCGTTTGAAGCCTGCAGCCCCTTCGGTCGATCGCGCCACAGTTTGGACCGATGACGTAAAGCGCGGCCCGATGCTGAGAGAAGTTCGCGGGCTCGGCACGCTGGTTCCCGAAGAGATCCGCTGGATTCCGGCACAAACGGAATCGCGCGTGGACCGCATCGTGGTCCGCCCGGGCGCCATCGTAAAACCCGACACCATCATTCTTGAACTCAGCAACCCTTCCTTGCAGCGCGACGCTCTCGATGCGGAATATCAGCTCAAGGGAGCGGAGGCCGATTACGAAAATTTGAAGGTGCAAGTAAATAGCGAACTGCTTAATCAGAAGGCGCAAGCCGCCTCGGTGCGCAGTGAGTACGAACAGGCGCATCTGCAACATGACGTGGACGACAAACTCCACAAGGAGGGTCTTGGCGCTGACGTAACCGCTAAGCTTTCCAAGGTAAAGGATGAGCAGTTGGCCATTCGCGCGCAACTCGAAGATCAGCGCACACTGATCGCCGGCGACTCAGCGGTTGCAAGACTTGCGGCACAGCGGGCCCACGTGGATCAGCAGCGCGCGCTATATCAACTGCGTCGCAGCGAATTGGATGCCTTGCATGTGCGCGCGGGCATCGACGGAGTGTTGCAGCTTCTGCCGGTGGATGTTGGCCAGCATGTGACGCCCGGAACGAACCTGGCGCGCGTTGCGGATCCCAAAAAGCTGAAAGCGGAAATTAAGATCGCGGAGACGCAAGCCAAAGACGCGACGATTGGGCAAAAGGCAACCGTTGATACGCGCAACGGCGTGGTCACCGGGCATGTGTCGCGTATTGATCCTTCCGTGCAGAACGGAACGGTAACCGTGGATGTCGTGTTCGACCAGCCGCTGCCCCAGGGCGCGCGTCCGGACCTGAGCGTCGACGGCACCATCGAAATTGAAAATCTCAAAGACGTGCTATTCGTGGGCCGGCCCGTTCACGGGCAGTCCGATAGCACCGTGGGTATTTTCAAATTGGATGAAGACGGATCGGACGCTACTCGCGTCAATGTAAAGTTGGGGCGCAGCTCGGTGAACACCATTGAGATCGTTTCAGGCTTAAAAGTCGGAGACAAAGTAATTCTCTCCGACATGTCCGCGTGGGATAGCTTCGATCGCATTCGTTTGAAATAGTGAGTTTGTTCGTTCGGGAGCGCTGACGGTGCAAACGTTCTGGCAGGATGTCCGATACGGCCTGCGCATGCTGGGGAAGAACGCCGGCTTTAGTTCCATTGCAATCCTCACGCTGGCACTGGGCATCGGCGCCAATACCGCGATTTTTTCTCTGATGGACCAGATTATGTTGCGACGCTTGCCGGTGAAGAGTCCCGACGAGCTGGTCATCTTGCGCTCTCCTGGTCGCGGAGAGGGCCATGTCTGGAGTGACGGCGACGGCGCACAGTCATTTTCCTACCCTGCGTATAGGGGATTGCGTGACAGCACCGCCGTGTCCGGCATGCTTGCGCGTTTTGCCTTTGAGGCCAGCATCGCCAGCCGCGGGCAAACAGAACGCGGCCTGGGAGAACTGGTTTCCGGAAATTATTTTGACGTTCTAGGTGTGCACCCTGCTTTTGGGCGTCTCTTCACCGCGGACGATGATCGCGTGCAGGGCGACCATCCCTTCGTAATCTTAAGCCACGCCTATTGGATGCAGCATTTCGGCGGGGATCCGGGAATTTTGAACCAGACCTTGCTGGTCAATAACACCCCACTGACGGTCATCGGCGTGGCGCAAAAAGGATTTGATGGCATCCAGGTGGGGCAAACACCGAATATCTTCGTGCCCATGATGATGAAGCCGCAGATGACGCCCAACAGGAACGGCCTGGATGATTGGAACGATGCCTGGCTGGCTATTCTCGCACGGCGGAAGCCCGGGCTTTCGTGGGCGCAAACGGAAGCGGCCCTGACTGCGGGGTATCATCCGTTGCTCGAACAGCAACTCGCAACCGTGAAGGGCTGGGACCAAAAGAAGCGCGCGCTCTTTCTCGACAAGAAAATTCTTCTGCTTCCCGGTGCAAGCGGCAGGCGAACGGTGCAGACCGACTCAGGGCCTGCGCTGCTCACTTTGTTTGCGCTCGTCGCTCTGGTTTTGCTGATCGCTTGCACCAATGTCGCAAATCTTCTATTGGCGCAAGGTGCATCGCGCCAGCGTGAGTTCGCTATTCGAACCGCAATGGGCGCAAGCCGCAGCCGCATGATTCGGCAATTAGTGATCGAAAGTTTGCTCTGCGCCACAGCTGGCGGCGCGCTGGGATTGGTCGTAGGCCTGTGGCTGATGAATATTCTGACACCTGAAGTGGTGGCTTCCGGCGTTTCGGGGCTGTCAACAAAGCTCGACGGAAAGGTTCTGGCGTTCGCCAGCGGCACTACCCTTTTGGCCGGACTTCTTTTCGGATTGATTCCCGCGTGGCGCGTGACCCGCAGCAGTGTTACGCAAACTCTTAAAGACCAGGGTTCCACGGGTTCTGCAGCCCTCTCTCACGTGCGCTTTCGCAAGTTTCTGGTGGCAGGCCAAGTGGCATTTACGTTGTTGCTGCTGGCGGGAGCTTGCCTTTTTACCAAAACGCTCTGGAATCTGCGCAGCCAGAGTCTTGGTCTAGACACAACGAATGTAATTACGTTTTCTATTTCACCGGCGCTGAATGGCTACGACACCGCTCGCAGCATCGCGCTGATCGACCGGATGCGCGAGCGTTTCGCGACGCTTCCTGGAGTCAAAGCGGTAGGTTCCTCGGAGATTTCCAGTCTAACCGGCACGGACATGGGCGCGAACATCACTGTCGAAGGTGGCCCGCAGCTTCCAGAAGATCAGGAACATGTCCTGTATGACCCGATAAGCCCGGCGTATTTTTCTACTATCGGAGTGCCCCTGGTGGCCGGGCGCGAATTTGACTCTGGGGATACGAGTGCGCGTGGCAAAGTGGCAATCGTCAACGAAGCCACGGTCAGGCGCTTTTTTCCCAAGCGCGACCCGGTGGGGTCACGCTTCGCATTTGGCTCTGGGGATGCAGTCAAACCGGACACACTGATCGTCGGGGTCGTAAAGGACAACAAGCAGGATCACGTTCGCAGCGAAATCGCGCCCTACATCTTCCTGCCGTATGCGCAGCGGGAAAAATTGAGCGGCATGACCTTTTATGTGCGCACGCAGCAAGACCCGCTGCTCATCGCTGACGAGTTGCGTGAGAGCGTGCGTGAACATGATCCCAATTTGCCGGTCTACGATCTCAAGACCTTCCAACGTGTGGTGGATGAGGACTTGCTCGCGGAGCGGCTCATCGCAGGATTATCCGCAAGCTTTGGCGTTTTGGCCGCGCTTTTGGCTGCCATGGGTATCTACGGCGTGCTCGCCTATCTGGTCATTCAACGCACCCGTGAGATTGGCATTCGAATGGCGTTGGGCGCCGCCAGCAGGCAAGTACGTACGCTCATTTTTAAGGAAATGGGTTTGATGGTCGTCGCGGGTGCTCTGGTGGGGTTGCCCATAGCCTATGCGCTGGCGCGATTGAGCGAATCATTGCTCTATGGGGTGCGCGCCAACAACGTGGGAATCTACCTGGTGGCTCTAAGTGTGATCGCGGTAATCGCCGCGGCAGCCTGTTATCTCCCGGTGCGGCGTGCCACGCGCGTCGATCCCATGGTGGCCTTGCGTTATGAATAGCGGCGGAACTAAATCGGGCCTGTTTCGTATCAACTGGTGCGCATGGAACTTGAAGGAGAAAACATGACGGAATCAAACGGCACCCTGATCAAGATGGAAGGCGTGAAGAAAGTCTTCTACACCGATGAAGTGGAGACTCACGCGCTGGAGGAAATCCACCTGGAGATCCAGAAAGGCCAGTATATTTCCATTGCCGGACCGTCCGGCTGCGGCAAATCCACGCTCCTTTCTATTCTGGGGCTGCTGGATTCGCCTACCGACGGACATTATTGGCTCAACGGCCAGCCCGTTTCGAAGCTGACTATCAGCGAGCGGACTCGCATTCGCAACCGGGAAATCGGGTTCATTTTTCAGGCCTTCAACCTTATTGGCGATCTAACAGTGTACGAGAACGTCGAACTGCCGCTGACTTATCGCGGCACGGGCACGGCCGAACGTAAGCAAAAAGTCCAGCGCGCGCTGGAGCGAGTTGGCATGGCCCATCGCCTGCGTCACTACCCTTCTCAACTATCTGGAGGTCAGCAGCAGCGTGTCGCGGTGGCGCGCGCGCTGGTTGGCGATCCACTGATCTTGATGGCGGATGAGCCCACCGGAAACCTGGACTCCAAGAACGGCGAAGCGGTAATGGAGTTGTTGCGAGATCTGCATCGCAATGGCGCGACGATCTGCATGGTCACTCACGACGAGCGTTACGCCAACTTTGCGGAGCGCAATATTCATTTGTTTGACGGACGCATCGTGGATGAAACCAGAGAAGTCAGCGTAGGCGCGTAAAATTCTTAGGCTAAACATTTTTTAGGCCAGCCATTGTTTGCCACTGAGGCCTTTGTTCATGGACACCATCCGGCAGGACGTTCGTTACGCCTTACGCATGCTGTGGAAGCACCGCTTCGCGACCTTCGTCTGCACTGCTGCGCTGGCGTTGGGCATGGGGGCCAACACCGCGATCTTCTCCATGGCAGAAGCCTTCCTGCTGCACCCCGTTCCGCTGGATGAAGTCAACCGCATCGTAGCGGTATTTGACTCAAAACCGCGCCAAAATATCGAAAAGACTGCCGTCGCAACCGCCACCTATCTTGAATGGCAGGAACAAGCCCGTTCGTTTGACCGGCTCGGGGCGTACTCCTGGGATGGCGTTAACTTTACCGGCGACGGCACACCGCAGAAAATTCAGGATTTCCGCGTAACCACTAATTTTTTCTCGACACTGGGTGTGCAGCCGCATCTTGGCCGCGATTTTCTTCCAGAAGAAGGAGAGCCCGGAAAAAATCAGGAGCTCATTCTGAGTCACGGGCTCTGGGAACGCCGCTACGCCGCTGATCCCAAAATTCTGGGCAAGGTTGTCAAGGTCGACGGAAAACCGTTCACGATTGTGGGCGTCATGAGTAAGGGTTTCGACTTCCCTATGAGCGCGGAGGCGTGGCTACCTATGGCGTTCGATGCTAAACAGCGCGTCGACCGCGACCATCGTCCGTTGTGGGTACTTGGGCAACTGAAGCCCGGAGTTTCCTTCGAACAAGCCCAGGCGGAGATGCTCACCATCGCACAGCACCAGGCGGCCGCTTATCCGGACGCGTACAAAGATTGGGAGTTGCGCGTCCAACCGCTGGGCGAATTCGCTACCGGTGATCTGACTCGCCAATACACTTTGCTGCTGCTTGGGGCTGTGGGTTTCGTGTTGTTGATCGCTTGCGCGGACGTGGCCAATGTGCAATTTGCACGCGTGTCCGGGCGGCAGAAGGAACTCGCAGTGCGCGTGGCCATGGGTGCCACTCGCGCGCGCATCGTGCGCCAACTTTTGATTGAAAGTGTGATGCTGTCGCTTTTTGGCGCGGCGCTCGGAATTTTTCTGGCGCAGTGGATACTTAGCGTGATTCTTTCGCACATGCCGCCGGACATCGCGCGGTACATTGCCGGCTGGAAGTCCATTCGTCTGGATCTTGGCGCTTTTCTTTTCACGTTTGCTGTGGCGCTGGCAAGCGGGCTGCTTTCGGGCATTGCGCCATCGCTGATGAGTTCGCGCACCAATATTTCCGAAACTTTAAAGGAGAGCGGACGCGGCGCTTCCTCCGGACGCGCTCGGCATCGCTTGCGCAGCGTTTTGGTGGTCGCTGAGGTCGCACTGTCGCTGGTTCTGCTCGTCGGCGCCGGTCTACTGGTAAAAGGTTTTAACGCCCTGCTCACGGTCAACCAACAATATCATCCGGAATCACTGTTGACGTTGAATCTGAATTTGCCAGAACTGCAATACCCGCAGAGGTCTGCGCGCGCCACGTTTCACGATCGGCTGCTGCAAAACCTTTCAGCCATTCCCCAGGTGCAATCTGCGGCACTGGCCACGACGGTCCCGTATGGCAATGGCGGCGGCACGGACGCGGATCGCTTCTTGATAGAAGGTCGCCCTGTAGAGCGGCGCGAAGAATCGCGTACCGCCATTATGGAGACCGTTTCGCCGAACTATTTTGCGGTGATGAGTGTCGGCTTACGCGATGGCCGGGTATTCACGGACTCGGACGGCGACGGCACTCAGCCGGTCGCGATGATCAGCCGGAGCCTCGCCAGCCGCTACTTTCCAGACGAAAATCCACTTGGTAAAAAGATTCAGGTGGCCGCCTCAAAGCTGGAGACCTGGCTCACCGTGGTCGGCGTGGTGGACGACGTCCGATACAACTGGATACAGAAAGACGCCTTGCCCACGCTTTACCGACCTTATCGTCAGAATCCCACTTACTACACCACAGTAGTTTTGCGCACTGGCGATAACCCAGCGAAGTTTACTTCCGCGGTGCGCAACAAAATCGCGGCTATAGATCCGGACCTGCCGATTTACGAGGTAAAACCGCTCAATCAGGTCATTACCGAATCTATCGTCGGCATATCTTACGTAGCCGCCATGATGGCCGGCATTGGGATCATTGCACTGGTATTGGCGTCCGTGGGAGTGTACGGAGTAATGTCCTATTCGGTTAGTGAGCGAACTCACGAGATGGGGATTCGCATGGCCATGGGCGCATCGGAAGGGGCCATCAATCGACTCGTGGTAGGTAACGGAATGCTTCTCACCGCTATCGGCATCGCCATCGGCCTGCCCTTGGCGTTCGGTCTGGCACGCGCGCTATCCAGCCTGCTTTTCGGCGTATCCGCTACCGATCCTTTCGCTTTTATTGGACTGCCGCTCATTCTCGGCGCTGTGGCGTTTTTGGCTTCTTACCTACCGGCACGCCGCGCTGTGCGCATCGATCCATTGACGGCTCTTCGCTATGAGTGAAACAATTTGTTTTTATTGCGACGCGCATGCGCTTTACCGCTAACCACGATCGTGAAAGTTCGATAAGAGGAGCGATGTGGAACCTTTAATCCAGTTTAGAAATCTCGAAAAGTCGTATGACGCCGGCGGCAGCAAATTTTTTGTGTTGCGGCGCATCAATCTGGCAATTCAACAGGGCGAATTTGTAACCATCATGGGCCCTTCGGGGGCTGGAAAATCGACGTTGCTCAGCATTATCGGGATGCTGGATAGCGCCTGGACCGGCGAATATTACTTTCTTGGCGAAGGCGTCCACCAACTAAACACCAAGAAGCGCAATGAACTCCACAAGGCTAACATCGGCTTTGTTTTCCAGAGCTATCACCTCATCGACAATCTGACCGTTTTTGAAAACCTGGAGGTGCCGCTCTCCTATAAGAATGTTCCTCACAAGGAGCGCGTGAGCCTGGTGTGCGACGCTCTGGACCGCTTTCATATCGTTGGAAAAAAGGATTTATTTCCCAATCAACTTTCCGGAGGCCAGCAGCAACTGGTGGGCGTCGCGCGCGCGGTCATATTGCATCCGAAGTTGCTGCTCGCGGACGAGCCCACTGGCAATCTCCATTCCGCGCAGGGCGACGAAATCATGGAGCTTTTCAAGAAATTGAATGACGGCGGCACCACCATCATTCAAGTCACCCACTCGGAGCGCAACGCCGCTTACGGCAATCGCATCGTGCAACTGAAAGATGGCTGGGTGGTAAACGAAAGCGCGGCCGCGACGGTTCAATCCGCATAACGTTAGCTAACTTTCAAGAGTCCGATTCAGGTCGGCGGCTATGTCAGTCCTCGCGTTCTTGGCACCCGATAACGAAATTGGAATAGACTTCTTCAACAAATGAAAGCTGCCGCCAACCAGTCCTATCGCGTTTTGCTGGCCGACGATCAATCCGACATTCGTGACGCTTTGCGCTTACTGCTGAAGCGCGAAGGATACGAAACGCACGGCGCAGCTTCGCCCGCCGACGCGCTCGCGGCTATAGAGTCGCGCGAATTTGATGCCGTCCTGATGGATTTGAATTACGCGCGCGACACCACTTCCGGGCAGGAAGGCCTCGACCTGCTCACCCGCATACAAATGCTGGACAGCACGCTGCCGGTCATCGTGATGACCGCGTGGAGCAGCGTGGAGATTGCGGTCGAAGCCATGCGACGTGGGGCGCGCGATTTCGTGCAAAAGCCCTGGGAGAATATTCGGCTGCTCTCGATTATTCGCACGCAAATTGATTTACGGCAGGCGTTGCGGCAAGCTTCGCGCCTGGAAGCGGAAAACCGGCTGCTGCGTGCGGAATCACGGCCCACATTTCTGGCCAAATCTCCAGCGATGAATCCGGTGCTCGATTTGGTCGCACGCATCGGGCCATCGGACGCTAACGTGCTGATTACCGGCGAGCACGGCACTGGCAAAGAGGTTGTGGCGCGCACGCTGCACGCATTATCCAATCGCGCTTCCAAACCCATGGTCACGGTGAACGCCGGAGGCCTTTCCGAGGGGGTCTTCGAAAGTGAGCTTTTCGGTCACGTGAAAGGCGCATTCACAGACGCCCGATCCGATCGCGTAGGGCGCTTCGAACTTGCCGACGGCGCAACCCTTTTCCTGGACGAAATTGCCAACGTGCCGCTCAATCTGCAAGCCAAGTTGCTGCGCGTTCTGGAAACGGGGGAGCTCGAACGCGTAGGGTCATCGTCCACTCGCCGCGTCGATGTGCGCGTGCTTGCGGCTACCAACGTGGACGTAAACTCCGAAGCCGCCGCGGGGCGCTTTCGTCAGGACTTGCTCTTCCGCTTGAACACCATCGAGATCTTTATTCCGCCATTGCGAGAACGCCGCGAAGACATTGACCTGCTGGCGCACCACTTCGTTCACGGATATTCGCAACGTTATCGCAAAAGTATAGCCGGCTTCGACTCCGCCGCCACCGCCGCGCTGCATGAACATCTCTGGCCCGGCAACGTGCGTGAGCTCGATCACGCAGTCGAGCGCGGTGTGTTGCTTTCCGCCGGACCGCTTGTTCGCGCCGCCGACCTGGGGTTGCGAGCTCAAGCATCTACCGCCGCCGCGCGGCTAGAAGAAATGCCTCTAGATGAGGTGGAGCGCCACCTAATCCGGCGCACTCTGGCGCGCCACGATGGCAACGTCAGCCAGGCGGCCAAGGCGCTGGGGTTGAGCCGCAGCGCGTTGTATCGCCGTTTACAGAAACACGAATTAGGATGAGGCGCCTCTCTTACGAACGCCGCATACAGCTTCTGGCGCTCGCTGCTGGTCTTCCCGGTTCTTTTATCGCGCTGATTTTGTTGTGGACGGGGTCGTACTCGTCGGGGTCCGCGTGGACACTGACATTTCTCATCCTGAGTCTTTGGCTCGGCTTCGCGCTTTCTCTGCGACACCGAGTGGTGTTCTCTTTACAGACTTTGTCCAACCTTCTCGCGGCCATGCGCGAAGAAGATTTCTCCATACGCGCTCGCGGCGCTCGACCTGACGATGCCATGGGTGAAGTGATGATCGAGGTCAATGCTCTCAGCACCATGTTGCGAGAGCAGCGCTTAGGCGCGATGGAAGCTACTGGGCTGCTTCGCACCATCATCGAAGAGATCGACCTGGCCATCTTTACCTTCGATCATGAAGCCAAGCTCCGGCTGGTAAACCGTGCGGGGGAACGCTTGCTCGGGCGCCCACTGGAACGCCTGCTGGGTTCCACGGCTGCGGAATTGGGTCTGGCTGGATGCCTGGAAGGAGAATCCGCACGAACCATGGACCTTGCCTTTCCCGGCGCGTCGGGTCGCTGGAGTATGCGTCGAGGGTCATTCCGGCAGGGCGGCCTGCCTCATCAACTTGTCGTGCTTAGTGACCTGAGCCGCACACTGCGCGATGAAGAACGCCAGGCCTGGCAGCGCCTCATTCGCGTGCTCGGGCACGAGCTCAATAACTCGCTCGCTCCCATCCAATCCGTTGCTCAGGGGCTCGAAAGCGGATTAAACGCAGCCAATCAGTTGCCGGAATTACAAACTGGCCCGGCCTCGCCGATCCTCCAGGATCTCCAAGAGGGCCTGGCCATCATTCGTTCCCGTACAGAAGCGCTCGGACGATTCATGGCGGCCTACGCGCGGCTCGCCAGGCTTCCTAAACCTAAACACTTGCCTGTGCCGGTTGGGGAGTGGGTGCACCGTACCGCGAAGCTCGAGACACGCGTGAAAGTTTGTATCAAGGAAGGACCGCGAGCCATCATCTCCGCGGACGTCGATCAATTAGAGCAACTGCTCATCAACTTGATTCGCAATGCCGCCGACGCTTCGCTGGAGACGCACGGCAGTGTACAAGTTGGTTGGTCACTGCAAGGTTCGCAAGTAGAAGTCTGGGTGATCGATGATGGTCCCGGTATTCCTAATACCGCAAATTTGTTTGTCCCATTTTTCACCACCAAGCCGGCTGGCTCCGGAATAGGCCTGGTTCTCAGCAGGCAAATTGCGGAAGCACATGGTGGACAGCTGACTCTTGAAAATCGAATTGACTCTCGTGGGTGCGAGGCCCGCCTGCGCTTGCCGTTCTAGTACCCGCCGCTTTCGTTCTTTTTAAATTCTTCGAATAATTTGTCCAAGTTGTTACCACCTGTCCTGGTGCAGGTTGCACCTTGTTCAAGATTTGCACCCCAGTACAGTAGCGGCATGGTGGCAGCAACCCGTAGCCTGCACATGCTACGGGAAACGGTTCCTCCCCGATCTCCCGAGTAATAAAACCTTTGGATAAAACCTTTGAACGTTGACATGACATACGGGCCCGGAAATTACTGTGATTGGAAAATTTGGAAAACGCTTTTAATTTTTGTTACTTTGCTGGCCGCTACGATGACCAATGCAGCTTCGGCGCGGGCGGTTACCTGCGAGTATTCTTCTGGCTCGTGGGCCAACACGGCGTTGTCACAGGGACAAAGATCAACGTTCCGCATAACCTACGACGCGACCCCGTCGATTTCACCATCTAACGCTATCAGTGGGCTGTCGGACGGCTCCGCACAGCAGTATGACAATCTTGCCACGGGGGTGCGATTTAATCCCGCCGGAACGATTGATGTCAGGAACGGCTCGGGGTTCACTGCGGCCGTCAATATCGGCTACCAAGGCGGCGTCACCTATCATTTTATTTTGGATGTCAACGTTGCAAACCATACGTATAACGCTTATGTCGTAATCTTGTCTCGGCAGGTCACCTTAGGGTCAAATGTGGCGTTTCGCTCCGAGCAGAGTGCCGTCTCTTTACTCAATAGCGTGGGAGCGATGAGCACTGCGGGTGGCCTTAGCATTTGCAATATCACTCTGTCGTCCTCGCCAACCACGGTCGCGGGATCCCCATCGACGCTGACCGCCAACGTCAGCAGTTTGAATTTTGGCAGCACCGGACTAGCCAGCAGTGCGCAACGAAGCGTGACATTGACGAACACGGGGAGTTCCAGTGTTACGATTTCAGGTGTTTCCGTTTCCGGCGCTGGATTTACAGCCGGCGGCAGCGCTTCAGGTCTTACCGTAAGTCCCAGTCAGACCGCCACTGTGAGCGCCACGTTCACGCCTTACACCATAGGAAGCTTGGCGGGAAGCCTCACGATAACCAGTAACGCCATAAATTCGCCCGTGACTATTGCTCTGTCCGGCACCGGCGTGTCGTCCTCTACGCATTCGGTGGCACTGTCCTGGACTGCTAGCACTTCGTCCGTAGCGGGTTACAATGTTTACGTCAGTCCCTCTTCCGCCGGGCCGTACTCGTTATTGAACTCGTCGCCGGTGCCAAACACCAGCTACGTAGACACGAACGTGCTGGCCGGCGACACTTATTATTTCCGCATCACTTCTGTAAGCACCTCGTATCAGGAGAGCGCCCCTTCGGCGACTGTTCAAGCGGTCATTCCATAATCAATCTCGGCGTCCTTCATGCAACTGCAACATCCGCGTCGAGGAACTTTAACCATTAACGCTACGGCGCATCACAGCATTTTACTGGTGGGAAGCTAACTGGTCATTCTTAGCGCAGCGCCACAATGGGATCTACTCGAGACGCGCGCAGCGCAGGAATCGCACACGCGGCACCCCGAAGACTAAACTCGACACGGCGCATCAGAACGCGATGAAAACCACCCGTCTGGAACTTCTGGCGGGTGGCAAACGATGCGTGCTGATACGCCAATTACTGCTGGCGTACGGCGGTGCCGATCACCACTCGTGCGCTATCCACGCCCACCAGGATTATGGTGTTGGCGTTGACCACGTAAGCCCGGAAATTAAACGTAGTCGATGGCGTCTGCGAAGTTGTCAACTGCAACGCATTTCCCTGCGCCCCGCCCAACGTTCCATCTCCTTGTAGCGTCAGCAGTCCACTCACTGGAATGCCCGTGAAGATCTTGCCGTCGCCCAATTCGGTAAAGTCCAACAGGCCGCCAGAGATGTTGTTGGAGCTGGCGCTGGACACTGGAATTACGCCGACAAAATCCTCTTCAAACCCGTTGGCCAAATTCACGCCACTCCAGTTGATGGCGTAGCTCCCCGCCATGGAAGGCGCAGTGAACGTTCCACTCTGTGCCGTGATAGATCCATCCGCAACCACATTGGCCGAATCATCTTGAATGAAGCCATGCGTCGCGGAAGCCATGTAGAAAACATATTGAAAAGGTTGATTCCTCGTCACGTCGGTGAAGTTCAATGTGCCGCGACCGGTCCCAGCGGCATCGATGGTGAAAGCAACGTTGCTGAATCCACCACTCTTCGGAAAAGCATTTACGCCACCGCTGAAATCCTCGTCGACGCTCAGATTCGTGATGTTTCCATTGGCATCCGAAGTAAATCTTCCTGCCCGCGCCAGCCCCCCAAACACGCCCTGACTGATCGCTGCGCCGCCTACGGCAAACACAAAGCTGCCAGGGAACGCCGCCACCGTGGTCGGTACCGCGGTTTGCGCCGTTGCCGAGCCCGAAGTTGCCGCCACCGTGTCGTTTTCCACCAGCACCAGATGGCTGCCGTCCACGACATAGAAAACGTAACTCAGATTAAGCAGTTGGCTATTCAGCGTGGTGTTGAGCGTCATTGTTCCGCGCCCAAAGTTGCTGAAGTTTGTGGCATCCACCGTGATCGTTCCGGGCTGCAGCGTAATCGCTCCGGTGGGAGAAGCGCCGTCATTCACATCCATTTCGCCGCCCGTGACTCCATTAACGCCATTGGTAGTGAATTGCCCGATGAACGATGCGGAAGTCTGGTTCCCTAAATCCACGCCGGAAACATCAAATGCGTAAGCCGTCGCGAATGTACTGCTGATGCTCTGCAGCCGGAAGTTTCCACTCATCGTGGAGGAGCCGTCCGTTTCAACCATTAAGCCGCTGGAAGTCGAATCCAACGCAATGCTGAACGTAAAATTATCCGCTACGCTGGGATTCACCACGTCCGGGTGGCTTAAAGTGAGCACGCCCCGCCCATCGGAACTCATCGTATAGCTCGAGGCAGGCGCTGCCGTGAAATTAAATGTGCTGAACGACCCGCCATCATTCACGTCTTCAATAGCCATGGTGACGTTGCCCTGCCCGTCGGCGTGAAAGCTGCCGATGCGCGAGATGGAAAGCCCTGCAGTGTTATCGGTGCCGCTCATCGAGAAGGCATAGGTGCCGTTCAAACTCGCGAGTGAGTAAGTGCCCTGCGGGGTTGGTGTGGGCGTCGGCGTAGGAGTGGACGTGCCATTCCCACCGCCGCACGCTGCGGCATATAACCCCAGCGCTAGGCTGCCAGCTAGAAAAATTCGCTCCATGACGAGCTTTCTCATCGCGCAGAATTTCATCGCGCACCCGCCGGAGAAATGATCTTTCCATTCGCGTTAACCGCGGTCGGCAACAGTGGCACACCGTTTTTTGACCGCAGCGCCACGGACTGCGAACCTTTTTGTATGACGCGCGCAACAAAAACATTGCTGTTGCCGAACTGCACAGTTTCGCCGGTAATGCTCACGGAATCGCCTGCCTGCAAAGAAATATTGCTCGCTTGGATAAGTTTCGCGTTGCCGGTGTGCACATCGATCGTGCCCGAAGAAGTTTGCAGAGAAATGTGTGCACCAAGCGGCGGAGTCGTCGACGACGCACTGTACTGCACAATTTTCCCGCGGATCACGCTCTCGCGTGCTACATCATACGCAGCCCCTGCGCGATGACCAGCGCTCAGCTGAATCTGTTGCCCCCGCGCCACAACACCCAACACGACCGCCATCACCGCACCAATCGCGCACGCACTTCGCATCCACTTATGTATTTTCATTCCTCATCCTTGAAGAAGTTGCCAGGACACATCGACCCGTTAAATGGGCTTGCCCCTAAAATGGCTGTGAGCCGCCCTACAAATTGAGTTAACTTTTTACAAACAAACGCCGCAACTCAGGCCGGGCCGTCACGCAGGACGCAAACCACACCTGATACACACCCAGCCCTAGTGAGAAAAACACTGCGGAAAAAATAAAGTTGCAGATGAAATTCATTACACGCATTCAATTTACCAGCCACCCGCCGCAATCCCTAGCCGTCGCGCGACGGTTTCTCGGCCCACAGCACATACTTCCGGCACCCTACCGCAAAAGTTCCACTCAAAAATTAAAACCGTTCTCGCGCTAATTCCATTCCACAGCATCTTCCCGTTTGACAGTTTTTCCCGCAGCATCCATAATTCCTTGTACGTCACCTGCGGAGGGCGGATAAGTCCGCGATTCAGTTCGCGGTCCATCACGGATGGCGCCAAAATATATTTTTGTTACCGGCGGTGTTGTTTCCTCACTGGGAAAGGGCGTAGCTGCCTCCTCCATCGGCTGTCTCCTCGAAAGTCGCGGTTTTAAAGTCACCCTGCAAAAGTGCGATCTGTATCTGAACGTCGATCCCGGCACCATGAGTCCGTTCCAGCACGGGGAAGTCTTCGTCACCGAAGATGGCGCCGAAACCGATCTCGATCTCGGCCACTACGAGCGCTTCACCCACGCCAAGCTTTCCCGCGACAATAACTGGACCACCGGCCGGATCTACGAAACCATTCTCACCAAGGAACGCCGCGGCGATTATCTTGGTAAAACCGTGCAGGTAATTCCGCACGTCACCGACGAAATCAAAGCCACCATCAGAAAGGTTTCCGAAGGCGTTGACGTGGTCATCGTCGAAATTGGCGGCACCGTCGGCGACATCGAGTCGCTGCCCTTTCTCGAAGCTATCCGCCAGATGCGCCTCGAGCTCGGCGCCGAAAACACTTTGTTTGTTCACGTGACTCTCGTTCCGTACATTGCGGCCGCCGGCGAGCTGAAGACCAAACCCACCCAGCACAGCGTGAAAGAAATGTTGGGCATCGGAATTCAGCCTGACATTTTGCTTTGCCGCAGCGACCGCCACATCCCCGAAGATTTAAAAAAGAAAATTGCGCTCTTCTGCAACGTCGCCGAATCCTGCGTTATTTCCATGCAGGACGTGGACACCATCTATGCCGTTCCCGTGGAATTGGCCCGAGAAGGCCTGGACACCCAAATTCTTCGCCACCTCAAACTGGTAGAAAAACCCGCCAACATGCAGCCGTGGCTTGATCTCGTTCACCGCTTGCATCATCCCGCCGGCGAAGTCCGCATCGCGGTAGTCGGAAAATACGTGCAGCTCGAAGACGCCTACAAAAGTTTGCGCGAAGCATTGCTTCACGGCGGTTTGGCGCACCAGCAGAAGACCGTTCTCGAATGGATTGAAGCGGAAGAAATCGACTCCCCCGAGACCGCGGCTGCGCGCTTGCGCGGCTACGACGGCATCCTGGTTCCCGGCGGATTTGGCAAACGTGGCATTCAGGGAATGGTGCACACCATTCAATACGCGCGCGAAAACAAAGTTCCGTTCTTCGGAATTTGTCTCGGCATGCAATGCGCCACCATTGAATACGCCCGCGACATGGCTGGCCTCAAACAAGCCGACAGCACGGAGTTTGAGCCGCAAACTCCGCACCGCGTAATTTACAAATTGCGCGAACTCCTCGGCGTCGACGAAATGGGCGGCACCATGCGCCTCGGCGCCTGGCCCTGCAAACTCGAGCCCGGCTCATTGGCTCATCTGGCTTACGGCAAAACAGAAATCAGCGAGCGCCACCGCCATCGCTACGAATTCAATCGCGACTACGAAAAAACATTGCTCGGCGCAGGCTTGCGCATCACCGGCCGCACGCCCGACGAAAACTACGTCGAAATTATCGAAGCGCCCGATCACCCCTGGTTTCTCGGCTGCCAGTTTCACCCCGAATTCAAATCCAAGCCCCTCGAGCCGCATCCTCTCTTCGCGGCATTCATCGGCGCCGCTCTAGACCACAAGCGCCAGAAAAGCCGCCTTGCAAATCTCCTTTCACAACCCGAGCCCGCGCACGCGCCGCTGCTCCACGCGTCGCCACACCCCACTGCAAATTAGAATTGGCCTTGCTTCTCGCGCTCAGAGTTGCATCCTCTCAACCTCATCCACAAGACAAAATCACGCGAAGGGTGGCCCAGGCCCGATTTTTAGCCTGGGTCTTGAAGGTGAGTTTTCGGTTTTCTGTTGAGCGTTCGACGTGGCGCCTACGGCTTGGAGGATTCCGGCGCCTTCGTCTGAATGGCAGTTACTTTAACGGTGTGATGATCTCCATCTTGTAGCGTGATCCTTTGCCCTTTGTCTTCAAATTGTTTTAGAAATTCCGGATCCTGCCAGGCGTCTGGTTCCGCTTCCACCCAACTGAATAATTTGTAATCGCCGGGCGCTATGCCGCGCAAATCAAAATTCCCGTACTGGTCGGTGCTTTGGGATTGGTATTTTTGATAATTCTCACGCTGCGCTAATTCCGGCACCAACACGATCGATACGCCCGCCAAAGGTAACCCATCCGCATCCATTACCGTGCCCTGCACTCGCGCTCCCCGAGAACTGAGTACAATTTCCAGCGCGCCGGCCTCGCCGCGCGTCACGGTAAAACCATCTTTCAAAACGCTGGATTCACCGTAGTGCATATCCTTTATATAGCAGTCCTTAGACATGCCCGTTACTTCCGCGCGGTAGGTGCCTTCGCCAAGACCTTTGAGGGTAAAAAGATTGTCGCGTCCAACCCTGGCTTGTCCGCGCATTCCAAAAGGAACGTCCACTGGCTGGGGAGTAATTGTTAGCTCGTCTTTCTCCAATGCTGGCTGCCCTTCCCACACGATCCGACCACTGATGTTACTGCCAGCCGAGACGGTCACGGCAACGCCTTCCACGTCGACATTGCCGACATC